>FTIZ01002018.1_pt1 | contig 14840 bp, 22 predicted proteins | sample 1658381 | NCBI WGS metagenome assembly FTIZ01 (sample SAMEA3914822, study PRJEB12502) | metagenome | biome: forest; material: soil | place: USA | collected 2012-03-12 | depth 0.1 m
GGGAAGAGGGGGGGGGGGGGGGACAGGAGGCCGGCGGCGAGCGAAAACCGGCAGTGAGAGCTTGGTAGAAAGAAGGCCAGTACGAGCGGAAGGCCGGCGGCGGCAAGTGGGAGCCTTGGTAAAAGGATCACGGACATGGAAGAGACCAGCCCGCCGCCTCACCCTTCCACAATGAACAGATCGTGCTTCCTTTGCAACCTCTGGCAAATCTCGATGAAGCCTGGTTCATTCTCCGGTGTCATCACGCCATGCCGGATCAGATACGCGATCCATACCATGGCCCGATTCGCCACGAACTCGCCCTCCATCAACGCGACTTTGACATCGTCCAGTGTAATAAGTGTAAACGTTTCGACTTCGTCACCCGGCCGGGGGATCATATCCTTGTCAAACTCCATCTCGTAGAGGTACGAGATGATGTGTTGGCAGCCAGGTTTGCCCGTGCTGGTGATGGACATCTGGTACGAGACGGTGCCGCACGCGGCAATGTTCGCCTGCGTGTACTCCTTCGGAACGGATGCCTCAACGGCAACCTTGCGCGCCATACAGTCGATAGGCCGCTCCCCCGACCGGATAACCCCTGCGACGGTGCTGTCGAGCCTGTTGGGCACCGTCGGCTTCGACGACGACCGTCTCGGCACCCAGAACTTGGTATCGTTGCCATTCCTGACGAGTCCGATCAAGTGGGCGCTAAAGCTCACGAAGCCGAAGGGATCGAGGCCGCTGCGGTCGGTGTCAAGCACGTGCTCACCCTCCGGCGACACGACGCGCAGAGCCTCGTTGTAGAACTTTCGCGGGCTCGTCGGCGCGCCTTCCTCTACGGCTCGCGACAACACCTCGCGCATGACCTGCGTCCGTTCTTGAAAGGAGCTCGCTTGCACCATGGTCAGCAGGCGCCGCTCATGGTCGACCTTCCAGTTTGGCGACAGGCTAAGCCCCTGAAGTATTGATTTGTGCATGTAACCGAAGGGCTTGGGGTAGCCCTCAATCGTGAAGTAGTAATAGTCTCGCATCCATTTCTTGTATGCAGCCGGGTTTTGCTGGTAGTATGGCCATCTGGATGTTGTTAGCCTGGGTAAGTAAGGCATGCATCATCGCCTTACGAACGACTCTGGGGACTCACGAGTCAACTAGGTTCACGAGCGCTAGGCCGTTAAAATGGTTCGATGACATCGCTGAGTAGAACCTTCTCATTCCGCTGCGCGACGACTGCAAGCTAGCTGCAAATGTGGCCTGGGCCAAGCACCCCTGGCAAAGACAACCTGGAGCCTGTCTCGCCTGTGTGGATTGGCTGATCTCTCGCTTTACGCAAGCTTGGAACACCTGCGTGCATCACGTGAACTGGCGGCAGGCACGCGTGTTTTGAGCTGTTGCCACAAACATCTGCCCCGCTTTCCTCATCGAGTCTCCGGATTCTCAACAAGCAAACCGGACCCGATGCGACGGCGCCCCAGTACTCTGCAGCATGGCCATTTCCGGCGAACACCAAGGCGACGACCGCCAGAGTTGCTCGAACATGCCTACCCCACTACACTCACCACCGCTGTCAATCAACCGACTCCTCGCGCTCCATCCCCGCGAGCGATTGCTGGTGCATCCGCTGTGCTGGACCGACCGGCAGCCGGCCCTCCTTAGCTGTCGCATCCATTCCCGCTATGAGGAGGCCAGTACCTCTGGTGCCGACGAGAACGCCAGGGCCACATCGTCCAAATCAGATCGCCTCGCCGCCTTTCTCGCCGAACGACTGAACTTCCAATTGCATGAAGACGACTTGGCTGACACCATCGCGCGACTCCTCCGGCCGCTCGGCGGTCGCATCTTGATTGAGCTGAAGTACGTTCGCCCAATGCTGATCGCGCACGCGCCCTTCCCAACCAACCTACATGTGTTGACACCGCTTGGATGACCTAGCCGACGCGTGAGTCTCTATTTCAACCGACGCTCCAGCGCTAGTATTAGGTTCTGTCACCTATCAGTTTCGATCCGGCGCCCTGTTCCCGAGATGATCAGTTTGGCATGCCTCGATTATGGCGGGACTATACTGGAGAGAGAATTCTACTTCAGGCCGCCGTCGAACCCTCGCCATATGGATTGGGTAGGGTCGAGACGTGCTCACACGCTAGCAAAGCTTTATACCCCTGCGGATCCTCAGAAAGATCCATTCTTGGTTGCTCTTGTCATCGCTCTCGCGCAAAAAGAGCGTCGGCATGCAGCACAACCACTGCCTCCCGACGCTAGCTTTACAGTGAGTCCTTCCCTGCAGTCCTTCTCTCCTAGTGTCATCCCGCTCTACTACCTTGGGCCATAAGGGCCAACACCACTAACCCACCTCCAGGTTCGCATCCTAGCCACCGGTGAAGGACGGCCAAAACCATTGAATCTCTACGTCGCCCATGCGAAAGCTTCCTTTCTTGACAAGCTAGAATTCCCAAGCCAGGAACCGGCGGTTGGCTCGGGCCTTGACATCGATCACTGGCATATTCCAGCCGAGCCTTTCTGGACCTTGCCACAACGGGTCTGCCAGGCACTGAAGCCGGATAGCTACGGAAGGGCACATATTAGGGGTATTAGTGATGGCTCAGGGACGGCAGGAAAGAAGCGGAAAAGAGACGTTACTTCCGATGGGCGCATATCAATCCTAAGAGAACATAGCTTGCTGTAATTTATTCCCCCCTAAGAGGGCAGCTCAATGCGTCCTTCGAGCCGTTGTGCTGCCCTCGCCTAATTGAGCTCTGGCGACGGCCAAATCGGAGTCTTTGTTCTTATAGTAGTTCTTAGAGGAGAGAACAAAGGCAGCGACCACCTTGAGGCCAACCCTGCTTTATTACCGAGGGATAGCCTTGGGGATAATAACTTGAGGGACAACTTTGAGGTCAATGGTAGATAACCTCGAAATGATTTTGTGCACAGCTTTAGAGACAAGCTTAATAACAATCTTAATGACAGCCGACAGCCTTGATCACAACATTAATGATACTAACCCTCAATGATAACGTTGACTATAAAAAAATGAAAGAAAAAGACAACCTTCAAGACAAACCGACAACCTTGGTATAGAGAACTCTTAGGGACAACCTTCGGGACAACTAACTGCAAGGGCAAGCTCGAAATCGACCCCAGGGACAACCTCAGGCTTATAAACAACCCGCGAGGACCCGCGGAGATCGCTGCAAGCGCGCGATGAAGGCAGTTCCCCACCGTGGAGGCGCCGACATCGCGACCTCGCAACATAATTGGATGGAGCCGTCCTGTTTGACGAACGACCCCCTCGTTTCCAATGAACAACCTCACGCGAAGGACTTGTGCGGCTGCCTCGCAGCTCGATTGGATGGCCTGCTGCCTAGCCGGTCCTGCACCTTGCTTGGCTCCAGCTGACTCTCTTCAACCAACTATTAGCTGCCCGCCAGGGAAGAAAGAAACTTTCAGATTAGAACCCACGAGCATAAAACGGTCTTTCTCTTCCCAAATTTGATCACCAGCATTTCGCACACATCTTCGTTTTCCCTGCAACCTCAGGTACTCGAACAAAATGGCTAACTACTTCGACGCCTTCACCGATCGCTCGGTCTTGTCACGGACGCCCCTGTCGCCCTCTGATCACACAAGCAAGGTGAGGTACTTGCCTGCGGGAAGCGGCTGGGCCAAAGATCAACTCCGCGCCGCCCGTCTCGTGGTTCGCAGCGCCACCGGCCGGTCTGAGATCGAGAAAAAGCGCAACCACGTCCTGCCCGCTCTGCGGGAGCATTTTGGCGAAGCGGAAACCGCTTGCAGCCAGCTACCCATCCTGGGGCTCGTAGTGGAGCCTAGCGACGCCGGCCACGGTACACTCACCGAGACGGAGCTTGTCCACAAGTACGGTGCGAGCCTCGGGTCCTTCTGGGCTGCCCTTGCCCAGTTCGGCGGTGTTGACGTTCTCGAGGTCGGGAACGTTGACCTGGGCGAGGAGGAGGACGACGACGACAACGACGTGGATATGGACGAAGACGACGACATGGACATGGACGCTGGCGAAGGCGGCAAACGTCCATACAGCCCGGGGTCCGATTCCTCCCTGCCATTGCCACATAAGCGGGTTCGGACCCAAAGAAAGTTTCTATATCATACCGACACTACGAAAATGAAGGTCGGCTCAAGCCCGTCGCACAAGAGCAGCTCTCCGCAGCCGTCTCAGGGTTCCGATCGCGGCCATGTCAGCCAAGATCACGCCTCTGCCGACAAGCCGGAACAATACACAGTCCAGATTGCCTCTGCATTCCTCCGTCATGTGCTCCAGGCGTGCCCGCCCCAACACGAGACGCAAAAATATAAGCCCAGGTCATTGGTGGAGTTCTCGGCCGTGTCGCAGCGGCTTGTCAGCAAAACGGCTACCGGAGTGAAGATCCAAGCTACAGCGGACGGAGAGCTAGTCTTGCATCGGCTTAGTGATAGCAGATACAACCTCACCGGACACCGCCCGGCCCTCCTCGAAGCTAAGAAGCGGTTCGCCGTTATCACAGACGGGGAGCCGGAGCTTACGGACGAATTCCTCGGCCAAATGACATGCGAAGCTCTTGCGTTTCGGCTCCAGCAGAAGCAGGCCAAGGATGCCGCCCCTCTTGACGAGAAGTGCGTCAGCCTCCCCTTACATACCCTTTGCGCTCTCCGCGCATGTGTGTGTGACTAACAACATCTCTCACTGCCAGTGTCTTCGTGATTGCCGCCGTGCGGGAATACATGCGCTTCTTCCAATTCAAGATCTCCGACTCCTACATCGCGGCCCTGACTACCGTCAACGACAGCGAAGAAGAGATGGATGATGTCTTGGAGCTCTGGGCGACAGAGTGGTGCAATCTCCGGGGCTCCGGCGGGCGCCGCGCCGCGGTCCACAACATTGTGGCCTTGGTTGCTCGACAGGCTATTCTGGGTTGAAGCGACGCCGCTCGAGTCGCCATGACAACCCCCTCGGTCGCGTCCGGCCACTTCAGCAAGCACTTTGAGTGTGCCCTCTGGGGCTGCCGACACCCCACCTCGGTTACTTGATCGTTTGGGTGAACGGCTTGGCGTTTTCGGTCCGTCGCGGCGGTTGATAGGCCTGAAGGATCTCGGACCAGGAGGCGCTTGGCCACTCCCCGCGCTGGACTCGGAATCAACCGTGACGGCGGGGCTGTTGTGCGGCGACAGCGCGGTTGTCACCGAGGCGTCCACATGATGAACTCTGGGCAAATGCGAGCCGTGATGCTGTTGTTTGTCGTTCACTCGACTGGTAGGTTGAGCCGTATGGTTTGTCTTTTGTCGTTTTGACCTGTCGCGCTCCTTCGCCTGTGTTCGGCGTGGAACATTCCTTCAGCGGTGCGTGCCTTCTTGGGAGTCCATAGGATTAGCTGTGTAGGTCTCGGATGATCTCCGAGCTGGCAGGCCCGAAGCTTCCCTGAATTCAACGTCTTCAGAAAACCTTGAAAGTCGCTCTCTGTATTGAATGCAGACTGCGTCACCAAGACTTATACGGTCGGCCAGGTTCCCCCGCCGGTGCCCACGGTTGGCGTTGACATTCTCGGCGACGGATGTTTCGAGTCTGGCACCTACGGGAACTAGACCCTCGCCGGCTTCAACCAGCACTTGACCTCCGAGATCCAGACGGGACATCCTCACAGCGGCACCTACGGGATTCGCGCCAATTTCCCCAACACGAACGGCGCCAGCGGCACTATCTCCCGCCAGGTCTATGACATCGAAGCCGGGCAGCCTTACGAGTTCCGCTTTGGTACTATGATGAAGACGCCAATTCCTTGATGAGCGTCTATCAATATGTCTACGCCGTCGGGGCTGCCTCGAGCTACGAGGGTGCCCAGATTTATCAAACGACGACTGGCATTTGGAAGCAGAGGATCTTGTCGTTTACGCCCACGTCATCCTTGTTGAACATCCGCATCTCCGGGCGGGAATGTGCTCTCTCCAAACGGCGGTGGCCTGGGGAAGAATAACGCCTGGATCGATGATATCCAATTGTTAAGATGGCGTAAGAGGGTTGATCATTTTTTTGGTGGGCCTTTCCTTTTTTCATTCTCCTCAAACATGCATCATGTGTACAGTATTTTGTGTGCAAGGAGTACGTACCTCAAGGTTGTTTTCTAATTCAGGATTATATTTCTATCAAAAATTTAAACATTTGTACCGACACCGCGACCGTATAATTAGGTATTCATCACGACTTGTCCACCATGTCCACCCCTATTGGCGGACGGACCATGCAACCAGGACCTGGGCCGGCCTCGCAGGAAACAGCCCCTTTCAGCGACATGTTCCACAATGATCTGCCCTAGGGTTCGGCTGAGGAACGAGGGAGATGACAATGTAGACTGAGGGCTTGCTGGAGCGAGAACTCGCTGGTGTTCATAATCTATGCTATAAAATACCGACCTAGATATGAGGTAAGGGCAAATAACGTAATGTGTGTGAGAAACGAGATGCGCAAACATCGAAGTTGACTGGGTGTCTCACTCCCGGCGACAAACGAGCGCTGACGTCGGAGGCAATACGGGATGTGTGGCGACATGGTCATACTTCAGGGATGAGTACAACAGCAAAGCCAACAATTAGGTATGAGATGAGTGGCGCAGTCATCTCACCTGCGTCATGCCTTGCCCGTATTGGAGTCTTGATGTGTTGTTACGTTGACCGTGAAAATGCCCAGGTAGGATTGAAAAGTCGATCCAAACGACCGTGGTATGTCCTACGCTGGAATCTTTTCTCTCCTCGACCCTGCTGAATCCCCCACGCTTTGCTCTCGGCCCTCAAAATGCTCACACGTGTTGCTCCTCTCATAGCTCTTGCGGCGACTTCCATCACCGTCAACGGTCAGGCAGTCGGCGACCCAGCGATCAACACTCCGTCAGTCAGCGACTCAGATGGGCTGAATTGCTGTGGACTAACTTTGCTGCGGCGCCTTAGGACTGGGGTTACACAATGCGAGACCTCTCTGCTTACTTGGTTTGCCACCGCCCCCCCGGTAATTATTAGGTCTGTTCGCATGATTTGGGACCCCCTGGGGACTCTGGGTGGCTAAGGTGAAGCTTACTCTTGTTGAGTGTGATCCCCGGGGGCCAACTCGGTGCCCCGCCGCTCGAAACTGTCGGAACCTTCACAGCGGACTTCACGACATGGCTGGTGAACCTTGCCGCCGGAACATCGATTACCTTCAGCATAAAAGATTCCCAGGGCCGGGTGGCTTACAGCCGTAAGCCTTCCCGCCTCTTGGCATGCAATTTTGTTTTTTTGGTCTTACGTATATTGCAGAAATTGTTACTGTACTGGACAGCTCGAACACCAGTTGTCTTGGCCTGCAACCCTCGCCTAGCCAACCTTCCGTTGGAGCCTCGGCTGCGTCCACCGTTCCCATAGACAACCACACAACGTGCTCCTAGGAGCACCAGGAAGGCCAGCCTTAGCCTCGCATCTTTAGCTGTCTCTCTCGTTGTGTCTGGGTTACTTTCGCTCGGTAGATATGTCTCTAAGATTGGATTTGTTTGTTTGAACTTTGGATATTGGTGTGCAGCAAGGGGGAAGCTGAGGTCTGCGCGGGGCAGCGGGCGAAGCTGCATGCATGCATTGAACCGGTTTCTATAGTTCTTCAATCGCTTTCCCGAGTTTCCTCAGCTGCCTTCACCTCACCCACAAGAATAATTCGGGGGTGTTTCTCGATTCACGCGTTATTCGGAGGCATTTAAAGCCCCCTCAACCCCAAAATGGCATCCCGCCCAGCCATCGCCGCAGGAGACCACAAAGCGTACATGAGATATGCAGTCGAACAGGCCCGGCTGTCACCGCCATCGCCGTCCAAGTTTTGCGTGGGCGCGGTGCTCGTCGACGCAGATCGAAACGAGGTCCTCTCGACGGGCTACTCGGAGGAACTCCCGCGCGACCGCCCTGGTGACCTCGGCTCGACACATGCCGAGCACTGCTGCTTCATCAAGGTTGCCGACAGCCACGGCATCCACGACTTCGATATCGCCAGCGTCCTACCGGCAAACACGGTCCTCTACACCACCATGGAACCGTGCAACGAGAGGTTGAGCGGAAATCGGACATGTGTTGAGCGGATTCTGGGTCTTGGCGGCGCTATCAAGGTTGTTCATGTCGGTATTCGGGAGCCTGGCACGTTTATAAAGTTGAATGAGGGAATCAAGCGTCTGGAAAGGGCCGGGGTCAAAGTGGTGGTGTTGGACGAAGATATTGAACTCCGCCAACTCATCTTGGACACGACATTCGCGGGGCATGAAAGCCAGGCTGACGGACGAATATGAGCACCAAGGAAGCCCCGAATACAGATGCTTCAGTCTATTGAAAAGGGCTGTTTGTCAAGAGCGCTGCGAGAACTTAGGAATTCGATATTGGATGTTGCCACTGTTGCCACCCCACCCACGCTTGGAAAATACTGACTGCCAAGCTGAAGATTCCCAAAATGATTGCAATCATGACGCCGACTAGGGTAGCCATCACTGACAGGGTGAGGTTTAGCCTTTCAATACCTGGTGCAGAGAGAGGAAAAGGAGGATGAATGAGGGGAATTTCTCACTAGCATATCGGGCGCCACTCTTACGCTCGAGCCATCTCCATAGAACGCCCCTAGGCGTCGGATGCTCAAGCTCTTCTTGTAGATCCATGACTCTAGAGCCCCAGTATTGGTAGGCCAGGGGGCGTTCAGTCCCGGCACGGTATGCGGGAGAATCCACGGCGCGGAGGATATCTGGGTCGAGCTGCTTCTTGGTAACAAGAGTGCGAAGAGTCGACTGAGACGCTGCATCATCAGGAAAGAGGATTTCCTTGATGGTAACCAACGTCTCAAGGGAAAGCTGGGAAAGCTGGGGTGGTATCCCACCCTTGTGGCTATTGGAGAACTGCGTTAGCCTTTTTCCCGGAATGACTCTAGGATTTGACAGATTCTTACTTTGGTGAGCCCTTCTCAGAGGATGAGTTCTGTCCTGGAATCTCTTGGTAGTGGCTGGAGATGTGCTCCTCCAAAACACTGGTGTAGTGAAACAGGGAGACGGTCCCTTTTTGTGCGTCGAGCGCGAGGTGCTCCCGTAGGTCGTTGGTCGGTATAATGTTTAGGCCAGCCACCTTCAGCCGGTGGCTGGTCATGGACGCGAGGGACACCTTAGAGGCAATCTGGTCGGGGCTGAGTGCTGGGTATTGTCTCTTGGGAAATACCGAGTGGAGAAAGGCAGTGAACGAAGTGTCGCCGCGCCAGACCACCGGCCGGACCCCCGCCTCTAGAAGACCTTCAAATTGTTGACCTGCTGAAGGCTGGACCATGGCGATAATGCGAGCTGCAAGATTGAATGCCCTGTCCTGGTCGCTGGCAAGGGGTTCCTTGTGACCACCGTGACGCCGCGTTCTAAAGTAGTTGGCTGTCAGTTGGGAACGAGGCTTGTCGGCGTTGCTGAGGAGATGAGAGATTATCTCTAGGAGGTCGTCATGCGATGCCAGAGCTGGATGAGAACTCCCAATATCGTCAGGAAGGTAGTACGCTGTGACAAGGCGGTAGAAGTCGAAGAAAGGCTCGAGTTTCGCAGCTCGCTCGCAGGGGCAACCAAGCGCCTGGTTTTCGCAGACCTGGCTGCCAGAAATCCACTTGAGACATGGTCTCCAGCCCCAGAGGGCCTGGCAAAGAGACGCGATCGTGTCCTGCGTCGCCATCGCCAGCGGAGACGATATGCCTTCGTTCAAAGCAGCCATTCTATTGGTTATCTGTCACTCAAGCTTCTGAACAAGATCTGATCTTTCGTCTTTGCCGTTCTTTTTCTCTCTTTTGTTCGTTTTTGCGGAGGTGAAGGCCGAGGGGGTGTCAACAGGAGAGAAGAGCTGACTCCTAGAGCCTTGTCGCTGGCTGCCTCTGAGGCCCTGTCAAATATTGGGGGGCGGAGTGCATGCAGCCTGCAGGCGGCTGCGCTGATATGTACCTAGGTACTTACCTATGTTAGGTAGGTACCTATGTGAGGTGTGTAGGTCCTAGCTTTGCGTGGCCACAGCTGGGGACTTTGTCGAATTTCTACTTGGTTGGGGTGTGCTAGGGAGCCACAAGGCTCGGCTGCCCCAAGAGGGATAGGTACTTCAGTAATCGCATCTGGCGGCAGTAAGCCTACCAAGGTGATTGAGCGGTCAGCGTGGCACGTTTAATAAGGAAGGAGTGCCGACCGGCCAAGGATGTGAATGCGGACTGCCTGTTCCCCTCGTTTCTTCTCCCTAAGTCTGTGTCACACTACCTACGTATCTACTTTACCTACATCTTACGCTATACCGCCGTCTTGTGCAATTTTGATTGAGACTTGAAGATGGCAGACCTTGATCAGGCAGGGATGCTGATGGATCCGCGCTCTCCCGAAAGCCAGGACACGGCAACAGCTCATCGGTCCGGCCAGCCCAACGACTCAGGGTACGTCTCGCAAGCCGGGACTAGGAACACAACCCCGAACGAAACCCCAAACACAACGCCATGCACAACTCCAAGCAAGACCGCATTGTCCGAGGGTTCCAGTACCTCTCGCGCCGCGTCCATATCTTTCTCCTTTCCTGCACTAAGATTTACAAAGACGGAAAAATTGGTGCCCATGCTCGACAAAGAGGTTGATGAGCCATCGAAGGTGCGGTTCCAAGCCATCAAGCCCCGGTTTGAGAAGCTCCTTCTGGAGCACATTTTGAACGCGCAGAGACCGGGAACTAAATACAAGCCCATGGCTACACGCATCATTATGATGGGCACGTCAACCAAGGGCCCAAGTGCGCACATTGTCGTCCTCTGCCAGCCCGAGCAAAAGGATGTCGTGCAACGCTTCCTCAGAGACCCCATCATACAAGACCTCTGCGACGGTGTCCCATCTCTCAAGATCGCGGTCCTGGGCTATGCGCCGCGCCTCCGGCTCGCCGTTGACGTGGTCGCAGATGCCGTCCGAGCCACGGCCAGCTCGCCGAGAATAACATTCTGCGGTACACCTATCCAGCTTCAACATGTTTCAGGGAGAGTGAGGAGCGCGACGTTCGGGGGTTTTGTCAAAGTCGTGACAAACGAGGGCAAAATCCGCATCCATGGTATCACAGCAGGCCATGCGCTCCAAGAACTGGAGGACGGGACCGAGATTGAAGACTCTCCGAGCGGAGTCGAGGGCAAAGACCCGGTCCTGCTTCTACACAGAAACATTGAACCAGACCTTGAATGCATTGGTTTGGTGGAGGAGAACGACGATGATCTCCTGGCGCCACTGGCGGATCAGACTGAATATGCTGATGCGGATGATGACGAGAGCAATACCGACCTCGGCTACTGTCTCATCAGAGAAGAGCACGTGTCTCAGGCGGCTACCGAGCCCTGGTCCTTTGCGACACCGACTCACATCGGGTCCGTCATTTGTGCAAGCGGCTCCCGGGATAACAGAAGTGGATTTTATGATTGGGCATTGTTCGAAACATCAGACTACGTGGCCAACAAACTTCCCACTCAGACCATGGCCACACTGGTTCTCAGTCACAGGATACCCGGAGCCACTGGCACTCGGCCCATCTACATGATCAGCGCATCGACCGGTGTCAAGGAGGGCCAAATGTCACCAGAGGCCGGGAGCATCCTCCTGGGGTCAGGAGAGGAGTTTGTGGATGCTTACCTGGTGACTATTAATGGCGAACAGGGCAATGGTAAGCTAGCACCATGATAACCCCCACTCCGCATAAAACAGACTGCTAATTATTTCTGGAAGGCATATGTGATGGCGATTCTGGGTCCTGGGTCGTCGACCGCAACACCTACGAGCTCTATGGCCACCTCGTCGCCACCGACGCGTTTAACACGGGCTATGTGATACCGATGGAAGGTATCTTCGCCGATATTAAGCACCATCTCCACGCCCTTGCCGTGGGGCTGCCCGACAACATCGACATTCTTCATTGCCGCACCGCACTGGAAGAGGCTGGGGCCATGTCTTCTAACGACCATAGCCCTTCCCAAAACCTTCCTGCCGTGTTCCACCAGGAATCTGACCCGTCTCCCCGTCCTGCCACCGACTCCGGCTATTCGTCATTATGGCCAAGCCCACGGAGACGGTGGTCATTTAGTCGCTCGTGGTCGTGTGAGAACCCGGAGTAGGGTCTATAAGGGGTAGGAGTGAGGTGGAGGGGACACGCACAGTAGGAGCAGTGATAAACCAGGGAACGCGCGGAGTTAGGGTCTGGGGGGTGTTCAACAGTTGCATTAAACTCGGGTTTCCTTTTCTTGCAGGGCTTCCTAGCATCCTCTTCTTGTCAGCCCAGCTTCCTGCTTCTAGCTGCCTCTAATCCTACAAATTAACATTCGATCCTCAATAATGTAGCCTTTAGCAAGCTTCCTTGTGGGCATAGAGGCAGAAAGACAGTGGGGTGGTGATTATTTCCGACTGTCATGTCTCAATCTTGCGAATCCTGCAATTAAAATCCTTCGTCTTGACAAACCAAACATTCTCTGTACTCCATTCCGGACGCCCTGAGAAAGTGTCCGGTACAAGATCGAATTGACGCACAATTTGTGGAATCGCTTTCGAAAGCTCCATGATGCTGATGTGTTTCCCAATACAGGTGCGCGAGCCCTGACCAAACTGTAGTATTAAACAGAGCTTGTTAGCGCAGAAGATGGAGAGAAACTGGGTGGTACTGCTCGACGCACAGTCATGAAGTACGACTCGAGCCTCTTGACCATCTCGGGAGCCGCTAGCCATCGCTCGGGACGAAATTCTCTGGCGTCAACTCCAAAGATCTCCTGGTTGGCATGAGCTACCCAGGAGTTGATTCCAACAACAGTCTGTCCCGCGTTAGTACGTCATTGCCAGGAGTATCACTGAATCTCACAACGTACACCACCGAGAAAGAAATGGCCAGCCAAGACTGCACCTTGAGGCGGGACCGTCCGGCCGAGAGTCAATCCTGTTGCAGGATGCATTCTCAAGGCTTCCTTTATGACAGCCTGCAGATAAGGCATCTGCTGAGTTTCGGAGAACTTGGCAGGATCCGAGATCGCGCCCCGTTTCTCACAATCTTTGATCTCATCCCGTAGTCGTCCAAGGGTCTTTGGGTGCTTGAACAGATGAAAAAGTACCGACGAGAGGCTGATGGAAGTTGTATCTGAGCCAGCCCCGATATTCATCAAGCAAGCACTGCCAATATCAGCCTTGCTGATTTTTTCGGGACTTCCGTCTTGGATGCGCAGAAGCTTGGTGATGAGGTCCACTGGTGCCGTTGGATCGACAGGGCTTCCGTCGGGTCGGAGAAACTTCTCATACTTTTCCTCGAGTCTCTTTCGGGCGAAATGTTGAACATGCAAAAGACCGGACATTTTGTTGGACCCCATCAGCCACCGAAACAGAGTCTTGTGCCACTCGGGGAATATGCCCATCCTGGCGCAGTAAGTCAACCACTGAGAAAGCGAGGACATCATGCCCTGTATGTCTTCGCCGCTGTCGAGAAAGCCGAACCGGTCACCGACCTGGAACTGCGTGAGAAGACCCGAGTCTCGTATCGAGGGGGTTCCGCGGTACGTACCGTCAATTTCCCAATGACATCAAAGGCGTAGCACTGCATCCAGTGGGAGATGTCGATTGAAGTGCCGGACCTGGCGTACTGTTCCAACCTTGATTTTAGGACGGCTGAGCAATCGTCGACAAACGGCTCCATCTGGACGAGACTCGTCATCGAGTAAGCCGCGGCAATCTTGCGTCGTGCTCCTGCATGGCGATGCGGATCGGGCTCGGCAAAGATGTTGACGAGAGGATTACCGGGCACGCCGCTAGCTTGGTACCACGGCGACTGTATTGAGAATGCGAGATATCAGCTGGTGTCGGCAGAGAGCAGTCGAGAGGAGGGTCCATTGGAGACGGCTGCTGACCTTTACGAATCCGTTACCACTTCCATAAATGGCTTTCACCGCCGCCGGGTCATCGATGCTATATTCATTGGGAGCAATGCGAACAATAGGTCCTATTCCTTTCTGTCAGCTGGCAGAGGCGGTGTAGTCGGAGGCTTCACCGTACCATATCTTTGATGAAGCTTGACGTTTGTGTAAGGAAAAGTCCCACACCACACCTCCTTGAAAAGCCACAAGCGAGTGTACCTCGCCAAAAATGGGCCCGGAATACGTCTTAAGGGGTCGAATATCGGCCTCAGCAAGAAAAAAAGAAGAAAAAGGGCTGCGAATATCCCTGTAGCAAGCCCGATATGGGGGGAGAAAAACGTCGTGGCAATCGCCATCTCTGTTGGGAGGTGGGAGAATGGTAATGTCCGCGACAACCGGGAAGCAGATGGTCAATGCAGGACAGGTACTTTTTTTTGCCAGAAACCAGTTCGGCAACTCCTTTGTTCGGTGGCGCATACTTATGGTCCAGAGTGCTTGATGTTTCCCTTCTTTTTGGGCGGCTGTTCCAGGCCAGCATCACCCCCTTTCTCTCCTCGTTGCCGTGGACTGCTCCCAACCGAGCCCCCACGCCCTTGAACAACACCCACCTCGCATGTCCTGGACACACTCAGCCGTCATGCAGCTCGCCAATGCTACACCACACCCCGCTCAATCCTGGGATGCTGTTCCACGATCCGTCGCAGGAATCCTGCTCTACCTCGGCTTTTGGGTCCTGGGGTTGAGGCCGGGGAGTCTGGGGTAATGTGGGCCCGCCCCCGGATTCATCTGTGCATCCCATTGGTTGCTAGAGCGGCGGTCGCCGCCCGGTCGCCGCTCAGTATATGCCGGCCCGGCGTCCGCAACGCCTTCATCGGTGTCCCCAACGATTGTTTGGCTGCCTCGACAAAGCTGACTGATACCCCGCAGCGGCTATTGCGACGTATTCGGCAGTGTT
>FTIZ01002431.1_pt2 | contig 14822 bp, 12 predicted proteins | sample 1658381 | NCBI WGS metagenome assembly FTIZ01 (sample SAMEA3914822, study PRJEB12502) | metagenome | biome: forest; material: soil | place: USA | collected 2012-03-12 | depth 0.1 m
TCCCACCGCAGACGTACTTGGAAGTCTTGACCCTGCGTGATGTGCTGCACAAGGGTCAACCCCTTGTCAGTAACTAGGGTATCTGAGGGGGCTGGTGCCACAACGAGAGAAACAGATCGAGGGGGCGGCAGCCAGGGCGGAGAGAGGGCCAGAACTCACGGTGAAAAGTAGCTTCAACAGCGCATCTGATTCCTCATCCTTTAAGCCCACGATCCGCTTCGTGAATCCCGGATTCACAAACAGCGCCTTCTGTCCTGTTGCCGGATGCACCCTCACAATGGGGTGCTCGGTGGTGACGGGCTCGCGCCGTACAAACTTACCGTCCCGCCTCGCATTCTCCGCCTGTGGGAAACCGCTGTGTTCCGCCCGCAGGCCCTCGAGCAGCGCCTTGATCGGCGGGGAGAGGCGAGCGTACGCGGCCGTCTGCGATGCCCAGCCTGTGTCGCCACCAGTAGGCGGTACCGACAGAAGCGTGAGAATGGTGATGCCGGGAGTCTGGCGCTCGTATGACACGTCCGAGTGGTAGCCCGTGCTAGTGAGCCGCTTGGTGCTGCGCTTGTTGCGGTACTGATTGTCTGGGCCGAGGTAAATGTTGTGCAGCTCGAGATGCCCCTCGACGTGCGAGCCAACGGGCTGCGGCGTGTCAGTATGGAATCTCACATCTTCAAGCCCGGTCATCAAAGCACAGGCAGTGGGAACGAGAAGCGGCGGGACCTTACGTGGACGTGCAGCGGCCCAAAATAGCGGCCAAATTCTTTTTGTTTCTCAATGCCAATATCCTTGAAATCCTGATCTCGGAAGACCACAACGCCACGCTCGGCAATGAGAAGTGCAAGTTCGTCCTTTTGCTGGTCGTTCAGCTGGGAAAGCTGGAGACCGCGGATCTCGGTGCCGATGACGGGCGTCAATTTGGTCACCTTGAGGTCCGGGGAGTTCTTGGAGAGGAGGTTTGGTTTCTCCTTCTTGGCTACCAGTCCTCGATCATTGAACTCAAAGGGCTGGAGGGTGGGGAAATGCGTCTTCTCGTCGTAAACGGGAAGATACGCAGAGTATTTATACTGCAGCAATGTCAGGTAAACACGCAAACAAGGTCAAAGAAGGCATACCTCTTCGTGGATCTCCTTGTCATATGCGAGAGTCAGGCGAAGAGGGAGAGAATCCGTCTCCGTCGTGGTGACTGTGGAGGTGGCCATGTTGGTCTCTTGTCAGCTGCTGTGGTGTGGTGGGACAGCAATGGCTTGGAAAGAATGTTCTTGTGATATGCAAACAACTTGATTGACTCGAATCTCCGAATCTAGCTCTTCTTATACTTGGGCCGTATGAGTTGAGGCCGAGCTCGCACCAGCCCCACGTCATCACGTCAACGAAGCGCATATGACGAGCCTATTTCCGAAGCTCACCCCACGAGACCACGACGTTGATGCGGGGAAGTGTTGCCCATAGCTAGGCCTCACTGGCGGTTGCGAGGATCGTGATTTGCACCTCAAATGGCGGATAAAACGCCATACATGGACTAGCCATTCACGATGTCGAAGACCCTGGAGTTAAACCGTCTGCTCCGATATCTCCGTCTATTACCGCCGGTTCAGCGTCCAAGGTTGACCATCGTGCTGGATCATGACAGAAACTTCGATGTGAGTCTGTCGGCGTAATAGTCACCCGAAGCGGTATCCAGGATACTACCGCCTAAGGCTCGTTCTACTCCAGCCAAGAACTTGAGGTAGGCGACGGGGTACGGTTGTGGACGGACACGGGTGTCACGGGGATAAAGACGTTGCGTACAAAGACGAACGACGAAGATGATTCCTACCTAATATGACTATTTCTGCTAATGGCGCGCCTTTAACGTGTCGAGAGCAATGAGTAGATCTCATTCTCTCTAGGTAGTACTGGCCGAAATATTTGTCTCTCCCAATGCCCACCTTGAGGGTTGTTTATTCGGTACCAGAAGCCAACACGTTGTCAGAGCCAGGACAAATCGGGCCGTCTGTCTAAAAGGGTAGGCAGGCCAACCAACAGACCATTACATTTATCTGGTAAATAAGGTATGAGCTGGCATCAAGCTAGGACCTGCAAGTCGCTGCGCGGGCCGTTATGAGGGCGCACTACGTTGCCTGAATTACTAGCCAAGCTCGGCACGTCCTACATGCCTAATAGCGGCCCGGTGATCGTTCCCCGAAGACTTAGCGACAACAAAACTAGCAGCATCTACTAGAGACACCAGCAATCAAGCACAGCAGCACCAGGCCCCAAGGCACAATTCCGTCTTCGCACCTCTAGCTCGTCAAACGGACCCTGATAAGCATTTACTAATTAAGGCCTACGAAGAGTTTCGTTCCAATGGTCAGCCGACCGCTCCAAGGAACCTCGTAATCGTCCCGACGAGGTCGGCGTCTGCCATAGTTGTATTCTTCCATCTAAACAGTCGTTAGTGTCAATGACGAGACGGTGCGTGAAATTATCGTACGTTTTGGCAAGTTGTGGTGGTGCGAGAATCGATCTGGCAAACGAAGTTGGGATCGATTGTTGTGGGATGGAATTCAGAGTTGGAAACTTGGATTTATTATTTGCTGGGCATCATCGCGAAGTCCCCCGAGCTGCTCGTCTACTGGCCCAAGCGCAGCTTTGTCTCACTTCGCCTCTCCCCCTGCTTCTGCTTTACGCTCGGCTTTTTCGGAACGTCGGCTCAGCCGTTTCAAGCAAACCGTGGTGACTGACCTTTGTTTCTGGGACGCCCAGAGATGCGAAGCGCCAATTTCGGGATCTCTTTGTCCCAGTCAAAGTTTTCCGGCCTGGATTACGTTTTTTAACACTAGGGCTCCAATAGAAAAGTGAAAAAACCTGGAGTCCTAGGAGAAGCAGTTGATTTTTATGTAAGTAGGATCCGCAGTCCTACCTTGGCGGAGTTGGCAACCGTCTTAGCGTTTGTTTGTCTTCTCCCTTTGTCGCCCTCCACGGGGACAACAGCTAGCCGGCCAGACCGATGTATAAATGGGTTACTCTCCTCCCCTTCTCCTTATCCGCACGTTTCGCAAGTTCCGTATAGCGTTTCCATCCCACGCCCTCTTTGTCGCTGCCAGTACGAAACACACCGGCGGTTTCTCCCAGCCAAAATCCTGCCCATCTATAGATTCTCGAAGAATCCAATGTTTTGGGATCCCTCGTCAAGCCCATCTTGCCCTGGAAGAAGAAAAGGACGCCCGCTGAACAAATCAGACCAATGGAAGCCATGCACGCCTTTATTAACTCGTCCGCCCCTTGGCTAAACGAGCACATCAAATCGTTCATCCGACAGCACGTGCCTGACGTCGTCTTCATCGACGACTTTGACGAGTTCCCTGTCGATGTGGACGTCGTCTTCCAGTTCTGCGACGGCTGGGAGCTCAACAAAAACTTTACCGTCCTGAACGTGGCCAAGAATGGGCTCCTCAACGCCTACCCCAGCAGCGATGCCGTTGCCCGCAAGGATTACCTCGCCGCGGTCGTTGAGTACTGGACGGCCAAACGGCCGGAAAGCAGTCTCAGGAAGCACGTCCCGCTGACAGTGCGCCTGACGCTCGACTACAGCGAATATGTTGACGAGGCATTGATGGCCGCTGATGACCTCTCGCTTCTGTGCTCCCTAGAGCAGAACGAGAGCCGGGATCCCCAAGACCGTGTGTGGTGGATTCTCAAGCCCGCGCTCGTTGATTGCGGAGCCGGCATCCGTCTCTTCAGCACCGTTGAGGAGCTAGCAGGCCATCTTGAGCTTGTCGAGAACGAGACGGATGATGACGAGGAGAGCCAGGAGAGCGAACAGAGCGAGGAAGGCTCGGCCGAAACCGAGCCCCCTTGCGATAGCGACAAGCACGACAACAACAGCACGAACAACAACACCTTCGTCCCAACGCTCCTCATCCCTGGCCTAGACACCTTGGATGGCCTTGTCACCGTGGTTGGCGCCCTCGCCCTTGACGGATCGACCAAAGCAAAGGCGCAGCGCCCTCTCCGCCCCAAGAAGCCGCAACACATCTTCAAAGCCGGTGGCCGCATCCCCTCAGCCCGTACGTCCAGTCAAGCCCTCTCCACTTCAACGCCTCCCACCCTCCTCGGCAGTCTCGGGCGGAATATACCGCTAACCTCCCTCGCGTCTTGCAGAAATGCGTGCCTTCGTAGCCCAACGCTACATCGCGCAGATCGCGCCGCTCTCGACCCGCAAGTGGCACGTTCGCGCGTACGCGCTCGCCCTGGGCCGCCTCAAGGTCTATGTCTTCCGCGACCTGCTCAGCCTGCTCGCCGCTGAGCCCTACCGGCCGCCATGGGAGAACCCGAGCCTCAAGGCATCGCTGACCAACACGGCGCTGCAGGACGAGGCCGAGGTCGTGGAGAACGAGTCGATGCGCGATTTCTGGACCCTGGACGCGGACGCGGACATGCCGCTGTTCCCCGACCGGCCGGACTGGAAGACCCATGTGTTTTATCAAATCTGCGGGGTCGTGGCGGACGTGTTCCGCGCCGCGGCGTGGACCATGGCGGATAAGTTCGTCGCGGTCGACAAGTGTTTTGAGGTGTTTGCGGTGGACTTTTTAGTGGATGGGAGTGGCCATGCGTGGCTGCTCGAGGTGAATGAGTCGCCGGCGTTTTACGAGCACGGGGTTGCGGGCCCCATGGCCCTAAGGTTGATGGAGTCGGTCGTTTGTGTCACGATGGAGCACATGGGCATGGCAGGGGTGGGGGATCCAGAAAACGCCGTCGTGAGGAATCGGTTGGTGGAAGTCTTGGACGAGACGGCGAAGCTGGGAAAGAGTAACATCGTGGAGATTTTGCCAGCCTGAGAGCAAAGGCTGCGGGCAGCGGTCAATACTTGGTAGCTTAGTGACACAAGAATTCCAGCTTCCTGCTTTTGCCCTTTCTGCTCCGGTGAGCCGCGGTGACCTCTTACGAAAAAAGAAGAAAAGAAGAAAAGAAGAAAAGAAGAAAATGAAAAAGAGTCTAAGAAGAAAAAGGAGAAAAAAGAAGCCTTTAGTAAGCCTCGCACTCCGACACCTTTGACAGCCCAGTTCACAATGCCCCCTATACTTGGCCAAATCTCCTAGTCCTCGCCCGGCAGCCTCACACACGTTGCTGTGGCCTGCGCGCTTGAGGACGAACCATACCACCCGTTCGTCGCATGTCAGGTATTCATGTTGTCGACAACGTGCCAGAAAGCATGGCCTAAATGTCGCTCAACTTCTCTCGCACCTCTTTTCTCTCGTCGGTTAGTTTACTATAACACATGTTTCTTAAAAATCCGTGCAAATGCATGGATGCAACTAGAACCGGGGGGTTCAGTTGTTTGCTACCCTAGCCGCATGGGACTGTCCTTGTGGAGCAATTGCTTCTCCGAGGGAGGCATATAGTCTCCAAGAATGAATGAAGGAGGTCAGTATCACGGTGGCTATCTGACAAGTTGCCACTGATCTCGGCGGTTCTCAGCGGCAAGCTTCATTTCTGGGACGGAGGGTCCCGAACAGGCGGGGACGGGGACGGGCAACCCAACGCTGTTTTGGCCGACACCAAGAGTCAGCCTCGATAGTTGGATCTATTACACATTGTACAACCACCAACGCCCAGACGCCAATGCTATGCAGTGCTGCAGACGCACATAATGCTCGATACAAGAAAACAACACAACCACGCATCAGGTTAGAACCTTGATCCCAGTCAGCGAGCCAGCCAGAGAGAGAGCACGGACGGGAAGGGCGGTCAACAAACCTGATCTCGTAACTCCCAGCTCTTGTCATGTACCGCACCCACTTCACACTCGAGTAGTTGCTCTTCTCAAACACCTTGAGGTACCTCACTAGGAGGCCGGAACTCGTGAACATGAGCAGGCTGAAGTTGAGGCTCAGGGGCGGCCGGCTCCAGGCCTTTTGGTTGGTCATGCTCGTCAACTCGGCCTCGGCGCTCAGGACGAACTCGCTCTGGCCGGTAAAGCGGCCGATCTTCCAGACAATATTGTTCTCGGACGGCTCGTACTTGGCCTTGCCCTGGGTGCAACGCTCCGTGATCCTAGCAGTGTTGAGCGGCGTGGGGATGCGAACAACGACATTGGTGGCGAAGAGCTTGGACCCGAAGTTTGCGCGCACGCCGATGCTGTACTCGACCTTTGTCTTGCCGACCTCGTTGACGATGGCGTGGACCTTGAAAGGCAGGTTGACATTCTCGGTGGCACGGTAGCGCATCAGTTCGAACTCGCCATCCGGAGGGACGAAGCTGATGATGCGGTCGCTGTCAAACTTGCCAAGCTTGACGCACTGGTGGAACTGGCAGTCCTCGAGCGTGACGCTCCCGGCGGCCGCCTTGGTCGCCTTGCTCCCCATCCTGTTGCCGCTCGGAAGGCTCAGCATGCCGTCGTTGTCGAGCAGCAGGCGGTCGTTCAGGCCGAACTTGCACTCGGGGGTGCCGCTGAGGTACGCGCGCATGATGATCTGGCCGGTGACGTCGGCGCGCAGCACGGCGCCGGTCGCGCTCATGAGCAGGTTCACGTCCTCGATGACATCGACAAACGCCTCGTTCTTGCGGTACTTGACGTCGGCCTTGCGCCACGACAGCGCGCCCGTGGCCTGCATTGTGATCTTGGCCGAGTCCTCGACGGCGCGCTCCGACTTGACGCCCTCGGTTGTGATGTACATCTTGAGCGTGTCCGTCTCGGTGTTTTGGGGATAGCCAAAGTCGATGATCTCTGCGCGTGCGAGACCGTCAGCAGCATGCCTGAGAGAGCGCTAGACGGGTGACGAACCATCCAGGAGCTCGTAGACCAGGACAAAGTTGTTCTTAACAGCTTCCTCGTCGAACTTGCCAAAGTAGCCGCGGCCGAGCTGGATCAGGCGGTACAGGAACTCGAAGACCAAGGCAGCATTGGCATTGCTCTTGGTGATGGCGACCAGGTAGATGTTTTCGTGCTTGACATGGCTGAAGGTGGTGCTGCCGAGGGTCAGGATGGGCGAGCGCACCTGGGCGTTGCTGATGACCTGGATGCGGAAGACATCGGCGAGGCGCGGGCGACAGTCGTTGCGGAACGCCCTGAAGATCAGGTTTTCGCCCTTTTGGTTGAAGATCAGGATGCCCGACAGCATCGTGGCGGGTGTCGCGTCGTGGCGGGGAAAAGGGCGGTCGAGGCGCGGGCGAGGGGCAGGTTGGAAGGGTGCAGCGGCGGAGGGATGTGGTAATGTGGAGCGGAGGGTGTGGAGGAGGTCCAAAGCGGGCAGAATTCCGACCCGGAAATTGGGGTCCGGTTGTGGCTTGGGCGGGGAGAAGCGCCGCCAGCGCCGCCAGGTGATTCCGGCTGCCCGCCTGATCCAAATGGCCTCCATTGCGCATCGGGATGGCCTGCATGCATTGGACATTTAGTATAGCCCGACATCGAACTGAAGGAAAGTATGCCCAACATTGAGGGGCTCGTATCAGCGGTTAATTAGTGCTCACTCCGAATCGCACAGGTGCTGGATCAAAACACAACAGAGACCTGAACTCTGCGCGATCGAGGCCAGCCAAGGTCGCGCTTCCTGTGTGTTGAGGGCTCTTTTCTTCCAAAAGAACTGGGCACCAGACTTGCATACTACTGCTGTTGATACGTCCGATGTTGACTCTTGCTGCTTGTCAAGGGAATCACCTCTGCTGTTGACCCTGACTGCATTCACGGGTTGTTGCACTTGTTGCCAGCCCATCCATAAATCTGACAATTAGTTACACATGACAATGTCAGGTCCGATATGGGCCTAGGAGCAGTCTCAACTCTGTAGGCACCCAACTACATTACTCCGGGTCTCTGGCCCCGTTCCTGACGCGGTTGCAGCAGACCCAAATCATGGTCGGCGTCAAAAGGAGAGCTACACGTTCTTGTCCACCCGTGACTCTGCCCAAGAATTTGGGATTCGTCAACTTCAAGGGTACCATGGTTTATTTCCACCATAAAGAAAACTGCATATATTAGAAGATCTTCTCAGCGGGTTACTATCGTGTCTTGCTTTGTCTTAACGTGGATTCTTCGCCAACGCAAAGTGCCACAGATGAATTTTGGTGTTTTTTTAAGCGCGGATTGGATGTGTCTTGCCCTCAGACTTCCACGCCAGAGGCCTTCACGTGCGTATGCTCTGCCTTCTCAGAGGCAGACCGCCCTTTAAGCACCGCCGCCTCCTTGCTTCTCTGGCTCACAAAGGTCGCTTCCACCTTGTGGACGACGGCCTCGCGAATGTTGTCCTCGTTTCGGCTCATCCACACCGGCCAGCCCGAGCTGGAGAGGGGCCACAGGACACGGTTCTGGGCCGATTCCATCCACTGGCTACTGTGCGGTTTGGGGCGACTGGCAATGACGTCCATCTCGGCGGCGATCTGAGCGCAGTATATCTCTAGCGGGAGATCGTTGACGTCCTGCCCAAACGGATTTTCGATCTCGCGGCCGATGAACAAAATGCCCAGGATGATGTAGGCCGCGACAACAGTCGCCGGGATGGTGATCCACCGTTCGCCAAGGGTGTTAAGCAGCTGGAATGGCAGGACCAGGATGTAGACCCAGGTGATCTGAGCAATGGCGATCGAGTAGGCGATGGGGAGCGGCGTGTTGAGCACGCGTTCGGTGCCCACGAGCACGTCGTTCAGCACCGCGATGTTGTTGTAGACAGTGGTCTGGTGCATGGTGACGGGCAGCCGACCGGCGAGAGCAAGCTCGTCCGCGTAGCTCCCTAGGTACGAGAGGAGCTCGAGGGGCAGGTTTCCGAGGGGCCGTCCGGCCTTCTTGACAGCCTTGCGGGGGTTGCTCTCGGCGAACGAGACGCCCAGGTACTCGCCAACGCTCTTGAAGAAGCCGTTGCGCTTGAAGGTACGCTGGGCATTGGCGTGGTCCTCTTCGGTCGCGGCCTGGGCGAAGGTGCTGAGGTGAGCAACGAGGCTCGAGATATCGTCGTAGCATGTATAAGGTTCGAACCGGAGGCGATGCTTGAGCGCCACCGAGAATGCCACAATGAGGTTCATGGCGGTGAGCCTCTCGAGCACGTCCTTCTTCCTGTATTCCTCCCGCTGACCTTCAGGAACGTCCTTCCGCTCGGCAGCGTGTACCCAGAAGACACGTCCAAGGTTTTGACTCGCGAGGATCAGCTGTGCCCAATACCGACGCCCCTCGGCGTAGCGCTCGTAGGCCGTCGAGCTCCGGAACGACAGGCCCAGACCGACGACGAAACCGAGGACGGTAAGAAGGACACTGCCAATGGCGACTAGGCGCGAGAGCGTCTTGTTAGCTCAGGGAATACCCGACTAACGCATGGCGGAGCCGTTGAGGTTGACGTACCTGGCTTGACCAGCACGTGGATACAGGTGATCCACGACGCCCACGCTGCCACGGCCAGGAGTGGGAGGATCAGCTTGGGCAGGATGCTTCCGTGCATCTGGAGGAAGATGGGCCATTTCGAATGCTTCTGGATGTCTCGGGGACCAGTCTATAGCCCAAGTCAGCGGCTCTGCGCTTTTGGGCGGGGGCAGCCCAGGCGAGTGCCTACGAAGTAGTCATCCAGGTCGAGAGACGTGTTCTTGCGGCTGAAAGGGTTGGGGGTGAAGAGACGGGGTGACGTTAGGGACGCGATTTCCTCCAACACCGGGCTCGGCGGGATGTTGCCGTTGGACTTGGGGTTCTGGCCGTTGACTGGGACGGCGTCCGCGGGGCCGTGGTGGCTGGCGCCGCCTGAGGCCGCTGGGGCAGGGGGAGCAGCTCCGCCCCCGGCGTGACCACCGTCATCGGCCATGATGTCCCGACCGTTCAATCACGCTTGTCCTTTGGGTAAGGCGAAAGTGTTGGTGTTGCGGTTGGGTCGCGAAATTCCGGGCACACGAATAAGACAGTCCAGGGGCTGGGTAAGAAGAAGAAGAGGCAGAAAAAGTGCTACTAGGGCGATTGCAGAGGCTTGGTGCCTTTCTATCAAAGAGGTCGGCACAAGGTCAGCAGGCAGTCGACGTCAAAGAAAACAAACGAGGAAAAAACGTGTTGGCTTTGTGAGCTCTTTCATGTCCGTCCTGGCCGCGTTCCCCTGCCAAGTCGCAGGGGTCCCTTTCACGGTAAGATTTCCAGGGGTGGGCAGTGCTGTGCCGCGACGTTCTAGGCTCTGGGAGTCTGGGCCCCTCTCAGCGTTCGTTGAAACCAACCCTGTCCGACCGGGATGCGGCGAGTTTGGCGGAGCAATGTGCTGCGCTGCTGACTGCCCACACTGCTAATGCTGTCAGATGTCAGACAGAGCGCAGCCGCTGGGACCGCGTCGCGCCAAATTTGGGACTTGCTGTCGTTCTCCGCCGTCCAGGATGAGCTGAGAGACGCAGACACGCCCCTGCTGCGATTGGGCCGACCCCTCTTGGCCTGCATCAACACGAAACCGCGAGCGGTGGTCCCAGCCCTTGACGTGCTGCCACGCACGCGACGACGACAACCGCCAAGAACGCTGGTGTTCGGGCCTGGGCGGCAGCTCGCCAATTTTGGTCGCAGCGGCAGAGGAGCGGCACCAGCCGCGCCAAGATCTGCCAGTCCCACCCAATCACCGTCTCATCTCATGTTCGTATTTCTCAGGGATGGACGGTGGAGTCGCACCACGGCAGGCAGCAGGATTGAGAAACCTTTCGTTCTTAAATGGGGTGTTTTCCCCCCTGGGGACTCGCGGACTAGCACTGACTGGCATTGGTCGGCAAGTTACTTGACAGCGTGTGGCATCTTGTCGACATCTCGTTCTGCCCAGCGGTGTCCTCTCTCTCTCCTGAGGTGTGGAAGAGGACTGTCGCCGACCCCCCCTGCCAAGCCGCCGTTGCATCGGTGGCTCCTACATATGCAGGTTGGCATTCTGTACATACTCTGTACCTACATGTATAGCTAGGTCCATACTGCATTCAAGTCTTGGCCTGGCATCCTTTTTCTGTGTACGGAGTACAAAAGGGGTATGAGGACTAATTGTGGACCACGGGTCCGATCGCCGGTCGGGATTATGCCCCCTTTGTTGACATGGGGCTCCAGACCCTCCCTGCATCTGGCATCCGATGCACTCCCGTCACGGTCTGATCTCGTCATCGCGCAAACACACAAGGAGCCACGGGTCTTGCATCGACGCATACGGAGTACATAGTTTATTTTCTATCCGCTTCCGAGGAATAAATACGTGGTCCCCGCCTCCTGAAAAGAGGAGGGAGCAGCTTTTGAACATACGGCAGACAGGCCGCCAGCTAAAACTGGAAACGCCACCTCGTGTCCTCGTCGCCGCTCCAGTCCGCCAAATCTCCCACCTCCTTGACCTCGGGAGTGATCGCGTCCCGCCGCGCGTTCTCCCGCTTGAGCAAGAAGTACAGCACCGAGGAAACGACAACCTCAGCGAGCAGGTACCCGAGCGCGAAGCCGTGGCCGACAAAGTATCGAGGTCCATCGGTAGATCGGTATAGCTGAGTGCCCAGCACGGCGCCCAGGTTGCCGATGCTGATTTGCATGCCGTTCGCAACAGCCCGCTTGGTCTGACCAGAGACATTGATGGCGGGCCACGACAACGCCAATGCGGTCGCCGGGTAGATGCCGCCTGCCGCAAAGAAGGTACCGAGGTACGAGACGCCCGGTCGGCTTGAGGGGTCCGAGTTTGACAGCAGGATGACATACCCGATGGCGGCGAACAGCGCCGATCCGATCAAGGGGATGGCGCGTTGCCCTATCCTTTCGGAGAGTGTTGCCACGCCGACCGTCGTCATAAAGGCAAAGGCATAAGGCGGGATAGTCAGCAGCTGGGCACTGGCCGCCGTGTACCCGAGATCCTTGATGATCGTTGGCTGCAGCAGGACCGTTAGTCGTCGTTTGTGTCTGGGGGAACAATCTGCGTCGCATCGTGGGACGTACCAGGAATAGCGAAAATGTATACAGCGGTAGACTCATAGTGTGGAAGCTCAGCCCGTAGAGCCAGCATTTCGGATCACGGAGTGCCTTGGCAACGTTGGCCCAGCTAAAACGCTCGTCGTGGGTGGCATCGCTGTCCGAGGCGAGACGCTTGCGGATGAAGCTGCGCTCTGTGTCCGTGAGGAACTTGGCTGTTTCGGGGTAGTCGTGAATAAACCAATACGCGCCGATAGCAACCAGAACCGTGGCTATCCCTTCCTGCGATCCGATCAGTCAACCGTGCGGCATCAAAACGGCGAGGAAACGTACCAGAATGAAGATCCAGCGCCAGCCCCTTTCCCACACAACACCGGCCATGTGTCCAATTCCCTGTGCACAGAAGGGTCAGCAAGCCCACTTGACCAGATCATCCGTCGAGAAGGTGCTCACGTAGGCCAGGATACCGCCGAACGACCCCGCGAGAGCGGCAGCACCGAAGAACAACGAGATGCGGAACTGCCTTTCCCGCCTCTTGTACCACATCGAGAAGTAGTACACGACGCCGGGGAAGAGACCAGATTCGGCAACACCCAAGAAAAACCGGGCAACAAAGAACCCAGACAGGTCCTGGACAACACCCATGAGCGTCGCGACGATTCCCCACCCGATGGTCAGTGTCGGTAGCCAGAACCGGGGGGTTGTTCTCTTGAGAACAATGTTGCAGGGAACCTGAGAGAGTCGGTGTCAGCACAATGCCCGACGTTGAGCGGAGATTGAGTGCTGAAAACGGGTGGGTCTCACTTCAAAGATAACATATCCGATGAAGTAGAGCGTGAGACCAGTCAAGTACTGGTTTCCTGTCATATGGAGGTCGTCCGCAAGACCTTCGATCCTCGCGTTCCCCACATTCGATCGGTCCAAAAACGACAGCAAATACAAAATTCCAACAGCGGGGAGCAGCCGCCAGTCGATTTTGCGAAGCAGCGCTTTCTCGTTCACCTTGCCGGCCTCGACTTCGCCCACCTCGGACCCCGAGACCGGATCAGACTCATCCTTGGACTTCGTGTCCAGCCCTCCCAGGACGGAGTCATGGCCAGGCTTTTCGGTTGGCTCAGCCATGTTGCGCAAGGTTTGGGAGACAGGAGATGTTGTGTGGTGGGTGCTCGGTCGCAGGAGCGATAACCAGCAGAATCCGAGTGAGCACAGAGCTGGAACATGGTCAACTCGTTGAGATACCGCCGACTTTTAATGGGTTACAACACACTCCCATGAGACCCCTGAACCCATATTCGGCACCGGTTTCATCTTTTCGATCCCCCGCGGCAGACGATAGGTGCTTGTGGCGCTTCCATGCTGATGGGTCATGGCCACATTGCCGCTAGAATTGCGACATGATGTTTCACTCCACATCATTGGGTAGCCGCCCCCACGTTACCAGCTAGAGGGCCCGGATTGTGCAGGGAAGGAATCACGACATCGGCGCGGGCCTTGTTCTGGCAACGGGTTTAACGGCATCGGGGCGCAAGCCCTCGCAAATGCCGGACCGGCGCGCACTAAGTCGGTCACGTTAACGTTAAGGCTAGAGGCCGACGTCCTTCATAACACCTCGAGAACGTTCGTTCTTGAGTCCGTGGGGGCGGGGGCGTCGTGGGTCCTTGCAGTTGGTCCGCAAAACAATCGCAGGTCGAAAGAGTTGTCGTGTCCATTATTTGGTACAGGGTTTCCACTATGTATGGCGCAATTTGAACCTAGAATGTTGTCAGTCCCACTCCGGCATATTGACCTGGCTCGAGCCTGGTAAGTAACCAGTCAGGAACTAGTCACACCCAACCATTATCGACCTTTAAATGCACGCCATGAATAGCCTGGGATCCAAAGGGATCTACTATGTAATATCTGACAAACGTTTCGATGTTCTGACTCCAAAAAACAACCAAAGGGAATGGTACGTGGGGTGTGCATCTCCGAAACCCCCTCCGTCGTCAAATCCTAACCGCTGACGTCGCAACTTGGAATGTGTTGTTGTTAGATGTTCAGGGCGCTGGCGTAGCAGAAGCCTTCTCATCCACGGAATGCTGGGGACTTTTGTCCTCCACGGACTGATTCTCGCCAGCCAATGTCACACTTTCTGCTTCTGGGTCTTCCTTTTGGTGGCTGTCATCGTCTTCTTTCTGCCCAGCAGCTCTCGAGCTACCGGTCTCACTTTGAGTCCCAGCGGGCTCGTCCTTCTCGGTCGCTCCGCGGCCATCCGCAGCTTGGGCGTCGGGATTGGCGGTAGTGGCTGTGGCAAGAACAACCCCAAGATCAGATTCAGCGCCGATGGCCGGCCCACCACTCGCGGCTGGCGCGGGTATATCACCTAGGGGCGAAACAGCAGAAGTCATTGACCTCGTGGAGGGCGCGTCGTTTACAGCTCTTTCGGTTGGCTGCTCTCCCCCGGCCCCTCTTGGACTGTCAGCGACAGCCTGCCGATGATCGACGCCCATGCCGTTAGTAGGGTGAATGTCGGCTTGCGAGGTCGGGGGCATCTGGGACTGAAAAGCGGGGCCCTGGGCATACGGTGGCTGTCCTTGCCATTGGGGCTGCGGAGGTGGCGCGCTATAGCTATAGCCTTGAGGGAATGCGGTCGGAGGAGAATATGGCGCAGTGTAAAACGTAGGGGCTGGAGGCTGACCTGGCACGCCGACCTGGAGAGGAGTTGTTGAAACAGTCGAGTTGCTCCTTGGGAGGTTCGCCCACGGCTGGCCTTGTGGGACTGCGGTGTTCCACGCTGCAACGGGCTGTTGCTGCCCGGCTGCTTGGTGGAATGGAGGAACACCCTGCACGGGAGCCACTACCGAACCCCAAGATTGCTGTTGGGCCGGAGCATTCCATTGAGCAGGAGTTTGCTGCCAGCCTCCTGGTGGTTGACCAGAAACTGGGCCAGGTGGTATGGCGGGATGAACCGAAGGGTTGGGCACGGGAGCTGTCCACTGGTGGG
>FTIZ01003553.1_pt2 | contig 14820 bp, 6 predicted proteins | sample 1658381 | NCBI WGS metagenome assembly FTIZ01 (sample SAMEA3914822, study PRJEB12502) | metagenome | biome: forest; material: soil | place: USA | collected 2012-03-12 | depth 0.1 m
GACGTGAAGCTGCCTCTCCTCCAAGTTTCCAGCATTCGTTGTCTCATTCTGCTTTGCACTTCACAGAACAAACAGTATTTGCCCACACAGCAAAGATGTCGCCTGCTCGTGAAACAACTGGCAACGAGCCGATCGCCATCGTTGGGTCGGGATGCCGGTTCCCGGGCAGCGCAGTTCGTGGTCCCCTTCAGTTGTTGTCTACCCCTGACCCCTGATGCTGTTGACTATCCCTGAAGGGTTGTGCAGCAGCTACCGCCCGCTCAGACGGGAGCGTGTGTGCTAACTCTTGCGGACATAGTCATCCGCATCCAAACTCTGGGACCTACTATCGCAGCCTCGGGATGTTCTGTCAGAGATCCCTCGCTCGCGATTTGACCCTCATGGCTTCTTCAACGTGGTTGGCGACACCAGTGGCCACAGTAACGTCCTACACTCATACGTGCTTGACGAAGATGTCCGCGCATGGGATGCCGACTTCTTCAACACCTCGGCCAATGAAGCCGCCGCCATTGACCCTCAGCAGAGGCTGCTGCTGGAAACCGTCTATGAGGCCCTCGAGGACGGTGGGCAGCGAGTTGGCGACTTGAGAGGCAGCGACACAGCTGTCTACGTAGGCTTAATGGGGGAAGAATACAGCAGCATCCAGGGGAGGGAGCTAGACATGATGCCAACGGTATGTTCCCGACAGGCCTTCTTTCCTCGATCTTGGTTCAGGCACTGATTGCTAACTCGTGGCACATTAATCAGTACCACGCAACTGGAACAGCACGTTCGATTGTGTCAAACAGAATCTCATACTTCTTCGATTGGCATGGAAGCAGCATGACCATCGACACGGCGTGCTCATCGTCTCTTGTCGCTGTTCACCAGTGCGTACAACAGCTCCGCTCCGGCTATTCCCGGGTGGCTGTTGCGGCTGGCACAAATCTGCTCCTGGGTCCGGAGCCCTACATTTCCGAGAGCACTTTCCACATGCTCTCACCCCGTGGCCGCTCTCACATGTGGGACGCCGGGGCGGACGGATACGGACGTGGCGATGGTGTTGCCGCCGTGGTTCTCAAGAAGCTCAGCGACGCCATTGCAGATGGCGACCCGATTCAAGGCGTGATCCGCGAGACAGGCGTCAACCAAGATGGACGCACAAACGGCATCACAGTACCCAGCCCGGATGCCCAAGTGGCGCTGATCGAGGACACGTATCGACGCGCTGGGCTGGACTTGGACTCGCCTTCGGACAGGCCACAGTTTTTCGAAGCGCATGGTACCGGCACAGGCACAGGAGATCCCCTAGAAGCCGAGGCCATTCACCGAGCCATTGGCCGGCGCCTCGGGGCCGGGGAAAAGCTGTACGTCGGATCTATCAAGACTGTCATCGGCCACACCGAAGGCACTGCAGGTATTGCGGGCTTGATGAAGGCCACTTTGGCGTTGCAGAACCGCCTCATTCCGCCCAACCTGCTCTTCAACAAGCTCAATCCTGCCATTGAGCCATTCTACAAGGGCCTCGAAGTTCCCGTCAAGGCACGAGTGTGGCCCGAGGGCGGACCCCTGCGTGCCAGTGTCAACAGCTTCGGCTTTGGCGGCACCAACGCCCATGCCATCGTCGAGCGGTATGAGCCGCCGGCCACACCACGGGCTGAAACGCCCGATACTGCCCGCGTATGGACCTTTACCTTCTCTGCTGCGAGCAAATCTTCGCTGAAGCAGACGTTGAGGAATACCGTCGACTTCCTCAAGCAGTCGCCCGAAGTCGGCACGCGCGACCTCGCCTACTCGCTCAACTCCCGCCGCTCCACGTTTCCGTACCGAGCGACCTACGTTGCTCGAGACGTGGCGGCTCTGAGAAAGCGGGTTCTCGACTCAGTCGAGTCGACTGGGTGGGAGGACCAGGCAGTAACCCGCGCACCCAACGGGCCGACGAAGATCTTGGGCGTCTTTACGGGCCAGGGCGCGCAGTGGCCGGGAATGGGCAAGAAGCTTCTTGAGCAGTTCCCGTTTGCTCAACGCCGCATTCAGGAGCTTGAGGTTGCTCTTGCAACCCTTCCAGGGGCTGACCGGCCCGCTTGGTCGCTGCGAGAAGAGCTTATTGCGGAAGGTCCCAAGTCCAAACTCCATCTGGCCGAGTATGCACAGCCTCTGTGCACGGCTCTGCAGATTCTGCTGGTCGACCTTCTGGCCGCCGCCAATGTCAAGTTCTCGGCTGTGGTAGGCCACAGCTCTGGCGAGATCGGGGCAGCTTATGCAGCCGGCGTACTCTCTGCCCGCGATGCCATCGTGGTCGCTTACTATCGTGGTATTCACACCAAGCTCGCCGGCGGCCCGAACGGGGAGCGCGGCGCCATGTTAGCTGTGGGCACGAGCCTCGAGGACGCCGAGGAGTTTGTGGCACTTCCGCAGTTCGAGGGGCGCATCTGCGTTGCCGCGGCGAACTCGCCAACCAGCGTCACCCTCTCCGGAGACGTCGATGCCGTGGACGAGGCTAAAGAGGTGTTTGACGACGAGGGCAAGTTTGCCCGAACTCTCCGCGTCGACAAAGCGTATCACTCCCACCACATGCGCCCTTGCGGCGACCCCTATGTTGCCTCTCTCCGGAAAGCGGGCGTCACCGCCAACAAGCCCCGGAACGGCGTCAAGTGGTACTCTTCGGTCCACGATGGCGAACCCAACACCGGCGCGGCCAGAGAAGAGCTTGACGGTGTGTATTGGGCGCGCAACATGGCCCAAGCGGTTCTTTTCTCCGCTGCGGTGGAACGTGCTCGCTCGGAGGAGCAGTACACGATCGCCATCGAAGTCGGGCCGCATGGAACCCTCAAGGGACCGGCCCTCGACACGATGAAGGCTGTTGCCAAAACAGTGCCAGCGTACGTCAGCTGCCTGGCAAGGAACAGCGACAGCGCCGAAACCTTCAGCAACGCGATTGGGCAGATCTGGGCCAACGCGTCTGACGGTGCGCTGGACCTGGACAAGTATCACATAACTGCGCACGGGTTGTCGGGTGCTGGACCGCCGCTCCTCCAGGGTCTCCCAACATATCCCTGGGACAACAAACGTGTGTTTTGGAGCGAGTCTCGGCGGTCGCGAGCCCTCCGTTTGCGAACCGAGCCAGGCCATCCGCTACTCGGCACCCTGGGCCCGGATTCGACAGATATCGACCTGAGCTGGCACAATGTGCTTCGCCTTTCCAACTTGCCGTGGATTAACGGCCACCAGCTGCAAGGGCAGACCGTGTTCCCTGCCGCCGGCTACGTCGCGCTGGCTGTGGAGGCTGCCAGGCAACTGGCGCAGGCCGTTGCCGGTCCGCTCCGTTTGCTCGAACTGGAGGACCTTGTCATCGGAAAGGCGATTGCCTTCGAAAATGATAAGGCTGGCGTGGAATTGGTCTTTTCGGTGCACGTCGACCAAACCACTGAGGTCGATGGCCAGCGGGTGTTCGAGACGAGCTTCTCCGCCCGGTCTGTGGCTGCGACAAGCGAAGCAACCGATGCCGTTTTAAACGCATCGGGACGGATGCGGGTATCCGTTGCGAGTGATGGACCCCTGGGGCCATTGGAGTCGCTGCCAGCTCAGGAAGCATCTCCTGCGGCTATGACCGAAGTCGACGACTCGCTGTTCTACTCGGAGCTCAAGCAGCTTGGGTACCAGTACTCGGGGGCGTTCCGGGCCCTCCACTCCCTGACGCGCAAGCCAGATTACGGCCGTGGTCGCATCTCGAAGGTGCCCGCCTCGAACCTACATCCGTCGGAGAAGGACCTGCTCGTGCATCCGGGATTTCTCGACGCAGCGTTCCAAGCCATGTTCTTGGCGTACTCATATCCGGGCGACGGCCGGATTTGGTCGCTGCATGTGCCCGTGTCGATCAAGAGCATCCGGATTGATGCTTTGCAATGTCGTGCCAGCTCTGACAGCTTCCTGAGCTTCGACTCGGCCATCAACGTGACCGAGAGCCTCGGCAGCAAGAGGGGTCTCTCCGGCGACGTGGACATCTTCTCTGGCGATGGCCGTGCCGGCTTGATCCAGGTTGAGAATATCCAACTCATTCCGTTTGCCCCGGCCACCGAGTCCCAGGACACGCAGATGTTTTACGTCAACACCTGGAACACTGCAGCTCCTGATGGCGCTCTCGCAACGGGTGGCAGTCGAGCGACCCGAGAGGATGTCGACCTCGGGTGGCTGCTTGAGCGGGTGTCCCACTTCTACCTTCGAAAGCTCGTCAGCAGCATCAAGACAGACGAGGAGGCGCGCGCTCAGTGGCACCATAAGAAGCTGCTGGATTTTGCGCGGCAGTCAGTCGCCCGCTCGCGCGGCGGCAGAGCGCGATACTACAAGAAGGAATGGTCCTTGGATACCACTGAAACACTGGAACCGCTCGTCCGTCCCTTCAGCGACCGGGTCGATGTGCAGCTCCTGCGAAGTGTAGGCGAGCACCTGGCGGACGCCGTGCGAGGCAAGACCGATATCCTCGAGCACATGACAAAGGATGGCCTCTTGGACCGCTGGTACCAGGCATCCCTGGGTCTAAGCGAGTACACCGGCTTTTTGGCAGAGGTGGTGAGCCAGATCACGCATGTCAACCCTCACGTGCGTGTCTTGGAACTGGGTGGTCGCTCTGGCAACGCCACCAAGAAGATTCTGGCAAAATCGTCCAACGCGTTTAGCCATTACACCTTCACTGACGCCTCACTAAGCTCAGTTGAGGCGGCTAGAAGCCTCTTCCCGGAATACCAAGGCCGCATGTCTTTCCAGGTTCTCGAACCAGATGCCGATGTTGCCGAACAGGGTTTCAAAGCACACTCGTACGACCTCGTGGTCGGCGTGTTGATTGCCACCGCTGATGTGGAAAGCTATTTGAGCAACGTGCACCAGTTGCTAAAACCCGGAGGCTATCTCGTGCTGCTGGAGACCACGTCCGGCGAGTCCATCCGTCTGCCCACCTTGATGGGAGGTTTGGAGGGATGGTGGCCTGCGAAGGACCGCGAACAGCGTTCGACACGGCGCCTTTCCACAGCCGAATGGCACGCGCTGCTCGTCCAATGGGGGTTCAGCGGTGTTGAGACCAGCACGCCAGAGTTGGACGTCTTGCCCCGCCCCTACAGCATCTTGGTGTCGCGGGCCACAAACGAACACGTCGATCTCCTTCTTGAGCCGAGCTTTAGGCCCTCGACTCCGGCCCATATTGAGGATCTCGTCATTGTTTCGGGCTGGTCGCTCGTCTCGGTCCGGCTTGCCGAGGCAGCTCGACGTCTCCTCGAGCTCCACAGCGGACGCATTGTTGTCGTGCAGGCGGTCCAGGACCTGACAGGCCTCGACTTGTCCCCCCGTTCGACCGTCCTTTATCTAGCAGATCTCGATGAACCCATCTTCACAAGATACACGCCCGAGGCCCATAGCGGCCTGCGGAAACTCTGGACCACTGCGGGTACTGTGCTCTGGGCGATCCGGGGTGCGCGGCGTGACAACCCTCATGCGCTCATGTCACTCGGTCTCGGCCGTGCCATGATGGTCGAGCACGCCCACGCTGGTATCAACGCACAGTTCATCGACTTCGCTCTCGATGCCCGTCTGGACGCCCACTTGCTGGTCGACGAGTTACTCCGTCTACAGATCCTAGCAAGCCTAAGCCGGGAGAGATCGAACTTTGTCTGGTCGCGGGAGCCCGAGCTTGAGGTTGACGCCGAGGGGCGCAAGTGGGTGCCGCGAATCGTGCCGCACCGTGGCTTCAACGACGCCTACAATTCGTCTCGCCGCCAGATCGTTGCCAAAGCGGACCCAGCCCGGGAAGTCGTTGAAGTCGTCCAAGCCCACCACGAGAGCCAGAGCCGTATCCTCACTCGCGTGCTGGCACCCGAAGCTCGCCGCACAGATGGGGATGAAGTCACAAAAGTGCGCGTCCTGTATTCGGCGACAGCTCCTCTGCGGCCATCCTCGTCGCAGGCTTTCTATGTCTCTCTCGGACTCGACACCGCCACTAACGATTCTGTGGTTGTGCTGTCCACCAACATTGCATCCATCGTCGAGGTTCCGGCGTCGTCAGTGGTATCGTACAGCGACCCCCTGACTGAGGCACCATCCCGTCTGCGGGTCATCACTGCCCGTCTCTTGGCCTCGCTGATCGGCGGCGAGGCAGCGGCTGACGGTACCACTCTCCTTGTGGAGCCCAACAATGACGTGGCAAGATTTGTCTCAAAGTTGGCTGCCGAGAAGAGCCTCGATATTGTCTCCGTGACGACATCCCCCGTCGACCGCGGGTATCCAACCGTCTTCATTAGCGCCCATGCGAGCAGCCGGGCAATTCGGCGAGCTCTACCCCAACGTGTTGCATCGGTTATCGATTTCACCAAGAGAAACTCGAGTGGGAGTGCGTTTTTTGCACGTCTCAGGGGCTACCTGCCCGATACCGCCAGGGTTGAGAGAGGCGAGTCCTTCCAGGCTCGCAACTTTAGCTCCACTGCTCTGGTCGCACTCTTTCACGAGGCGGTGCACTCGGTGGCACCGACAGACCTCTCGCAGGTTAAGTCGACGTCTGCCGAGGCATACGTCACTGATACTCAGCTAAGCGCTTCCGTAATCGACTGGGCAAGCAGCAGCACCGTCCCAATCTCGGTGAAGCCCTCAGACGCTCTTCCCATTTTCCGCGGTGACCGCACTTATCTCCTTTTCGGTCTCGGTGGAGCTGGTGGCCTCGGACTGCCGTTGGCCGAGTACATGGTCAGTCTCGGCGCCAGGAACATCATCCTCACCAGCCGAAAACCTGCTGTCGATGAGCAGCTCATCGCGACCTATGCGGCACGTGGTGTTCAGATTAAAGCTGTGCCAAAGTGAGTCATTTACTCCCAGCCTCGAGTTCCCTCGTGAACGGCGCCGTTCTAATCGTTCATGAACACAGTGATATCACCAACGAGGACGATGTCACGGCTCTTGTCTCCGAGGTTCGGGCTTCTTGGCCACCCATCGCCGGCGTCGCAAATGGTGCCAACGTCCTAAACGATATGGCCTTCGAGGATATGACTTACGATGACATGAACAAGGTCTTGACCCCCAAGGTGGAGGGAACACGAATCCTTGACCAGATCTTTTATGACGAGCCGCTTGATTTTTTCATCGGGTTCTCGTCCATCTCCATTGTTCTGGGAAGAACAGGGCAAAGCAACTACGACACAGCCAACATCTACATGCTGGGCTTGGCCTCCCAACGTCGCGCTCGGGGTCTCAACGCAAGCGTCATAGACATTGGTCCCATTGCGGGTGTTGGCCTCATGGCTCGTGATGTTTCAGAGAACGTCATGGGTCTCCTTGTTAGCCACGGATACCGAAAGATGTCTGGCCGAGACTTCCTCGTGACATTCACCAACGGCGTTCTGTCGGGCCGTGTTGATTCCGGAGAGCCCGAAGAGCTCATCACAGGTTTGACTGTGCATCCCAAGAAAGGAAAATTCCAGCCCACTTGGGTCGACAACCCCAGATTCTCCCACCTGCTTCTCAACACCGATGGGTCCGGTGCGTCTTCGGAGGGCTCGGCTGAGGTAGAGACGTTGGACGACCTCCTGAAGAGAGCAAGATCTCCCGGCGATATTGCCAGGGTTCTCAGAGGTGAGTCAGGCCAGCGCGGTTTTGTGAAGGGATCGGAGGCTGACATGGTTGATACACAGTTGCGGTTCTGAACAAGCTTCAGAACATTTTGAGCCTCAGCGACGAGCTGGTCAACAGCCCTGACACGCTTCTCCAGCAGAGCACTGGCGCTCTGGGCCTCGACTCCCTCCTTGCGGTAGAGCTGCGCACCTGGATGCGTAGCGAGCTGGGAGTTGATATCCCCGTTCTGAAGATCCTCTCAGACGTGCCTATTCAGGGGCTTGTCGACTTTGCTGTCGAGAACCTCCCTGCCGATTACGCACCAAACCTCGACCCGAATGCCAAAGACGCCATCACGGAAGAGAGCCTTACAGCACCAAAAGCAAATGACGAGCCTCAAAACCCCGCCCCTGCTCAGTCCACGCCTGCTCCTCCGAGCCCAGCAGAGCCAGCATCAGCGCCGGTGGCGACCACGAAGCCACCATTCATCCCGACTCCTCCCTCAGTGCCCTCTGGTGGGGCTGAAAAGGTGGCAGAGCCGCCGGTGTCGCCATCATCCGAGGCTTCGTTCATCTCGGAACCATCTGACGACAGCCTTGCCACGCCGAAGTCTTCTCAACTATCTTCAGTCTCGTCGTCCTTGGTCATCGTCAACAGCCCTGCCATTGACAAGGTGCTGCCGATGTCTTTCGGCCAGTCTCGGTTCTGGGTCATGAGCCAGATTGTCCAGGATCCCTGCGCGTTCAATATCTCGTGCGATGTTGAAATCTCTTCCGAGATCGATATCCGCGCCTTCAGCCGCGCCGTCGAGACGGTGGGAGAACGACACGAGGCGCTGAGGACCTGCTTCTTCAACGAAGACAACCACCAACCTATGCAAGGCATCTTGAAGGAAAGCCCCTTGCGCTTAGAGACCGTGAACGCTTCCGTGTCCGAAATCGACAGACTCTTCCAGGATGTGCACAGTACCGTCTACGATCTGAGCAAGGGCGAAACCATGAGAGTCGTGTTGGTCTCGACTTCGCGAACGCACCATCACCTGCTCGTTGGCTACCACCACATCAACATGGACTCGTCGAGCTTCATCGTCTTCATCGCCGACGTGATCAAGATTTACGCGAGTCAGCAACTTTCGCCTCCCCGGATACAATACCCCGACTTTTCGCAGTACCAGTTCGAACAGCTCAGTAAAGGCCACTGGGACTCGCAAATCGCCTACTGGGTGAACGAGTTTGTCAGGCTTCCAGATCCGCTGCCTATTCTCAACGTCTCCCCGAACACATCTCGACCGCGCCCCAATCTCACGACGTACGAGAATCGGACCATCGAACGGAGAGTGTCGCCCTCGGTTGCCCGCCAGATCAAGTCGACCTGCCGCAAGCACAAAGTCACGCCGTTCCATCTCTACACCACGGTTCTGCAAATCACTCTGGCGCGCTTGGCTGCTACCGATGACATCTGCATTGGCATGGCGGACGCAAACCGCGCCGATGTCGGTGCTACCGACAGCATTGGAAACTTCCTCAACCTGATCCCTGTGAGACTGCAGACGGACCTCAACTTGCCGTTTTCCGCGTTGCTCAAGGCAACGAAGACCAAGGTCCTGCATGGTTTGGCCAACTCTGCTGTCCCATTCGATGTCGCCATGGAGAAAATCGGAGTACAGAGAAGCTCGACACACAGCCCCCTCTTCCAAGCTTTCATCGACTACCGCTATGTGACCGAGAAACTGCCGTTCGGAAATGGACACTTGGAAGGGAAGCGCTACAGCGTCAGTAAGACGCCCTACGATGTCATGATTGAGATGATCGACACCCCCACCGGGGAGGCCTCCTTGAAGCTACTCACACAGGAAGCTCTCTACACTTTGAAGGAGTCAGAGACCATCCTAGGATGCTACACGAACCTCCTGGAGGCATTCGCCCGCGACAGTGAACTAGCGGCAGGCGAACCCCAGATGTTTGACGCTGTCGAGGTGGAGAGGGCTCTGCAGATTGGCAAGGGTTAGTTGAATCGGTTCTTCTTTTGTCCTTTCTTTTGGACTTCACCGTGATGGCTAATGCTCATGTCAGGCGCACTCATCGAACTTCCCCATGCCAGCATCTTGACTGAAGTGGACGAGACCGCAAGGCACCAGCCCTCCTCGGCTGCCCTACAAGACAGCCAAGGGAACTCGCTTTCTTGGTCTGAGTTGAAGTCCAAGTCCGTCGCCATAGGCCAGAACCTGCTGAGCCTGAAACTTCCAGCGCACTCCAGAATCGGGGTGTTCCAGGAGCCTGACGTTGACTGGGTTTGCGCCATGCTGGGCGTCTGGCGAGCGGAGCACACCTACGTCCCCTTGGAACCCACACAGGGTATCCGCCGTCTTGCAGACGTCGCGAAAGAGGCAAAACTGGCGGCTCTCCTGATCCACGACCCTACCGTGCCGCTCGTTTCTCAGCTGGCTTTGAACGACGCCGTCAAGGTCGTCAATGTGTCGACTTTGCCGGTCAGCCATCTCAACAAAACCTCGATTGTCTCGAACCACAAGCCAAGTGACGAGGCCATGATCATCTACACCAGCGGTTCTACAGGTGTTCCCAAGGTATGTGCGCCAAATGCTGGCATCTGTGTGCCACTTCCAAGTTCCCAGTCGCTAAACTCGGTTGTTTTCCAGGGCATTTCGATATCCCATCGCGTTGTCGTTAACGCAGCTCGCAGCTTTCTGCATCGCTGGCCCTTGACGCCGCAGACGGTCCTGCAGCAAACTGCTCTCAGCTTTGATGTCTCTTGGTGGGGTGCCATCATCGGCCTTGCCACCAAGGGGACAGTGGTTGTTGCTGGACCGGAGGCACGCCGGGATCCGCGGGCATTGACCAACTTGATCGTTTCAAAGAAGGTCACTTTCACGTTCGCGGTGCCGAGCGAGTCCGTTGCATGGCTTCAGGGTGGTGATCTGGCTGCTCTGAGGTCATCGGCGTGGACGTGGCATTGCTCCGGCGGCGAGCCATACAGCCAGAACCTCATCAAGCATCTGAAACTGCTGGACAAGCCCGACCTGCGCGCCATCAACATCTACGGTCCTACCGAGACCATGATCCCCAACGCCCATGAGGTCTTGTATCGAGATGCGTCTGCCAGCGAGGGGTCGGTCCCCATTGGTCCGGTCATGCCCAACTACACGGCGAGAGTTGTTGACGCGCAAGGTCATCCGGTCCCCGCAGGAATTCCAGGTCAATTCCTCTTTGCCGGAGCTGGGATTGCCAATGGCTACGTCGGCAACCCCGCCCTGACGGCAGAGAGGTTTCCTAAGGACCATCTCGCTCCGCCAGAGTTTGCCAAACAGGGCTGGGAGTTGGTCCATGGCAGCGGCGACAGCGGCTACCTGCGCGAATCTGACGGCCAATTCATCCTCCAGGGGCGGATCAACGGCGACACCCAGGTCAAACTTCGGGGTCTCCGTATCGACATGCTGGACATTGAGGCGCAGATCCTGGCGACGGCCAAGGGCCAGATCAGTGATGCCGTGGTTCACGTGCGGAAGCCGGAGTCGAACAACTCAAGCTCCGAGTTCCTCGCGGCGCACGTCATCTTCACTGGGGAAGCACGCACGCGCTACGGCACTGGCGCTGAGCGGGATGCGTTCCTGGACCAGGTGGTTGCGGACCTTCGCGTGCCGGACTACATGCGACCGGCCGTCATCGCTGCTGTGGACTCTCTGCCTCTCACACATCATGGGAAGGTTGACAGAAAAGCCGTGGCCCAGTTGCCCCTGACGAGAGCGCTCGGGAAAGCCACAACAAACCCAACCAAGGCGGCGTCCCCCAGCCTCGACGCCAATGAGAACCTCTTGGAGATGAGAGATCTATGGCTCAATATTCTCGGAGAATCGGTGCACGCACACGCTCTTGGTCCGGATTCAGACTTCTTCCTCGTTGGCGGCAACTCGCTGCTTCTGATCCGTGTGCAAGGCGACCTCAGAAAACAATACGGGCTGGATATTCCTCTTACTGAGCTGTTCCAGCGCAACACGCTGGCCCAGATGGCCGCCTTGTTAGACGGAGAGGACCGGAGAAGCACATCGAACAGCTCTGGCATCGACTGGGCTCGTGAGATCAAGCTCCAACCTGCCCTGGCCCACCTACGCGCCCCCACACTAGCGCAGCCCAAGAACGGCCTTATCATCGCATTGACTGGTGCTTCTGGATTTCTTGGACTTGAGTTGGTTCGTCATCTGGTGCAGCTTCCAGAGGTCAAGACGGTCCACGCCCTGGCGGTTCGCAGCCAGCACAGACTAGCCCACGTCTCGTCCCCGAAGCTTGTCATTCACCCGGGCGACCTATCAAAGCCCCAGCTAGGCCTGTCTGATGCCGTCGCCACCGAGGTCTTCAAAACGTCCCACGCCATCATTCACAACGGTGCCGATGTTTCTTTCCTCAAGGCGTACGGCAGTGTCCGTCGCACCAACCTCGAGTCCACCAAGGACATCGTCAGACTTGCTCTCCAGCATGGCGTCGTGAAGCATTTGCACTACATATCGACTGCCGGCATCGCCACCATGCTCGCTCACGACCTCTACGAGGAGCCCTTGGGGTCGTTCCCGCCCACCAGCTCCCCAGAGGGATACGTCCTCTCTAAGTGGGCCAGCGAGCTCTACCTGGAGCGGGCCAGCGCCGTGACGGGTCTCCCAGTCACCATCCACCGACCGACGGCTATCGTCGGCGAGGACGCGCCGCATCTCGACGTCATGTCCAACATTTTGCACTACTCGCGCAAGATGCAGATCGTCCCGGCCATGTCAGCACTTCAAGGCACCTTCCAGTTCGTGCCCGTCGAGAACGTCGCCAGCGGCATCCTCGAGGCGGTGCTCGCGGGCGAGGCTCGGGCGGCCTCGGGTGGTACGGTGCGGTACCGGAACCACAACGGCTGGCCCGAGGACACCGTCGACGTCCACGGGCTTGCACCGTATCTCACCAAGCAGCTGCGCAAGCCCGTCACCGTCACGACCGACGCCGCGTGGATTGCGCAGGCCAAAACGGCCGGTATGGCGGACGAGGTTGTCGAGTACATGAAGGGCGTCAACCTCGCGGATAGGAAAGGGGAGAAGTGGACATTCCCGCGTGCCTTGAATGGCCCTCGGCCGCAATGAGCTTGGGATGGGCCTTTGGTCTTGGGGAGGCCGCTCACTATCATATCATGGAAAAGGGGCATATGGTATGATTTCTGTTGGTGACGGCGTTGTGGGTACTTGGCATGGTTGCTTCTTAGGCGTATTGGCGTTGTGGTTAGCTCTGGGAGCCCTGGTTTCGGGCCCATCTATGTACATGCTTATGCCACACTGCTTCGCAGCTCTCATTTGTACATTTCTGTTGCCAGCTCAGTTTGGCATGATTATGGCTATTCTACCGATGGGACGCAGCAGGCCCACCAATCTGCTGTTCTCTTTCTTTTGTATTCTGTGTCTAGTTTCATTAGCAGGCTATGGAATGCTCTCACTGCAAGATGGGGCCAATCAATTGCTTACACTGCGGAGGGAATGCTTCATTGCATTTGAGTGATTAAGCCCACGTTGGATTTGAAGCAAGGGACCAGGGCAACGGCACGCAGACCGGCCAGCTCTTAGTGATACTTGAGAAACGGAGGACGCCTATGACGAACTCCCTGGCGACATCCCCGAGGCGCTGGAAGACCTGCCTTACATCGGCAATTTATTATATCTTGAAGAGCATACATCTGGTTGAAAGGATGAACAATCAAAGTAATACTTACAAGTGAAAATGGGGGAAAGGGGGGAGGGGGGCAGACGACCCAGGCTAGGAGAAGCTGGGGGCAGGGTTGAAGCCTTAAAGGGGAAAGGGGTGACGACCGATATCTTTCTCCTATTTTGCTGCTCTTGGACGAAGCAGAAGGGGTTTGGGAATCCAGGCTGGACCCCGAACCGTATTCCACAAGCGTAGGCCACTTATAGTGATGGTTCACGGCACTATCGAGAATGTGCCGCTCAACACTTGTCCTGTCCCAGAGAAGGGAGCATGGTCTTCCGCCGATTCATGGCCTGATGGTATCCAACATCACATGCTTCAGAAGCTCAGCATGCAGAAGTTGAGAGTTCAGAACGTCCGGGGCATTCCCTCCCGCCCACTAAGATAGTAACAACAGGGGAAACTGACAGCGTTCTAGAACATTCGAGTGCCATGTTTTGGCCGATCTTGATGCCAGGTCCGCTACCATGCTGTGGTAGTGCAGGTCTGCATGGTGATTGGTTTCAGGAGTCGTTCCTAGACTTTGCTTGTCTTGGCGGAGAGAGGTTGGTGTCAAAGGCGTGGAACGGAGCATGTCCATCCGTGGCCTGTTTGGGCCATCCCCAGGTTCAACTCGACCGCCTCATCTCCCCTTGCGGGTGTTCTGTATCTTGTGCGGCCCGGGCATTGAGCGTAGTACAATTCCAGAATCCGGCTTGGTCCCCGCCGTGCCACCTTGGGAATATCGGCATCGCCGTCCCCACCCAGTAGTCCCAACAGTCGTCTTAGGACGCCTATCTACGGTCAGCCAAGGATCTTCAATGCAACACACTTCCGCAGAACTCAGGGTGCTTGACTACATGCAACATGGGGCGTGGAGCCGAGGATATGGACGCCGAGCCCTATCCTGGGCGTGGACTCGGTTCAAACGGGGGGGAAGCCAGGCCAAATAGAGGACGGCGACGAAGTATAAAGGATGTGACTATCTTCAAGCAGTTTACTCCTTGGTCTCTGCAGAAGCCCCTTCGACCTTGAGCCACTATCATCATGAAATCTTCGATCCTCGCCGGTGTCTTCGCCACTGGGGTCACCGCCCAAGTTGCCGCTTGGGGACAATGCGGCGGGCTCGACTACTCGGGCGTGACGAACTGCGTCACGGGATACCAATGCGTCTACTCCAACGAGTGGTACAGCCAGTGCGTGCCAGCTGATGCGGCCACGACGACTCAGGCCCCAACCTCGAAGACGTCGAGCACAGCCGCCAGTATTTCTTCCGTTGCCACGAGCGCCGGCGGCCAGATCGGGGCTTGGGGGCAGTGTGGTGGCCTGAGCTACACGGGCTCAACGTCCTGCATGTCGGGCTACCACTGTGTCTATTCGAACGACTGGTTTAGCCAGTGCGTGCCTGGGGACGCGGCCACGACCTCAGCCACAACACTGAAAACGTCGACCACCTTGGTCGCCTCGGTGAGCTCTGCGACTTCAACAGACGATGATGCTTGTGATGTCACCTCTGACTCGAGCGCGGCCACCT
>FTIZ01018456.1_pt1 | contig 14810 bp, 16 predicted proteins | sample 1658381 | NCBI WGS metagenome assembly FTIZ01 (sample SAMEA3914822, study PRJEB12502) | metagenome | biome: forest; material: soil | place: USA | collected 2012-03-12 | depth 0.1 m
TCTTTTAGCTGCTGTCGCCTCCCCTGGCTGCGGTGCCTGCTCTAGTGCCCCGATTTGTGGTGGGCAGCGGCATTGATGTGGGTGATGGTGCTATTTTATGATGCCGAAGGACTGTGTTCTTTGGGTCAAGCGGAAACGTCACTGAATCTGACCCACGAATGTTGGGCGAGGTACTTTCCGGGGTCACTTCCAACAACCACGCGACCTGCTCGGGCAAGAGCTCCTCGGGTTTTTTTTTTTAGGCTGCTTAGGTGCCTTTCTGTCCGCCTTCAATTGACGGGAGCCTCGAGAAAACGTCGTGGTATTGGGTCTTCCAGATCATCAATTCCATCCCCTTCACAGTGGGGGGCTGTAGGTGCTCTGGGTGAAGTCGGATCGCCCAATGGGTGTTTCGGGTTATGCTTTGGGTGCCTCTTGTCGGCCAAGTCGTGCAATGGATGCTCGGTATTGTTGAGCGGCCTGGTATTGGCCATTGATCAAAGGGCGGTGTGTGGGTATGCAGGTGACTCTGTCGTGGAAAGAAAAAAAGGAAAGGAGAAAAATGAGAAGGGAGAGAAAAAGAAAAAAAGAAGAAAAAAAAGAGAAAAGGAGAAAAAAGGAAAAAGAAAGGCTAGAAGCCATTAATCATTTTATCAGTCTTTCTTACTAAGCATCTTGCTTAAAAGACTTGAAGATATGCTAATAACTTTCTATTGTCAAGAAACCCTAAACGTCTAAGAGCTCAAAACCTAACGCTCAATGATTATAATAATGCTGAATTCCAAGAGACAAACGTAAGAGCAACGCTAAATATCAAACCAAACGCCAAACACAAACGCTACACTAGATGCCGAACCTTAGACCTCTTCCCTTCAGTCGATCTGAACGTGAAGAGTGGCCTCTGTTGGCTCTAGAGCGAATATAGCCAACTCCAGACCAAGAAAGCTATATTTGTGGTATATAGCTGGGCTATTCCCCGAATAATAGTCCACTCTTGCGGGATTGGCTCCGGCCAGGCTCCGGCCGCTTTAAGCGGGCTGGGTGAGCCAGGGCGGCAAGGCAGTCTGTCCAACTGGCGCAGCCGGCCCCCCCTCACCCGACACACCTAACACTTTAATTCGAATTTCACGAAAACAGAAAAATAGAGAATAGGAAAATAGAAAGAAAAAGAAAAAAAAGAAAAATACAAAAAAGAGAGAAAGGGGTAAAATAAGCGGTATAGCAATGCAGGGTTTTTATAACATGTTTTATCCTACTCTTAGCAAACAGCCAAGCTTTTTTTCTTAGGGTTAGGGTTAAGATATAGAGAATAGCCTCGTCGTGGCTGAGGATGATAAATTGACTTCCCAGAGTTGTTGATCCCAGTCTTCGCCTTCGGAGGTGTCCTGGGCTTCGTGTGACGAATCGTCCGGTCCAACCGCTTTGGAAATGGTTCAAGCCAATGAAGGTATGCTTGTCTGTTGGAACAATGATTCGGTGAAACCAAGAGGTTCACAACAAGGTGCACTTTGTCTCAGTAGTACGACTAGGTGCCAGATGGTGATCTCATTACTTTGCTGAGGAAGCTTTCCGAGCCTCCTCATGAACGAGTAACTAGCAAGAATATATACATGACTTGTCCCCTTGTCCTTAAGCCCCTTTGTATCTTGGATCGTTGGGAACGTCACCCGTTCCTCACGTTCCGACCTGGTCTGTCCTGGGATCGAGGTGTTTGTCCCGTTGGACAATCCTCTCTTGATTGGCCAAGTAAACGATTGGTTGGGTGGTCTTCCCGCGTCCCCTCCTGATGCTTCGACTACACTTGAGTCTAGTCTATACTAAGTATAGGCCCAGCCAAAAGCGGCTAGTATTTATATTAGCTCGTTTCAAAATCGTCGGGCAGCAAAAGAGGGAGAGAGGGCCAACTTCACAAACCCGCTTTGCCAAACATCACATTTACGGAATATAGAACACCTTCTACGGACCCGACCCAACAGGCTTTGAACCAACCTTCCAGAGCCGACTCTGGCGCGATAACCAATGAACTCAGCCCAGCCACAGCGCCCAGCCACACGGGCTGGCTTCGAGATTGCTGTCATCTGCGCTCTCCCGTTCGAAGCTGATGCCGTCGGCGCCCTCTTCGACCACCACTGGGACGATGAAGGGACCCCGTATGATAAAGCCGCAGGTGATCCCAACGCTTACTCAACTGGCGCCGTCGGCCGCCACAACGTCGTTCTCGCACACATGTCAGGCATAGGCAAGGCCAGCGCCGCGGCCGTTGCTGCCAGCTGCCGCGCAAGCTTCCCCAACATCAAGCTCGCCCTTATCGTTGGCGTTTGTGGTGTCGTTCCCTTTCATCCTAGCAGCAGCGGCGAGAGAGTCGAGACCGTACTTGGCGACGTTATCGTGAGCAGTGGTGTCATACAGTACGACCTCGGACGGCGACTGCCCGAGAAGTTCGTGCTAAAGGACACGCTTCAGGACACCCTAGGTCGGCCAGACACTGAAATCCGCACGCTGCTCGCCAAGCTCAGGGGCCTCCGTGGCAGGAGGACGCTGCAGGGCAAGATGGCCGGCTATATGGAGGTGCTCCGGGGCGAGCCGGAGCTAGCGGCTACATACCCCGGTGCTGTGCAGGATAAGCTGTTTGAGGCGACGTATCGCCATGTGACGGACGGGATGTTGTGCGAGGAATGCGCTTGTGACGGCGAGCTGGTGCCGCGCGCCAGCCTCCAGCAAAGCGATAGACAGCCTACGGTTCACTTTGGTCTGATTGCGTCGGGCGACACGGTCATGAAGTCGGGGGAGGACCGCGACGCCATCGCGCGGCAGGCGGGTGTTATAGGCTTTGAAATGGAGGGCGCCGGTGTTTGGGACATCTTCCCTTGCGTGGTCATCAAGGGTGCCTGCGACTATGCGGATAGCCACAAGACCAAGGTGTGGCAGCGGTACGCAGCAGCGACGGCGGCAGCATGTATGAAAGCATTCTTAGGTAACTGGACGCCTTCGAACATAGGTACGTAATGATCTACTAGAGAGGATTAGGAAACACTTGCTATAGAACATATGCTAATACAATGACGGCTAGCCACTGCTGAACCTAGTATAGGCTGCGCCGCTCTGCCTTACTACCGCATTACACTGCCCGAGAACCCGCGCTTCGTTGGACGGGACAAGACGCTAAACGCTCTTAAAGAGATGCTATTTGTACGCAAGACGTGCCAGAAAGCCACCATTTTCGGCCTCGGCGGTGTCGGCAAGACCCAAGTCGCCCTAAAACTGGCGTACTGGACAAAGAAATACCAGCCCGAGTTCTCGATATTCTGGGTATCAGCGTTAAGCAACGCGACCTTTGAACAGAACTTCAGTGCGATGGCTAAGATACTTCCTATCCAAAGTGGCGGCGAGGACGATGATCCTAAAGAGTCTATACGGCAGTACTTGAGCTCTGAGGCAGCCGGGCCATGGCTTCTCGTGGTGGACAACGCAGACGATAGAGATGTTCTCTTTGGCTCTGCAGATACAGGTGGTATCAGTGGGTACCTTCCTGAAAGCGACGACGGCCTTACCTTATTTACGACACGGTCTCGAGAAGTAGCTGTGTCGGTTGCTAGGAGCGATGTGATCGAGCTACACGCGATGGACCCGCCGGAGGCTGCCGACTATTTGGAGAAGCTATTGTTTAGAGGTGGTAAAGCAGAGGCGGCCGAGCTACTCAAGGAGCTCAGTTACCTTCCATTGGCAATCACACAGGCGGCGTCCTACCTGAACACAACCCAAGCGTCAATTCCAAAATATCTAAGCCTACTGCGAAAGGCGGACCAGGAGACAGCTAGTTTAATGAGCCGAGAGTTTTACGATGACACTCGGTACAAGGGCTCGCAGAACGCTATAGCAACAACATGGCTCGTGTCTTTCAACCAGATTCGCAAGTCCGACAGCGCTACAGCCGATCTACTAGCGTTCCTATCGTGCATCGAACCGAAGGAAATTCCGCAGTCCATCCTGCCACGCTTTGAGTTGGAAGAGCAGATGGTGTATGCGATCGGCACCCTGTGTGGATACGCGTTCCTGACTAGACGTGAGAACAGCGAAGTTTTCGATATGCATAGTCTAGTACACTTAGCAACGCGAATCTGGCTTCAGCGAGAAGGGCTGATAGCAACGACAGAAGAAAAGGCGACTCGACATCTTGCAACAGTTTTCCCATCTAACGACTATACGAATCGCAATATATGGAGAGAATACCTTCCGCATGCTTCCCGCGTCTTGCAACGCAGCAAAGCGCTTGACATAGCAGAGAGATCCGATCTCTTGTTCTGGGTTGGACAGTGCTTAAGAGTGGATGGACGGATCAAGGAAGCTGTTAGGAGTTTAGAAGAGGCTGATCGGTGGAGGAATCGTCATCTCGCCGAGGACCACCCTGATCGGCTCGCGTCGCAGCATGCGCTCGCAATAGCCTACCAAGCCGACGACAAGGTCAAGGAGGCAGCAGCGCTCCTCGAGCAGGTCGTTACCATTGAGACCAAAACCCTCGACGCAGACCACCCTAAATTGCTCGCGTCACAGCATGAGCTTGCAGGAGCCTACCTAGCCGACGGTCAAGTCAAGAAGGCAGTGACGCTGCTCGAGCAGGTCGTCGCCATTGAGGCTAAAACCCCCGCCGAAGATCACACCGACCGGCTCACATCGCAGCACGAGCTCGCAAGAGCTTATATAGCCGATGACCAGGTCAAGAAGGCAGTGGTGCTACTCGAACAAATTATCGCCATTGAGACCAAAACCCTCGCCGAAGACCACCCCAACTTGCTCGCGTCACAGCACGAGCTTGCAGGAGCCTACCAAGCCGACGGTCAGGTCAAGAAGGCAGTAGCACTGCTCGAGCAGGTCGTTACCATTGAGACCAAAACCCTCGACGAAGGCCACCCCAACTTGCTCGCGTCGCAGTACGAGCTCGTAGAAGCCTACAAAACCACCAGCCAAGTCGAGAAGGCAATAGCGCTGCTCGAGCAGGTCGTTGCTATTGAGACCAAAACCCTCGCCGAAGACCACCCCCGCCTGCTCGGGTCGCAGTACAACCTTCTAGTAGCCTACAAAGCCACCGGCCAGGACAAGAAGGCAACGGAGCTGTGTGACGAATCGTACCGACTCAGACTGGCTCTGGGAGGGTTCTCGAGGTATCTGCTTGCTGAGGGTAGATTCGGTGAAGCTAAAAGTTCCACAACCAAGTACTGATTCCAATCACAGCGGAATACGTGAGTTTGGAGTCAAGTGTAACTTATATTGACAACTGGTGAGTCGGGCTAGGCAGTGCCCGCGACTGTGATGCGTGGACTGGTCCATGTTCAGAGGATTCTGGGACGGACTTTCATGTTTTCCTTGGTTCGTTTCTTGGCATCTGGCGCCCCCAAAGTGTATTTAGCAGGGAGCCCAGCTCCTACCCCTTTAAAAATCAACAATGGATCTCGTTCACACCAACAGTGCCACCCGCGGGGGTATTCGTCAACCACGTCGATCCACGCTTCGTGCGTGTGATGTCCACGTTTCTCTCCCTAATGGACTGCCACACCCTCTGTGCCTGCACCTCAAACCCAACAGCGCCCCTTTGTCATGGCTCATAGATTCATTGTCATCGCCAGCTTCTTGACCACGATCAAGTCGTCGTGGGAGCTCTTGCGCATGGTCCGCAAGAAAGTGGCTACGAAGATTCTGAAGGCCGAGGCACAAAGCACCCTCGTTCTTCTACAACAACCCTACCACAAAAAACTGTTCCTGGAGAGTGAGTTCGACTTGCTCTTCAAACGCTTGATGCGTGCAGAGGCCCACAACGGCCGTAGGTATGCCCACCGTGCCTCATGGCAACGCCGCGCACGTCTCTTAGTTGTTGCGCTGCGGAAGGTTAGTACCAGCTTCTAGGCCATCTTATCAAGGGTTTCTCGACCGCAGGCCCGGCGACGTGTGTAACGACAGGGACGTGGTTTACTAAACTGGCTCAACCTGGAGCATAGCTGTAGGATAGTGATATAGGATATATACATTTCCCTCTGCTTCTCCTCTCCATGTGACTATGGCTGTCGTCACCGGCTTTCCTAGTCTGGTGTTGGGCGTGAGAAGCCAAAGGGCAGAAGGTCAAGTCTGCAGGCCTCGTGTTACATGAAGTCAAGACACGTGAAAATAGCTATGCCGGGGTTGAGATTGTGTACTTCGCCGCCCTGCTCTGCTACCGCGAGATCCAATTCCTCCTCAGACAGGGCACAACCACCACAGGCAGCCGCGGCCGAAGACATTCTCGGTCTAGGCAATCCATATTCTATCTCGCTCCGCTTGCGTGCCTGGAGCAACAAAGGGCTGCCAGTCATCCTCCTTCTCTATGGCCCTGTTCTAGGAATTCTGGAGGAGCGCATTGATGCTGTCCTGGTCCACCCCAGAGAAGTGTAACTGTTGTCTCGTCATGGTGAGCCAGAGCCAAGGAGCGCGCTAGGAGTAGGAAGATTGATGGGAAGGAGAGTAAGGGAATTCTAGGGTTAGGGGAAGAAGGGAAGAGGGAGGTTCCCACGGCACCAGCGAGCCAGCATCGAGCCTCGAGGGTCGGACGCAGTTGGTTCGCATTCACGACGACAGCCCCAAACGACCCCCGCCGCCAACATTTTGCACCAACAGGGAATGGAATCTTGACGCGTCATCGCTAATACGCAGGAGGCGATCCGGAAGACTCAGTGGGTATGAACCAAGTAGAATACGCGACGCCTTCTGGGCCCTGTCGCTGGCGCCGTTTATAGTCGTTACAGAAGCGGCAGACGGTCCGGAACGCAAACAGGTTCATGTCCGGCAAAACATAGTCATCATTTCCTGCGTGCACAACCCTTGATTTTGCGAGTTAAGATGAGGAAGGGGGAAGAACTCGTCCGAGACGGAGGGCGGGACGCACCCTTCATCTCCCTGTTCGAGCCAACCAACGCCTTAGTATGCATCCTACCACACACACTCTCTCTCCCTCTCCCCCTTTCCTCTTCCCCTCCCTTCTCCCTGTTCGAGCCAACCAACGCATTGGTATGCATCCTGCCACACACAATCTCTCCCTCTCCCCCTTTCCCCTCCCTTATTAGCGCTGTATTTGGCCGCGACTCGATGCCAGCGTCGTGCTTCTATAACTATGAGTGGAAGGCGTGTCAAAATGAGTAACGTGTCAATTGACGCTGGTGATAAGCGATTTCCGCGCAGCCGCTTAGGGCTTGAGTATGGGCCAAGGCGATGAGGACGGGCTAGTGTGCACCATGCCTCGCCCTCGCAGCAGGCGTCCAGCCAATTGTGATGCGACTCGACAAATGCAAGGCAGCAAGCGGCAGGACGCAAGACACTCGAGACTTTCCCAATGCATACTAGCGTATGCGTCTATTTATCAATCTGGACTTACTTAATCTTTTTCTCGCTGTCAACTAGCCTGATTAGACAGCCTATATCGCCCAATGGTCACGCTGCGCTGCGAGGGGCTGCGCTAGCTTCACATTGCAGACAAACAGATTCCAACTTCCCGCTTTCTGCCTGGGAGGTCGCGCTCACCCCTGGTTCACCCGGCTCACCCAGCTCACCCCATTGGAGGGTGAGCCGGAGCCCTGCGCGCAAGAGTGCAATATTCCCAGTCAGCCAGGTCAGTTGCTCTTGCGGAAGCTCTTGGGGCTCCCGAAGCTCCTGCGCCGAAGGTTCTGGGAAAATATCCTCATAATTGATACGCCAAGCTAGGGAACCCATCTTCACTGTCGCGGTCCCATATTTGCAGTGCTCCTGGTTGTTGAGCTCCATCCCCGGTTGCAGCCATACGCCAAAATCACGTCTGAGAATGCCGTAAACGGCATCTGGGGTCAGGCGCCAGGCGTACCGCTTCGCTTGGTCACGGATGGCAATCGCTTCCGTTGGGATTTCCCCTGTGGCGCGACGCATGTCGATGTAACCTCCGAAGACGATGCCCTCCCAGAAGCGGCCGGACTCCCCGACACGGCTGTCCCCAAACGGGCCGTAGGTCATGGTTGATGGGGTATGTTGGGAGCGACTGCGGCACAAGAAGAGGATGTAGATGTGTACGAGTTCGTGAGCCATGGTAATAGCCAGCCTGGCGTGCAGGGTTCTGAATCGGTCCAAGGTGTCGGGCTTGAGATCGCTTTTCTTCAGGTCGCTCTTAGCGTCGGCCATTCGAGTCATCAGCTGCCGCTATTGCGTTAGCTTGTGTACCTAGCAAACATGTCTACTGTGGGTAGATGAAGAGTGACAGGATCCTACCATCTAGTTGATCTCGATCGTTGCCGCGGCCTTGGGCTCAAAGACCCCCGAGCAGTCCATCTTGTTCGTACGACCGTTTTTTCCGGCCATGCCGTATCGCTCCGTAATGATAACGCGAGGGAAGCTGCGCCAGATGCTGGTCAAATACTCTTCAACTTTGGGCTCAAAATCTGCCTCTTTGAGGTTCCGAAGGTCTGGTCGATTCTGATTTTTCTGAACCATGTCTCGTGTGATCGTCTTCAGAGCTGAAACGCCTGAGTCGCATCGTAGTAGATCGATGGCGAGACTGATGACTGAAGCCAAACATTCGCAGAGGTCCGATCGCGGTTCCAGCGGCTCCAAGTCCGTTTGACCAAAGACGAACACTTGCAGACCGTTAACGTCTGACGCCTTGGACGCCATTGCGAATCCAGCCCGAGGAAGTTGTCAGCGGGGTGGGGGGGGAGATGCATTGTTGGGGGCGAGAGTGAGTTGGTAGAGATAAAGAGTGTCCTAAGAGAAAATTATCGGGAGTGATGGCTTTTGGGAGGGAAAAAACGGTCTAGTTAGGAGGGCGAGCTGTGTCAGGGCGCGGCGCAAATCACGCAAGAAAGGCTCTGGCAGTTGGGGGTTAATAAACAGAGGACCAAATACTGTACAGAAGAAAGGAGAGAGAGAGAAAGCCCTAGGTGCGGCCGGTCAGGGCCCGGGGTAAGCCCCGCAAAGCCCGCGGTCCTCCTCCGATGCCCGGCACAGGTTGCCTGCCCGGCTCCGATCCTCGGCTGCGCGGCCAAGCGGCCCCGGAGGCCCTGACTAGTGCCCGCCCGGAGGCTAGTTGGCTTTGAGGGGCGTTCTGCACAGCCAAACGGCTCCGGGGGACCTCAGTAGTGCCCGCACCACAACTAGGGGAAGTAAACACACGAGTGAACAAACAGGTAACGAACAGAACTGAACAATCAAACGGGGCCCTGAACGCTATAGAGAACCTTCCATTCAGTCCCCCTCCTTCCACCGAGCCCGAGTGAAGCCGGGTTCGGGACCAAGTGCCGGTGGCCACAGGGGGTGGCGTCGCGGTGCCACAGTGCAAGCCACCTGTGGCCAGTGCAATGCGCAGCCCCGAGCCCATGTGACCCGCAGCCAACAGGGAACGCAGTGCACCGCCACAGTGGCTCCCTGCCCTCACAAGTTAACGAGAAGTGAGTTTTGTCGGAGTTGCTAAGAGAGAAAGTAGTCTAGTAAGGAGAAAGAATAGACGAGAAAGGATAAGAGAAGGAAGAGTGATTAGAGGTAAGAGTAAGGGATAATTGAAGTCAAAAATGAATAAAAACAAAGATAATAGAAAGGAAGAATAACAAATAAAAAGGCAGATTAAACTTAAGCATAGCGAGAAGGAACAATAATAGAAAGGAAGATGTGGATAAAATTAGGAAAAATCGAAAGTCGAGATGAAAGTCAAAGGCCTTGTGAGGGAAGGCTGTCTTGTAGTCGTCGTGAGAACGAATAGTCGGGGAGTGATAACATGACCACAGCATTGGGACTTGCCTCATGAATTCCTACATATCAAAGCTGTCTCTCTAAAGCCCATGCTCGACCAAGCGTTTCCTATTTGCCTCCGTGGCCAGTCTGGCTGTGTCAGACAGACGGAAGCTCAGGCTTTGAAACCAGAAAACTCTTGATGATACAGGATTTCACCAAGCCGGTCAGCCAGCCCAGTCCTCAGGCAGCTGGGCCGTCGAGGGGTTGAGGTCGGCTAGCCATGTCTTAAGGGTGGTCAAATTCGCGTTCCTTCCCGCTTGCCCTCAACCGTGAATTAACAGCTTTGTAATTATTCCAATATGGGTATGAGCATTAATCAGGTAGGCACCCACAAAAGGGCCCGAAGCTGCGCCCGTTTGACAGTGCCCTTGTGCTTTTTCTGGCACTTTCCTGGCCAAATGAGGCCCACCTGCCACCTGCATCATGCGATGAAAGCAAGCCGCAGCACGGCTTTGTGAAGAGCGCGGAACAACTAAATTACGGCGGAGTTGACACTTGCCATGCCGTTTGTGCGACCTCATCACAGCGCCGAGCTTTGGCGATTGCCACTCCCCGGCTGCAGCCACAATCCCCGCAGCAAACATGGCACCAGCCGCGATTTTTTCTCGGCAACGCGTCAAGGTGTCACCTGAAGTCCTGGAACCGGAACACCATCATATCTTGGTCCGGGCCATCAAAAATGTGCTATCGACAGAGCTGGCTGAACTCACCATGGCCGAGCTGGTGGACCGGTTGCCGCTGGCATCAACCGGGTGGGGGGCCGCAGGAAATCTCCTCTGCCGCGACCATCCCCTCAACGAGCACAAGACTTTCTGCGACGGCGTCATTGATCGAATTAGAGCTCTTCGAGATGCCTTTGACCCTAGAATTCTCCAACTCGATTCATCGGTATGTTGGCCGCCTCAACAACCCCTCCTCACAGCCTGATCGTCCCCACTGATCACGTCCCCAAGGCCATGCAAGCATACCAGAACGCCGAGACAGGGTCCCTGCAGTTCAAGAACCGCCTGATCGAGCTCGTCGCACGCTCCATTCACCAGATTGCCGTCTTTCTTTTCCAACGAGAACCCAAGCTCCACGCCGGCGACATCGATTCAGTCGTCTCGTGGAAAGAGGAAGAACAGTGGTTCATGGTCAACGGAAGACGTCGAGTTTATCTCACGCCCTGGGAACCATGGCCAACTCTCTTCTTCCACGTTGATTACATCGACTACGAGCAATATCCTGACGGTTTGGCGGATATGGCGGGATACTGGGCTGAGGACCGCATCTTTGGTGGCGTTCTGGTCTTCGACAGGGGGATTGTTGGGGACGAGGTATGTGACGTTGCGTTTTCGATTTCTTTTGTGATCTCGTGGCTGACCCCCGCTCAGTGTCTCGATGTGTGGTTTCATCCCGGCAGGAATGGCGCGACCTTTCGACTTTGGAGGCCACAGGAGCCTCAATTCAATTCTTTTGTCGACTTCCTCCTTTCCAACGAGCCTTCTCGGCCAGCCCCGTTCCCCCTGGTTGTATCTGACGACAACTTCCGCCGCCATGACCCTTGGGATGCGATAGCTCGTCATCACATCTTCCGCGACCCCTGGGAGCGAAAAGTAACTCCCACGAAACCGCCTGACCGGGACGTCCGAAGCTCTGCGGATTATCCCGAGGTGAACATTTTGTTCCAGAAATTGGAGGCGGCCTGGCAAGCCCACGAGGCTAAAGGCCTCGAGGATCAATCCTCAACAACCAAGTCAAACGATGAAGGGGACGCCGAAGTCGGGACCTTGGAACCCATAAGGTCTCTTCTCCCGATAAGTCTCCCATCGGAGAGCCGTGAGCAGTCAGATGACTCGGAGGCGGACTCCCCTGCCGAAACCGTACCTATGGTGTGGGGGAAAGGGAAGTTCGAGGAAGAGTCCTGAGCATGGGGCCTTACAGAGGAGTTCAAGGGTAGGGCCATGCTTCATTGATTTCAACCGAGATGTTCCTCAGTACCGCACGGTCTAGTCCTGGCCATTATCCCGGATCGTTGATGCTTTCGACTGCTTGTTTCTTGACATCTTTCTGCCTATACTCCGGCCAGAATAGTTGGCCCTTGCTCGATGGCTCCGGCCTGGCTCCGGCCGCTTTATTAAGCGGGTTATGGGAGCCAGGGAGACAAAGTGCATCAAGAGTCGCAAGTAGTGGTATTTTACAGAATATATGCCTAAGCTTCGGAACCATTACTCTTTGGCAAACTGGACCCTTCCCCACGGACGACATGCATGTGCCTGTCCAAAAACTCGAAACTCTTTTGTGCGAGCAACGCCCAAGCGCCAACTTTCGCCGTGAGCCCGCCGTTCCCAATTTCCTCCGGGATCCACATCTCCTTGCATTCCTTGGGCACCTGGGACAGTGCATCGTAGATGACCAGAGTGCTCTCGTCGGCAGACGAGTAGAGAGACCTTGTTGCCCCTGTCAACAAGACAGCGCAGCGGATTCGGTCTACGATTCGGCCACCACCGTCGGGGGCCACATCAAGGTCAAACAACTGCATTCTGCGCAGGATGTTACCGGGGGTGGACGCACCCGTCATGGCCATGCCGAGCTCAACCTCCCAGCGTGTTGGGAAATGCAACATCATCTGGAGGTAAACCGACGCGTTGAAGAGTCGCTCCGGCAACCAGCCGGAAACCCATAGGTCGACGTACCAAGTTGGCATGCGCTTGCGAGCGACCCGCCACAGGCCGTAAGGCGGATCCACCGAGACGCAAGCCTTGATCCGGGGGTCGATGGCGGCGCGGAGAGCGTAGTATGCGCCCGTGGATGCGCCCACAACGGCGACGCGGTCCATGTCGAGTCCCAGCTCCGGGTCACCGGCTGCCAGCTGCCCAAGGTAGTTCAAGGCCTTGACGAAGACGGCTTCAAAATCAGGCCTCAAGACTGTCTTGTGCTTTTTCAGCATGATTCCCTGACCGGGCCCATCGAAGGTTAGGACAGCATATCCCAAACTGGGCCCGACTGCCGCATAGAGGTGGTAAAGCTCTTCTTACATGGAGGACCGGGTGATGGCGCTCGAGATCCCGTACGAGGACGGCGTCATGATGCCCGCGTATTTGTATCTGCCTGCTCCAGCCAAAAGGCTGGGGGGTCCCGGCTTGAACAGCACACCTGTCGTGGTCCATGTCGGGGGAGGCGACGCTGCTCAAGGTATGGCCTCTCGGAACATGGCCACGGACCGCTCCGCCGCCGCAAGCAGTCGTGGATCTTGGCTCGACCACGACAGCATAAAGCCCGCTGCTCTGGCGTAGTTTGATGCCCGCAGGAACGCCCTCCGGGCTGCGTCGGCCTGGCCCCCCTGCGCCGCCTCCCGAGCGATGGATTCAGCCCGGCGGGACTGCTCCTCCCACGCCGCGTGCCAGCTCTCTGGGTCATGCTGTCGAATCTTGCCGACGGCTTCCAGAAACTCAGCGACCTCACAGCCACCCGTGCTTGTGCTGCTCAACAATCGTGCTGTCTCAAAGTTGTAGAATTGGTTGCTGAAGAATTGAAACATGTTGGGCCAAGCGCCGTGGGGCCGTCGTGACGGTGTTGAGGAACGGGGTTTGTTAAAGATGGCGGAGGACTTGCGCGTCTTTGAACAAGGTGATGCCTCTCGAGGTGGTAAGATGCACCAATCCCCAATAAATGCAGCCTACAAGGTTGGCCAATATCCGAGTATCAGTCAGGGCGCTGTGAGCAAACCCCCCTGGCAAAGTGGCAAGGTGGGCTGGGAATCGGTGTGTGAGTTTTCGGGCCAAATTGACTCTGACGAGGCCTGGAAGCTTGTGGTGGCTTTTTTCGGAGTCTGAGTTCAGTTTCGGCCGCCAATCGAATCTGTTTCAGGGGGATTATTGGACGTCGAAGTTGATTCAAGGACTTGCGGATGTCTCATATCTGACGAGTATTTCAGTACCTATACGTCCGGTTGTCTCTGTACCCCCTATCTTTTGATCGTCATGGAGTCGGCTTTGGTCTTACCGAAGGGCATAAGACCTCTCAGCCGTCTACCAGTTCGTCAAGATCGAGTCCCTCCAGGCTTAGTACCCGGCATAAGGTACCCTTACTGTCGAAGGGCGTCCACAGCACCCTGGCGCCCGGCCCTTCTTTGGATGCTGTGACCAGTATTGTAGCGTACGACCTGAACGACTCAATACAGGAGCTGCACGGCAAGACGACACGCATAAACGTCCTCCATTGGTTTCGCCACGCCTTCGGAATATCCTCCACCGATGGCATCTACGGCCCGGGCAACCCATTCAAGGACCCCAAGGTGGAGGCCGGCTTCTGGTGCGAACCTCCAGATACCATGTTTTTTCAGTTCGAAGGCCACTTACTGACTTTCTGCTGTTCCTAGGGCGTTCGATTATTCCATCAGCGACCTCCTCATTAGTCCCATCACCAGGTTAACCTGCCCTTACGGACACAAAGGCCGCGCCGACGCGTGGGCGGGCTTCGCGAAATATTTCGAAAACGGAGATCACGAACAAGGATCCGATCTCACCAAAGCACGATTCAAGGCTGCCGCCGACCTAGGAATGAACAACCTGGATATCGCCAAACTGGAGGTGACGATGATCATCGGTATCCTCACAAACACCGTGCCGACCATATTCTGGGCCATCTACTACGTTTTCTGCGACCCTTCACTCCTCGAGAAGCTGCGCGAGGAGATCTTCGCCATCCGCGGCAAGGACAAAAAGACGGGAGCCCCGGTATGGACGCTTCCGAGCAGCGGACTTAAACAGAAGTGCCCCCTCCTGACCGCCACCATCAACGAGACGCTGCGCCACCGTACTTGCGGAATTTCGAGCCGGATGGTCACCGAAGACTGCGTCCTCAACGACAAGTACCTTCTCAAGAAAGGAACCGTGTGCGAGCTGCCGAACAACGTTTTGCACATGAACCAGGCGTACTGGGGCCCGACTGTTCCTCAGTAAAGCAATCAGATCATCATCGGATCGTACTACTGAGACACTTGCATAAGTTGTTGTGAACCTTTTGGCTTCACCGGATCTACGTACCCTACGACGCATACCTCCATTGGACCCTTTCAG
>FTIZ01742840.1_pt1 | contig 14772 bp, 13 predicted proteins | sample 1658381 | NCBI WGS metagenome assembly FTIZ01 (sample SAMEA3914822, study PRJEB12502) | metagenome | biome: forest; material: soil | place: USA | collected 2012-03-12 | depth 0.1 m
GCCGACGACGACACCTTTTGCCATAGCATCGTCGAGATCATTTGGGACGACGCCGTGATCCAAGACACGGCGAGAGAGGATGAGGGCACTGAGTACAACGTCTACGAGGCCGACGAGGATGAGAATGAGGAGTATCCTGGCGTCCCCCGTGGTTCTCGAGGGCCTGCGAAAAGAACAACTTCGAGCTCGGGAGCCGCTACATGGACGACGTCTTGGATCGCCCCGAGCGCGCTATTTCTGCGCAGCTTCCGGTCCGCGCGTCGTGGGAGCGGTTCCATGAATGGCACGGCGAGCAACGTCGTGTGATTGCGACCGGCGCCGACATTTCTGCCTTTCGTCATGGACTCGCCCGTTTTCCCTCGCTTCGGACCATCACCGTCACTCCCTCCATGCACGGCTACAACATCGGACACCCGCTCTACGACACGCACACCATCCGGTCTTTCCCTCCCGGCTTCAATTATCCTCTGCCACGCGGCTGGCCGACCGCGGGCGAGGCGGAGCCTCCTGTGGAGATGCTACCGTGGGCAGACGAAGATGGGCGCACCGAGGCCTACCGGGACAGGTGGCGCGGCTTCCGCATTGTCCTACGCGAACTCGCCCAGCAGACCGACAGCCAGCGCGTGCTAGAGCTCAACCTGGACACCCACCAGCTCACCACCGGCATCAACTGCCGCATTTTTGAGAGCCCGAACCCAGAGTACAACCAGTTGGTTTCCCTCCTCCGCCGGCCTGGCTTCCGACGTCTCGACCTGGCACTGTCCGTCGGAGCTCAGGAGCACTCCGGCTGGCGCGCGTTCCGCAGTACGCTCCTCAAGCGCGCTCTGAGTGAGATCGGGCCGGACCTGACCCATCTGAGCCTGAGCACGGATGTTGATCTCGATATCCCCAGCATGGACTGGATCCGCCCCCCTGGTGGGCATCATATCCCGCTGCTGCGCGCCATTTTCCCCGTCGACCGCTGGCCTCGCCTGCGCCACTTCGGGCTATCAAGGTTCTTGGTCACGCGTGCGGACCTACTCTCGCTGCTTGCGGCCCTGCCGCCCACGCTACGCTCCCTCGAGCTGGGCAACCTCGCTTTCCTCGACGAAGGCGGGCATTGGCGCGGCCTCCTGGAGGACATGCGGGACTCCCTGGGGTGGAGGGACCGACCGGCCCAAGAGAGGCCGCGGGTGACGCTCCATGACGCTGATATAGACGGGAACCGACGACCCGGGAGGGAAGTCTGGCTGGAGGCCGTGGTGGCCGAGTTCCTGTACGGCAACGGCAAGAACCCGTTCGGGCAAAACGGCTGCCACCCGGATCAGATCGACAAAGGGCAAGGGGGCGTGGTTCGGGACGCGTTTGATCCCGAGTATGAGCGGCCGCATGTCATCCTGGAGGAGCTCGCGCGCCTTGGCTACATAAAGGGCGACTTCCAGTGGTAGATTGGGTCATGGCTGAGATATTAGCTGTACTTATTCTTGACCCCTTACGCGATGCCTACGCAGACATAATACCCAGCCTGCAGCCCCGAGCAATCCGTCTTTTTCAAGTTGTTATCACAGAGTCTTGGCAGGGGGTGGGTGTTGTTCTGTGACGGCTTTAGATTTCAGGTACACACCCGGGGGAGAAAACGGCTTCACAACGAAGAATTACGCAGCGTTTGTAATTTAACAGCTGAAACAAAGTACAGAATACTGATAATAATTGCTGAAGCATGAAAAAATGGCTCAGTTGCCACATTCGCACAGAGCCTCCTTACAGCCCTCCCATCTTCCTCGGCGGAACCTTGGCAGCAAACAGGCGGTCAATCTCATGAAACGTCTTGCCCTTTAGCTCTGGAACGTAAAAGTAGCTGCCAACGGTTGCGACCAGTGCCAGAGCACCGAAAATAAAACCGACCTTGCCCTTGAGGTTGCCCTCGTCGGGGTTGACCATGTACGGGATGGCAAAGTTCATGGCAATGCCACACAGGGCCTGGGTGGCTGTTGCAAGGGAGATAGTCTTGGCCCGTAGCACCGTGCTCGACGCCTCGCCTAGGATGGCAAATGCCATGGCTCCAATGGTCAGGAAGTACACGAAGGCGTAGATGACGGTCAATGCAGCCTGAACCCATTTGGCCGCGCTAGTTGGAACCACGTCCATGATGCCGATGAGCAGCAGGATCGCTGTCAGCGTGGCCATGCCGGACAGGAAAATGCTGCGGCGGCCGTAGCGCTCAACGACGAACCAGCTGATGATGTTGCCCAACACGCCGCACGCCGTGACACCAACGCCGAGGTCGAAGCTATTGGACGGGTCGAGTCCAGCCAGCTGGAAGAAGTAGGTAGAGTACCCCAACACGAAGATGATGCCGACCATGTGCTGGCAAAGGAAGACGCCTGTCGAGATGCCGGTGCGCAGCCTGTTGGTACCACGGAAGCAGTCGAGGAAGCTTTTCTCGACACTGTCGCTCATCGCTTCTTCCTGGATCGTCGCATCTAACATGGCCAGGCCTTTGTCCACGTCGTAGCCGCTTCCGTACAGCGTGCGTAGCGATGCCGCGGCACGCTCGCGCATTCCCCTGCGCGCTAGGTACCACGGACTCTCGGGCGAGAACGGCAGGCCGAGGAGCAGGAAGACGGCAAAGAAGAGCTGGATCGCGAAGGGGGCGCGGTACGCCCAGCGGTCGTCCCGCTCGCCGAAGCCTTTAACTACGGCGTTGGAGAGGAGTTGGCCAATCGCAACACCAAGGTTGACGCCTGCCGTAGCGGTACCACGCAAGGCGAGGGGCGCGAGCTCGCTGCAGACAAGGGGGGCGATACTAAGGTAGAAACCAAGGCCGACGCCGAGGATGAGCTTGGATGCGAGAAAGGCGCCGCGTGCAGAAGACAAAATCTCGCCAATGCAGCCGCCGATGCAGATGGTGATGCCGGCGAGAAGAGCGGCCTTGCGGCCGGCCCGGTCGGCTAGCCAGGAGCAAGCAAAGCCGCCGAAGAACTGGCCGACGGTGCTGATACAGTTGAATGCGGTCTGCCACGAGGCTGGGAGAACGGCGACGCCGTTTTCAACATAGCTATAGAATAGCGTTAGCGGCGGGCTGATGGAAAAGAAAAGGGGCGTGGGCTGACCCGAAGTCTCGGCGGAAGGAGGCGACGGAGATCATGGCACCGTTGACCTGGGCTTCGAAGCCCCTGTGAAAGTTTGTTAGCAGGTAATTTGTGACACCACCCGCTCACTAGAAGACCAACCATCCGACTGCGGCCATGGCCCAGAAAAAGCACCACCAGACGACGGGCTTGTGGTCGCGGAAGAGATCCGCCAGGGTGAGCTCGTGCTCCTGCTGGTTGGCTGCCGCGACCACGGCAGACTTCAGGTTGGGCTCGGAGCCATGGTTGTCCAAAGAAGCGGCCTCGATATGCGCGGGATCCATGACTTTTTCGGCCATGATTGCTGTGTTATTGTTATTGTGCGATGTGTCACAAAAGCGGAAAAAGGTGAGAAGTTTGATAGACCATGATAGAATGGATGGAATGAAGGAAAAGCATTCGAGTAAACAGGTGAAGGCATGTCCGGGTTTTTATCCCGAGTGTTCAGCTTCGACATCGTCGTCGAGTTCCGGTGACATTCTGATCCGTTGGTGGTGTGGTGTTCCTGACATTGACGGTTTTCGAGCGACATTCCGCGGACGAATCACGAGCGGTACCAGTGGCGGCGAGAACCCATGCGGAGCTGCCCCAGGTTCTCCGCATTCCCCACCAATTTTCCAGCGTGGATGTGGGCGTGCAAGGGGCCAGAGTCTAGACATCTGCGCATAAAAGCGATATTCCGCGACAGACCGAGACCCACTTCCTCCACTTCTCTTCCTCCAGTTACCTTGGTCCTCTCTTGGTTCTCTCCTGGTTTCCTCTTAGTTTCCTCTTGGTTCTGTTTGTAATATTTGCCCACGCAACTTATTCCGCGGATCCTTGCATCCATCCCCAGAAACCCACCCTGTTTTCACCCACACCTCCGGACCCAACGAGTCTCCATCCATGGCCGATCTCCCCGCACCAGCGGCTGCCACCAAACCCGCAGTTGGAGGCAACCCGCGGCCCCCGCCTCGTGGGACTGCCTCGTATCCTCGCAAACGGGCCGTGAAAGCCTGCCAGGTTTGCCGTGCTCGGCGCACCAAGTGCGATAACGCCAAGCCGTCATGTTCGTTCTGCCTCAAGGTCGGCGCCACGTGCATACAGTCGCCCGTCGACCTGTCGAGCTTCGACCCAGCAAGTCTCAAGATCCTGGAGCGGCTGGATGACCTGGAAGAACTGGTGAGATCTGTTTCGCTTGAGGGCAGCAGCAGCACAGCCGTGGCCAAGACCAGAATCGTCGAGGTCTCTCCGCTTGATGCGGCGCCGGAAGTTCAGGAACCTCTCGGGTTTGAAGCTGTCATACCACAGGGTCCGGAAGACATCGCATCTTGGTCCATCTTTGCGGCCTTTCAAGATGGGTCGGAGACGGTGCACCCTCTGAAGTCGCCCTCTGTCGTCACCTCGGCGCTGTCCCCGCATGCCTTTGGAGGCCTTGACCTTGACATGGGGCCGAGGCGGACCAACGAGCTGCTCGACAACTTCTTTAGTTATGTGCACGTCAAAAACCCGGTGCTCGACGAGACCGCCACGCGGAACATGGTCCTGTCTACTATCGGAAACGGCGTGGACTGGTCCCCCGAGTCATGTCTGACCTCACTCGTTTGTGCTCTGGGTGCAATCGCCACGCCCTTCGGCCCTAGCATCAGCACCATTCCGGGGACGCCCGCGTATACCAGCGCCCAGTCTTTCTTTGCCGCCGCACAGCAGCGGATTGGTATGGCTCTCTGCGCCGATGACACTTTGGCTGCCCAGTGCCTCTTCCTGTCGGGAGTGTACATGATGTGCACTTTCCAGCCTGTGCGCGCATGGCGCTTCTTCCTCCAGGCCCTCGCCGCATGCCAGCAATTTTCTTTCCTCCACCTTCACTCTCAGCAACACCACTCAGCCAGCAGCGACCAGCAAGCCAGTCCCAGCCCGCCACCGGGGCGCGGCACCTCCTCACCACCCTACCCGCTCGATATGCTTCAGCAAGCCATCTACTGGTCTAGCTGGAAGTCAGAGCGAGAGATGCGCGGCGGAGACATCGGCCACCGGCTGCCCGACTTCTCGGCACCCCATCAGGCCCCCCACCTCGGGCTCTATCCCCCCTTCTTCCCGACACCGCCCGCGCCGCGCCCTGAGACGGCCGGCGCACCCACCAACTCGAGACTGGCCCGCGAACGCACGTCCTGGTATTTCTACCTGGCTGAGATCTCGCTCCGGCGGCTCTCAGCTCGCGTCGCTGCGGAAATGGTTGGCCTGCACAAGAAGGCAGCTGCCCTGGGGCAGAGGAGGGCGCAGTTCCTGACGGCGCTGGCCGAGGCGGTGCCGGGACACGAGGAGCAAGCGCACGAGTGGATTGCGTCGCTGCCAACGTGTTTGTCGTTCGACGCGCCAGCGGAGGAGGACGACGTCTGCCGATTTGTCCTTCGGGGACACGCCATCAATTTGTTTGAGCTGGTATATTGGCCCTTTTTGGCTGCTTATCTAGGCTGTGTAGATGCGGGAGAGCCTTACTTCGGTAATGGGGACCCGATGCTCGCAAATATGGCGAGATTGGCGCAAAAGGCCCTGGACCATCACCACATGAGGCTGGTCGTCAACAGGCCTGGATACAGGCATCGCCATCACGGCACGATCCCTATGATGCGGTCCTGCTCGCGTAGCGCTTTGATGCTGGTTGCGACGGCCAAGCTCCTCCAACGCGAGGCGGGTCGGCCCATCAGTGGCGAGATGTCGCATCTGCGGATGCCCGAAGGGTGGGCGGCCGAGGTGGAGGAGGTAGTCAAGCTTCTGGCCTACTGGAGCAGCGAGACGCATGAATTCCGTCAGATCCACCGAGTTCTCGAGGGGGCACATGCAAGCATCCAGACAGCCGCATCTCGGAGCTGTTTCTTTTCATGACCTTTTTAATTGGGCGACCCAAAGAAGACAGGGATGCTTTCTCACGGCATCGGTTGTGAGTCCGATAGAGTTGGTTTGGATGGGTCTACTTACTGTGGCATTTTTTTCCCAATTTCGTTCCGGTCCCGAAAGCCAAGTCAGGGATCCCTGGAGTCTTGTGGTAATCGAGGTGCCCCGAGCCAACCCAAGTCGGACGCGCGGAATGTCGCTCGCTGAAGTGGGCCTAGGCGTCGCGGAGTATCGCTCTTCAAACCGGGTATATTCTTTAGGTAATGGACGATCCGTCGACAATCGTCTCGGTCCGTGAAAGCGGTTGGACGACAAAAGTGGTACGCAGCACCGGCTTGACGGCTCGTCTTTTGTTCCCCATCCTCAAAATGAGGTATAAAGCAGAGCCCTCAACGGCGCTTCTGGCAGTCCCGGCCCCCATAGACACGTACACACCCCAGCTAGCGCCATGTCGACAACCACGACCCAAACAACTACCGGCTTTGCCCAAGATGTCTCTCTTCGGGTAGATCCTACCCCCACGCCGCCGCGTTTGACTATGCTCCACGTAAGTGGTGTTGATATCGTCAACGCCACCGGCGACAAAATCATCCTCAAGGGGGCCGGACTCGGTGGCATGCTCAACATGGAGAATTTCATCACCGGCTACTCGGGGCACGAGCATGAGCATAGAGCTGCTCTCGCTGAGGTGCTGGGCAAAGAGAAGGCCGCATTCTTCTTTGACCGCCTCATCCACCACTTTTTCACCGACGCCGACGCTGCCCTCTTCGTCTCCCTCGGGCTCAACTGCCTCCGCGTGCCATTCAACTACCGGCACTTCATGGACGATAACAATCCAGACGTTATCAAGCAAGAAGGATTTGCCCTGTTGGACCGCATCGTCGACATATGCGCCCGCCACGGCCTCTACGTTGTGCTCGACCTGCACGCCGTCCCGGGGGGTCAGAATCAGGACTGGCACAGCGACAGCGGGCTCTCCCGCGCGCTGTTCTGGGAGTTCCGCGACTTTCAAGACCGCGCCGTGCAGCTTTGGCGCGCCATCGCCACGCACTACGCTGGCAACCCCGTGATCGCGGGGTACAATCCCCTCAACGAGCCGGCGGACCCGCAGCACACGCGGCTCGTCGCGTGGTACGAGCGCATCGAGCAGGCCATCCGCGCCATCGATCCGGACCACATCCTCTTCCTCGACGGCAACACATACGCCATGGACTTCTCCGCCTTCGACCCAGCCCGCGCCCTGCCCAACTGCGTCTACAGTTGCCACGACTACACCCGCCTCGGCTTCCCCGGTGGCCAACAGTACGACGGTACCGACGCGCAGCGCCTCCACCTACGGGCCAGCTTCGCCCGCAAGGTTGCCTTCATGCGCGAGGCTGGCGTGCCCATCTGGAACGGCGAGTTCGGTCCCGTCTACCAGGAACGAGATCAGGACGACGCCGAAAGTGCGGCGGCGACCAACGAGCGGCGCTTCGCCCTCCTCCGCGAGCAGCTGCGCATCTACCGCGAATTCGAGGCGCCCGTGTCGTGGAGCATCTGGCTGTGGAAGGACATCGGGTACCAGGGCATGGTGCACCTCGACCCGGACAGCGCCTACATGCGGCTGGTGCGGCCGTTCGTCGACAAGAAGAAGCGCCTGGGGCTCGACTTCTGGGGCGTCACGGACAAAAGCACCGTCGACGGGGATGTGTACGCGCCGTTTATCGGGAAGTTGCGCGACATGGTGCCAGGGCATCTGCTGCAAAAGAAGTACCCGAACACGTGGACTTTTGATCGGCAGGTTGAGCGTGTTGTGAGGGAGTGTTTGATGAGTGAATATCTTGGGTGGGAGATGGCGGAGCTGTTTGCGGGGAAGACGGAGGCGGAGCTGGAGGAGCTTGCGAGCAGCTTTGCGCTGGAGAAGTGTGTCAAGAGGGATAAGTTGAATGAGATTCTGAGGGCGGATGCTGAGTTAACCGGGTAGGAGGGAATTCTTGTGCCCTTGTCGGAGTACAAGACTGTATATACTGCGTAGATAGACCGTAAAACATGTCGACGCTTGAGAATTCTTAACCTACTCTATCATTTGTAGGCATGGGTAACATGTTGATTAGGCCTCTTTGGTCCCTCACAGAACACGCGTAAACAGAAGCTTGCCGCCCAGATCGGATTCTCAAATCCCGCAACCGGCTGTCGACCACAACTAAGTCAACATCGTTGCCTCGTTGCAAACTGAGTTGAGACACATGGATGGCCAGGGCACTGAGTTAGGTGTCAAGCCAGGCATGATGGACGATCTCGAACACACCTGTTCAAGACCATGACTCTGTGAGCAGTCAATGTGCGTTCTTTAGACCCCAGATGCTCTGAAAGGACTAGGTTCTCAAACCATTTGGCCCAGTGTTGACTCGCCCAATACTGGTACCTCCACCCAACATGAAAACGAAAAGCTTAGGTTGGGGGGATGGAGTTGTGCACTCCCTCTTGGGAGTCATCCCATAAATCCAATCGATCAAGTTCGCAACGCAGGATGGGAACGTCGAATGGCGGTGACTCGTCGCGTAACACATAACATGGAACTCCTACATATGGACGTTTTAGGGTAGATCAAGTTTCTATTTAGCCCTCTCCCCCTCGTATAAGAGTCCTGGGCCAACGTCACCCCTCAACCCCCAACGCGCCACTAACCCTTCCCAAGCACACCCCCCCTCCACCCTCTCCCCTCTCCCTCCCGCTGTTCCCACCAACATCCCCATTCCGCACCCTCCCACTCCCAGTACTACTACTACTCCCCGCCCCCGTCACCGTTCCAGCAGCCGTGCTCCCTCCAAAAGACGCTTCCAAATCCCGCCCCTGAAGTTGCCCTCCCCCACCGTCGTGACAACTCACCATCGACGGCGGCGGCGCAGGCAGCAACATCGGGTCCTCAACGCTGCTCGGCCACTGCAAACCACCGTCGTGAAGGTCGTCCGAGGCAAAATCCACGTCCACCCGAGGCGGCCGCAGCTGCCAGGCGTTGGCGGACATGGACGGGTCGAGGGATCCGGAGGGGTCGGCGCGGTTCTTCTGGGTGGAGCGTTTTACGACTTTGCCGAGGAGCGAGGCCATGTTCATTTCGATGTTGAGTTTGGTCAGAAACGTGAGGCAGTGCACTTGGATGTACACTGCGTCGTCTGGGAGGGACATTATGGCGATGATGAGGACCTGGAGGGGAGTGTTAGTGAGGTAGTTGGCTGGTTGGTTGGCGGGCAAACTCACGTCGAGGGATATGGACATGCAGACCATTGCGATGTTGTACTTGTAGACGAGATTGTACTGTGCCAACCCGCTCGCCACCAATTTTGACTTGACGAGCCGCATGAAATAGATGTTCAGGGCCAGGTCGATGGTGGCAAAGATGGCCTTCTCTGTCCTGTCCCAGACCCTGTTGACTTCGACGAATGTCTGGTTGAGTCCCATCCTGGCCGGCACCCAGATGATGAAGACGCTGACGTTGATGATGCCGATGGCAATCAGCAAGCCGAACCTGAGCCGCCGTTCCCTAGCCGGGTTGTACATGATCAAGCAGAGCCGGTTTACCAGGATCTGCATGATACACTGGACCTGAATGGCCCACGTAAACACTATCATCACAGCGTGGTCAACGAATGTCCGCGGAGAGCAAGCAGTTGTTCAACACATACGCATTCCCACAAAATAACCGACACTGGGTTGGATCTCGCCAAGCAAAAATAAGGCATTGCAGATGGCGGCCACGACGCTCATCGAGAGCGAAGACCAGAGCATCAAGACGTAGGCGTTTGCTCTCCGACTTCGGCCCCACGATTTGTGCGACTGGCGCCCGGCCTTGGCGATATCGAACACGGCGGTCGCTAGCGAGGCCCCGAAGAAGCAAGCCGCAATAAGGAGGCCGGCCGTGGACGTCACGCCCGGAGTGTCATAGTTCGGGGGTATGGTCAACGCTCCCATTCGTAGTACTAGTATTCGATGCGCGTCAAGAGGTTAACGCCGTACTGATCGAGCGACTGCCGAGATGGGTTCAGACAAAGGTGGGTTGATGAACTTCGTCATTGTGCTGGCGTTGGGACGAGCTTCCATGACAGCCCATGAAAGGGAGAGTCTCCGACTGCGGAGCTGATCAGCCGACGACGCTCAAGCCCAGAACAATACGGCGGTGCTGAGTCTGAAGAGGCGATATGACCACGTGGTTTTGTGCCCTCGGCCGGACGGCAAAAAGCTTGATCATCGATACGGACGGGGTCATCCTTGGAATCGTCTACCACTTGTCTCTGAGTGACCTCATCGCGAGACCGTGCGAGGGTGGTGTAAACCACCAGTGTTAGTGCTAGGAAATGTAGGGGTTTCGCCGCAGTTCAGCCAGAGGGGCAAGCCCATCGCGGCGCTCGACTACCTCAACGTCGAGGCGCACCCGTGCTGGTCGCAGATGTCGGTGCTGGACGTGGCGTCGGACGGCCAGCTGGCCGAGCTGCCATGGATCGACCCCAAGATCTGGAACATGGACCAGCCCGCGTTCACCTGCGTGCACCCCTGCGTGGTCGCCATCCCGCCGTAGACCAAGGCCACGCGCGTCGTCGAGTACCCGCGCGTCACCGTCACCGACAGTACCTGGTCGATGACCATCACCCGCTCGCCGCTGATCATCACGCAGCTGTACTTCGACGTCGTGACCCTCACGGCCGACGGCAGCAGCGGCAAGAACAAGGAGCGCACATCCCAGGGCTTCTCTGACTTCTGGCCCGTCCCCGCCACGACGCCCGGCTGGCCGCCCGTGACCTACACCAACCAAGACGGCAACGTGGTCGAGGCGACGCCCACGGTTCCGTTCCCGCGGCCGGCAGCTGGCTCAAGCACGCGATCCGCGCGCAGGCCAGGCTTGTCGACCAGCCCGCGGTAGACAAGTGCAACTGGGAGGCCTGGACGCAGTCGTACTTCTGCGGCATGGGCAACGACTACGGCGGCGGCGGCGGCGAGGGCAGCAACGACGGGCCGGCGGACCCCGGCGGGGATGAGGACGGCGACGAGATCGACATCATCTGCTCGGACCCGACGTCGACCACCACCTCGTCCTCGCGCGCGCCAACTACGACGCTGGAGCAGCCCAAGCCGACCAAGTCCCCGCTCGAGGAGGGCCGGCCGATGGACAACCTCCGCAGCTGCTACGACGGCGGGCAGAGGGCGACCAACGCGCAGCTGCGCAACACGGCGCGGAGCTTCTGCCGGGGGCTGGGCCGCGAGGGCGACGTGCTGCGGAACCCGCTGAGGCACATCGGCAGCAACAGCAACCTGGTGCGCGAGGTCAACGAGGAGCTGCCGGCCAACGGGCAGTGGCCGATCCACGTCGTCGCGTCGCTCGCCGTCAAGCCGGGCTGCGAGTTCCCCATCGACTACGCCAAGTGCGAGCGCTACCTGCGCGCGCCGGTTGACAGTTGCAATTGCTCCGGCGAGAACGGGAAGCAGGGCGGCACGATCGAGAACCGGTGCTTGAAGTGGAGGATTGATCCGCAGACATTTGGGTGAGGGGGAGTGTATTATTGTCAAGTACGAGCTTGTGATGGGCGTCGGATGCGTACCTTGGCTGTTTTTTTTTCGATATTCTTCTGGAATACATGTACATACCTTTCTGTCCCTCTTGAGAAACAACTGCTGCCATGGACTCGACGGTGGCGGTAACAAGCGGTCACTTGGTATTTGGTTGATTCGTTACGAAATGTGACCTGCAGACAAACAACGGCCGGATCGGTTGGATAGATGTCGCATCGTGCCAACGAGATTAAATTGGTTGGATTCCCGCCTCGCTCCGATTAGCCTTCAATGCGGACACCTCGCATGTGGGAGGCACAGCAACGGCTGTTCCGTCTATTTAATGAGAGGCACGGCCACAACCGTCTCTCCTTCCAGGTTTCTGCCCTGCCTCCCTCCATGAAACCGTATTACCTATATCCTTAGTCCTTACACGCGACGAAGACCCCTCCCCTCCCGAGCTCTCAGCAGATTATCAACTCCACACCCCTCCCTTTCCAGGTCCAAAATCACCACCATCCAATGGCCTCGGGCGAAACCGGTCCCTGGGGTCCTGTCGTGTACCTCACCGCAGACCAGATCCGCCCCAACCCCGTAATCGCCCACCTCTCCGACTCGGGCCGGCGCCTTGTCTGGACCCTGCAAGGGCCCCTCAGCTCGGCCATCTCCGTCATGGCCGAACATGGCAGTCCAGACGGACCGCGCGAGCCCTACTTAGGACACGGCGGCGACCGCCACCCCGTCAGCAACGACCCCGTCACCGAGCAGCCCGTCGCCACCCTGACCGTCATGGAGGAGTACCTGGGCGACTGGCAAAACGAGTGGTACACCATCAACCAGGAGGGCTTTGACGAGGACGAGGACGAGGACGTGGAGCCCGAGCCGGAGGGCCAGCCGCCGACGTTTGAGCCGCTGGTGGTGACGGCGTCGAATGGCGAGTTCGTCTCGATCCACGACTACGTGTCGGCGGTGCACCCTTGGTTGATGGCGCGGCGCGAGCAGATCCTCCGGGCGCGGCACGTCGCCGACGACGACTACGTGCCGGGGCCTGACGAGGAGAGGCTGATGGTGTCGGCGCACAACACAGAGCTGGTCAGGGCCGAGGACGAGCAGGAGGGGCTTCAGGACCTGAGGAGCGTCTTTGAGTCGACCAGGCACCACCAGGAAGAGAGAACTGCGAGTTGATGGAGGGGGATATTTCGGGCTTAGGGCGGTGATATTTGATGACTGGAGCTAGTGATGCCATGGCAATGCTGTTTTAATAGTCAGCGACGGGCCTTTGTCGGGCTTCGCTTCAAGATGGCAACTCTCGTTCAACATGGTATCCTCAATGATGGGACAGCTTAGCATACCGCAGTACCGTATCCAGTCGAGAAAGTGGTACATGAGGTCACCGAAGGGCACGCCGTCTGTCACCAGGCGTTGACCAGTTAGCAGACCATTTGTGAAACTTGGCAAAAGTATTGAGCAATTGACGAAGCGGGAGCTCAAGACCGCACTGACTGCTCCCCGGCGCCCGAGGAATCAAGATTCGACTGCCGGCCCCTCCTTGACGACAACAGCAACCGTACCGACGGGACCAGGATCACGAGAGCCGGCGAAAGTACAGTTCACCCATACAACTACGACAACTTCTAGCATTGGTCCTAACGGCATCGCAACGCCCCTCCCGGTCCAGTCGGGAATGGCTACCAACTGCATCAAGCTCGTGCGCATCAACCAGGGCGACACGTGCAACGTCGTATCCTTCTTCAACGGGCCTATCACCGTCGACAACTTCGTGAAGTGGAATACGGGGGTAGGCGGCATATCGTGCAATACCCTGCAGGCCGACACCTTCGCCTGCATTGGCGTTATGCGAGCAAGACAAGCTTGAGTGTGTCTAATGGAACGGAACTAGTTAGAATCTAAAGAGTGGTAATTAGGGGACGCCACCAGGGGCCCTGGCTGCATGTACACAATATCTAGGTAGCTTACACTCGCCTCTAATTCTCTTTTTATTCTTCTTTGATTTTCAGTCCGTCCCTGAGGTAACGGCATTGCACTCGACCAACTCGTGGCGCGCCCTGTCCCTCGAACCTACGGTATGCACACGCCCAAGTTCTCTCTAAGAAGCCCCAGTCTGATGCCTTGCCAATATTCTCAGCATTAGCGTCCGTTCCTTCTCTTCAGGCGTCAACTTCTTCCCAGGTCCGGGCCCGGGCCGTCGCTTGCGTGTGCGTGTCCAGTTGGCCTCATCCAGCACGTCCACGTATGGGGCACTGTACCAGATCACGAATAGCTTGGTCTCGGAGTTGAAGGGCGCGTTAGTCCGGCCGGGGTCCTCGTTCATGGCCGCGAGCACCTCGTTGCGCCGGGCCATCAGGTAGGGATGTACAGTCGAGACGAAATCGTGGATAGTGACAAACCCCGGGCCGGAGCCCTCGCCTGCCGCTGGCTTAACCGCCACCCCCTTCACCTCCTTCCCTAGCGGCCGCTTCTGTCCGCAGCACAGTAGCAGGTGTTCGTCGCCCGGATGCACCTCCCTTTCCTCGCCTGGATCCACCTCCCCGTCCTCCTCCGCGACCTCGCGCGGGAGCGAGCCGTAGAGGACTTCGTCGTCGGGCACGTGGCCTGCGCGCTTCTCGTCCGGATCCAGGTGCTGGTCGTGCTTCTCCATCCAGTGGTAGTCCCAGTCGTCAAGCGGGTCGACGCAGAGCTGGAGCGACGACACCTTCGGCTCGGTCAGCGGTAGCTGCGAGATGGCGTGCCACTTCGACTCCTTCCCTAGACAGTAGGGTTCGGGAACTTCGTCGGGATCGAAATATACGTCGCGCGAGACTGTGATAGCCGTCTCGAGCGGGCCATTCAGTGTCCAGCGGATACGGCGGGTTTCGGGGACAAGGTTGACCGGGTCCAAGGGGCGGTTTCGCTCTTCGAACGAGGGCAGCGGTGCCGAGCTATCCGCTAGGTTATTGGTGGCCATAGCTCGGGTTGAAATTGGGGTGTTTGTTGTAGGCAAAGCAAGAAAGCCGAGAAGATGCAAGTTGGTGGACGGTTCTTCTCACAGGGACAGAGGCATCAGAAGAAGGTGGTGATAAAGATAGAGGAGGGAGAGCTGCGGTGGGTGAGGAACCCACCTAATAAAGCCGCTGGGCCGGCGCACTAGCCACCACACGGATCAGGGGCAGTGTGGTGGGCGAGGAGTTCTCGAAGTTGGAGAGTGCAGCGATCCACAACGAGTCTCGAGTGGGTTGGGCTGCACATGCGAGGGTTGGGGTTGTGTATG
>FTIZ01071902.1_pt1 | contig 14706 bp, 12 predicted proteins | sample 1658381 | NCBI WGS metagenome assembly FTIZ01 (sample SAMEA3914822, study PRJEB12502) | metagenome | biome: forest; material: soil | place: USA | collected 2012-03-12 | depth 0.1 m
CTTCGGTATAGGGCTGTGCCCCATGTGCTGAGGCACCACGCTCAATTCTTGCGCATACTATGTAATTACATTCCAGGTTGGTAGGCAGCGTTAGTGTTTTTCACCACCGGGGTAGGTGGCAGCGATGATCACTCCCATATCTCCACGGCTTGGCACTTTATAGGTTTGATCGTTTAGGTGTGCGTTCATGCCGGCCGCCAATCCCCCGGCGACGACGAGACGCAAGGCCCTGCTTGTACATGTCCGTGCTCAGTCCATCCAGCCAGCAAACTCTCGAACTGAGCTGTCCTCCCGGTGCTAGCGTCAGCGCTGCTGTGTCAGTTGCATCTCGGCGTCGTGTCGAGCTGTCACGGGCGACTGGTTCCCGGTGCCAGCCAATGGCCGATGGCGGCTGTCAATGAACACAATTCAATTCATCCCGACTCCAACTCTGACTCGGATCACCGTGGGATGGTATGGATGGGATGGGCCCCATCAATTGCGAGATACAGAATACATACTTACCTATTCTGCAGTGCTGTGCTTATCTGGTAACTGCGAGTATTCTGGTACTCCCGAGCACGAATCAAGCTCCACAGACAACCTATGTAGGTAAGTAGGTACCTACATAGTAGATCCGTCTCTTTGGGCTGGGCTCTTTTCCTCTCGTTCGAATTCCGCCTTTCGCAAGTGTGAAGGATGGGATGGGCAGGCTCGAGGCAGGCAAGAGAGGGCCCGAGCGGGAGACATCCATGCCTGGCAGCGTGGTTGCCCGGTGTTGTGTGGTGCAGCAGCGCCTTAGCGGCGGTTTTATTGGATTTGTGGGTGGAACATCCAGCACTGTGCCGGCGCCCGTGCCCCTTCCTTCGCGCGCGGCGGGACTGGCTGGGGGAACAGGCTGGGGAGCACGGGCGAGACGAGGGCGCTGGTCTGCAGTAGCGTGTTCGACGGTTTTTCGAGAAGACGGCGAGAAGCCAGGGGCTCCCCTCGACGGACCAGTGAGGACCCGCCCCGGGTCTCGCTGAGATTGCACCTTTCCCGTTCGCGCAGCAATCCCCACCCCGGACGGGGCCTCTGACTGGCTCCCGCCACCAGAAGGCGGGGCCGCACACCCACATCGCACCCACACGTTCCGCACCCACCCCCGATGGATGGATCCATGGACGGGGCCCTTTCCATGGCTTCCCTTCCAAGTTCCATCCTTTCCAAGCACTCTCCAGAGCCGGGCTCGAACGTTAGGCCGGTTTCTGTGCGCCCTGCCTGCCGCTCCAACCACCCTGCAGCCCGTCGCACGCACTCCCTCTTGCTCGCACACCTTGCACCTTGCGCCTTGGGGTACAGTGCTTGGGAACCCTTCGAGGGTCCTTGCCCGTCCGTCACCCTTCATCAAAACCAGAGGCCAATCGAGGGGGACTGCCTTTATTTCCGTCCCAATTGCCCATCTCGTCCACTTCGCCCTCCCCCAAGGGTCTCAGAGGCCGAATTTCGCCCCATGGGTTCGAGCGGGCCGAGAGCAGGCGAGACCGTGGATCTGGCTTGGTCCTTTCTTTCGAGGCACAACAAGCTCAGGCGTCCCCATTCTGTTCCCGCCTGCTGCTGCTAACGTTCACCTCAACTTGGAACGCGACCGAGTTGCTCACTCTTCTCACTGTTGCTCTGCTGCCGCTGCCGCTGGCCGCCGTCTTCGTCTTGGTTGTTCCCCTGCTGCCGTCCAGGGTCGCTTAACCTTGACGTTATTTCCCGTCTTCTGAATTGAGCCTCGAGCAGGCCGACCCGGAAGTGGCCAAAACACCACGTCCTGTTCTGTCCTGTCTTGTGCTGCCCTGTCCTCTCCGGTCCGAGAACAGATTTTGTCCCCAACCCAGCAGCACTCCGTACCTTGTGTACTCGCAGTTCGTCCCCCTTCTCCTCTTTCCTCCTCCAGTGTTCCCGGTCGCCTCTCTCAACCCCCCTCCCCCCACTACCCTCGTTCCCTCCTCGTCTCCACCCGCCGGCTCCTGGCCAAACCCACACACACACCACACGCATTCGACCCGATCCACACGACTAGGTCTCGTTGTCAGACGTTGGATTGATGAATGGGCCCGGACCTCCCTCTTTCCCCAAATCTTCTAGCCCGCCAGTGCACCAAGACCCGGTGCTCTGGTTTTCGCACACTCCCCGTCGCCAGCGCTCGTCCACGCCGTCTCCCACAGCCCTATGCTCTGCATGTTCGTCTAACCCGGGAGCCTTTAGACAACCCTTCTGAATCACCCTCATCCTTCAAGTCCCCTTCGAGTCGCCCTCACGCCTCCCCGACGACCCAATTCCCAGCGCGAACGCAGCCCACGGCGACTTCCCGTGCCCTGAACGAGAGCCATCCTACGCTCCCCGCCGCCGCGGCCGACCGTTTCGCCTTGGTATCGCGTCGCTGTCGCATCCGCCCAGCAGTGAGGCACGCCGCTTCGCCTCCCCCCGCTGAACGCCATCGGAGCCGACCTGCCGTATACTTTTCGGCTTGGCCCGTCTTGACACTGGATACGTTCGCATGCCCAGCCGCCGTATCCAATCCTGTCTGGCCCCTTGACACCTGAACCCCGTGGCGGAAGCGTAGCTGGTCGCGAGACTGGTCGCTTGTCAAGCCCACCCACCATGGAGCATGTCGCGTGCAATGTCATGTACGTGGACCGGTCCGTCTCCCGGGACCGGCTTGTCGTCGCTGCCGAGCAAAACAACAACCAGGACGCTGTCCAAGGGGAGCCGGCGCATATTGCTGAAAATGTAAAGCTACTCCTGGACGTCTTCGGCGAAGGTACGCGCGTTCCCCCACCAAGCCAACCGTGATTTTTCTTTACCTTGCAATCGGTGCCGGACGGTCTTGCTGACTGGTCGGACATAGTCCATCTGTGTAGCACTGGCGGCGCATGCCTGACTCAATGGCTGAGCCTCCAGGAAACATCCATGGGGGCTCTCAAACCCACCCTTTTCCTTCTAGATACCCCGTATCAGGACTGTATCCGCGGACGCGGCCGCTCCAGATCTCCCTCTTCGCTGTCCCTGATCGGCGACGACACCGAGAACCAAGAGGAGGAAATATACGGACTAGCCTTGCTGCGGAGGATTATCTCAGAGTCCTACATCCGAAACGCCTCCAAGCTCATCATCACCATTCCTCTCATTACTTCGCCGTCTACCGATCGACTGGCTAATGAGAATGGTGCGGCGAGCGACGCGGGAGTGGAGTTTGCCGTCGGAAACCTCCGCCTAGATTCGGACGACGATCGAAGGGCAGCGAACACGAGGATGTTGAGGAGGTGTCTCGACTTGGGCGCTACGGATGTCATGGCGAACCCCATCAATCCCAAGTGCGTCACCAGCCTCGAGGTGCTTGCTTACCGCGCCCATCTGGACGCGGCGCGGGATCAAAAGGCCTTGATTGAGCTCCGTCGAGGCCGGAAACGGTCTTGGGTCGGCATCAGCGAGGAAAAGCCGTTTTCCTACTTGCGGGAAGCCATGGTGTCCAAGCTCATGGGTCGGATCTGTCGTATCGGGAGCGAGACCGAGGACGTGTTTTGTAGCGTCAAGCTGTCCATCTCGACCGAAAAGCAGGCCGAAGTCACATCGGCCGTGGGCCAGTGGCATTTCTGCGCCCATGACTTTACAGACGACGAGCTAGTCGTGGCCTCCCTGCTCATGTTCAAGCACGCACTGTCCATGCCAGAGCTGGAGCCATGGCGGATACCAACAGGTACGTCTGTCGTGACCGTGACGATTTTACTTTGCTGCTGCCGTCCACTAACTGACCGCTCCAACCACCCAGACCAACTACACCGCTTTCTCCTCGCCTGCCGGTCGGCCTACAACACGTTCGTCCCATATCACAACTTTCGCCACGTGGTTGATGTCCTGCAGGCGACCTTCCACTTCCTTGTCAGCATTGGTTCTCTGCCCCCTTATCGCTCTACCAATGGCGGCGAGGCCCGTCCCAAGTCGCCAATGGCGGCTCTTCTGCAACCGTTTGAGGCTTTGACTCTGCTCATCACGGCTATTGGTCACGACGTTGGGCATCCCGGAGTCAACAACGGATTCTTGGTAACACTGAATGCGCCACTCGCTCAGCTGTACAACGATCGCTCCGTTCTCGAATCATTCCATTGCGCCGCGTACTCGCAGATTCTCCGCCGGTATTGGCCGTCCGCTTTCTGCGACACCAAGATGCGCAACCTCATGATCAGCTCCATCCTTGCGACCGACATGGGCTTGCACTTCGACTACATGAGGAGGCTGGGCGATCTTCAAGGCAAGCTGCGCGCCAACGACAGCACCGATGACTGGACCGACGCCATAAAAAATGAGCAAAAGGCGCTCGCCTGTGCTCTTCTCATCAAGTGTGCAGACATCAGTAACGTGGTAAGTACATGCCGCCTGAGGTCCTCTTTTCGTTTGAGCGTGATTCTCATACATGTCATAGACACGACGGCACGACACAGCCCTCCAATGGATGCATATTTTGTCTGATGAGTTTTCTCGGCAAGCCACTATGGAGAGTGAGCTGTCGATCCAGACATCGCTGATGTCGGAACCAAAGAAGGATATCCTCTCCCTGGCCACGGCGCAGCTAAAGTTCATGAATTTGTTCGCGGCCCCGCTATTCCAGGGCGTTGCGGATATTCTTCCAGCGATGCAGTACTGCGTTGACGAGCTCCTTTTGAACAAGGACTTGTTTGACAAGTGCCTCCTCGAAGAACAGCAGCGGCAGTCCCTCGAACAAGCGGCGCCACACCATGACAGCGAGGTGTCTCCCAAGACGACCGCCTTCACGACCTCGCCGGATGCCCCAACGGAAGCGGACCCCGCCCCCGGGCATGCATCGACGCTTGTCGAGCCCCAGCATCACACAGACTCGGCCGTTGCCCAGCAATGTGAAACTTTCCAAAGGCCTTACCCGAGTCCTAAGCGGCCCGTAGACGGGCGCATGAATGACATCGTCACCGATTTCTCGTCCGTGACTGACTTCAGCCACAACGACTCGTTCAACGCGGACAACAGCCACCAAGACGACCATCATGGCCACACGCGCCAGAGGTGCAGCGAGACGACCGAGGGCAGTTCGGCACCGAATAGCGGAGACTGGGCTTCACAAGCCACGAGCGCCACGACGGGCAGGATGCCGCTGTCGCCCAGCACTCGAGGCACGAGCATTGTGAGCCGCGACTCGTTTGAGAGGCCATACAGCTACGCTACCAACGTCCCCGTGCCGAGCCTGCCCGACGAATCGATGATGACGGTCCCGGAGTTGGTTCCAAGCGCCACAAGGAGCCAGCCCGATCTCAAGGTCGATAGCTACCCCCCGCCTCCCTTGGTTTTGGACGGCGAGCACGGCGGTCAGTACACGAATGGCGGAGGGGCGAGGAAAAGTGGCGCCGCCCTCGAGCTGGTGGCGGACGCGCCGAGCAGGCAGCTCAAGAAGAAGCCCAGCCGGTTCAGGATCAATGGACTGCATAGTCTGTTTAGGAAGCACAAGAGCTCAAGTCCGCCTATGCAGGCGGCTGATACCGCGGGGTAGGAGCTCGGAAACTGCGGTTTGCCCATCTATGGTGGGCATTGGTCTTGTTCCCTCCTGCTCGGGAGAGGAAGGATGGGAAGTACGGTGCCGGAAACAGCAACAACGCGAACAAGAAGCGGATCAAATGTCACCGAACAGCGGCAAGACCAGCCAACCGCGGTATCATGGCCACCGGCGGACGGGTGCAGCTCAGGTTTAAAGACAACAACGAGACCAAGCGCTCACGACACAGCGGAAGGCGTCGGGCGGGCTTGGGCGAGCTGCCTGGGGGTTTCACTGCTGGAACTGGACCGCCCACGCATTGAATATGGACAGAACAATTATCACCCCGGTTCGTTGTAGGATATCGTGCGATGGGCTGGGATTGGAGTTTCTCTCGCATCTTTCGGGTTTGCATGCGCTATATACGTATCGCCGCCAGGCGACGATGACAATGGTGTGACTACCGCGGTACCCAGGGGTTGTAAGGAAGAAGAACAAGCAAGAACGGAAAGAACGAAGGTGTGGAGGAGATGGCGTTTTGGATGTGCGGTGTGGCCTTTTTACTAGCTGGATTTTGGGGCCGGCGTTGTTGGCGGTCATTGCATTTTTGCTGTTGCTTCCGTTTGTCTGTTCCATCGTCGATGGAAGCAGGGGAGAGGGGAGAGAACGAGGGCGTGGGGGAGTGAGTGGGCGCGTGTTGTTGGGCTACCAATACGTAGGGTTCTTGTTCACAGTGCAGTGAGCGGGGTGGCAGGAAGAAGCTGGGAGGAAAGAAAGGAGAGTGTGTATCTCGAGACGAAACCAAGTGCTGCAAAATGATATACCAATCACCATCCCCTTAGCAGTATTGACGCGCTACTACCACGCACAGCCTGGCAACGTTCTCGGGTGACATCTTAGCGAAGGCTGACGAAAGGACGAAGATATGCATTTCGGAAACGAGAGCGCACGCCAGGTTCTACCAGATACTCATCGCATGTACAAACCCTCAACAAGACGAAACCCAATCCACCAACTAAGCTATGAAATGAATGCCTGTGAGCACAGCATTCGCAAAATACACACGACACCCTATCAGTGTACAGATGCTGCCAGCTTATCCCTAATTTACTGGGAGAACCACTCACCGCCCAACCACCTGTTCAGGAAGTCGAGCGAGTTCTCGGGCTGGTCCATGGGCACCATGTGGCCGGCCTGGTACACCTGCATGAATGTGAAGTTGCCCGCGGCCTTGACCTTGCCGTACTCCTTGTCAGCGCCGGCGAGCTTCAGGTCCTTAATCGAAGCTTGGTTAAAGGCCTTCTTGCCGGGCCACTCGAGGGCCTCGGTCCAGGCCTGGTTGCCGAGCCAGTTGCAGATGAAGTCGGCGTCGCCGGCGTAGATGAGAACGGGGATCTCAGCGAGGATGTTGGGCACCAGGCGGTGGAACGGCTGCATCCAGTCGCCCTGGAACAGGAAGTTGCGGTTGATGTCAAAGTTGCAGCTCTCGTAGCCCGAGACCTCCACACCGAGAGCATCCATGACCGACTTCTGGTTCAGGTAGTCGCTGATCCAGCCGAGGGCACTGTAGCAGAGGTTGTTACCGTCCTCGCACTTGCCGCGAATGTCATAGACGTTCTGGCCAGTCCGCTGGTAGGGGCCAATCATGGCATTGTTGCAGTAGATGGAGGCAGGAACGCAGCTCCACACGCTCCCGCTGTCGTAGCAGTTCTTGATCAGCGACTGGCACCGCGGCAGGGCATTATCCATGCTCTGGCACTCGGACTCGCTGAGCACGGCCTTGTAGCCGCCCTTGCCACAGGCCATCGGGCGGTAGTACTCGTACTGGGTGAGGCCATCAGTCAGGCCGTTACCAATCAGGATGGACTTGAGGTTAATGTTCCGGTTCTTGTGCGACAGGATCTCGGATGTGAAGACGGGGATGTAGTGGCCGGCGTACGACTCGCCAGCGATGTGGAAGTCCTGGGTGGCGTACTCGGGGAATTGGTGGAAAAACAGGGTCAGGAGAGCGTAGACATCCTTGCCGGCAGCAATGGTGTTGCTCACGGCAGAGCCCGAGTACGAGTATCCGACATTGACGGGCTGATCAAGGAAGATGACGCTGGCATTGTTGTTCCAGCTGAACTCATTGTTGACAACCTTCAGCTTCTTGTCGATCGACGACGGGCCAAGCTCGAGGAAGAGACCGGTCAGCGACGAGCAGCCGGGGCCGCCGTTGAGCCAGAGGATGACCGGGTCATTCTTGGGGTCATTGCGCGACTCAAAGAACCCTAGACACGGCTATCAGCATTCGTCCTTGTCTAGTACAGTGAGGCGGTAGGCTGGGTAGGACTTACAGTAGAAGAGGTGCTTGTCGTTGGCCTCGTCATCAAGATACCCGCTGTACTGCTTGACCGAATCGACGTTGAGCTTGGACGGGTCGACGGCCTTGACGCGGAGGTTGAAGTCCTCGAGGCGGCCGTCGATTTGGCGGTGGCTCTGGCCGTCGGCATCCTGCACCCACAAATTCTGGATATCGGCGCCCTTGACGACATGGTCCCAGTCGTGGCGACGACGATGCGGCTTGGGCTTGGTGAACCACTCGGACTGCTTGAAGGCGCTCTCAGGGACGAGCAGCTTGATCTCGTCCCAAAGAGCCTTAGCCTCGGCCGTCATGGAGCCGAAGGCGTCTTCGAGACTCTCAATCGTGCTACCGGCCACGTCGGCGAAGGATTCCGAGAGGGGCTTCATGGCGTCTTGATGCCGCCCGAAGCCGCCCGAGAGCACATGCTGGGCCTGCTGCTGGAACGAGGCCGCAGAAGCAGCGCCGAGCAGCACTGTTGAAGCAGCGATCCTCATGGCTGCGGGTACGGGCGCGGATCGGATATTAGGAAAAAAGGACGAGGAAGGGGTGTCAACGCTGACTACGCAGGTATTTGGCGGCGCTGATGGTGATGAGAGAAGGAGAAGAGGGAGGAGAATGGGAGGGAGGGATGAGGATGGATGAGGGATGAGGGGGTTGGTTATTGAGGACTGAAACCGCGCGCGCCTGGGAACCAGCACCTGCCGGACTCGGGGAGACGCTGCCAGGCACAACCCAACCAGGCAGGCATTCGTTGCGCCACAGCCGGTTGTCTTGGGGACCTTGCAGGCCTGGTCACGAGAACAGGGCGCAGCGGAGCTGAGGGACAAAATACAGGGTCAACTACAGTCATGTTCTTCCATTATATTGTGGTATATCTATCTTGCGAACCAATAATATTACGTCACGCTGTCAGCTCCGGACCCACTCAAGCCTGCCCTGCGTCTCTCCCTGCGCTTGTCGTCATGGCTCCAGATAGGAAGTGCAGGTTGCGGGACAGCATCTCCGAGCATTCGATCGGATGCCATCCATAATTGGGATGAAGACGACCCCCTCAGAAACGTAGAGAACACAAGCGCTGCATTGCACAGACGAGAATGATGAAAGTGATTAGTGGCAGCGGTCCCTGCGCCTCGTGTGCGCCATTCGTCTGATGCCAGCAGATCCCCGCATAGCGCCGGCCGCTTGACTCACCTGGGACGATCGGTTTGGAAGACGATAACGTTGACTGACTGGCTGCCAAGCAAACCGTGAAGATTGGCGGGGTTGTTGAGAAAAGAAAACGCGGCCCACAGAACAAACGAGACACCGACAACCACCAACAACCAGAAACTAGGCGCTCCGGCTTCTCTAAATTTCCTGATTCAACGGCAACCGTTTGGGGCGGGCTTCCTGGATACGGCTGCACCGAAACACCGGCGGCGAACTTTTCCAAGCCTCCAAGTCGAGATCTCTCCATCACCACCCTCGCAATACCCCTCCCAAACCGCCACGATGCCGATTAATCAGCCCTCCAACCAAATTAAACTCACCAACGTCTCGCTCGTGCGCCTCAAAAAAGGCAAAAAGCGCTTCGAGATTGCCTGCTACAAGAATAAAGTCCTCGAATGGCGTTCAGGCATCGAAACCGACCTAGACAACGTCCTCCAGATCCCCTCCGTCTTTCTCAACGTCTCCAAAGGGCAGACGGCGCCCTCGGCCGAGCTCGCCAAGGCCTTCGGCAAGGACACCACCGTCGACGACATCATTCTCGAGATTCTCCGCAAGGGCGAGATGCAGGTCGGGGAGAAGGAGCGCACCGCCCAGCTCGAGCGGGTCCACAACGAGGTCATCTCCATAATCACTAGCAAGCTAGTCGACCCGCGCACCAAGCGCGTCTACACATCGGGCATGATCGAGAAGGCGCTCGACATGCTCAGCTCCCAAGCCCACCAGAACCAAAGCCAAAGCCAACAACAAAGCGCCAACCCCAGTGCGACAGGTACCCCCGCGACGGGTGAAGCCGGCGAGAGCAAGCCGCGCGCTACGCCGACCTGGACGGGCGTGACCGCCACCAAGAGCGCCAAATCGCAAGCCCTCGATGCGATGCGGGCGCTGATCGCCCACCAGCCGATCCCTGTGGCGCGCGCGCGCATGCGGCTGCGCATCACCTGCCCGACCAGCGTGCTCAAGCAGGCCGTCAAGGCGCCCAAAGGCAAGGACACAACAACAACGGAGGGGGGCGAGGATGGGGGTGAGCATAAGGCTCCCGGGACGGTCAAGGATAAGGTGCTGAGTTTCATCGAGCAAGTCGAAACTCAAGATGTCATGGGTTCTGAGTGGGAGGTGGTCGGCTTCGTAGAACCGGGTGCGTTCAAGGGGCTGTCTGACTTTGTCGGAGGTGAGACGAGAGGACAGGGAAGGGTTGAGGTGTTGGACATGACTGTCACTCACGAGGATTAAACCCTCTATTGTGTATGCCTGATACCCCTTTGCTTCATGACCATCTTAGGTTGCGTAGACACTTCTCTGGCGTTTGGGATAAAGAAGGAAAAAAGCAAAAGGAACTGGAGATGGATAGCAATATTCACCGCGGGCAAGACGTGGCACACGAGTCATTACTTTTTCATATCCGCGCCTGTATTGTCCTGCTGTGGATCATGGTGGTTCCCCTTAGCGATCCAGCGAGTTCCCCAATGAATTGCGGAAGTTTTCGCAAGGTAATAAAAATCAACCCGACCCGTCCATGACCACCCCTTAGCCTTGGGATAACACCGCCAAAAAGCCAAGCACAGCAGTGCCAAATGATGCCGCACGCCAGAGAAAAACGCTTAACCACCCTTCTTCTTGGACACACCGACGGTCCGGCCGCGACGACCAGTCGTCTTGGTGTGCTGGCCACGGACGCGGAGGCCCCAGTAGTGACGGAGACCACGGTGAGCGCGGATCTTCTTCAGGCGCTCAAGATCATCACGAAGCTTGGAGTCGACACCGTTGGCGAGGATCTGGTAGTCCTTGCCGTCGACAATGTCGCGCTGCCTGTTGAGGAACCACTGTTGCCGGGCTGTCAGCATCTAACCACCGTGCGAGAGGACAACGGAAAGGAAACGCACCCCGGGAATCTTGTAGGCGGTGGGGTTCTGGATGATGGTGACCAGACGCTCAAGCTCCTCAGAGGTGAGCTCACCGGCGCGCTTGTTCAGGTCGACATCGGCCTTCTTGCACACGAGGTTGGCTGTTTGGGAGAGTCAGAACCGTATCCAGTATCTCTGTTTAAACGACCAAGCGCCCGCCGATCGTTTACGGCTCATTCCCAGCGGGGTACGTACAGTAGCGGCGACCAACACCCTTGATCTTACTAGAAGGAAACCGTTAGCCAGGCGTCCTCGAGGGTTTGAGGCTAGGGATGCTCACGTCAAGGAGTAGACGACCTTCTGCTTGCCGTCAACGTTGGTGTTGAGCAGACGCAGAATGTGGTTGAAGTTGCTCTGGGCCTCCCGTTAGCTTGGGTTCTCGCCATAACATGTACATCCACGCAATAGATCCGTCGCGTTGCCTGCTTCCTGTTGCCGCTTCCTGGGTTGCTGTGGGAGTTCGAGACGCCTTGACCGCAGCAGAGTAGGCGATACACCGGGAAGCTCCACCATATGATTGGAATTGCTGCTCCAGTGATGGCCACAGATAGTCCCCATTCCGCTCAACTGGAAAAGGATATGGCACTTCAAGTGCAACGCCTGCCGCCTCCCAGAGCCGTAAAGGTCGCCGCTCCTCGTGTTATGCTGTCCCATTCGCTTCGAGTATCTCCGGTGGTTCATCTTGTGCAAGCTCGCTCCCGGGATGGGTGGTGTCGCAGGCACTCGTGGGTCGAACGTGTTTGCCGATTGAGGTCCGTCGGTTGAGGTCAGGAGATCGCGGTCGTCGACATCGCAGCCCAGGAAGAGGATCGGCGGTAGGAAATTTGCAAACAACGAAAACCATTCATCTTGGATGTCCACGTACCTTCTCGCCCGATACGAGAGACATGATGGGCAACTTGGTCCGGCGACTCGTTGCTGAACTTGCTTGTCTGAGATCGTGGGAAGGAGTTGCCAGTAAATTTGTGCCGCAATAGGTTTTCGGATTTCTGTGCGGTCACGTGGAGGGGCTCGGCGGCAGCGCATGGACCCGTGAGTGTGGGGCCGAGACGACCTACTGTGTACGCAGATGGGCTCGCTGAAAATTATTTTCTCTTTGCTGCGTGGTTGGTGTATATCAATGGAATTTTTGAAACTTACTTTCACATACGACCATATCCATACGAAAGTACGGGATCCCGTCCGCTCTCCCCTCGTCAAACGTATGAGAGCCAGACTAGTAGTTGGGTCGGTGACGACCAGCGAATCCCTGGTGTTGTATGTTTTTTGCCCTTCTCCCCTCGGCAATCCGGTGACCGTATGACCGATGGTTTGTCAAGGGGGTATGCATGGTCACCTGATTACACCTGTGCTCGCAGGAGGGGCAAGCTTTCTTTTTCTCCTTCCATTTTGTTTTCTCCTGCCTTCCCCGCGTCCCTGTGAGACAGAAGGAAGCCTGCTCTGCGAATTCGACGCCGACAACTCCCGATGGCCCGTCACATTGTTCTGTTTCGACTCCAACTCTTCCTTTCCCGTTTCGAGTTTGTTTCCTTGCTTGAGAGACAGAGAGCAAACCCTTGACAATCATGTCCGGTGCTGGACTGAAAAAGGGACTCATTAAGGACATCGCCGGGGCTAGAATGGGTGTCAAAATCGAGCAAGATCGTGACAGGCGGTTTCTCATGGTGTTGAGAGAAGGGATGGGCCTGTGGAAATGGATGTGGATCCACACACTGCCCCGCCTGTAGCCCAGCCCAGCCCTGCATACATGACTGACGCAGTGCGCAAGTCCATGTTAGCCGCCCTGCTTGGATTCTTCCAAAGGAGGCAGTGCTGTGCCTAGAAAGCAGCATGAAACTGCTGCGGCTCAGCCTCGTGGACGAGGTGTCATCCGTCCAAAACACAATCCAAATGCTGCGCCTGACCCACAAGGCCTCGTCAGCACATGTTTTCCCTCCCTCCTCTTTGATATTCTGCATTTCTGACTGTCGTGTCGTGCTCCGAGAGAGGTGATCCAAGTCAACCAACAAGCAGCCCAACCTTCGTTGAAAACTCAACCGCAGTGTCCAAGTGCCAAGTCCCCTGAGCACAAATTAGCGGAACACAGCATTGTCCGTCCGCCTGAAACCCCCCGAATCGGAGCCTGCCGACGCAGCCAGCAGCGATGCTCGACGAAAACCTGCCCACTTTTCGGCTCAAGCAGCCATCCGCCGACAACCCGCTCTCGAGCATCTCGTACTTTTCCCAGAATGGCTCTGAACCGGCCCCCGAGTATCTGCTCCGTCGGGCGGACCCCGCGCTGCCCGTCTCTCGCAGCAAGTACGGGATAGCACTCTGCGATCCTTACAACGCAAATGTCGTGTACGGGGAGGTAGCGGTCGAGCCCGCATGGTCCCAACCGACGCTCTCAGCAGCCGAGATTCGTGCCCAAGCACAGGCTGGCGCACCTCCAGCACCCGCCGTGGCGCTTGTTCCCGACAGCTTCACGGTCCAGCTGTACAATCCAGACCAGTCTGTGACAGTCAAAATGGTGGCCGGGTCGTGGAACAAGAGCGATACCTGGGAGTTTGAGATGCCTGTCCAGACCTTCCGCACACCAACCAGCAGCGAGGTGGACCGCGAGCAGCAGAGCAGCTCTCCGGCCGCTGCCGACCTGATCCCGCGTGTTATGTTCCGCTGGAAGAAAGACGGCCTGTTGAGCAAGGACATGACGTGCTACATGACGGGGACGCGCCTGGGTTCGCGGAAGAACAAGGAGCCCGACATCACTATCGGTCTGTTCAAGGCTGCGCGCGAGTCGATCCTGACCGTCTACCAGCCAAACCTGCACCGCGTCGAGGTCGAAGACCGCAAGGGGCTCGAGTTGGTCCTCTTACTTGCGTCAGAAGTCATCAAGGACTTCTGGCTCGTACCCAAGGCAGACTTGTTCAATGTTCAAGGCGGCGGCGGCCCAGCGCCCCACGGGAACAGCAGAAAGAACTCCCGACCAGCCACCACTGTCACCTCTACTACCTCGGCACCCCCCCCGGTTGCCATGTCCGGCGCGTTGGCGGTGAACGTCCCCGCTGCTGCTCGACCAGCCCCATCCGTCTCGAAACCCACCACCACTCCAGCCCCGGCACCTTCCAGCTCGGAAATCGACGCCGAAACCCGCCGGCTGCTGGAGCGCGAGCAGCGCGAGCAGCGCGACCGCACCGAGCAACAGCGCATCCAAAAGATGCTGGACGCTGAAGAACGCGACCGCCGCCGGCGCGAGGCCGACGACGTCGCCAAGGAAACCGAGCGGCTGCGCAGAATGTACGGGGTCGAGGGCCAGCAGTTCCCCTCAGACCGACCACCCCTCCCGCCACGCACCACCCACCCGGCGTCTCCTCAGCAGCAGCTCGGTCCCTGGGGCTACGCACCGTACGGGGGCCCGCCGCCGGTGCTCCCGCCCCGGCCGGTCAGCGCGGGGCCGTATTCGCGGCCGCCCGGCAGCGGGCCACCACCACCACACCAACAATTCAATGGGCCACCGGGCGGTCAGGGCGGTCAGCAGCAAGGGCCGTTCCATTTCAAGCCGCTAAATGCGCTGTGGAAGGGCGCGTCGGACGGGCTGCACCAGCTGCAGCAGCAGCAGGCGCCGGGGAGGAGGCGGTCTGGCGGGGATGGGGCAAAGGTGCAGAAGAAGAGGAGTTCGCAGTGGTAGTGCCGAGGAACAGTAGAAAGAGGGCGGGGGTTTGGGTTTGGGTTATGTATTCTCGAATTGGGGAAGAAATGGGTTGGAG
>FTIZ01101008.1_pt1 | contig 14691 bp, 13 predicted proteins | sample 1658381 | NCBI WGS metagenome assembly FTIZ01 (sample SAMEA3914822, study PRJEB12502) | metagenome | biome: forest; material: soil | place: USA | collected 2012-03-12 | depth 0.1 m
GAGTCGGTCCTCGTCTGGGACGACATCCACCCGCGGGCCAAGTTCTTCCACCGCACGCGGCCCAGCTACGCAGACCCGGGCAACAGCCAGATCTTCGATGTCAAGGCATACGGCGCCAAGGGCGACGGCACCACCGACGACACGGCTTTACTCAACCGCATACTCGACGTAGCCGCCAACGTGTCCGGCATCGTCTACTTCCCACACGGTATCTACATCATCACAGACACGCTCGACGTACCCGTAGGCTCGCGCATCATTGGCCAGGCCTGGCCACAAATCATGGCCACCGGCGCGAAGTTCGAGGACATGGCGAACCCGAGGGCGGCCGTGCGCGTCGGTGCTGTCGGGTCCGTCGGCGTCATGGAGATCCAGTGTATGATGTTCACCGTCCGCGGCTCCACCGCCGGCGCCGTGCTGGTCGAGTGGAACGTCCACGAGGCCACTCAGGGTTCGGCCGGCCTCTGGGACTCGCACTTTCGCGTCGGCGGCGCCAAGGGCAGCAACTTGCAGAAGGCCCAGTGCCCCACGACCGCGCAAAACGCGGGCTGCATTGCCGCGTCCATGATGATGCACATGACGGAGAAGTCGTCGGGATACCTCGAGAACGTATGGATGTGGGTCGCCGACCACGACATGGAGGACGCCGACCAGATCCAGATCAACGTGTATGCGGCACGCGGCATCTTGATCGAGTCCCAGGGTCCAACTTGGCTCTGGGGAACGGCTGCCGAGCACGCCGTGCTGTACCAGTACCAGCTGTCCGGGGCCAAGAATGTGGTCATGGGCCTGGTCCAGACCGAGGCGCCCTACTTCCAGCCGACGCCCAAGGCACCGGCCCCTTTCGAAAAGGGGCTCGTGTTCAAGGACGACCCGACGTTTGCCGACTGCCCGGCGGGGTCCTCGACGTGCGCCATGGCCTGGTCGCTGCGCATGGTCGACTCAACCAACGTCTATGTTATCACCGGTGGCCTTTACACGTGGTTCCAGGACTACTCGCAAGACTGCGTAAATAGTGGCGCCAACGACTGCCAGCTGAGCACATTCTATGTCGAGCAGAGCTACGACGTCTGGGTTTACAACCTCGTCACCATCGGAGCTATCCAGATGGTCTCGCCGCTCAACGGGGAGCCGGTCATGGCCATCAACAACCGCAACGGGTATGCCTCGTCCATCGTGGAGTGGCTCGGGGGCGCCAACCAGACGGTGGGCGGCCGCAACCTTACAGGTTACACGCTTTACACGCGCGACGACCTCGACAGCTACGACTTCTCCGAGACGTGTAAGACGGCACTGACAGCTACCCTCACCTGCGCCGACGAGACAATGCAGTGGACCTCGCCGGGTTACCACGGCTCGCTCGGCAACGCCACCTTGCAGGACCAGGTCTGCGACGTCGGCTGCCGCACATCGCTCGCTTCGTGGTACCAGGGCGTCTCGACCAGCTGCGCCGACTACACCTGGAGCTCCGGCGCGCCTCTGGAGATGGCCGGCGGGTACATTTACTACGGATACAATGAAAGCTGCCTGACCGACAGCAGCACCGGCCGCTACTGCAACGATGTCATCGACGAGTTCAGTGAGACCGAGACGATAGACGCCATGCCCGACAGCGAGCTCTGCTCCAACTGTTACACCTCCCGTATCCTCATGATGCAGAGCAGCACCTACTCGCTCTACAACACCGTCCCATGGTACCAGACGGTCCTCGAGGCCATCCAGGCCCGGTGCTCGGTTCAGGGAGGGACAAACGCGCCGCCGCCCCTGATTGAGGTGCCCACACCCGACCCTTTTTGCGTGTCAGCCGAGTACTACACCACCAAAGCCGGAGACAATTGCGATTCAATCGCCCTGGCAAACGACGTCTCTTCCGCCGACGTCTTCTATGCCGCCTCGGCGGCCGGAGCCACCCGGGGCTGCAGCGAGCTCCCCGGAGATCTCAAGATCTGCCTGCCGCTGACCTGCAAGACGTATCAGCTCAAGCCCACCGACGATTGCTTCACAGCCTCGTCCGCTGCCGGCGTTGACGACATCGCTATGTACAACTCGTGGATTGGCGACGGCTGCGACAACCTCCATGAAGCCAACGCCACGCTGGGCTCCGTCCTCTGCGCCTCTCCTATCGGCGGCACCTACATCCCCGGCACGGCCACCAACACCTCGGTCATTGCCGGCGGCGGCCTGGCTAACTACAGCACCGTCGCGGTTGACCCTCCCGCCGGCGCGACCGTCGCGCCCAAGACCATCACAGAATGCGGCGGCTGGTACATTGCCCAGGAGGGCGACACATGCGCATATATCACCATGGCGTCCTCCATCGGTCTCTCGCTGTTTGCCCAGATGAACCCCTCCATCGATGCCCAGTCCTCGGGAGGCTGCTCCGTCTCGATCGTCCCTGGCTACGCCTACTGCACGTCTCCCGTCTTCGACCCCTATGCCGGCGCCGGCACCCGCACCTACATCACCAAGTCCCTTGGTTGCTGGTCCAACCTCGACACTGCTAACACATCTCAAGTCCTTACGGGCTCGATGTGGACCGCCACCAACAACACTATGACTCTCGACACGTGCGCCAGCGCCTGCTTCGATGAAGGGTATATCCTCGCCGGCCTCCGCGGCTCCGACACATGCCTATGCGGCACACAGGTGTCGTTCAACTCGGTCCGGCTCTCCACTTCGACCTGCACAAGCCAGGACCAGGAGTCCGCCGACGCCGTCTCGCTGTACGCCCTCTCAGACGACGCGACACTGACCTTCCAGTATGCCGACGCCGGCTGCTACGCCAACGCGGCGCTTCTCACCGGCGAGTCGGGCCCCAGCGTGACCTGGGCGACCAACACCACGGTAGCGGGCTGCGCGTCCTTCTGTCTGCCGACGTACCCGTGCTTTGGCGTGACCAACGGCGACACGTGCCGCTGCGGCACGGGGATGGACGCGGGCGCGGCAGCCCTCGATACCGATGCCAACTGCAATGTCGCCTGTACCGGACGCGCCTACGCGCAGTGCGGTGGCGAGGCGGCGACGCACATTTACACCACTCGCGCCGCTATCATCATCAATAACGGCACTGAGAGCAGCAGCACTAGCACCGCCAGCAGCACCACCACAATTAGCTGAGGAGTGGGGATAGGGCGATGGATCAGACGGCGTGCTGTTGGATAGTTTGAATAATATAGATCAGTCAGTTACAGGCAGATTGGCACGAGCTGTAAGCATCCAAGAATATGAGTGGAGTTTTGATCAAATCAAGTCTGCATTGGCCGTGCCTAGAGTCATAAATGTGGTCTTAATCAACTCCCGAGTCATTAGTGACGAGCGGAATGTCTCAGATGTTGGCTTGAATGAGGCTTGAGGAAGTTGTAAGTCCTCACCTACGAAAGGGTGGTGAGAATTGATCGGGTTTAAGCGAAAGGTTGCTGCCAGAGTTGATTGAAAGTGATGATTCATTCGGAGGAAATTCTTTCAGAGTCAGTGGTAAAGGCGAGGGTGGCTGGCGTTTTCCTTATATTACGCACGTCTAAAGTTCTATCTAGTGCCTCAGTTACCAACCCGTGGACAACGGTTAACTATCCTTGAGTGTGCCTTCAGCTAGTTTACGACTTAACTTGCATCGAACATAAAGAATGGAGCCCAATGTTGAGCTATGTCCCGGGAGTCAGTTGAAGAAGCTTGACGGTCACTGCAGTGATTGGGGTCACTGAACTGATGTGAAACAAGGGGAGAGAGCCTGTTTACATGATATCCTCAGGGGCTTCAACAGCTCCCTGTTTCTGTTCTTTCCAGTGACTGATGGTCTCGAACTTTGAACACTCTTACTCAGAGCTATCAAGGTATCGGCGTTCCCCTTGTCCACTCCGGAGCCTGCCCGACCAAGCAGCAAGGATGCCACCAATTCCAGGGGAAACGAAGGGAATTGCGCTAATGCACCCCGCCGCAAGGCTAGGTACAAATTAAGACTAGAACAGCTTTTTAAGGATCAATAGCGCCGGCTGAATAGGCCTCTTTTGGCATGGAAGAAGATGCGGGGCATTCGTCCTGGGCAACGGCCGTTGAATCCGTGTTCTGTTTCCCCAACTTTCCCATCGCCAATACGCGGGCCGCGTCCAGGGAACCGGGAATCCGCCCTCTTGTCCAAGCCAAGAAGCCCACCCCGCAAATACCCCTGCCATGGCATTCACAAGCCAGAACCGGCCGAGGTTTGCATGGGATTCTGGGTTGGCGTTTGGCATCTGATCAACACCGATCTCGGGGCGCGCCACCCCCGCGTCGTCGGTGCGAACCTGGTTTTGCATTGAAACATGCGAGTATCGATTGATCTGATGTCGATCGCTTGACCGTGGCGATCAGCTCCACGGCCCGCCGGTGATCTCCCGAGCGGCTGGGACATCACCACTCCTTCAAGAGCAAACTGCCATATGTCTGGTCCATAGACAGGCCCTCTCTTCGGTTCTGACCTTGGCGAGCGACCTCATTCTCCCTTCCACCCTTGCCGGCGCCGCGCGACACGCGAACCCACAAGCGCGAACCCGAAGTGGAGGTTTGTCAAAAACCGGATGCAGACAGTCGAGGGCTAAATCCTTCGCGTCTCCCATCTCCATCCCGGATCAAAAGACCATGTCATCACCGACAACGCGGCCGGAAATAAGGCACCGTCTTTGAAAGCCGACATGAAGAGCCCTGAGCGGAAGAGTATCCGGGGCTGCGAAGGAGCCCCGAATACTCCCCACCGACAAGCATAGAGGGTGGCAGTGACGGCACTTGCCTCTTGTGGACGGCCCATGTGTTGGTTGGGGTCCCAAGTAATGTTTGTTCGCTGACTGGTGGAAGTTTGTATCCAAGGGAGGGGGGCCGCGCAAGACACTGCGAGGTATTAAAGCAGCCTTCTTTCTCTGAAAGATGTGGTGCGATGTCGTGGTCCACACCGCGCAGTTGTCTGTGTTTCCTCTAGTCGCTGTGTCGCTCGTTTTCCACGATGCTATCCACAACACAAGCTCTGGCCGGGCTTTTCCTGGCCGCGGCCGGCACCCTCGCTCTCGACCCGGCCGCCGCCATCGTGACGCCTGCCCCTACCTGCGGCGGCAGCCCCTGCTCCGACTTCGTCTCGGCCGTTCCCGCCTGTGCCACCGGCTGTATCGAGTCTGCTGCCAGTGAGGTTGGCTGTGCCCAAGGCGATTATAGCTGCCAATGCGCCAGCTCGGGTGCCATCCAGGAGACCGCCATTCTGTGCGTGGTCAACGGCTGCCAGGCGGATGCACCCAACGTCATCACCGCCGTCGGCAACATGTGCTCGTGCGTGACGGCCAACCCGGTGACACCCTGCACCGAGTCCAGCTCCGCGACCCAGACCGTCGACGTCACATCCACAACCTCAGAGCCCCCCATCTCCGAGTCCACAACCACCTCTTCGACCGCGACCATCACCGCTCCGCCCGAGTGCCCCCAACCCTGCGCGGCCTCCGTCTCCGCCGTCCCTACCTGTGCCACCAGCTGCATCGAGTCTGCCGCCAGCGCGGTCGGCTGCACCCAGGGCGATTACAGCTGCCAGTGCGGCAACTCGGATGCGATTCAGGGCCAAGCCGTCAACTGCGTTGTTGGCGCGTGCGGTTTTGCCGGCGCGCTGGATGTGGTCGGCTCCGTGGGCGCGCTGTGCAGCTGTGTGACAGCTAGCCCGGCGACCGCTTGCGACGCGACTGCTACATCCTCGACGGAGACGAGTGAGTCGTCGGAGGCGAGTGAGTGTACTACCGATGAGTCTGAGACGAGCACTACGACTTCGGAGGCGACTGAGTGTACTACCGATGAGCCAGAGACGAGCACTACCTCTTCAGAGGCCGTGACAAGCACTACCTCCTCAGAAGTGGAGACGAGCACGACCTCTTCAGAGGAAGACACGAGCACTGCCTGTTCGGACGAGGAGACGAGCACTACCTCTTCAGGTGCGGAGACGAGCACTACCTCCTCTGAGGTAGAGGAGACCAGCAGTGCTTGTTCGGAGGAGGAGACAAGCACCGGGGGCGGTGAGGGAAGTTTCCCGCCCACTACCATTCCAACCGCCACGGCGACGGTGAGCGTGCCGGACGAGAGCTGCACGGATGAACCCGAGTCGAGCACCACCGCTACCGGTGGGGAGGGGAGTGTCCCGCCCTCGAGTGAGCCGACGGCGACTGAGACGCCTTGCCCGTCGGACTCCGAGTCCGGGTCAGCGTCGTCTGGATTTGTGACGGAGACGAGGACGGTCGAGGCCACGACGTCGATTTGTGATGACGAGAGTGGAACCGTGACGCCCGTTCCGAGCTGCACTGCCGGATGTGGTGGGGATGGTGATGGTGGTGATGACAGTGGTGATGGAGGTGAGGGCGGTGAGGGCGGTGATAATTCAGGACCGAGCACTTCGAGCCAGCCTTCTGGTGGCTCAGGCGGCAGTTCCGGTGGCGGTTCGGGTGGCAGCTCGAGTGGCTCTGGTGGCTCGAACTCGAACCCAACCAACTCTCCTTCTGGAGGCTCGACCACCACACCTACACCGCCGGCTGTGACTGCTGGCGCGTCCAATATGGTGTTGGCTGGCACTGGTTGTTTAGCGGGCATTGTGGCTGTCGTTATTGCTTTGATCTGAGGGGGTGGTGATGTGGGGGGATATCAAGCTTGGATCTTGACCAAGTACCTGGGTACCTACATAATTCAGTAGTAATGTTGAATAAGTTGTCGCATGTCCTAAATCAAACGGTGCCACCGCCAGCCCTGAGGCACCCAAGACTCCTATCATGCACCAAGCTTCGTATGACCCAAAATTGCTTCTAGCTCCATCACAACACCATTGTACACATCCTGGCGGAAGCCCTCATCATCCAAGTCCTGGCCTGCCGTGCATCCCATACAACGCTCCACGACGGCCTTATATACTGGGTTTATTAATGCCACACGTTTTTCCAGTAGCCTGAGCGCCGTGACGGAGTCGCGGATGATGCCGAACTCGTCGCCATCAAACACCATCTTCTCCTCGTGTGGCTCACGCAGTTGGTCGATTGTTGAACCAAGCATGATTTCGAGGAGCATGACCCCGAGCGCGAAGAGCGTGGTGTTCCTATCCACCATGGCTGTCGCAAATCCGATCCCACTATTGCCCTCACCGGGACGGCTTCTTTGTGATGACGACGGTCGCTCGGGGAAGGTCCTCAGTAGGAAAGGCTGCTGGTACGAGAGGAGACGACCGCGTTGAAAGAAATGCACGTTCTTGCTGGTTGGCACCTCGGGCAGCCACGGGGTCTTGCTGAGCTGGAGCACGCTGGACGCAATGGCGAGTCCCAGTCGGATTTTCTCCTTCAGTGATGTCAGTGGTTGCAGGCCGCTTCGCTGCTCGAGGACATCGCGGAGCGTGACAATGGACCAAGTGTCGCTGTTTGCCGCTGTTCCGTGGGGATACACCTCGAATTGGCGGTTGTTGATGTGTTCTTTATCGATGAGGTATCCGTAACAAAGCGGTCGTTCTTCGCGGGCCCCTTTCAAAGCCAGGCAGAGATCGTGAAGGGGGTCTTTGGTTTGGCCTGGCTGGGTAATAGTCCTCGTGAAAGCAACATCCGTCGCCTGTCGAGTGAGATTGGCGAGTGCGACCTTCACATCAGGTGGCTGTTTAGAGGAGCCGCCCATGAAGGATAATGTCTGAGTCATCGAAAAAGAGACTCCCTTGACTTTCTTAGGCTTCTTCGCTGTAGAGCCGGACAGTTGGACGGCCGAGCCCGCATCCAAGGGTGGTACGGGTGGGGGTGCCACACTCGGCGGTTTCGCGGTTCTGATGTTCATCTCGTCCCAAAAGCGCTTCCTCGCGGAACCGTCGGCCGCTTCAAATGAAATGGCGATGGTAAATTGCACGTCGTGCACGACCTTCTCATCTTCTTCCTCATAACCAACCTCGATAGGTCGTGTCGTCAGCTGAAGACTGACATAATGCGCGTCGTCACACAGAATGCTGGAGCGAAGAGCTCTATAGATGCTCGTGGACAGGTCTCGTAGGATATTGAGCACCTTGCCACGGGCCCGTTTCCGGCGGACGGGTTGGAGACTGACACTGAGGCGGGTCAACACCTCGAGGTCACTGATCCCTTTAGAGATGGTCGCGAGGGAGTCCTGGTAATCTTTCCGGTTCAAGCGATACAAAAACTTCTTGAACTCGCGTGTCATTAGCCCCTTGGTCACCCACTCGGCCTGTAAGACAGCACGAGATGTTAGCTAGTGATCCTGCGACTCTTAGGGGAACAGAATGGGGTCAAGGGAGGCTCGCCTGGCCGTCGGATGTGACTTGGACTTTGAGTCGTTCCATCATGTCCTCGAGCGCATCCTGGATCTCTAAGACTGTCTTCTCAAAGGGCGCATACGAGTTCCAAAGCATGCGCCGGATCTTGTCATTGGCCTCTTTGGTCTGCCAAAGCGGCCCCATGGGCTCCTGCAGCATGGGCTCGATGTCCCGCTGTGGTACGATGTCGCTGAGCAGCTGGTCACAGACATTGTACAGCTTTGCCCGCTCTGTAGTCAACTGGCGGTTGAGGCTCTTCAGCTCAGCAGGAGCCTTGCCCCAGTCTTTCATGAACGTAACATAGGCCTCGATGGCTGTGACGACCAGGGGTATCGACCCTAAGACTATGCCGGCGACCTCGAAGCCAGACATCAAAATTGATGAGAATGACTCTTTTCTCCGTTTGTTAGCGGTTAGTGAGAGGTTACGGACCTGGGGTTATTCGGAAGAAGGGCGAGAGGTTGAAGTCAAGTTACGGATTGGACTGCCCGGGTTCAATTCTCGCCAGAAGCTGGGCCGCTGACTGACTGCTGCGCCACACACATCTTGGTGACCCCGCACGCGGCTGCGATCACGGAATGCCACGTTCCACAGCCAATATCAGCGGATTTGGACTCGTTCGACAGCATCGTTCGCCCGGGTCTCCTCTATCTTTTTCTCAATTTTGCTGCCCGGGGCTGTCAATGACAGACCAGGAAATTATCGCCATGAACCAGAGCAACCCAGGGCGAGGAGCAATTGCACAGAACGTCCACGCTGCTTTACGATCTTTCCAGAGCCTTGTCGGCTATCTTAATGACGATCAGAATGACACTCACAACCTGTCTCCAACTAGAATACCACTGAGGGCCGGGTTCGAGGATGAATTCACCCGCTTCAAGATGTGGGCAGGGAATCTGGGAGCGCACCAAAATGGCCGGGCCTCGCTCGACTACCGCCTCAGGGAGGCTCCCCATCTACAAGAGCAGGTCGTCTACCTCCTTAAAGATCTTTCTCAGTCCCTGCAGGACGCCCTCGCCATACCGGTGAACCCCGAGGCTGAGCGAGAGACCAAGGAAGTCGATGAGCTTCAACCGGCGGCACCTGCATCTTCTCACAATGACCTGGATCAAAGCAGCGAGGATGGCTTCACCGACTCTGAAGATGGTGACATCATCCCAGAGGACCGCTCAGCTAGGCTTCTTGCCGACATTGAGGAGGCTATCGATTGTCTTTTGCGTCTTTCGGTAGCCATTGCAAGGCCTGCACCCCACGAGAGAGCCCGTCTTCTCGGCGTCAGCCCATCAGAGGACATATCCTTCCGTGAGACATACGACATCGGGTACGTTCAGGACAAATTTCCCAACATGTCAATCGAGCTTGCCAGAACCCTGGGCAAGTCTATCACTCGCCGGCGCCAGTTCTTCAGATACCGCGAGGCCCATCATGCAAAACTCGCTTCAGGGCTGGAGAAAGCGATTCATGGCGACACAAGCCGTACCGAGCTCGTCCCTAAGACTATTGCCTCGTCGCTGCCCGAATACCTGAAGACCACAACTGGCGTGTTTGATGAAGACAACCGATCTGATGAGGCCATGTCGCAAACTTCGTATGCCACCTCTGCTGGGTTTCTGCCTGCGGGCGCGGATCTCGACGGGCAGACTCAAATGCCGCCACCCCCTCTAAGGGTACCGCCCCTACCTGCGGCTGCAGAGCGCGGAACATTCGAGTGCCCTTTCTGTTATAGGATGGTTTCTGCCAGCACCAGGGCAGCATGGAAGTAAGTCACCTCCACCTCGTTGATGGCACCTCTTTAACATCAAAATCGCTCTCTTTCACGCATAGACGCCACGTCTTCGGGGATCTTCGGCCCTATACTTGCCTCTTTCAAGGTTGTACCGAATCAAACGCCGACTTCGACCGCCGCCACATCTGGCAGGCACATATTTCACAGTACCACTGGCGGTCGTGGTCTTGCCCCTTCAAGTGCGACGGTGGTGGGAGCTTTCCTACCGCATCTGAGCTCAGAAACCACCTGAGACGCCAGCACATGCCAAACATGCCCGAAGAGCAGCTCGATGCAGTGACAGCCCTTGGGAGAAAAGCGGCCGCAAACGACACGGCGAACACGTGTTCCGTGTGCGGTCACGCGGTGGTTGGACTCAAGCTATACATCAAGCACGTTGGCCGTCATCTTGAACAGCTGGCCCTGTTTGCGCTCCCGCGCATTGAAGACGAAGATGAGAATGTTGCCGAGGCTGACCAAGAGAGTGATGATGAACGGAATGGTACCAATTCACGAATCGACTCGGAGAATAGTTATGCACAGGTATGCCCCCTTGTGTGCCTTAAATGGGAGCATCAGGTATCCGGGTAACATGAAGCTGACAAAAGTAGGAGGTGGACTGGGGGCAGTAAGAAACCCAGACGTCTCTGCACCGAGCTCAGGACGACGTTGATTCGCGAGACCTAGTCAGCCAAATCGACCCATACTCGGATCTGCGGGATGACGACGACTATAGGGATGACCACGAATCCACAGGCAGCTTGCCACGCCCTCATACATCGCAGCATCGCAACGATACTGTCACTATTACTTGGAATAAAGACCAGCTGCCTGAGGCAACTGTTGAAGCACTGAGAAAACTCGCACAGGAGCAACATGATGAAATACCAGAGAACCATCAAAAGGACGGGACAGAGCATCAACAGTACGAGATAGGGGTAGAACGCAGGGTAAAGTCCCAGGAAGACTCGAGGCGGGACAATGCAGCCCGGGACATGGCCGAAGTTGAGGCCGCCACGGAAGGGCCGGAACGCATCCACGCCGAGAGGAAGCGGAAAGAGACCATTGCCCGTAGCCGCTCTAAATCGCGATCTCGCTCGAGTCGTCGGTTGGAGGATGGCAGGACTATTATCCGCATCCTCACCGGGTCACGCAGCCGTTCCCGGTCACAACACCGCCGGTCTGAGGACCACACGACCATTCTCCGCAGCCGTTCTCGGTCGCGCAGCCGTTATCAGCCGCGCAGTCGGTCCCGGTCGCGTGGTCGCAAACCCGAAGAGCGCAGGAATATTCGACGCAGTCGTTCTGGGTCGTACAGCCGTTCCCGGTCGCGAGATCGCCAACCTACGGACCGCAGCAGGACGATTTTCCGTAGTCGTTCCCAGTCGCGAGATCACCAGCTCGAGGGGCGTAGGACTATCGGCCGCAGCCGTTCCCGGTCGCGAGATCGCCGGTCTTCACCTACCCAGTCGGGTCTGCCGTCACAGCCGCCTGTGCCTCCGGGCCAAGAGGGACCAGGACCACACATAGAGGAAGTGGAAGAAGAGTCATGGCGCGTGATCAAGCCTGAGGGAGTTGAGGAGGGGGAAGATGCAACCGATGAAATGAAGCGCAGGGGGAAGCAGGCCGAGGAAGCCGTCGCAGCGTACAAGGCCAGAGAGAAGGAGGCCGAGGAAGCCGTCGCCGCGTTCAAGGAGGAAGCCATTGCCGCGTTCAAGGCTAAGGAGACGGAGCGTATGACGCGGGGCGGTACCACTCCCACCAAGCTTGCTGAGCAGCAGGAGCGAGACGAGCAGGAGCGGGATCGGGAGAGGGAGTGGGAAGGGGACGACGAGCAGATGAGCCAAGAAGCTCTCATAGAGCGCAGGGAGAGAGAAGCTGAGGAAATCATCGCCGCGTTCAAGGCCAAGGAGGCGGAACGCCTGGCCAAGGAAAAGGCTGAGGCCGAGGCCAAAGAACAGGAGTTCCAGCACCTCATGCAGGAACAGCTAATCAAATCGGGCCTCGACGAGAAGGCGATTGCTGCCATCATGAAGAAGGAGAAGATTAAGCAGGAACAGGCTAAGGAGAAAAAGGCGAACGACGTCAAGCAGGTAGTGGCCCGGCCCACCTACACAAGGATGTCGCTGCAGTACCTGTCCCTTGAGACGTTGTACTATTACGAGATTGACTTCGAGCGGGATAGTGTGAGCTCAACGCCCGAACACACCCCACCCCCCGCTTTAAGGATATAAACCTAGGCTGACCTTAATCTCTAGGACCCGAACTACGTACTAATCAAGCGCTGGGTGCCCGAATGGGAACAGAAGAAGTTGTGGAAACACACTGAAGAACTTCGCCTGACTCTGACCGATAAACACTACCGTGACGTCGAGGAGGTAGTGACCCGACCTACCTACACACGGATGTCACTGCAGTACCTGTCCCTTGAGACGTTGTACTATTACAAGATTGACTTTGAGCGGGATAGTGTGAGCTTAACGCCCGAACACCTCCTACCCCCCGCTTTAAGGATATAAACCTAGGCTGATCTTAATCTCCAGGACCCGAACTACGTACTGATCAAGCGCTGGGTGCCCGAATGGGAACAGAAGAAGTTGTGGAAACACACGGAAGAGCTCCGCCTGGCTTTTATTGAACAAGGTCCCTGGAGCGAGGTTATGGGGACTGAACAAGATGGATTTAAGGATGATCAAGACTAAGCGGGAGAGGGGAAGAGCCTGTCTAATATACGCAAAGGGAGCCAGCCTCCCACAGTCCCCCGTATCCCTATCCTCCAAAGCTTGTGGCCTCTGATCTTCAACAGCTTTGACTGATAAGCACCACAGCGATAGCTCTGGAAAGGTCATGCTCGAGGTTGATACCGGCGGCGGCCGCCACGCTAGAGCAGCTTTTGGGTACTGCAATAGATCATTGCACCAGGCGGACAGGAGAACCATTTATTAACAGGCAGAGCCATGCAGGCGAAGCACTTACGGAAGAGCGGCTAGGGCCAGATCAAGGGGTAGGGAGGTTGAACGAAAGAGGCCCCGCGGAGGAGCAGCAATGTTGGATTCTATACCTACCTAGGTGCATAGCTCGGCGGTTTATAAGATGAAATCCCGATGGTCTCCGTGTATATGCTGTCCCGAGGAAGGGAGTTTCAGACATCGTCTCGGCCTGACCCTCAGGTGGACCTAGTTTTTGACCTTACCTACAGCTACCTTAGGTCGGTACCATAGCTAAGCACACGACTCCTTTTAGCAAACCCTTCCCACATCAAGTCCCGGCGAGCGAGACGCCCCTGAAGGGCTAGAGCTGTCTGCCTCGTCTACTGCCGTTATCCGTCATGCTACTGTCATATCTGGTCGTCTGCCTTTGTCGCTCTTGTTCCCCAGCGAGATCCCTGGACGACACCATGGGCTTCTAAAGAAGGGATTTGGAGTCAATGCTCGCCGACAGAAGCACCATAGCTCCTCGACAATGATTTCTCAATCGGTCCCCCCCAAGGGGAATTAGAAGCCCCCCATAAACTCACAACTTGGCTATACGTGAGCATAACACTCGGGCGAATCGGGCGATTCAAAGCAACAAGCATGCATGCTGCAATGCGATGCGATGCAAAGTTGTACGGCAAAACTAAAGTTTCTATCTATTATCCTGTAACGCGTTATTATTCCATCCCGATCCCCGTCCCGTTTAACATAATCCCCAATGCCCATCTGTTTCTCCTTCTTTCTCGTTTCTCAGAGAGTTCGCAAGCAACGGTTGTTCCCATCAAACTTAGTTGATAACTTGAAATTTGAAGCCGCCGACCATTTCCATCGCTCTCAATCGTCCTTGTCCAAGCTAGTATGAAGTTTCCACGCTTTAGTGTTTCCCTCATCGACCTTTCCTGCTTCGCCATCGTCGTCGATTCGTCGTTCCCCTTTGTCTCGTCGCGTTCCTCCCCCGGTCATTGTTATGGACCTCTTCCCCCGCACATATCACTGACACTTTCTGTTTCCAGCACTATGCCGGACTCCAATGCCTCTGGACGCGGCCCCCCGATCCGAGCCTACAGGGGGGCTCCAATGACATAGACGCCTTCGAGGTCGAGGTCGAGAACTCCGCTGGGTCCAATCCCGTGGAACGCAGTCTTCTTCCCACCCCGCCCGCTTCGCCTATCCTGCCGGCCGGTTCCGAGTTCATGCAGGTGTTTCTGTCCGACTCCTGGCCCGACTTGTTTTGGAGGATGGACGCGGAGCCGGTCAACTTCGACGCCGATGTTGACGCCGAGGACGCTAAGAACTCTGAGGACGCCGAGGGCGAGCTCGAGCCCCTTCCCTTCTCCGCAGTAACGCCCACGCGCTAGTTGTGCCCTGTGTGGCAGACGACGCAGTCCGCCGCCGCAGCGGTGACGAGGGCTGCCCCTTCGACCGCCTCTTTTATCTTGCCGCCTCCGCTTCCCCTCTCCGGGCCCGCCGAGGCTGCTTCCCTCGCCGCTATCTTGGACGGCAAGGGCTTCCACCCGCCGCCCGCTCCTCGCCCGACGCTGCCGGCTGCTGCCCGCGTTGGGCTCGTCCCCGACGTGACTTGGCTGATCTTGCTTCCGCAAGATTGTTCTCCCTCCCCATTCGCTCCGCCCGCCCTCCCGTGGCAACTTCCTCAACCCCTGTCC
>FTIZ01000061.1_pt2 | contig 14667 bp, 17 predicted proteins | sample 1658381 | NCBI WGS metagenome assembly FTIZ01 (sample SAMEA3914822, study PRJEB12502) | metagenome | biome: forest; material: soil | place: USA | collected 2012-03-12 | depth 0.1 m
GCGTTGCGCGGCCGGGACGCCTTCCCAGGTTGTTTCCAGCCACGGTGCATGCAGGGCCGAACATTTGACGCCGTCGGCCATCAGCATGACGATTTCGTCCTGATAGGCCTCGGCATTGGCGGCCTGTTTGGCGACCACGGCCGGCGACTGACCGGTCGGATCGGCGGCCAGCAACGGGCCGATGCCGGCCTTCAGATAGCGGCCGGCCAGGTCGGAGACCGGCACGCACACCGTCATGAAGGTGACCGCGCCGTCGACGGGAAAGTCCGGCGTGCCCATGGCGGTCATGGCCGCGTGGAGCTGGTCGACGCTTTGGCGGGCGTCGGGGGGGACGTCGCGGTAACTGCCCGGCGCGCCGAAACCCTGGAACAGCCGGTTGAGCGCGGCGTCGGCGTCCTGCGCCGGAGTGGCCTGGGCCGCGCCCGCCGTGGCAGCCAGCGCAAGGCCCAAGGTGGCGAAGATAATGGATTTCATGTTGCGGTCCCCTCCCGTATAAGGCGATCATGGTCTGAAATCCCGCGCCTGTCGAGGGGCGCAGGCCGATAAGGGGGGGCAACATGGCGCAACCGGACAAGGCCGCTATCCTGGCGATGGATGTCGCGACGGCCGTCGTCACGCGGCGGTTCGACCTGAAGGACGGGGACAGCGTCGAGCTGTTCGTCTGGGCGCCGACGACGTCGGAGGATGACTGGGCCTATTGCCCCTGGCGTATCCGGGGGCTGAGCCATGGCGACCCCACCGGGTGCGGCCGTGGCGTCGATTCGGTCGCAACCCTGCAATCGGCGCTGACAAAGGCCGCCATGCACCTCTATACGTCCAGTGAATACCGCGACGGCCGGCTGACCTGGCGCAAGACGCGCGACCTGGGGCTGCCGCTGTTGCCGGGCATGGTGCCGGGGGAAGACGGCTATGCCGACGCGCGGCTACTGACCCTGGTCGGTCCGTGTTCGGTCGTGGTCATGCCCGATGTGCGCTTTCCCTATGTGGCGTGGCCCGGCGACAGGCTGGAGGAGACCCTGACGCGGTTGCGGGCGGCGGTCGATGGGGCCTCGGACAATGCGGCCTTGCGCGAAAAGCTGGAACGGCTGGTGACGGAGTTTGCCGATGACCAGGACCATTACGAGCGCGTCTGCGCTCACGAGGGTTTCGATATTTCTTACGTCAAGGCGGCGGGATGAGTGGCGGGACTATGCAGGACGTCCAGCATATATCCGATCGACTCGATGTCCTTCTTGAGGCTGAGCCGTTTGCGAATGATCGCCGGCTGGCGGCCAGGCTGTGTCTGGCGTTTTGCGACCGGCTTTTGCCGGCGATGGATGGCGACCTGCTGACGGCGCTGGCAGTGGGGCGCGATTTCTGGGCGGGAAAGGTCGGTGAGCGCCAGAGGCTGGGGGCGCTTGGCCTGCTGTCACCTCGATTGAACCGCTACGTACCGAAATCAGCGCAAGACGGCATCAACCGGCTTGTGTTCGGCGCCTTGACCGACACGGAAGGGCTGACCTGGCAGAAGGGGCAGTTTCTGGTCGAGATGGCCGGGTATGCCGGGTTAAGCACAGATGAAATCGAGAATATTTTCGCAGAGCACCTGCCGGGATTTCGGGACTGAGATGCTCCGAAGTTAGACCGTTCTCTCGCCCTACTTCGCCAGCTTTTCCTGCAGGTTTTTGAGCACGTTCGGGCAGATCGAGGCCTTGTATTTGGCCTCGCCCAGCTGCGCGATGCCGGTGTTTTGCTTGGACAGGCTGTCGGCAATGCCGGCGGCGAAAGCCGCGTCGAATTCGGTTCCGGAATTGGCGAACTTGACGCGGTCCTTGGCCTTGATCGTCGCCAGGTCGCCGGCCGACGCGCCGCAATATTCGTAATTGTGGTAGTTGTAACCAGCCAGGTTGGCGCCGATCTTGCCGAGTTTGACGTGGATGTCGTCAGCCGCGAAGGCGGGGGCAGATACGGTCAGGGCCAGGACTGGGACGAAAGCGGTGAGGGCGGTCAAGAGGCGCATACTGGGTTTCCTTATCGTGGAGGTATGATGATAAGGGGGAATTTCAGCCAAACCAAGGCAAGGGTGGGGAGTGTGTGGTTTTCCCCCCTCCCTCACCTCGCCAAGAGGCTCGGCGCCACCTCCCCCGTAAACGGGGCAGGAGGGAGTAAATGTTACCGCCTCAAGAGATTCGACAGATGATGTTTCTCTTGAGGCGGGGCAGCAAAAACCCTCCTGCCCCGCGTGCGGGGGAGGTGGCAGACGGAGCGTAAGCGAAGTCTGACGGAGGGGGGAGGGCCGCCTGCTCCCAAGCAAGACGGCGCCTGTCCTCAAACCGTCGTCATATGAATATTGTCGAACAGCAGGTGTGGTTCGTCCTGCCAGTCGCCGTCCTGGGACAGGATCTGATAGCGGATGCCGTCGATCGGCCCCAGGGCGGACAGGTCGACGTGCTGCTGCTGGGAGATGGCGTTGGCGGTGATGTCGACCGTGATCGAGCCGGCGTCGCCACCGTCGTGGCGGCCGATGAACATGACTTCGGCCGAGGTGCCGGCGATGTCGCCGGTGGCGACCAGCATGTCCTTAAGGATGAAGTCGGTGCCGTCCTTCGAGAAGAAGCCTTCGCCGAATTCGTCGGCGCGCAGATAGTGGTTGCCGTTCTCTTCGCCGATATTGATCAGCGAGCCGTCGTCGAAGGTGATGGCGTATTGCAGGAAATCGAACGGCGACGAACCCTTGCCGTCATAGGTGACGGTGACGTCGTGCGGTTGCGGCTGATGCGTCATCGCGCCGACATCCAGCGTCAGGGTGGCGCTGTCGGTGTGGCCGGCGCCGTCGGACGCCTTGTACTGGATCTTCTCGGTCAGCGGATGGGTCGTCAGGTCCACGCCCTTATAGGCGTCGGACAGCTGATAGGTATAGCTGCCGTCGGCCTTGAGCGTAAAGGTGCCGTACTGGCCCTGGACGGTGGTGACCTGGCCGGGCTGTTTGGCGCCGATCTGCACGCCGCCGAAATTGGTCAGGTTGATCTGCAGCAGGAAGGCGCCGTAGTCGTTGGCCAGCACATTGCCAGTGACATTGTCGCCGGTGGCGGAAAAGACGTAGTCATCGTTGGCGACGGGATCGTAGGGAGTCCACATGTTCGTAGTCCTTTTGGGCGAAAGGGGGATAGGTGAAAAGCGGAATAAAGGCTGGTGAGAACGATGTTCTGTAAATCTGAGGTTGTGTCAATTTGGAAATGAGCGCGCGCGCCATTTCGCGGCGCCCGGATGCTTTTGGGTAACAGACGGCTCAGTGCGAATTGGTTTTGGCGTAGAAGACGCTCCAGAACAGCCAGGCCAGGAAACAGGCGCAGACCGCCACATAGACCTGGTCGCCGGTCGCCAGGACGGGCGCCAGGGTGACGGGCAGGCGCGGGTCGCTCTTGATCCAGGCCTTGGCGCACAGGTAGGCGCCAAAGAACACGGCGACCAAGGTTTCCAGAACGGCGGTCAGGCCGAAGCGCGGGCGTGGCCCGATGCCGTCCGGCAGCGGCGGTACGGCGTCGCCGCGACGGCGGGCACGGGCCTTAAGCACACTGCCGGCGGCCAGGATGACCGCGATCATGACCGCCATGGCGGCGGCCATCCATTCGGCCGTGCGCAGGGCCTGCGCGGGTGTCCGGTCGTAGACGCCGATTTCCATGACGTACCGCCAGGCGGGGACGACCACCACGCCCAGGATGACGATCAGGACGATCCGCAGCGGCGTCAGAGGGTGTCTTTTCCTGGAGTTCATGCCGGGGGCTCCTTAAAAGCGGTCGGTGAGGCTGCCGGGCTGGGCGTCGCGGATATTCGCCAGCTGCTTTTCGCGCGCCTTGACCGTGCGAATGAGGCCGTACACAGGAAACAGCCAGAAGGTCAGGCCGTAAAACAGGGCGAGGGACAGCGATTTCCAAAAGCCCGCGCGGCGCCGCATGAAGATGAAATCGACGATGGCTGTGATCACCATCGGTCCGACCAGCACAGCGAAGCCTATCGGATGGTGCTGGATACCGAACCGGAGGCGATCCAGGATATCGGCCCATTCGGCCCGCAACGCGTCTTGGATACCGGTCATCGCGTCCTCCCCATGGACTCGTCCTGGCAGCAGGCTACGCCCTGTGCGGGTATCTGTAAACCGGGCGAGGGCGCTCTATTGCGGCGTCAGGTGGAAGGGCAGGGAGTAGGTCTGCTTGGGCGGTTGGGCGGGCACCAAGGTCTGGGGCGTGCTCTTGTCCGGCTGTGCCGAATGGGCCGGGGCGGCAGCGCCCTTGCCAGGCGTGGCGGCAGGCGCATCGGCAGCCGGCGCCGCCGCCTTGGCCGGGACGACATAGGCCAGGTCGTAGTGGCTTGGTTGCTGGTCCTCCCCGACCGATATCCCGTCGCCGCAGTCCTTTTTGGCCAGGGTGTCGTTTGCGTAGATACGGATCTTCACCTTGCCGGCCGAGCGCGTTTGCGCGATGTCGTCGCGCGGGAAAACGTTGCCGTAATCCGGGAAGAACATGACCAGGCTGTTGCCGACCGGCCGGACGTCGATGGCCTTGAGCGTCATCGACTTTACGGGCACGAAGGGAGAAGGGGCCGGGGCGGCCGCCTTGATGAGCTTACCATTCTTGTCTTTTTTGGGTTTTGCGGCCTTGACCTTTGGCGCCGGCACCGGGTCGGTCTCGAAGGTCGCTTCGATGCGGCGATAGGTGAAGCCCTTGCCGCCGATCAGCCTGACAACGCCGACAGGTTCGGTCTGCGACGCGCCCAGCGGATCGGCCGGCAAGTTGAGGTTGGCCGGGGTGACAAGGGCGGTTTGCGCGTCCGGGCACTGCGCCTGTTCGATGCGCGGCACGCTCATCCAGGTCGCCGGCAGCACCGTGGTCGTCAGCGACGCATAGGGCGTGTTGTCGGGATGGTCGGCGCCTTTTTTCAGCCGGTGGAGTTGCGCCATGGCGTCGCTGTAGGTCAGACGGGCGCTGTATTTGATGGGAAACGGCGGAGTATCGACGTCGGATGTGGCAGTGGTATCGGCCTTGGAACCAGCGCCGGATCTGGTATTGGCATCGGTCTTGGAAGCGGCGCCGGGCTCTTGCGCCGCCTTGACGCTGGCGACGGCGATATCACTGGGCACGAACAGCAGCACTGAAAAGGTGCGGTTGCCGGTGCTCATCTCGTATTCCTCGCCGAAATTCTGCGCGCCCAGGCGCAGATGGACGATGTTGGACGCCGAACCGACGGCGATCGACGACAGGCTGTTGGGGCGCAGCGACTGCGACTGGGCCAGACTGCTCAGGGTCTTTTGCAGCCCGGCGTTGCCGCCGAAAATGCCGCCGCTGGCCTGCAGCCCCAGGGCCAGTTCGCGGATGGTGTTGGCCGTGTCGCTGACCTGGGATTCCTCGATCGTGTCGGTAACCAGCAGCGGCAGGACGATGATTTTTTTGGACGAGGCGGGGGGCGGGGCGACGCCGGCGGGCGCAGTGATGGTGGTTGTGACAGTGGTTGTGATGGTGGTAGCGGCGGCGGTCGTATTGGTGCTCGTGGCGGTGACGGTGGTGGCTGGAATGTCCTGGGTGCCCGCGACGGCGTCGACCGCATCGACGGCGGCCAAAATGGCTTCCTCCGTATCTTTATCGGGTTGGGCGATAAAACTTTTTTCGAGGTCCGTCTTGACGCTTTGGGAATTCGTTTCGAACGCGATGTCGACCGAGGTGTCGTAAGGATATCCGCGTTCGTTGGGCAGGATTTCCAGCTGGAACGAGGCGAAATACGGCCGGTAACCCTTGGGGACCGGCACGCTCTGGACGCGCTGGTTGATGATGGCGACCTCTTCGGCCAGGGCGGCGGCGTTGCGCATCTGGGTTGCGGCGTCGACGCCGGTCTTGCCGTCGGCCATGGCGGCAGTCACCGGCGTGCCCTGTATGATGACGGTCGGCGCGCCCGGCGCCGTGGGGGTCGCCAGGGCGGACTGGAGCTGGGTCGTGGTCGTCGTCGTGCCGGACGCATCGGTCTGGGTGTCGGCCGTGTGGTTGATCGACCGGCCCGCCAGGGTCGCGGCCAGGGTCGTCACCTGGGCGTCGAGATTGGCGTTATAGGCGGACGAGGTCGTCTGCGATCCCATGGACAGCAGGGTTTCCTGGCTGAGATCGAACTGGAACTTGCCCAGCTGGTCGGCGATCTCCTCCCAGCGGCGGATATTTGTGTTGGTCAAGGTGACGACGGCGACGTCTTGGCCAGTCGCGCCGTTTGGGGCCGTCCTGGGGGGCTCGCTGACGGGATGCGCCTGATGGACGATGGATACCGGCCGCAGGTCGTCGTCGGAAGCGCAGCCAGCAAGTCCGGCCGCCATCAGGCTGCCCCACAGCCCACACGTCAAAACGCGAGTTACACGCTTACGCATCGTCGCCTCCCCGTTAATCTTCGTTAACGATAAAGCTTAAAATTGCATTTGTCCACTTGCGCGCGTATTGCGGTCAGACTCGGGCCTTAAGCGGCAGACCCATCTATAGCCCCAGCGCCTTTTCGTAACGCCAGACCTCGAACGGGCGCGTACCGGTTGTCAGTGTGACGTCGATCGTCACCGTGCCGGTCCGCCGCCAGCCGCTTTTTTCGTAGAAGCGCGCCGCGCGCACATTGCCGATCGCGCAGTCGAGCCAGGCTGTCGTCACGCCTGTGGCGGTCATGCGCGCCTCCGCGTCGGCCATCAGGGTGGCGGCTATGCCCTGGCCGCGCGCCTCGGCGGCCACATAGAACTGGTTGAGTTCGGCGCCCTTGATCCAGGTGAAGCCCAGCGGGTGGCCGATATCGCCGATCGTGCGCACGGCTGTCAGGTTGGCCGTCAGCCTGTCGTGGAAGCTTTGCAGGGTGCGGTCGGCGGCCACCTCTGCCGGCAGGAGATCGATGTGCGCGTCGCGCCAGCCGGCGTGCCACAGGGCGGCCAAAGGATCGATGTCGGCGGGATGTGCGTCGCGGGGGATCATGCGCTGAGGTCCAATTTCAGGAACTGATTGAACGGGCCGGGGCGGTAATCGGCAAAGGCCGCGCACGACACGAAGCCGGCGCGGCGATACAAAGCCAGGGCCGGCGCGTGCAGCTCGGCCGTGCCGGTTTCCAGGCTGAGGCGCGCATGGCCGCGGCGGCGGGCCTCGGCGACGATGTGCATCAGCAGGGCATGGCCGACGCCGGTGCCGCGCGCGGAAGGCGCAGCGCGCATCGACTTTACCTCGCCATGTGCCGGTGTCAGTTCCTTGAGCGCGGCGAACCCGGCCAGCTCAGCCCCGCGCCACGCCGTCCAGAAGGTGACTTCCGGCGCGGACAGGCCCGACGCGTCGAGCGCAAAGGCGTTTTCGGCCATGACGCTGCGCAGTTCGCTGAGGTGGTGGTTCAACAGATCGGCGACATGGGGCGCGGCCGGATCGTCCTGACGTATATCGAGCATGTGGGACCTTGGACGCTGAGCTAGTTTGGCCCGAACATATACAGCCGGTACGTCGCGCCACACACTTTAAATACGATCCAGGCCAAACCGCCCAGCATCAGGGCAGCGTGCAGGCCCTGGGACAGGATGACAAGCCGTGTCAGGGCGGCGTCGCCCAATCCCCGGTCGCCGCGCCGCCAGATAAAGCCGGTGATGATGGAGGCCATGGGCTTCATAAAGGTCGGCGGGGTTTTGCGCAGCAGGGCTCGAAAGGCTTCGGGATGGCGCAGGGACAGGACGACGCGAACGCGGTCGAGCGTGGCCAGGTAGATGAGGCCCATGACGAAGACGATGGCGAATGCGAATATGCTGAGCATCACGGGATTATAGCCTGTTCGGGCGGGAGATTACAGCGACGGAGCAGGTGTCTTTGCCCCACCACCAACGCGCCGAGAGGCGCGTCGGTCCCCCTCCCCGGCAAGCGTGGAGGAACGAAGAATATCAGTGCCTCCCCGCTTGCCGGGGAGGGGGACCGCACGATCGAGTAGCCGTCAGGCTGCGAGTGAGATGTGGTGGTGGGGAAACCCTGCATCCGTTTTCCCGCCGATTGGACCTATGCGCGCGGGCGGGGGCGGTGATACCCCTGTTATGGCAAAGAAGGGTTTGTCATGCGGTTTATCTGGCTCCTGTTGGTGGTGATGCTTGCCGGGCCGGCGTTTGCGGACACCGCCACGCCGCTCAACGGGCCGTGGGCGTTCCATATGGGCGACGATCCGCGCTATGCACAAGCTCAGTTCGACGACAGCACCTGGGAGCGCGTCGACCTGACGCCGAAACCCGGCGCGCATGACGGCGATGTCGGTCTGCCGGGCTATGTGCCGGGGTGGACTGCGCGCGGACATAAGGGCGAATGGGGCCATGCCTGGTACCGGCTGCATGTGCACGCAGAGGGTTCGGTTCTGGTCGCGCCGACCCTGGTCGACGGTCCCTACATCGTATTCTGGAACGGGCGTCCTGTCGGCGGGATCGGTAATGTCGGCGCGCATCCGCAAACCTACGCGGCGCGGCCGATGCGGATAGAATTGGGCGGCGGGGATGGCGTTCTGGCGATCCACACCTGGCTGGCGAAGGACGGCTTGGGCGACGATGCCGGCGGCATCCATGTCGCGCCGGTACTGGCGACGCCGGGGGCAGCCGAGGCGCTGTATCTGTCGCAATGGTGGCGGACTTTCTGGGGCTATGTCGCCGATTTCATCGAGCCGGTGTGCCTGTGGATCGTGGCCTTGTTGGCCCTGGGGCTGCGCCGGTTCGCGCCCGGCGACCGGTTTTTAGTGTATGCAGCCGGGGCTGCGGCCGCCATCGCCGCGTCGCGCATCAACCAGTGCCTCTATGCCTGGGGAGACTTCGAAAGCCTCGACGCGCTGGTGGTGCTCAGGTTCGTCATCTTCAACCCGCTGGCCATCGTTTTGTGGGTGATCGCGAGTGGGAGAGTGGGCGGGGGGCTGCCGCGCCGGGCGGAATGGGCCGCGTGGGTGTTGGGAGGATTGGCCGGGCTGTCGGCGGGCCTGAACTGGGACGTGGTGCAGACGGTTGCGCGGCTGGGTCTGCTGGTGTTGGCCGCGTGGGGCGCGGTGGTTGCCGTGCGCGCAACGAAGGGGTCGGAGCGTGTTCTGGCCGCGGCAACGCTTGTAGCGATGGCCGTGGCCCTGTTCGCCGACGAGCTGTCGAAGATCGGCGTGCCCGGCATCTGGTTCCCGTGGGGCGTCGGCGTGTCGCGCACCCAGTACGCGCTGGCGGTCGTCGTGCCCGTTTTGACGGCGTGGGTGTGGGTGCGGGCGGGGCGTAGGGTTTAAGGCGATCCAAAGATTACGCAGATTGCACAGATTAAGACGCGGATAATCGGCGTAATCTGTGGATCGCTTTGAAACTGGCAGAGCGGAAATGACTCTGACCCCTTTTGGGGGCTACTTTGGCCAAAGTGCTTCAGGAAGTTGATGGACCATAATTACATTGGCTGTATCGGCACCGACGACTTCGGCCTCATATGGTCCTTTAGTGAGTTTCAAAATGTCGCCGGCGTTTAACGTGGCGCTTTCCGCGCCCTGTTTGTAACGTATTTGTCCCGATAGGACGAACACATCCGCTCCTGTCAGGAATGATCCCTCGAATTTCGCATGCCTGGGAAAATTTGCGGTTCGGACGGTATAATGAGCCTCGGGCAAATAAAGCTTCTGTACGGCAGGAGTCGAAATTGGGTTGTTCTGATTCCACCTATCCAAATTCATCCAGATACTCCGACATTAATGTACGGACTTGTTTGGCAGAAACGCTCGTTCAGAGTCATTGCAAAGCCAAGACCTGCCCCAGCTAACTGTGCCCGGTTTTCAGCAATTTGTCGTAGCGCAGAACCACATAGCCCTGGATGGCCATGCCGAGAAACAGGGCCAGCATGGACAAGGCCTCCACGCCGATGCGTGACGGGCTGGCGATTGGAAAGAAGAAACCGCACAGCATGACGATCCCGCACAGCGGCAGCAGGCCCAGGAAGGCGATGCGCTTCAGCACGATCAGCCGGCGGATGAGGCGCTGACTGGCCGCGTCCTGCGGGTCGTCGGGCTGGTCCTTGTACTCATGCATGAAGCGCGCAATGGGGATGAGGGCAAACCCCGCATAGAGCATGATCCGGTCGAGGGAATTATACGTCTTGTCCCAGCCGTCCATGGTCGCGAGCCAGAGAAAGACCAGCATCAGTATCAGGCCGATCGAGGCCACCAGCCTTGATCTCACCGTCGGCAAAAGCCGTCTCATGCGTACCTCCCCCAAAGTCTCCGGCGGCACCATAACGCCGTTGTCAGCACGACGCCAGACCAGAGGCGATTTCGGCGGGGGCGCCGCCCGACGCCCTGTCACAGCCATCCTATTCGTGATATTCGCCGGGCGAGCCAGGAGGGAATCCGCCATGTATCCGCCGCCGGCGTTTCGCGAAGACGACACGCACACCCTGCACGCCCTGATGCAAGAGGCCGGGCTGTGCACCCTGGTCACGCATACGGCGCAAGGACTGATGGCGACGCCGCTGCCGGTGTGGCTGGAGGCCGGCGAAGGCGCGATGGGCACGATCTACGCCCATATGGCGCGCGCAAATCCACAGGCGCAGGCGGCGGGCGAGGGGCTGGTCATCTTCCCCGGCCCCGACGCCTATGTCAGCCCGTCCTGGTACGCCGCAAAGGCGGAGCATCACAAGGTGGTGCCGACCTGGAACTACGTCGCCGTCCACGCCTATGGGCCGGTGGAAACCTTCGATGATCCTGAGCGTCTGCGCACCCTGGTGACCCGGCTGACGCAGCGTCATGAGGCCGGGCGCGCGGAGCCGTGGGCGGTGAGCGACGCGCCGGAAGCCTATATCGACGCCATGCTGCGGGGCATTGTCGGCGTGCGCATCGCCGTGACGTGCCTGGACGGCCGGCGCAAGCTGAGCCAGAACCGCGCCGCCGCTGACCAGGAGGGCGTCGTTAAGGGACTGGCGGACAGTGCGCGTGAAGCCGACCGGGCGGTGGCCGGGCTGATGGGCGGCGAAGCCATGGGGTGAGGGGTTTGCCCCACCACCAACGCGCTGAAGAAGCGCGTCGGTCCCCCTCCCCGGCAAGCGGGGAGGAACAGGATATTCAATTTTCTTACTTCGTTCCTCCCCGCTTTGCCTGCCGGCGAGGCCCGGGGAGGGGGACCGCACGACCGAAGGGAGATGCGGTGGTGGGGTCAGACATCTGCTCTGACGCCGATCTTGTCTTCGCGCCCTTGCCAAGGTCGTCGCAGGGCGTGCAGTGTGCACCTCTTTTCATCACCGGCTGATGCGCTCATGACCGCCTCTGAAACCCTGACCGTCGGTATGCTGCTGTTTCCGGAGGTCGAGGTGCTGGACTTTGCCGGGTCGTTCGAAGTGTTCTCGGTCGCCGGCCGGATCGCGGGCAAGGCCGTCGGTGCGGAAACGCCTCCCTTCCGCGTGGTGACGATCGCCGCCAGCATGTCGCCGGTCACGGCGCGGCACGGGCTGAAGGTTATTGCCGATCACGACTTCACCAATGCGCCGCCGATCGACGTGCTGATCGTGCCGGGCGGGGTGATGGATCAGCCGTTGGGCGATCCCGCGACGCTCGGCTGGGTGCGCGAAACGGCCGCCCGCGCGACCTTGACCGCGTCGGTGTGCACCGGTGCGTTTGTCCTGGCCGAGATCGGGCTGCTGGCCGGGCGCACGGCGACGACGCATTGGGAGGATGTGGCGGATTTGCGCGCGCGCTTCCCCGAGGTGACGGTCGTCGACGATGTGCCGTTCGTTGACGAGGGCGCGATCATCACCTCGGCGGGCATATCGGCCGGCATCGCCATGAGCCTGCACCTCGTCGGCCGGTTCGCCGGCACGCGGCTGGCGGAGCTGACGGCGAAACAGATGCAGTATGACTGGCGGCCCGAGGTGTGAACCGTCGGCTGAAGCGCTGATTTACAACCCGCTGCCCGGATTACTCTGCACGACGCGCTTCAGGTAGATGCGGTTGTCGGGGCCGCGGATGGCGCAGGTTATGCCGTCCTTGTAATTGTCGCACGACGGGATCGATCCGGCCTTGATGTTGCCGCCCAGGCCCTGCCATGCGCCGAAGGTGCCGCTTTCGGGCATATGGCTCATATAGAGCGCGCCATTGGCTCCGCGCGCAAAGGCGTACAGGTCGCGGTCGACATAGGCGATGGCGACTTCGCCCTGGGCGGCACCGCTGCCGCCGGGGAGGGCGGGCAGGTCGGCCATGGGCTGAAGCGTCAGGTCCCAGTCGCTGGATTGCACGACGCTGAGCTTACCTGTCGCGGGGTCGGAAAGCACGCAATAGCCGGTTGTTTGATACAGGTTGCCGAAATAGGGCGCCGGCACGCAGTCGGCCAGCGGTGTATGGGCGGTGGCCGTCCGTATCCGCCAGTCTTCCGGCTTGGGCTGACCGGTCTTGATCTTATCGTTGGCGTCCATGTCGAGGCTCTTGCTGACGCGCGTCGCCAGCACGCCCGACTTGCCGTCCCACACCATGTAGCCCCAGGCGAAGGTGGTGCTGCCCTGATAGCGGGTGAAGTTGACGAAGGCGGGCATCGAGGTCTGTTTGCCGCCGAAGCTGAAGGCGTCGATGACCTTGTTGACGCCCGACGTGGCGTACCCGTCGGGCAGGTCGAAGCCGGTGATCAGGCCGTCGTGCTCCTCTTTGATGCACGATGCACGCTCAGGCCACAAAGCCACGCAGCGGATGGCCAGGCCGTTATATTCGAAGACGCGCCAGGACTGATTGTCGATGGGCTTGGGGCTCAACAGGTCGACCGGCGCCATATAGAAGCTCTTGTCCGCGCCCTGGACGATCAGGGCCGGCGAATTGGTGGCCAGGATTTCCGGAGCGGAGATGGCGCCGCCGGCAGTGACGGCGACCCAGCCGGTCATGTCGGGGGCGGGGGTTTTGATCTGGGGTTGCGATTGCGCCAGGCCGGCGGGGAGCGGGCGGCCAGTGGCGGGCGTCGTGTAGGCCAAGGCTGCGTGCGAAATGGCCAGCAGCGACGCTGCGGCGACAATGATTCTGTTTTTCATGAAATGTTTCCCGGCCCTCAAAAAAGAGACGGTATCGCGTCACCCGGCGCGTTGCAATTGGAAATGCGGGTGGGCATCCTCAAAACCCGCCTTTGGGGTTTTGCAGGGGCGCCATCTTGCCGTGCGCCCTCAGCCAGTCGAGGATGACCTTGTCGTCGTCAAGCCGGGCGTTTTCGGCGGCGCTGTAACCGCTGTCGGGTTTGTGCGTCGGGTCGGCGCCGGCGTCGAGCAACATCATCTCCACGTCTGCGCCCTCTGCGTCGTCGAGCGGCGCATTACCGCCGTTGTCGAGCGTATCGACCTTCGCGCCGTGGTCGAGCAGGTAGCGCACGAAGGCGGCGTCGCCGGCATTGGCGGCGATGTGCAACAACGTCTTGCCGTTGGCGCTCTGTGCATTGATGTCGCAGCCTTGCGCCAGCAGGAATTGCGCGATGGCCAGGCCGTCCCAGTCGCCGGAGTGGCCATAATCGCCGCCGAGCTGCAGGGTCATCGGCGCGACTTTCGCCTCGCCCATCCAGGTGTCGGTATAGGTCAGCGACGGATGGTAGGCCCAGATGGTCTGCACCATCGCCATATGACCGGCGCCGATAGCCTCGCCAAAGGCGGCGTCTATGGATTTCTGATCCTTCAGAGCACCGGCATCGAGCAACGTCTTGACCACTCCCGTGCGGTTAAGGCGGATGGCGTCGGGCAGCAGGGCGGTCTCATCCGGATCGCGTTTGCCGTAGCGTAGCTGCGCATGGCCACCGTGCAGCGGCGCGCCCGCCTGGATAAGCATCAGGACCGCATTTTCCGCCGTGTCGGCGTCGGCATTGGCGTCGGCCAGCAGATCGGCTCCGGCCTGCGAGCTGAAATCGAAGTCCTGGCCATACAGGCGCGCGACGCCCTCAGGCGTCAGGTGGATATAGTCGCCGGTGCCGGCGGTGGTGTCGACCGCATCCATGAAGCGCGATACGGCGGACGGCATGCCGACCATCGCGCCGCCATAGTCGCGGATCGTCTTTGTCTGGCCGCCGATGGTGACGCGCAGCGTGTAGGCCGGCAGGTCGGTGACTGCCGCGGAATAGGCGTCGCGCGCCGACCAGATATTGGTTTGCCGGGCGGTGTCAATCAAGGCGCTGACGGCGGCAGGATCGATGCGCCAGCTGTGTTTGCCGACGACGTCGCTATAGGCCGTGGCCTGAAAAGACACCGCGCCGTCACCTTTCAGGCTGACGGCATAGTCCGGGCACGACCCGAAGCAGCCGGTGCGTTCCAGTCTGACGGAAAAGCCGTCCACCGGGCCGTCGGGGAGGGGCACGATTTTTTCATAGGCCTCTTCTTCCGGGACGGATTCGGTGATGTAGGCCTTGATCGGGGTGCCCTTGGCATCGGTGAACGGCGTGTAGGTCCAGGCGCCGATGCCGTCGATCACGGCCTGTTCGGCCGGCGTGGCGGCACGCGCGCTCTTTGGGCGGCCGTAGCAGGCGACGTGGCCGGTTTCATCGATCAGCAGGTCGAACACCAAGTCGCCCTGCATGGGCTCACGCAGTTTCGGCCTGAACGGATGGACGACGACGGGCAGGTCGAAGTGGCGGTGCGCGGCGACCTCGGTGGCTTCGGCATCCAGGTCCTGCGGCAGTTCACCCGGGGCGCAAACACGGGCTGGGTTGGGCTGGGG
>FTIZ01004653.1_pt3 | contig 14660 bp, 20 predicted proteins | sample 1658381 | NCBI WGS metagenome assembly FTIZ01 (sample SAMEA3914822, study PRJEB12502) | metagenome | biome: forest; material: soil | place: USA | collected 2012-03-12 | depth 0.1 m
GTCGGAGACGTTGCGGTTCAGCCAATCATTTGACGTCGCTCCCTCCCAAATGCTCGCAGCTGCCTGCCAGCTCGGGATGGAAGGCGTCATCGCCAAGCGACGCGACTCGGCGTATCGATCAGCGCGTTCGACGGACTGGATCAAGCTCAAGTGCAGCCATCGGCAGGAGTTCGTGATCGGGGGCTGGACGGATCCGAAGGCGTCGCGGACGGGCATTGGTTCGCTGCTGCTGGGCGTGTACGAAGGCGGCAAGCTTCGATATGCGGGAAATGTCGGCGCCGGCTTCGACTCGATGGCCCTGTCCTCGACACGAGCGAAACTCGACCTGGTCGCGGCCGTCGCTAGTCCGTTTGCAAAGGGCGACACCATCCCGGGCCGTCCGCACTGGGTCGAGCCCAAGCTGGTGGCGGAGGTCACGTTTGGCGAGTGGACCAGCTCGGGACACATCCGGCATTCCGTCTTCCATGCGTTGCGCCTGGACAAGGATCCGAAAGCGATCGTCCGCGAAAAGGCATCCGCCGCGCCCCGCGGCTCGAAAGCCCATAGCCCGGCGAAGGCGGCTCCGCGCGCTATACCCACCCCGCGAGAGGAGCCCGTCTCTCACGCGTTGAACACGAAGCTTCGGATCACCAACCCGGAGCGAGTCATCGATGCCACCACCGGCATCACCAAGGTGGAGTTGATCCGCTACTACGGACTTGTCGGCAAGCTGATGATGGAGCACCTGCGCGGGCGGCCCGTGTCGCTGGTTCGCGCGCCGGCTGGCGTGGGTGGCCAGCTCTTCTTCCAGAAGCACACCGAGGTCGAGAAGCTGCCCGGCATCGCACAGCTCGACGAGGCGCTCGATCCCGACCATCCGCCGATGCTCGAGGTCGCCACGGCCGACGGACTACTGTCAGCCGCCCAATGGAACGTGGTCGAGGTGCACACGCAGAACGCAACGGCAAAGGATTACGAGCACCCAGATCGTGTCGTCTTCGACCTCGACCCAGGTGAAGGCGTCGACTGGCCGATGATCCAGCAGGCCGCTGAACTCATGCGCTCGTTCCTGGGCGACCTGGGCCTGCCGGCTTTCTTGAAGACGAGTGGCGGCAAGGGGCTGCACGTCGTGGTGCCCCTGAAGCAGAAGGCGGACTGGGATTCGTCGAAGGCTTTCTCGAAGGCCGTCGTCGATCACATGTCGGCGACCATCCCGCAAATGTTCGTCAACAAGGCGGGCGGCAAGAATCGTGTGGGAAAGATCTTCATCGATTACTTGCGCAACGGGCGAGGCTCGACGACGGCGTGCGCATGGTCGGCGAGGTCGCGCCCGGGGATCGGAATTTCAGTGCCCGTGACCTGGGACGAATTGCCGCATCTACGCGGCGGCGATCACTGGACCATCCGCTCGGCACAGACCCGCCTCGATGTCGGCAACGGCGCCTGGAAAGGCTACGCCAAGGCCGGCAGGACGTTGGACGCGGCGGCCAAGGCGCTGGGCTTCGCACGTTGAGGGCTACCTCGGTCGCGCGCAATTGTCGAAGCACGCGTTTGATCGTCTGCCGTCCAGACCTAGGCGGCTAGTTAGAGCGCGGCGCGCTGTGCCGTGACGACGCGGTGGATGAAATGCATTTTCTTGACCGCTGGCAACGACAGGATGAAAGGGTAGAAGTCGGGCTCTCCCATGCTACGCGTGACCTGGTTGAGCGCGATGGTGAGCTCGGTCCAGCCGTTGATCATGCCCAGGAACTCATCGGTGCAAGCGTCGGCGGCGTCGTCGTTGAATTGCAGCGCGTCGGCAGTAAAGGGGTCGAATTCCAGCTTGGCGAGCGTCGGCGCTAGCCCAAAGCTTCGAGCTGTTCCGTAGGCGTCTACCATGTGAAGGTAATGCGCCCAGGTTTCCGCCCAGTCTTCGTACGGGTGCGAAGTGGCGTACTCGCTGACGAACCCGTCACGCCAGTTCTCCGGTGCGCCAGCATCGTAATATCGCTTTAGCGCTTCGGCGTAGTCGAGGCGGTCGTCGCCGAACAACTCGCGACACGCACCCTCCCACTCGGTGTGCTCGACCAGCCGCTGCCAGTAGTAATGGCCCAGTTCGTGCCGAACATGCCCGATGAGGGTGCGATACGGCTCGTGCATCTGCGCCCGCACCTTCTCCCGGTGCACGTCATCAGCTTCGCCGACGTCGAGCGTCACCAGCCCGTCCTCATGGCCTGTCTTGACCTTGGGACCGCTCTCGGGGGACCGGAGCAGGTCAAACATCACCCCGCGGTCCGGATCTTCGGAGACCTTGGAGCGCACGGGTAGCCCCAGAGCGAACAACTGGGCGACGACAGCACGCTTGGCTTCCTCGACCTTGGCCCAGTATTCAGCATTGCCGGGCAGCGCGGGGTCGGGCACGATCCGAACCAGACGACAGCCCCGGCAGAGCGGCTGGTGGGATGCTTCATCGATCGGGACGAGCCAGTTGCACCCGGCGGCCGTTCCATGATTCGCGCAGCGTCGATAGGCCGCCGAGGGCACCGCCGCGTCCTCCCCGCCAACGGGCATGGAACGCCAAGTGTCTTCCGCATCTCCGGGTTGGAGAGGGCGTAGCAGCACGCGCAGCGGGTCGTAACCTAGAGGCGTGGCGCAGTGCAGGCAGACGTCGTTGCGAAAGAAGATCGGCCGACCGCATTGACACTCGAAAGCTCTGCGCGGACTTGGTGGGAGAAGCATCGGCGTCATTTGTGGGATGTGTGTTGGTGGTCGGACGTGAGCGACGGCAAGTGCAGGTGATGGTGCCCCCTCGTCGAGCCCTCCCGACGCTGAGTCGCCGCTGGTTGAGCCCGGATCGGCAGGCCGCCTGCCTGACCTGGAGGGCGTGCTCGCCATGCCCGGGAAGAGTTCGCCTGCGCCTCGAGTTCGTGGATGCGTTGGTCGACTCGGTCGTTGATCATGCGTAGAAACCGGGTGGTCGCAGAGCACTGGCATCGCTGGAGCGCTCGTTGCAGCGACTCCCGGCAGTCAAGGTAGCTTCGCAGCGAGTCATCACGGTTGTCCGGATCCCCAGGTCTCGCCTCGCCCGCGCGGGGCGGAGCGCTGCTTGAAACAGGCCGCCGCAAGGGGCTGCGATCGTCGTCAACGCTCACGCAGCCGCCTCCAGGAAGCGATTGCGGATGCGGATCAGTGCCATGTGGCCCAACGGAGTGATCCGCAGGGAGCCGCCATGCCAATCCATCCAGCCGAGCGCCACGAACGACTCGATCGATTGTTCAGGGATCCGGTTGGCGCGTCGGAGCGTCAGTGCATCCGCCGCTTCCGCAAACGACGCGCACAGAGTCTCGGTCACCAGGGGAATGTGGGTCTCGTGGTCCATTGCTGGCTCCAGAAAGTTGGGAATGGGCAGCATGATGCGGATGGAGCGGCAACTTCAAAGTCGGACGGTGTCATAGCGATTCGTAGGCCGGGACCGACGGGCTCCGATAACGTCCTATCGATACGACCGGAGCCCGCGCGAACCCGTTTGGAAAGATTAGGGTTTTCACTAACCACGAGACCTCTTGAAGCAGTCATCGCCGCTCCTAGCTTGTGCGTCATAGCAATGCCACCAACCGATTCGGAGAGGACTGAATCATGGCCAATCGACGCACTCAACCGACCTCCCGCGGCGGTCGCCGCAACAAGTCCGGCGGCAGCCTGCCCTGGGTCAGCGAGCTTCAGCTCAACGCCTATCTCGAAGCGCGGGACGCGCTCCGACGGGCCCACGCGGCTTCTCTAGCGATCAGCTCGCAGCGAACTCGCCCATCTCCCCCGGCGACCGCTTGAAGACCCGCTTCGCGCGGCGCCGGCCCGACGTTTCCACTCGCTGCCTGGAAATGCAGCACCAATCCAGTGAAGGAGCTTCAACATGCGTGAAACCATGCTTTCGCGGCCTCAGGGCCTGTTCGACCAACTCGACACCATCCACCGCATGCTCGCCCGCGCGGGGGGGCTGGAGGCGGCGCCCGGCGGCATTCGTTCCGTGGCGTACGGAGCATTCCCCGAGATGAATGTCGGCCGCACGCCGACCAGTGTCGAGGTGTTTGCCTTTGCGCCTGGCATCGACGCGAGTTCGCTGGACGTGACGATCGAGCGCAACGTCCTCAAGATCGCCGGTGCCCGCGCCTCGGGCATTCCGAAGGCGGAAGGCAAGGTGCAGCTGTACGCGAATGAGCGTCCGGAAGGCCGCTTTTCGCGAGCCGTCTCCCTGCCCGACGACGTCGATCCGCTCCAGGTGAAGGCAACCTATCGCGACGGGATCCTGCGCGTGAGCGTCGCGCTCAGCGCCGCCGCCCAGCCGCAGCGCATCACGGTGCAGTGAGCAATCCACCCCTTCTTCATCGAGGAGCAAAGACATGACCAACCGCAACGAACTGACGGCCGCGAGCAAGGCCGACTTCAACGAGCGCCCCGTCTCTCCGGCGGTGGACATCTTCGAGGACGCCGGTGGCATCACGCTGCTTGCCGACATGCCCGGCGTGTCGAAGGATCGCCTGGACGTGAAACTCGACGGCGACACGTTGTCCATCGAAGGACGGCTCCAACTCGACGGGCTCGCCGAGATGCGCGCCCTGTGGACGGAGGTAGAGGTGCCGCGCTTCCGGCGCACGTTCACGCTCAGCCGCGAACTCGACGCCTCCCGCATCGAAGCCAACCTCAAGGACGGCGTGTTGACGCTGCGGGTGCCCAAGCAGGCCCAGGCCCAGTCGCGGCGGATCGAAGTGAGCACGGCGTGAGGCCAGCGGCGCGGCGAGGCCTCAGCGGCCTTGCCGCGTCGCCGAAATCAACGTCCAGTTGTGCCACGAAACGGAGTGGAGAACTGAACCATGGAATGCTTCCGATTGGAGATCTTGCCGGGGCAGCAAGTGGTTGGTCGAACCGCCGACGGTCAATGGACGGCCATCCAGCCCGGAGAGTATGTGGTGCATCGTCTGAAGCCCAAAGTGGCTAGCTACAGTGACATCCTGCGATTCGTCGGCGCGGACGACCGCGGTCGAGATGTGCACTTGCCCATCGACGCGCTCCCGATGGCACTGCGCGCCGCCTGCCCGACGTATGCGGCAGCCCCCGATTTGGATCGGCAACCGGCTGCAGATCATCCGGCGATTCAGCCGCGTGCCGAATGCGTCGACTGCTGAATTCGTCTGCACCAGTTTGGGCATCGCGCCATGGGAACCTCTGGCGGTACGGCGTTTGCCGCCAGAGCCGCATGACTGACGCTTCGATCGCCCAGCGGTTGGGTGGCACATGGGTCGGAATCTCGGGGTGGCGCTACGCCCCCTGGCGCGGGGTCTTCTACCCGGCTGGTCTGCACCAGCGTTCCGAGTTGGCCTACGCCGCCAGCCAAGTACGCTCTGTCGAAATCAATGGCTCGTTCTATTCGTTGCAGCAGCCGCAGTCCTGGTCGACCTGGTACGACGAGACGCCGACAGACTTCGTCTTTGCAGTAAAGGGTCCGCGTTACATCACACACATGCTCAAGCTCAACAACGCTCGAGCAGCGCTGGCCAACTTTCTCGCCTCAGGAGTTCTGTCGCTACGCCAGAAGCTCGGCCCCATCCTTTGGCAGTTGCCGCCCAACCTCGGATTTCATGCGGACAGGCTCGATGCCTTCCTGTCGCAATTGCCGCGCGACACCGACGCGGCATTGGCCCTGGCGCATGAACATGATGCGCGGATGAACGGGCGGACGTGGCTCAAGCCTCAGCGCCCCAGGAAAATGCGATATGCCTTGGAGGTGCGGCACGAGAGCTTTCGGGATGTCGATTTCGTGGCTATGCTCCGTCACCACGGCGTCGCAGTCGTCGTGGCTGACACGGCGGGTCGGTGGCCCATCATTGAGGACGTCACCGCTGATTTCGTCTATGTTCGGCTGCATGGCGACGAGGCGATATACACCAGCGGGTATGGTCGGCCGGCGCTTCTCGATTGGGCGAAGCGCATCACCGCGTGGAGGCTTGGATCGCAAGTCGATGATGCGCGCACGGCGGCGGCGACTCTGCCGCCAAAGCGGCTGCGGCGCGACGTCTTCTGCTACTTCGATAACGACGTCAAGGTGCGTGCGCCTTTCGACGCCATGCGCCTTGCCGAGATCGTTGGCGATTTCGAAGCGCCGACGCTCGCGAACTGAGGTCGCATGTTCAATTCAAAGCTTCGCGCCGTGCTGGTCGACATCGACGGCACGCTCATTGACAGCAACGATGCCCATACACGGGCGTGGCAGCAGGCGCTTGCAAGGCGGGGACATAAGTTTTCCTACGACGAGATCCGGCCGTTGATCGGCAAGGGCGGCGACAAGTTGCTAGAGACGTTGATCGGCGTCGATGGCAAGTCGTCACTTGCCGAAGAGATATCTGCGGAACGCGGCGCCATCTTCCTGGAGCGCGAGCTTCGCGGCCTTCTGCCGACCAGAGGCGCCCGGGACTTGATCGAACGACTGCGTGCCTCAGGCTTGCGGGTCGTCGTCGCAACGTCCGCCCAGGCAGCGGAAACCGGAGCTTTGTTGAGCCAAGCCGGCCTCGACGATCTGATCGACCAGGCCGCGAGCGCGGCGGATGCCGAGGACTCCAAGCCTGATCCCGACATCGTGCAGAGTGCGCTCCGCAAGGCCGGGGTGCGTCCGTCGGAGGCAGTGATGATCGGCGACACGCCCTTCGACGTCGAAGCCGCCAAGCGGGCCGGAGTGTCGGCAGCGATCCTCAGATGCGGCGGCTGGTGGAACGACGATTCGTTCGAAGGCGCGCTGGCAATCTACGACGATCCGGCTGACTTACTGGAAAAGCTGGCCGCATCGCCTTTGAACGCTTCCTGATTGGCGAACTGTCTTGGCTGCCGCTTGGCTATGCCGGATTTGTTGAAGACGCCCGGCTGCATCGTCAACTTGCCGTCGTGTCGGGCTCGGGCAGTAATTGGTCAACCAATGCCTACGACGCCGCGAAGATAAGCAGGCTGCAGCCAACTCGAGCTGTCGCGTTCGACTTCGAATCCGGGTGTCCATCGTTTTGTCAGACCGACATGACCAAGGACATGCTCGAGCACAAGGCCCTTGTCGCGAGGTTTTCCGCGCGCATGACGATCAACCGCTGGCGAAGCCTGCGGACATCGCCGGCGTGATTCGTTCTTCGCAAGGCATGACGAGCGCTCGTCGACAGTGTCAACCTGCCGGTGGTGGCTGCTGATTCGCGTTCCTTCGTAACTTGGGTGCCGGGTTCGGACAGGAATACCCGTTGCCCGATCCAGCTGCGAGCCGGAGCGCCTCGCTACTTTGCGCTCGACAACCTGGAGACAGCAACATGATCGGTGACAAGACACTGGACAATCGTTCGGCGGGCGCGAATGCGGATCCCATTTCCGGCGAGCCTGGTGCGCACCCCGTCGGCGTAGGTGTGGGCGCTGTGGCCGGCGGCATGGCAGCAGGCGCCGCTGTGGGCACGGTCGCCGGACCAGTGGGAACGGCCGTGGGCGCCGCTGTCGGTGCCGTGGTCGGTGGGCTGGCGGGCAAGGGCGTTGCTGAAGGGATCGACCCGACTGCCGAAGATGCCTATTGGCGCGAGAACTATGCCTCGCGTGACTACGTGGCCAATGGACGCACGTACGACGACTACGGACCGGCCTACGGGTACGCGGTCAACCGATACGAGCGCGGCCGCTCATTCGACGACGTCGAATCGGACCTCGCAGACGACTGGATGGGTTCGCGCGGTCAATCGTCGCTCGGTTGGGGCGACGCCAGCCCTGCGGCGCGTGATGCGTGGAACCGTCTCGACAGCCAACGCATGCCGCTTTGAGAAAGAACCGGGGAGCGCGGAGCGCGTTCCCCGGCCGTCGGATCCGCCGCTCAAATGCGCGGCGCATGGGTCTCGCGTTCAAAGTGACGCGGCTGTGCGAGGCTCGCGATCATGCAGCTTGCTCCTGCTGCCAGGAGGAGCCTAGAGGACGGCCGAAAAGTGCCCGATATCGTCATAGCGCGGCAGGGCGCCGATGCCAATACGGCACGAGTTCATCGGTAGTCCTGGCGGTCATTCTCGACCGCTGTCTTCTCCTGCTCGCGGGCGCGGTCAGAGTCTTTCCGGTCGGCGACCTCGCGTGAATCATCTTTTGCCTGCGAGGCCCGGCCGCTGGCGGGGTTGTCCGGCTGCAGTGGCTCAGCGCGGCGCGGATGGGCGTCTTTGGGACGTTGAGGATCGCTCATGGCCGGTTCCGCCTCAGTGCTTGCCCAGGTGCGCCCGCACACGATCGGCGCTCGACCCGACCGCTTGCACCGCGGCGGCAAGTTGCTCCTTCGTGACGCCCAGCGCCTGCGTCCAGTACCGGACTTCGTGTTCTTCTCTGAGGCTGATCCGGGAGCGATCCTGCGGGCCGCGATTTGCAAGGTTGTCGGACATATCGTCTCCTTGAAGGGTGTTTCGATTCGCTTCGCGGCAACCTGAGTGCCAAGGAGAGGCCCGCTCAGCGATCCCGGGAAGCGCTCAAACTGCGCAGCGCCAGGCCGATCAGGACGGCCGTGCCCACGGCCGCAAACGGATGTTGGCGAATTGCCTCGCGCGCGGATTCCACCCACTCGTCGCGGGACTCGCCAGCCTTGTCGAGACTGCCTTGGACACCTTCGGCGGTGGAGGACAGGCGATCGGCGACTGCATCGACGGCGTCGTGAGCGCGCTGAGCCACGCGCTTGAGCAGACTATCCGCTGCGGGCGCGGCGCTCGCGGTCACGGTCTTCGCGTCAGGAGAAGAGCTCTGCGAGGCGGCGGCGCGGTCGCTGGAGGGAAAGGGTTTCTCAGACGAGACACCCGTAGAGGTCGACGGGTTGGCTTGAGCAGGCGTGGTGGTTTCCATGATGCTTGTGACGATGGTGTTGAAGGGTTGCGGCGGCCCTCGAAATGGCCGTGGTGCAAGACGGAGTGCGGCAAGGTGCGCGCCTGCAGGCACTCACGTTGCCTGTCGCGCATGAGCAAACAACGGCTGCGGGCGTCGACCAGACGGCGGACTTCAATGGATCACAGCGACTTGGCAGACATCTTCGGCATGACACTGCCCTGGATCGTGCTCTTCGTGCGCGGCAGCGTGATGTACTGGTTCCTGGTGCTGGTCTTTCGCCTCATCCTGCGGCGGGACGTGGGCTCCATGGGTATCACTGACTTCCTGTTCGTGGTGCTTCTGGGGGATGCCGCGCAGAATGGGATGATCGGCGAAGCCACCTCGGCGACCGACGCGATCGTGCTTATCTCGACACTCGTGTTTTGGAACGTGGTGATTGACTGGGCGACCTATCGGTGGCCTGCCGTCGAGAGGCTGTTCGCCGCGAAGCGCCTGCTGCTGGTGCGCAACGGCAAGCGGCAGCGACGCAACATGCGTCGCGAGTGGATCTCGGATGCCGAGTTGATGTCCAAGGTGCGAGAGGAAGGTCTCGAAGACCTGAGCCGAGTCAAATTCATGTATCTGGAGTCCGATGGCGAGATCAGCCTCATCCGCCAGCCCGGGGCCGCAGAATCGCCCCCGCCCAAGCAGTCTGCCAAGCTCTGATGCCTAGGCAGACTCAACCCGGGGTAAATGGGCAATCGCTGCCTGGTGCAAATCATCGACATACTTTGCGAACCCCTCAGGCGCTCTTGCCACGCGACGCGCGCTCGTGCGTACCCGAACTTTGTTCGTCCAGTGAATGCGCGCGCCCGATTCGCCCAGTCGATGCACCAGCGCGACGTCCTCGCTGCATCGTAGTGGCGGGAAGCCGCCGACACGCAGGTACGCGTCTGTCGACACGCCCAGGCTGGCGCCATGGATGTGCCGGTGATGGTCGGCATCGACATACGCGGCCTCGTACGCCATTCGCGCCTGCATGCTGCATCCGCTCCAGTCATCGACCGTCACCACGCCGCAGACGGCGTCGGCCTGAGGTGCCAATTGGCGCACCAGCCAGTCGGGATCGACGGCTGAGTCGGCGTCGCTGAACGCCAGCCATCGAGCGCCGACTTCTATGGCCGCAGCGGCGCCGGCCGCGCGGGCGGCGCCCACGTTGCGGACTTCTACCTCGAGACTGGCAACGCCATGGGCCTGGACGATCTGCGCGGTACGATCACGGCAACTGTCCAGCACGACGAGGACATGCACGGGCTCGCCACGTAGGTCGGGATGTTTGGCGGCGACCGACAGTGCCTCCAGGCAACGACCGATCAACGCCTCTTCGTCGTTCGCAGGCACCACGACGCCGATCATGCGAGCCCCTCTTGTTGTGCGACCGAGCGCGTGCACCGACTCCAGACGTCCAGCAGCATGTCGCCATCCTCGTAATGGCTGGCTTGTTCCAGACCGTGACCCAAGGTCGTGTGAACGGTGCCTGCGCTGTGCCAAATGTCGTGTGCGCCGCGGCGCCAATGGCAAGCGACCAGTATTCCTTGCTCGTTCAACGAAAATCGGCAGGCATCGGCAAAACGTCCAAGGGCGTCGTCCTGAAAATAGTAGGCAAGCTCGCTCACCACGATGAGGTCGAATCGCCCCGATGGCCACTCGTCGGGAACGGAGGCCTGCGCCAACGTGACTGTCGGCTGGTCGCTGATGCGCTGGCGTGCGCGTGCGATTGCGCGAGCGCTGCCATCGGTGGCGATCAGTTCATCGCAGCGAAGGGCGAGCGCTGCTGTCAGCGCGCCCGCTCCACATCCCGGCTCGAAAGCGCGCTCATAGCGCTCGTGGGGCAGCATGGCTAGCAGCAGCGCGCGTTTGCGGCGCTCGTACCACCGCGTCTCGGCGCCCCAAGGGTCGGCGTTGACCCGGAACAAGTCGTCGAAGTGAGCGGATGGTGAGAGGAGGGCGTTCAAGTCTCGTCCTCGCTGAGGAAGAAGAACTCGGCGGGACGAAGAAGTCGTGCGAGGGCCCAGTCGGGCAGCACGGGCGCGAGTCCTTCCTGATGAACCGGCTGCAGTTGGCTGGCATGGGCCGCAATGGCGTCTCGCTTCATGGCGAGCGCCTCGGGCAGGATGGGCAATCGGCGGAGCAGGCGCCACGGCACGCGAACGTCCTCCGGTCGCGACCAGTGCCACATCCACACCGGCATTTCTCGCCAGCGGCAGCCATTTGTTCGCGCCGCGGCGGCTGTTGCGCGTGCCGCAGCCTCATGGTCGGGATGGCCGTCGTGCCGCCAAGTGGTGAATAGCACATCTCCAGGTCGAATGAGTGCTTCCAATGTCTGCACGAGGAGGCGCTCATGAGTGGCCAGTCCGCCGTCAGGCATCGCCAGGGCGCACGCCTGCCCGGCAAGTCCCAGCCTGGTCAACCCGCTTGCTCGTTCCTCCCGCCGTTTGTTGGCCAGCGTGCGGGGCGTCCAACGCAGCGAGCCTGGGTAGCTGGCCTCGCCGTCGGTGACACCGACCACCAGGACATCTCTTCCAGCCTGCGCCCACGACGCCAGCGCGCCGCCGCAGCCGAGGATCTCGTCGTCCGGGTGCGGCGACACGACCACGATGCGTGAAGGCGGGGGCGCCAGGGCTTCCAAAGAGGTTCGCTCGAGAGCATGGAGTTGCGGCCAAGATCGCCACACTCGCTCTGGCGTACCTTCGCCGCGGATTTCGCGCTCGACCGCTGCACTGTCGACCTCGCTCACAGCGTCCATGCGGGCGTCTCCGCGGACAAAGCCGCTTCACCTAGTGCAACGAGGTCGCGATCGCCGTGGCACTGGCGCACGAAGACCGGCAGGTCAGCGGCCATGCGAGCGAACCAGGAATCTCGACACAACAACGTGGCGCCGAGCGCGCGCGTCGCATGCTGGAGCACCAATCCGGCGGCGGCATCCGCACCCGCTCTCGCGCGCAGTGCCACGGCGCGGGCGTCTTCTTGCGGATGCGCGTCGATCCACGCGGCGGACTCACGAAGCATCGCGGCGTTCGCAGAGAGGATATGGTCGATCGCACCCAGCGCGAGCAGGCGATGCCAGCCCGCCTCAGGCGCGCGTTGGGCTTGCGAGCGCAGCGTGTCGGCGATCGCGCAAGCCGCAGCGTGCCAACAGGCGGCGATGCCCGAGCCTCCCTGCCAGAAGCCCGGGCGGGTGAGGTAGAAGCGCTCCGTACCGACCAGCTCGGCCGGAACACCGTCGAAGATCACGTCGTGGCTGTCGCTGGCGGTCATGCCCACTGCCTGCCAATTCGCGCGGTCGAATGCTACGCCAGGTTGCTTCAAGTCGACCACCGCGAGAAACGGGCCTGCGCCGTCCGCGCGCCAGACTGTCAGCAGCGCGCGATCGAGATGCGCGGCTCCCGAGCACCAGGCTTTGGTGCCGTTGAGCATGCAGCGACCCCCTTCGGCCAACTCGAACGTCACGCGAGCCCCCGGCGATTCCGCAGCCCACATGCCCCACGTGAGCTGCGCGTCGGGCGCGCTGGATCCTGCTTCGGTGAGTGTGGCGAGCGCATCCGTGTGTCCCTCGTAGAGCTTCGCGAGCGCGAGGTCGCAGGTGGCCACCGTGGCAAAAGCCTGCCATCGTTCCAGGGTGCTCCCGGATCCTGGCATTGGCAGCGTGGCCAGACCGCGCCGCGCCAGCTCCGAGAGCACACGGGCGCGCGCGGCGCCGTCGCCAGACGCTAATTCGGAGGCGCTGTCGTGCAACGCACGCTGCAACGAGAAGGAGGTGGCTTCGGTGAGCATCAAAGTTGATCAGCAATCCTCATGCCCCTGGTTTTCAGCCACATGCGGCTCTCCGTGCCTTGACGAACCCGCGCACGTTCATCGCGGCGAGGCAGACCTGCAGCACGATGAGCGCACGTGCCGAGGTGTGCCAGCCCCACACCGACCAGAGCGCGTTGCTCAGGAGGTAGGCCCAGAACCCCCACGCGCGCTTGTGTCGATGCGTGGACGCTACCCACCAGGAGGCCAGCACGGTGATGGCCATCGCGGGCCACTCAAGCATGTCGATGAGATCGTCCATGTCAACGGCTGGCAATCGCTCGACCCGCAGGCGTCACACGCTGTCGGCTGAACGTCAATTCGAGGCATATTGCTTATCGGTACCCACCCCTGTTCCTGGACTGCTCTATGGCGATCATCGCTATCGTCCTCGGGCTCGGCGATTGTTGTGGGGCCAGATACCCTCACCCGTACTTTTGTCTGGGCATGCATCGAACTAGGCATGAAATTCCTGGCGCGCGGCTTGGGGGCAATGACCGCTGATGGGATGCGCGGAAGAGATCGAACTCGACAAGTGGTCACGCGGTCGAGTCAGACTCATCGCCCTGATTCTGGGTGAACCCCGCCGCAAGGACGAGCGCGAGCTCGTAGGGCGTCGTCGTCTGGAGTTGGTCGTAGCGACAATCGAGCGGTGACTTGTCTGGCCGCCAGCGTATGAAGGTTGTGGCGTGCCGAAAGCGGTCGCCCTGGAGGTGGTCGTAGCGAACTTCGCAGACACGTTCGGGACGCAGCGGCTGCCAACTCAGATCCTTGCCGCGACTCCAGCGGCTGTGGCCTGTTGGCGCACCATCGGCATCGATCGCTGCGAGCCAAGGATGATCGTGGCGCGCGCTCCCCCGAAGCGGTTGAAGCTGCAGCAGGAGTTCCCGCCGAGCTTCCATCGTGAACGACGATGTGATGCCGACGTGATGCAGGGACTTGTTGTCGTCGTAGAGCCCTAACAGCAGCGAGCCCACGGCGTCCGACGTGTCTTTGTAGTAGCGGAAGCCGGCGACAACGCATTCGGCACTGCGCACGTGTTTGATCTTGAGCATCGCGCGCTTGCCGGGTTGGTATTCGGCGGCCTCCAGCTTGGCCACGACGCCGTCGAGTCCCGCGCCTTCGAACTGCTCGAGCCAGTCTGCTGCGAGCGCGCGATCCGTGGTGCAGGGCGTCAGGTGCAGCGGAGGCGCGGCATCGACCAGCATGGCCTCGAGCAGCACGCGACGGTCGGACTGACAGGTCGCCAGCGCGGATTCGCCATCGATTGCCAAGAGGTCGAATGCCACGAAGCTGGCCGGCGTTTCTACCGAAAGACGTGCCACCCGAGAAGCTGCGGGGTGAAGCCGCTGCTGCAGGGCACTGAATTCCAGCCCCGTTGGCGTTGCGATGACGATCTCGCCGTCAAGGATGCAGCCGGGCGGTAGTTGCTTCCCGAGCGCTTGTTCCAGCTCAGGAAAATATCGGTTCAACGGCTTCAGGTCGCGGCTCTGCAAGGTCACGCCGCCCTTCGTTCGGAACACGAGTGCACGGAATCCATCCCACTTGGGCTCGAACTGGAAGCCGGGATCATCGGGCAGAGTTTCCGCGATCTTGGCGAGCATGGGCTCGATGGGCGGCCGAAGTGCGCCGGCCGGGAGAACCCGTCGAGGTGCAGCGGTGTCTGACGATTCCATGATCAGGGAGATGCCACGAGGGCAAGTCGCCTCGTGGCGGCTTGCCCTCGTCAAGTAAGGCAATCGGAAGATCAGTTGCGATCGGCGCGCGGCTGCAGGTTGGCGTTGCTGCTGTCCGTCGACATGTTGGTGGACGACTTGGCAGAGGAATCGGTCGATCCGTTTGCGTTGGTGGACGGCGAGGACATGCTGCCATCGTTGCTGCTCGACGTGCTGCTGTTGGGATAGGCCGTCGAGCTGGAATTCATGCCCGTGTTCGAGTTCAAGTTCGACGTCGCGCTGTTCGAAGGCGCCGCGGAATTGCCGGCGGCGGGCGTGCCGGCGGCCGCGACGGGG
>FTIZ01003566.1_pt2 | contig 14626 bp, 17 predicted proteins | sample 1658381 | NCBI WGS metagenome assembly FTIZ01 (sample SAMEA3914822, study PRJEB12502) | metagenome | biome: forest; material: soil | place: USA | collected 2012-03-12 | depth 0.1 m
GCAAGGACAACAAGGACGACCAGAAGACACAGGACAAGACGGTACCGACCAGCCAGGACGGTGCTGCCACCTCGCCAGCGGAGGACGACGAGGAACCCCGCGTGTTTGAGTTGAAGAAGTGAGATTCCCATCCCTTGGCCGCCGCTGCTCTGTGGGCTGACATGTCGGTGCTCGCAGCACCTTCTACCAGCAACGGCTGAACAGAAAAAGACAACTCGAGATCGCCAAGCGTAATCGTGAGCGGATGCAAGATCCCACCTTCTTCCCGACGGTCCCCAAAAACCTCCCGTGATGAGATGAGCATCCACCTTACAGGCTCGGGTGGTGGCCGGCTCGACTCTTTCGGTCGTTTGGGTGCGGGCATGTCGGCAGGACGGCGTCGCCCCGCGCCCCGCCGGCTCCCTGCCCCGGTGTCTGCCTACTCCCCGATGGATACCCGAAGCCTAGAGTGGGTGGTCGCTACTGTCGGGAGGGTGGGTTTTGTGGTGTTGGTCCTCCTCCACCACCCCGCAGCAGCCGGAGGGATTCATTTTGCTTCGGCTCAGCCCCCCAGCCCCACACCAGCCGATGGACGTGGCGTGTATCTCGTGCACTGGCTCGCAACCACGTCCCATTTTGGTAGTCTTAGCGGCGTTGCGAAGCGTGGGGAGTCGCGATGCTGCCCCAACCATGCGTTGGCTGAGGGTTGGTTGAGAGTTGGCTGAGAGTTGGCTGAGAGTTGGCTGAGAGTTGGCTTTGTGGCTGGTGCTCCCGACTCACAGCCCCATTTCTTGCTCCTCAAGATGCTGATAAGCTTTGTATGTCTATTTACCGTCCCGCTCGGCTCTTTGGAGTGCGGATGTTGCATTCCAGGCTCTCTCCTTGAAAGACTGCGGACTTGAATGGCATCGAATTCCTTGCCAAGCCTGCCGTGGAGAACGGCCTCCCTCCTCGACGGGAAAATGCCCCCCCAACTGACAACGAGTTGGATATGACCTCTGTATGGGCACAGCATGGGATCCGGTGGTGGGGGGGGGGACCCCTGCCGCTGCGCGGCAGCAAGTGCGCGCAAACCCGCTCATCGCCCTACGCCACCGCTGGCAGCTGGGACGGGGCCGCATGCTCGAATAACAACCACCTCACCTGGCTGGGGATGACTATCTCAAACCTCAGAATGTCTAACACACGGGTCTGTCAGCAGAGAGGTGGAGGTCGATTCTCCTGATCACCGTAGGTGGTTACATTTGGAACGCACACCTGCGGCCTCGTGGAAGCTTAGTGCTGACAGATATGTGTTGTCACCACACACCAGCGGGTTTAATGGCCGCGGTCATGCATGGTCAGCCCTGTGCAGCTTCCGCTGGCCCATCCCGATCTTCTTCGGGGCCGATCCGCTCGCCGATGGAGGCGTGGCGGGGATCATAGAGCTTGGGTGAATCCGTCATGCGCATCCACGGCCAAGTTTCTCCACAGAAGCCAAACCGCCGAGGAAGCATTCAAAGATGCCGCGGGCCCAGCTATCGCCATCACGTCGCCCGGGATCATCGTGACTCCCGAAACCTCACCAGACAGCATGTTCCAAGCCCCGAGCAGTGAGAACAGAAAAGTGGTCTTGTCAATAAACGGCCTTGCTTCGAGGCCCGGTGATCTTCAGATAGCGCAGAAAGGACAGGACCGCATCCCGGCCAGTCGGTCGTCGTCTATCTCTTGGGGAGAGAGGGGACATTGGCGCTTTTGTCCAAGCAGAGTCCCTTGTTTCCATTTCTTGGTTCCGCCCCGAGTCCTCTCCGTCACTTGACCCTCTTAAAACTAGGAGCGAGATCACACCGCACCTAAGAACGGGCAGTCAGAGTCTTAGAGTCTCAAAAGTTAAAGCATGGAGCTACCCACCTACTTCGGCTTGTCGAGGAAGCGGGCACAACACTGCGTCGAGCAGCCGCAACACCTCACGGGTGAGGAAGCAGTTCGAGATGATCGCATGTCCAATTCTATCGCACGAACTTGCCTCACTCTGCGCTAGTCCTCCGTCTGAGGCTGCTCCTCATCATAGATTCCCCTTGCATCTCTGGGTATCAGCGTCAGGATTCGTTTGGGCAGTTGTCTTAACCGCCACTGGTGGCATGCGGATGCCTAAGGCGGCCATCCGGTCGGCAATGGTGGAAGACCCGTTGTTCCCCCTCTGACTGGTGACTACTTTGTCGACCTTGCTGTTCTGCAGCGAGAAAGCCGGAGCAACCCACTCGCCACAGCTGCACTTGAAGCCCTGCCATGCATAACGGCCGATGGACGCTCCACACCTGTTGTTTGGGCATATGAGGCGGCCATCAAGCTCGCCCTCCTCGAGGATCGGCCGCATCCACGAGAGCGCCTCGATGAAGAAGTGAGGACAGTCCGAAGGGTCCGAATTGCCTCGCCCCCGGTGCGGGACAACGAAGGCTCCGGTCGCCAGCACGCGCCGGCATTTCTTACACCTGAGGTCCGTGTCAATCCCCCCGTTGCTAGGGCTCCCGGATTTGGCCACATCAGCTGGTGTTTCCTCATCCTCGAAGCGAATCCAATCGGGCGCCCTCCCGATGCGTGCCGCGTCCTCGACCTCGCGCTTGTACAGCCAGCGTTGGTATACAGGCTCCTTTTCGACGGCGTTGTCGCTGCCGGCGGGGCAGCCCATGTCCCACCACAACTCGAGCTGGCGCATGAAGCCGTCGTTGGGCTCAGCCACGGGCCGGGTCTCGCGGACCCATTGGAGCGCCCGCGCCACTGCGTGTTGGGCTGTTGTCGTCGGGTCCGCCTTGCCGAACCGGTGCGGGTGTTTCCAGAGAAGGTAAGCGATGACGGCCGTGACCGAGCGGGACTTGCCCATGGCGCAATGGACGAGGACGGCGCCGGGAGAAGGAGGTCGGCGTGGATTTGGGCTGCTCTGCGGCGCTGCTATTGGGTGTGTCGGCTGCGTCTTGTCGTCGGCCGCGGGCTTATCTGATACGGGTTCTCCATGGAGGCCGCGGTCGATGAAACGGACCATTGCGGGCAGATGCACAAGAATGTCCTGATCGTCCATATCGTCGATGTCGACACTGAAGTGGCCCATATCGCGAAAGGCGTCGTCGTCCCGGTTCAGCGCATACTTGATGACAGAGAGGACGTGAGTTATCTTGTGCTCCTGAACGAGACGGGCTCGATTAACTCCAAACACACTGCGCAATGGCATCAGTTTCGCGGTCGAGGAGGAGGGACGCCCACCCCTTGATAGGACGGGGTTGTAGTGGGGAGGAAAAAGGACTGACCCTCCGACATATAGCTCGTCGGGGCCGTTGATGCGGTTGAGGGCCATGGCGAGGAATTTACGGATTCAGGCCTAGGAGTTGACTTTGTCGGTATGTTGGGAGGGATGGTGGTGGGCAGAAGTCGGTAGTTATGAAGTCCTGCTCATGTTTACGCCGAGGTTGTTGTGGCACGTCCAGGAGGTCCATGTTCCCTGGGCAATTTTCGGGCCCCGCAGTAGTGATCGACAGCGGGGTACACTCAGGGTCCTGGACTATTTTGTTATCCCTGTCCGTTTTGGGGGCGGGGGCATCAGAGAAATCCGCACACCAGACATGAAGGTTGGTCCACTGGCGAGGCGAACAAAACACACACGGTCGAGGAAAGAGTAAAGTCGAAAATCGGGGTCAAATTCACTTTTATATGGGTTTGAAGGTGTGGTGTTCGCACCCACAACGAGATGGCGTCCTATTTATCCCAAGTGCGCCGAGAAAGATCCCAGACGGACCAACCCCAAGGCCCTAATGCTCACCTAAAGCTTCAGGCTTCCCAGAACAATGATCCAGGCATCAAGGAACGAGAAATGCGGAGTTGGAGCCCCGGCCGCCCTGATATTATCCAATGTGAGCCTCGACGCCGTATAAACGCAAAGCTAGCCATGCCATGCGTAGTGATGCAAATGCCCAAGTCATAACTTCGTTTCCAAATCTCGAAACCTCCTATGCCCTGCAGAGAGTTCACGGGTCACTAGCCAAAGTCGCCTGGCCTCCCCAGACGATATTGAGCGTCTGGGATCTGACCACTCCTGAGCCCAACCGCCAGGCCCGGCCCAAATGAGATAGATGCCTGGTGGGCGGCCATGTCTGGTGTCGTTAAAACCCCTAGCTCGACGGACCATCCTTGACCGAGGCGCCATAGACCCGAGGGGCCCGAGATGAACGCCCAAGACGAACGGAGAAGAAGGCTGGGAGGATCGCCTCGGCTGTGCATATAAACTGCCAAAGCGGGATGGACCGACGCTTTTTTTTCCGCCACGTGACTGACGTCAGATCAAGATCCTGCATCCATGCCACATTAGAACTCAGCCTGCCCGGGCGGGCGACCTCTCGAGCATGGCCCGCGTCCGCCAAAGCTCGCGCAGTCCTACTTGGCCCAGTTGGCAAAGCCCATAAGCTGGCCACGCGGGGTGCACTTGCTGCGGCGCTTCTTCGGTCTCTGCGTTCCCTCATGAGCCAGAGACCGCGCCGCGCCCGGTGGCTCCAGTTTCCGTTTCGGCACAGGTTGTGGTCTTCAAGCATCGCCGAACCGAATACTGGCGTCGCTTTCCGATGTGAGCCGGTTCAGCTTCAGCCGTGACCAAAGCCAGGTCCTGTCCGCCATCTGGCCAACACGATTGACAACTCATCTCGTGGGGACCGGGGGGTCTTCCTCGATCATGCAAGCGTTCTCAAGCATGTTGGTCCACTTCCCGCTAGTTCCGGCATGGCTATGCTTGAGATGCTGACGGAAGTGGTCTGCGCGGTAGAACTTCTTGCTCGAGTTGCATTCACGGAACTTGTGCACATCTTGGAGGTGCCGGATGCGGTCCTCCCAATCCTGTTCGCTGACGGTGGCGCCGCCCTGGTTCTGGCCGCTCCTGGGGAACTCTTCGCCGCAGTACCCGCAGAAGTCGGCCTCGCCGGGCCGTGCCGTGCTGTCGTGAAATGCCCGCTCGTAGCCGGTCAATGCCGAGCATGACCAGCTGTGGCGCCGGACATGGAGCGAGTTTTGGTGCCTTTCGGCCTCGTTCTTGTTCTTGAAGCGGTTTCCGCAGAACGAGCACTCGTACTGCTTTTCTGCCTCATGCGCTCTGCATGGTGCGAAGGACGGTCGGTCAGCTGCCAGAGGAACGAAGGGGAGAATTGAAGCGTCGTACCTTAACTCTTCTTCCGTTTCAAACTTCTTGGGTTTTTTCGGGCAACACTCGCACATGTACGGGCCCTTCAACTTGGCTGCCAAACTGCTGTGGCCTTTTGGGATCTCGGCAAGCTTCCGCGGCGAAGCTGCTGCGCGAGTGACTTGGGCCGGTAACGGCTGTGCACTTGGTGTTCGGTGGTGGTGCGGTGACGGCGCCGCGGCAGGCCCGCCGATAGAGGGTCGGGGGGAGGCCGACAAGCTCGGCGCCAGATACGGGCTGCCACAGCCCATGGGATCCGTAGGGGAAAGACCCCCCGGGGACAAGGCATTCGGCGAACGGCGCCCCAAGGAACCCATGCTTGTGATGCTGCTCGCGGTCAGGTTGCTGGTGTAACTCCCGCTTCGGCTCGCCGACGATACGCTCGAGAGAGAATTTTGTGGTATCACGAGCAACCTAGGTGTAGGCGAGCCCCTAGACATCGGGCCGCCGTCCCTCCTCCTCAACAGGTCGTTTGCAAGCGCGGCATCGTCGCTGGGTGGGGACGAGGCCCGGCGTTTCTGGCCCGGCTGGTAACGCTCCCGTTCTCGCTCCCTTTCCCGGTCTCGATCGCGGTCTCGGTCCCTATCCCTGTCCCGATCCCGCTCCCTATCCCAATCTCTTTCTCGCCATTGGTCTTCGATCGCAAGGCTCCGCATGCGAGATGTTTCCTCCATTGGAAAATCGACCTCATCCTCGCGAATCTCGTAGAAACCACCAGAGTGTGGTCCGTCATCCAGCGGCAGGCCGCCGGCATATACCCGAGGTGTCCGCGGCAACGGCGAGCGATCAAAGTCGCTACCATCGGTGCCCAGGGGGGAACGGTGATCCATGGAACCGCGCCCGTGATGGCCAAAAGGCGGATGACCCGGAGATGTGGCCGACATGGCGCCGGGGGATTTGGTGAAAACCGAATCGAGGAAGGGCTGACGGGTCCGGTGTGGGAGGGAGAGCGTCGTCAGCTGCGCGTGGTGTGGGCGCGAGCCCGGAAGATCGCTGACCGAAGCGCTGAGGCCTGGGCGTCGGCCAGGCCGGTTCAGCTTGTCGAGCATCGAATGGTCGATCGAGTCGCCATTCGGGCGGTAGCTTTTCATTGTATGGTGACCAAAGGGCGAAGGGAAGCCGGAGGACCTACAACAATGGCGGGTTCAGCATGTCAGGTCCACACATGTCAAAAGGCGGGGTCCGCACTGAGCCTCCGAGGGGGGCGGGACAACAAACCTGAAGCTGTCGAAGCTGTGGTATCCGTCGTCAGAAAAGTCACTCCTGGACGGCAGGTCCCGTCGCTTCATGAAGCTGTGCCCAAACGAGTCGGCGTCGGGGCTCCCGAAATCGTCCCTGCGCATGCTCTCCCTAAACTGCACGCTCGGATCGACGGGGCCGTTGATGGGGACCAGCCGGGGCGGCGGGAGGGGAGGGGGGACGTCGCTGTGGTCGACGCCGCCGCGTATCACCATGGGATTTGAGGCGGCCGAGGGCGAGACGTTGTCTGAGAAGGGCACGACACGGCCTAGGGGTGGTCCGAAGGGTCTCGACAGACCGTCGCCGCGGCTAGTTGATATGGACGGGAGCGGGCTGGCGGTGCCCATGTCTCTGCCCCCGTACCCTCGCGAGGGCGCCTGGATGGGGATGGCAGCCATGACGTCGAGGGTGCCGCCGGGGTCCCGGACAGGCGGTCGGAAGGAGAGCGGTGCGGGTGACGATGGCGATGTCAGATGGGCTGGCCGGGACAGAGAGGAGAAAGCTGAAGTGCAAGGCGGCGGCCGCCTTGCCACTACCACCGCTTACGAGGTCGTAGCTGAACCGAGGCCCAGTGAGAGGGCCGATACGAAGAGCAGCCCTGCGACTGGCAAACCGTCGAGAGGATCGTTGCTCTCTCCGGACCGCCTCAGCTGCTCCTGTTCCCACAGCAGCCCCTTGGTGCCCGGCCTCTCAGCCCGGGATTGGTTGGTGGTCGCAGGCTCAATCCACCACACAAGCGAGCACCCCGCGCATGGACCAAGACCAGACGGGGAAGCGATCGGGCGAAGAGGAGGGAGGGAGCGCGAAGGCGGCGTGGGTCAACAACAATGAACCAGGACTACGGGGATCGCGTGAAAGGGATCAAAAAATAAAGGCAGATGGACGGCAGCCCACCCGCCGCTACGACAGAACAAGTGCCCAGGCCATTGGGACGGGCGCCTGCTGTGGGGGAGAAATTGTTGTGTGCTGGGGTTGTGGCCGGGGAGTGCCAGTCAGCAGCGGTTTGGCGCGCTGGCGGGCTGCATTGGTTCAGCCCAGCAGCCTGTGGAGCCCCGTCGGCAATGGGCGTGTGTGGTTCGGTTCCTCCCCGCCGTGGTGTAGTAATCCGCAGAAGGGTTGAGGAGGCATCACTGCATCGGTGCAGTGCACCCGCCGACTGTGTACGACCTGTGCACTCTACACATATACATACAAGTACATAATACTCAACGTTACCCGCCCTCAAGCACACAGAAAATGGGCCGTGATCAACATGGACGACGGCGGCCTGGTACTCCGTAAAGACCGAGCGTCCAGCCCCGGCATGCCACGGCGGGCATGCCCGTAAATGTCGGGCATGTCCCCACCGCAGCGCGTGAGCCCCGAATTTGGCGGTTTTGCGCACGCGGATTCTGATGCCGTCTCGGGGCCCCGTCGTAGGGCTGGCTGTCTCCGGGACGGGATGTGGCGGCAAAGGGGACGGGGCGCACAAAGAAAGGCGGAACAACGGAACACACGGAAGCTCAACGAGAGCATAAAAATTGGAGACACGAGTGCGCGAGGGACCCTGTTTCCTAAGCCGAGGGGAAAAATCGGGGAGAGACAGGCAGAGTCAGGCAGACGGGCAGCGGGATGTTGGCGTGGGCATGGGGTTGGAAGGGGGGGGAAGGCTTTCCATTGGAAGGAGCGAACTGCAGGCTCACCATGCTCAGCGCGATCGGCCCCCTGCACCTTCTGCATGGCATTGCATTGAAGGGTCGCGTCACCAAAAACGGTCAAGCCCGGTCCACTGACTCCCACTGCCTCAGCCCTCAAAACGAGCAGGGATGCCAGCTCGCGGCGTCGCAGGGTTCCTGGGGTGGGTGGGCTCGGTGGGGTGGGTTTGGTGTGCCAGATCCCTGCAGCCTGCGCGACTTTGGCACTTGCCCCCGTCACCGATTCCTCGCTGCCCGTTCCCGGCGACGGCCAAGATCCGAGTTTCATCAATGCCCGTTGGCGGTTACTGAGCTCTCCCTGGGAACCCTTTCCCAGTCAACCCTACTGCACACTTCCTAAGATGGACATGTTCCGACTTGACCTGGTAACCGCCGGCCACCGCCGTCCATTGACGCGCCGGACTACTAGACCCATCCATCCAACGGATCCATCCAACGCAAATGTTGTGGCCGCTGCGTTCATCCTGTCTGGGCTGTCCCCCTGGTCGACTGACAGGCGGTGGCGCGCCTTCTCTGTCGGGGTTTCACCCTGCTGGGCTAAAAAGGGGTCGCCGCCGCTGGTGGGGTCCGCAACTTCAGGCTCTCCGTCTCGGCCATCTCGAAGCCCAGCTGGGCTGGGAGACTTCGTGGGGCCGCTGCCTCGGCACCTTCGTCAGCGCCAAGATGGGAGCTGACCAGCATGATTCGGGCATTCTGTCCTTGTCAAGCAGCAGCCAGCCACTCTCTCTCCTCCACCCATTCCGTCGAATGGAGCGGACTGCCCCGACAAGGCACATCCTCTCCCGTGAGTCCGCGCAGCACCTAGTGCAGGCTCGGCAGACACGACTCTAACGGCTGTGGCTTTGGCTGCCCCGGGTCGGACGGGCAGAATACTTCGATGGAGGATGGATGTGCTCCTTGGGCAGGCAGTGGCCGTAAGCGCACGGCAGCACATGCACAGAATACATGTGCTGCAGACAGCGACAGAGGGGCCAGGACGTTCTTCTCATTCGTGGAGTCCGGCCCCCTATCCCTCGACAACACCGTTTCGAGGCCGTGTTCCGCGGGCGTGATCATCTCGGAGGTGGCAATCGCCACTGCGGCGCCAGATGGCAGCTCCGAGACACCGTGACCGACCGACAGGCTCGTTCATGTCTTCCCGGTCGGTTCCATGTTTCGATGAGGATGGGAAGAACTCAACGCAGGGAATTCAGTCCACATGGGCCGTGCACTACCTTCGCCTCCTCGGGGTCTAATAATACTTCAGGGTCCTCGAGCTGCGCAATCATCATTCGGATTGCCAAAAGCAGGCAAGCAGCAAAACCGCATGCAGGGAGGCGTGAACGGCCGGTGTGAACGGGAGGGAGCGGCATTCTGGCCGGGGGTAGGGCACCATCGTCCCGCTTTTGCCTCGCGCCGTTGATCCCGCGGCCGCTGTGGAGAGTTGGGGGCAGCATCACACCCGGCAGGCCGTCATCTGCACATACCATCCATGGTAACCCTCGGGTTATTACTTGTAGGTTGTTTCGCGCAAAGAGCGAGCCAAGTTGGCAAAAACTGACAAGATCGCGGCTGCTTGATACACAAAAAGAGGGTAAAACACTTACACACGAGCCGACGCCCGGCTCGCCCTGCGCTCTGCATCCCGAATCCTATCCGCGACTCCAGGTATTATTTCCTGCTAGGACCCACCACCGCTTCTCCTTCCGACCTGGCCTGTCGGCATTCCTCTGCTGTCTCGGCGACTCTGCTTTGCTTCGGTCGTGAAGGACCCCCTCTCCCCCATAACTACCTAGGTACTAACAGCCATGTTGAAAATGAATATTACGGCTGTTGCCGCACTGTCCCAAGCGCAAGCTCGTGGCCCTGCCGCCCTGCTGCCGTGATTTTGGGCTGCTGTGCAAGAAGCTCAGCCCTATGGTAGGGTCGGCCAAGACTATTCCCCGTTCCAGAATAGCGGCCCTGGGATGATGGGATCTGAGCAGAAGAACCCCGCCTCTCCTTCCAGAAGACAGAGCACCGACGAGACAACCAGAATTTCGCCCTTTTTCCTTGCTGACATTTTGCCCATTTCCTCCCTTCCCAAATTTCATTTCGCGATGCGAGCTATCGGGAAATGATGCTGCCTCCTTCGAGTACTCTCCTCGCTGTTTTCCGTTACTAAGAGCGTTGCGAGGTGCTTGTCCGAGCGGCCTCTCCCCGCAATGGGGAGGTTGTTGCGGGGTAATGCGACCCCAGTCCATCCAGCGGTGAGCAAACGAGGCCAGCCTTTCGCAAGGGTTGGGCCACACGGGTTGATCTCGAGGTCGACGAGAGCATTGATGCAGAGTTGTTTCAGACCTCCTACCTCGAGTTTCTTTCACTTTCAAGGCGCCATAGGACAGAACGGAAGCGGTCCTCAAAGTTGCCAACATGTCGAGTGATGATCTCAAAGGAAATGCAAGAGGTTCGCAGCATCCAGCCCAAGGCTGCTGTCCGGGCAGGGAACACCCCTGCCGGATTCCAGTACCCGACGCCGAAAAAGGCTGAAGGCAAGCGTCCTTCGCAGCGGAAACCCATCTTGCCCCCCAGCAAAATTATGCTTCGAGCGGAAGAAAGGCCGCTCCTTGACCGTTGGATGGGGCGCTAGAACCCCAATCCCTGTCCATAAGCCTCTGTCATCATGCACCCCCTTCTGCCATGAAATGCTCTCCGATATGTGCAAACTGACGGACCCATACGCACAAACTTTAGAATTCTTTGAGGAGACAGTCAGCAATCCATCTTGCACTGTGAACCCAACGTCCACCGAGAGCCAGCAGAACGGGCGGCCACCCAACGATCATGAACAACATCTGTGTGGGCCGGAACCACCCAGGGCTGGGACGCTAGCCCGGGGCGTTGGAGCGCGCCTAGCGCAGGAGAATCTCTGGAGGGTGTTAGCGCCTGTCAAGATGGGCCCCATCCGAGTGACCAAACACTTGGGAACGTTAGCCCCTGAGACGGGGCGTAGTGTGGTCCCCGAGAGGCGAGAGACGACCGGTCGCCATCACAACTCGGGGTCCATTGCGAATTTGCGAGGGCGCAATTTAACCGGCCATCACTCGTACCCACCCCCGGGATGCAATTCACGGGCTTCTCAAGGGCACACAACCAAACCTCGACTCTCCAGTGACATTGCTGCGCATCCAGAGGCGCGTCCAAAGTGCCGAATCCAGATCCGCCCTTCCCGAGAGAATTGCTGCTGGCAAAAGCCCACCAGTCTTAAGATGCTGGGGCTAGGAAGCCGACATACAGGCGGGATATTTCGTTTCCCTGGCGATGCCACTATGTATTTTCGCGGGCTCTAGGTCGCGTCCTCGTCCTCGTCCTCATCCCCATCCCCATCCCCATCCCCATCCCCATCCTCCTCATCATCCCCGTCTTCACTTGACCCTCCTGAACCCTCGCTGTCGCCATCACTCCCGGGATCGTAGTCCTCTTCCAGCTCGTCCTCGTCATCCTGTAACTGTTGCTCTGCCTCGTGCTGAGCCCGCTCCAGCTCCGTCATGCCGTCCCCATCGTCTTCCCCGCCAGCGGCCTCTGCACCAGTGATGGAGACCTTCTTGGTGTTCTCGGTCAGCTCACGCTTCGCCTTTCTCTGCTCTGCCATGCTGCGGTCTGCGAGACCGTGGCGGCGGACGTATGTGTCGTCGATTCCCTGGTAATCCTCCTGGTCGATCATGCCAAACTCAATCTCCTTCTCCACGGCGCTGCTGCCGTCACCCGAAGCGTCCGTGTCGAGCTCAACCACCATGTTGAAGGTGGTTCGAAGCACATTTGTGTAGCTGACGGCCACGATTCGATCCAGAGGGAGAAACAGCAACGGCTTCTTGAATGCCCATAGGATACCAGTGGAGAGGAAGAACAGGAAGCCGTCCTTGCTCCCGCGAAACGCTTTCACGTGCACCGCCTTCTCGTTGGGGCGATGGGGCTGCCGCGCAACGCTGTGGAACAGCTTGGGGTCTGCAACGACCAACTGGCATGAGTGGTTGCCGGCCGCGCGCAACGACGTCGTCAAGGCCCAGTTGAAGAGGCTGTTGTACGTGTCGGAAACCGCCTCAGCCGTCTTGGCATAAGGACCGCCGACGGTGCCGGGCTTGGGAGCCGTCGCGGGGACCGTAAATACGAGCGGTTCAAGCAGCTGTTGCCTACCGTCGACATTGGCGATAACCTGCTTCGTCGTGGGGAGGTAGCTGTCGCGTGGCAGAAGGACGTAGTTGTACTGTGCTTGGGACTTGTCGGGAACGGGCAGGTAAAACGCGTGCTCTTCGAGATGGCGGTGGTCAGTCAGCCAAGGCGGCAATCTCGGGCGCTTCGAGAGACACTGGCAGACACGTACCAAAATCTTTCCATGGGTATACGACCCCCTGCACAGGGACCGATGTGCCCGACGCGCGGGCATACAAGTAGTTCTTGGTGAAGCACAGATCGTACTTCTTGCGCTGCGGCGCCGTGACAGAGATGTCCTTGACCTCTAGGAGTACTGGGTCGGCAACAGCTGCGTCGGCGCTCAAGGCGGCCGTCTGTGAACTCGCCGGCAAGGCCCTGCCGGGAGTGTGTCCGTTTGGTTGTGCCGACGACGCGATATCGACCCGCCTTCGCTTCGATGCGGGCTCGTCTCGAGCATCGACTGAGGCCAGCCGCCCGTGCACGAAACTCGCAATATCGTTGAACAAAGTGGTACGCGCCGGGGTATCTGGTCGAACAGAGCGCCGCAAACACGCTTCGTCAGCAAGGCTGTTTTCAAGGCTCAGCGCCTCTTAACTGCGCCATGCTCTTCCCCTCCCTTGAGCAAGTTTTACATGACAACGACGGATAAAAACGTCAAAGAGCGTCGCATACCGGCAGCCTTTTGAATGCCCGCAAGAATGTCTGGCCGGGACTGGAAAACGAGGCCCAGCGTCTGAAGGTCCAGTCTTGCCGCCATGGCCAAACAGCCGAAAAACGCCCAAGAAAGGAACGTCGGTTTGAAAGGTAAAAAAAATTGCTGTACAAGACAAGTCCTCGTTTGAGCTGGGTCGTGTCAGTGTCGTGGTGGTCACTGTGGTGTTGTTGCCCGTGGGTGTTTTGTGGTCGTTGATTTGACGTCGTGCCGCAAGCTCGGGCGCGTTCATCGTTAATTTCAGTGGGGCCACCGCAGGAAGGGCTAAACTCAGAAGGGTAAGGCGACTCCAGACATCGAGACCTCGCCCAGCCATGAGGAGCACCAACTCCCGGTTCTCTCTCCCCCTTTCAGCTCCGGTGGTCTTGCTGACCACGTTCACCGAGATATATTCATACTGTAGTACAGTGACAATGACTTCTCATCTCTTCCCACACCCCGGCCCAGTTTTCCAAACGTAATACGCTCCATGGGAGCGGGCCCCACGGCAACTGTCCATTAGTCACCCCGCTCGGCCTGTGTCTCTTCCAACCGTTGCCGAGACACAGTCGTGTTTGTGTTGCCGCCGCCTCCATCGACTGTCTTGAGAAACCGTCAGCCGCCCAGAGCCCGAGTGCTTAGTTTTGCCGTTATTGCTGGTTCTGTGTGATCGGACTATCGCCTCAGTAATGGGCACACAAGTTTGCTCTCTCGAACTGAGATTGTCCCATCCCCCACCAAGACCTAAGCGCCCTTGATATTGCACCATACTCACTGCCCGTGGCCACGTATACCACCCCCCTCAAACGTGCACGAAGGGCCTGCCTTGCCGTTCCCCGCCCTGCCCCTCCGTCTAGGACTGAGGTATTTCAACGATTGCTCCACCTCCTCTCCTCCCCGCCAAGCTGCCTCTGCGTGTAACGTGCGGGCTGCCGCTGAGACGAGTGGGGATCTTGGGATGTTCATGCCCAATTCCGCTCGGGCATGTGGCCCTTGGCACGGCATCACATCATTATGTAGACTGGCTCGTTTTCTTGGCTGGACTAATTCGGACGCGGTTGTGAGTGCATTAATAGTTCGTGGCCCCCGCCCAAATTTGGGCAACCCTCAGTCAACAACCCTCTCTCAACGATCTCCCTTTGCATTAAAATCTGCATTCCTCCCTAACCCAACAAACATCATGGCTTTCCACGCTTCAGCCCAGGACATTCGTGTTGACGACGGCCATATCCTCAGGGCTCGCCTCAGCAACTCTGGGGGCGACCAGGTAGATGCCGAGATCGATCTCAACCAGTTCATTGGCAACGACAACGGTATGTTGGCAATGTTGTCGTTTCTCAATGAAACCATAACTCACCACCAAAAAGGCTCCTTTCAATGGGGAGGAGAGAACTTCTCCCACAGCGCCGAGGATATCACCTTCGCCCTCGAGGGCGACGGAGTCCCCATTCTCCGTGCCGGCCTCAGGAACTTGGACGGAAACCTTGAATATCGAGACATCAACCTCGCTGAGCGTGTTGGAAACAACGACGGCAGCTTCTACTTCGGTGAGGACATCGCTTGTACCGTACTCCGACAGTAATATGTTCGCTGACAAAACAAACAGAGTGAACCCAGTGTTGAGCTTCGATGGGTAGGAGGAGATGAGGGCAAAATTAG
>FTIZ01751975.1_pt1 | contig 14589 bp, 12 predicted proteins | sample 1658381 | NCBI WGS metagenome assembly FTIZ01 (sample SAMEA3914822, study PRJEB12502) | metagenome | biome: forest; material: soil | place: USA | collected 2012-03-12 | depth 0.1 m
TGCCGCCGTCGATGGTGTCGTCGCCCGTGCCGCCGGTGATCTGGTCGTTGCCGTCACCGCCGTAGAGTACGCCTATCGCGCCGCCGAAAATGACGTCATTGCCGGCGCCGCCATCGACGTCCGACGCGCCGGTGAAGTCGATGAAGTCATTGCCGTCGCCGCCATAAAGGTCATCGAAGCCGGAACCGCCGTGGATGATGTCGGCGCCCCGGCTGCCATCGATCGTGTCGTTGCCGCCGGCGCCGTCCAGCACATTGGCGGCGGCGTTGCCGGTAATGATGTTGTCAAGTTCATTGCCGGTGCCGTTGATCGGGCTGGAACCGGTCAGGGTCAGGTCTTCGAGATTATCGGCCAGGGTGTAGGTGATCGCGGCCATCACCGTGTCATGGCCCTGGTCGGCGGCTTCGCTGATCACATCGCCGGCGGCGTTGACGTGATAGACGTCGTCGCCGTAGCCGCCGGACATGATATCGTTGCCCGAGCCGCCATCGAGGTCGTCGGCATCGCCGGTGCCGTAAAGATACTGCGTGCCGACCAGGCTGGTGGCCGAGGTGAAGGCCTTCTGGTAGATGCCGGAGCCCCATCCGTCCTGTTCCAGGCTGGCCCAGGTGACCACGAAGCCGCCGTCGCCCAGGCCGGCGATGTCCACCGCCTGGTGGGTGTGGGTCAGGTCTGTGTTGACCCTGACCTCGGCGCCGACAGGCTGGGCGTCGGCGTCGTAGCGCTGGACATAGATGTCCATGGCGCCGCCGGCTCCTGCGCCCTGCCAGGAGATGGCGAACCCGCCGTCGCTCAGGGCGGCGATCTGCGGAGCCGCCTCGCTGTCGGCGGTTGTTCGCGAGACGTGGAATTCGCCGCCGACCCTGGCGCCGCTTGCGTCGAAGCGCTGGGCGTAGACGCCCAGGGCATGGCCATCTTGGTTGGCGCTGGTCCAGGTGACGACATAGCCGCCGTCGGCCAGGGCGGCCGTCGCCGACTCGTATTGGTTGTCGTTGGTATAGGTGTTGACCAGGGTTTCGTCGCCGAGCGGATTGCCTTCGCCATCGAACAGGCGCGAATAGACGCCGGTACCGCTGACGTCCGTACTACTCCAGGTGACGACGAAGGCGCCGCCGGCCAGGCCGGTGACGTTGTCCGCCAGCTGGCTGCCGGCGGTGGTCGTGTTGACCAGCGTCTCCGAACCTGAGTCGCCGTTGTCGTCGAAGCACATTATATGAATGTCGTAACCCGAGCCCGTGTCCGCGGACCAGACGAAGGCCGTCCGGTCATTCGTGTAACCCACGCGGTTGGCGGTCGCGGTTTCGTCCAGGTAGATTTCTCCGTCGTTGGCGCTGCCCTGGGCGTCAAAATGCCGGATGCCGACGGTGGCGGGAGTCGTGTCGTGCGCGGCAATATCCCAGGTGACGGTAAAACCGCCGTCACCCGTGCCGACCACGTGCGGCGCCGTATGGCCGCTTGTGGTCGATTGGTTCAATTGCGTCGCCGTGCCAACCTTGTGTCCCGCGGCGTCGTAGCGCTGGCCGAAGACGCCCAGCTGGAACGGGTCTTCCCAAACGACAATATAGCCACCGTCAGCCAGGGCGGCGACGGACGCATTGAGCTGATTTTTGGCCACAAAAGTGGGAACGACCCCTTCCGGGCCCATGTTGAGGATGCTGGTCATGACGGCGGCTCCGGTCACGTCGCACCCCGACCATCCGGCACGCGGACGTCAACCCGGCGGCACCATAGCACGCCCGGTTTATTTCACAATCGTAACAATGCGCGTTTAGTCTTCCTTGGGCAGGCAGATCGGCCGCGTCGAATCCTCGCGGATGAAGCGGATGATCTCGACCACCTGGTCGATCTCGGCGAAGTTTTCCAGCACGTCGTCGAGACGTTCCTGGAAGGTGCCTTCCTCGGCGAACATCATGCGGTAGGCGGTACGCAGGGCCAGGATCAGTTCGCGCGAAAAGCCGCGCCGCTTCAGCCCGACCAGGTTCAGGCCTTCCAGCCGGGCATGGTTGCCCCATACGCTGCCGTAGGGGATCACGTCCTTGGTGACGATGGCGCCGCCGCCGATGAAGCAGTACCGCCCCAGGCGGGCGAACTGGTGCACCGCGCAACTGCCACCGAGGAAGACGAAGTCGCCGACCTGGACGTGGCCGCCGATCGAGGCCTGGTTGGCCATGATGACATTGTTGCCGAGGATGCAGTCGTGGGCGATGCCGGAGCCGGCCATGAACATGCAGTCATTGCCGGCGCGGGTGATGCCGCCGCCCTTTTCGGTGCCGGTGTGCATGATCACATGCTCACGCACCAGGTTGCGCTCGCCGATGACAAGACGGGTCGGTTCGCCCTTGTGCGCCAGGTGCTGCGGCGGGCCGCCGAGACAGGCGAAGGGGTGGATCACCGTATCGGCGCCGATCTCGCTGACGCCACCGACGACGGCATGCGATATCAGCCTCACCCGGTCCTTCAGCGTCACCTTCGGGCCGACGACGCAGAAGGGACCGACTTCGACCCCTTCCCCCAGCATCGCGCCATCGTGAACGATCGCCGTCGGGTGAATGCTGACTGTCATTTGGGACTCTCGACCACCATGGCGGCGAATTCAGCCTCGCAGACGATCTTGTCGCCGACATAGGCCTCGCCGCGGAATTTGAAGACATCGCCGCGGTGGCGCACCACCTCGACCGGCATGCGCACCACGTCGCCCGGCCGCACCGGGCTGCGGAACCTTACACCATCGACCGACATGAAAAAGATGGTCTTGCCTTCAACTTCGACGTCCAAAGATTTCGACATCAGCACGGCGCCGGTCTGGCCCATGGCCTCGATCAGCAGCACGCCCGGCATGACCGGGTTTTCAGGAAAGTGACCCTGGAAGAAAGGCTCGTTGAACGTGACGTTCTTGATGCCCGTCATGCTCTTGTTCTTGACCCAGCCTTCGCCGCGATCGATCAGCAGAAAAGGATAGCGGTGAGGAATGCGCTTGAGAATCTCGGCGTAATCCACATTAACGGGGGCCGCGCCCTCGTCCGCCTCCGCCATGTCCGGTTCCTCTGCCCCGGTTGTCGTCATGTTATCCATTACCCCTTGTCCTTCACAGCCGCATTCTTTTCCAGCCACAACACCTCACGCAGGAACTGGCGCGACGCCTTGGCGGGGAACCCCGATACCATGGCGCCAGGCGCCACATCCTTGAACACAATTGCCCCAGCGGCAATTTTTGCGCCAGTGCCAATTTCGATATGATCGATAATGCCGGCGCGGCCGCCGAACATAGCGCCGTCGCCGATCTTGACGCTGCCCGAAATGCCCGAATGCGCCGCGATGATGCAGTTGCGGCCGATATGGCTGTTATGGGCAATCTGGACCATGTTGTCGATCTTGGTCGCTTCGCCGATGACGGTATCTTCGTAGGCGCCGCGATCGACGCAGGTGCCAGCACCGATGGCGACGTCGTCCTGCAGGACGACGCGGCCCAGTTGCGGCACGTCGACCAGGCCCCTGGCATCGCCGGAAACGCCAAATCCGGCCTCGCCGATACGCACGCCCGACGACAGGTGAACGCGGTCGCCGAGCATGGCGCAATAGACGGTGGTATGGGCGCCGATACGGCAGTCACGGCCAATACGCACGCCCGGCCCTATGACGGCATAGGCCTCGATGCGCGTGCCTGAACCGATCTCGACATCCTGGCCGACGACGACACCGACGCCGAGTTGCACACCCTCTTCCAGTTTGGCGGTGTGGTGAATGGGCGACCGGCCTTCGTGCGTTCGCGGACGGTACATCTTTCCGGCCAGCCGCGCCCACGACGCCTGCGGGCTGCCGCCGACGATCGCCACACTGTGCATCGGCACGTCGTCGACATAGTCAGGCGTCACGAAGACGAATTCAGCCTCGGTGCGGTGCAGGGTGGACAGGTAACGGCGGTCGCTGAAGAAGGAGGCCTTGCCCTTGCCGCCGCCGACCTCGGCGGCCAAAGATAAAGGGGCGCAGGCCGTAATGAACCCGCTGCCCCTCACCTGCGGCTTCGCCAGCCGCGTCGCTGTCAGCGCCGCCACCTGATCGAGGTCGATTTTTGAAGCGATGTCAAAAAATCTCGGATCAGGCATAGGCGGCGTTGTTTCTCGTCTTACTGGCCGCCCGCGTCCGCTTGCTGGTCGAGGTTGGCGCGCTGGATTTCCGGCAACGTGATGTTCGCCGCGTCGAACTTCGCGACCACGTCATTGGTGATGTTCATCGACGGATTGGCGTAGGGCATGTCCGTCAGCGAATTCGGCTGGCCACTGGTAGTATCTGGCACATAATAATGCAACAGGCTATCGGCATTGGTCACAACCGCGCAGCCACGGGTCGCCACGACCGCGTTGACCGACGGGATCATCTGCACGACCAGCCATTGCTGGACCTGGTTCTGCGTATATTGCAGTTCCTGGCGGCGCTGCTGGTCAAGCGACTGGACGCTCGACAGTTCGTCGTTGAACGCCTTCTGCTTGGTATCGGCGGTCTGCTTGACGGCCGCGGTGGCACCCGGCGCCTGGGCCGCCTTGATGGCCGCCTGCGTGGCGTCATAGTCCGTTTGCAGCGTGGCGCTCTTGGTGGTCATTTCGCTCTTGACCACGGCATCGAGCTGCTGCAGGCGCGCGGTCGCGGCCTGGCCAAGCTTGGAATTGGCCAGGACGGCGGTGGGGTCGAGGACGCACTGGCCCGGGATGGTGGCGGTGAAGGTCGGCGCGGGCGGAGGCGCCGGCGGCGTGGCGGGGGCAGCGGCGGGCGCCGGCGCAGGGGCGGCAGGCGTGGCGGCCTGCGCGCCGAAGGCGGTCAGGGCCAGGGCGGCGGCGGCGATGAGGAGCGATGATTTTTTCATGGTCAGGGTCTTCTTTATCTTCTTTGAGACGTGATGGGGTGGGCTTAAAACTGGGTGGATTGCGAGAAGCGGAAGGTTTCAACCTTATCATATTTGTCTTTGGACAGAACCTGGCTCAGGTCGAACTGAACCGGCCCCATCGGGGATTTCCAGCGGATGGTCAGGCCCGCCGAGGCGCGCAGGCCGAAGTCATCAACAATAGACGGGACCGTCTTGCCGTCTATAACAGTCGTGACCGGCTGGCCCGTGGAGTCAACTTTCAAACGATTATCGACACCGCCGAGCGTACCTACATCGAGAAATAGAGCTGTTTTAAGGCCATATTGATCGGGCAGCTTATTGGGGATGCCAAGTTCCACCGAACCGATGGCATAGGCCTGGCCACCCAGCGCATAGCCGGTCGAAAGATCGCGAGGGCCGATACCGGCGTATTCGAAGCCGCGCATCGTGTCGCCGCCCTTGAAGAAACGGTCGTTGATGCGGATCGAGTCGCCGTTCCACGGCACCTTGGCGCCGGCATTGCCGTAGATATGCAGCACCATGTCCTTCTTGAAGCCATGGTACCAGTGGCCTTCGAGCTCGCTGTCGACGTATTTGACGTCACCGCCGAGGCCGGCGAAATCCTGGCGCAGGGTGACGGTCCAGCCGCGCGTCGGCTGGACATAATCATTACGCAGGTCGAACGACAGCGAGTAACCGACGCTGGAGGTGATGCCGGCGCCGCAGTTGTACAACAGGCCATCGCAGGTCGAGGAGCCCGTGGTGGTGATGCTGTTGCGGCTGAGGTTGTAGCGCAGGCGCATCAGGCTATAGCCATTCAGGTTATAGCCGAGGCGGAAGCCGATGCCGCTAGAGTCGGTGGCGAAATCGACGCCTTCGTAATCGTAGGAGCTTTCGAACAGGTCGACGCCGGCCGACACGTCACGACCCATGAAGTGCGGCTCGGTGAACGAGGCTTCGATATCCTTCTGGATCGAGCCGGTTTCGACACGGACGTTGACGTCCTGGCCGGTGCCGCGGAAATTGTGCTGCGATACGCCGATGTCGAGGATGAACTTCTGCACCGAGGAGAAACCGGCGCCGAAGCTGAGTTCGCCGGTAGGTTGCTCCTGCACCGTGACATCAAGATTGGTCTTGCCGGCGATCGGCGACGGCTTGTCGTCGATCTTGACGCCGTCGTCGCCGTCCTTGAAGAAGCCGAGGCCCTTGATGTACATCTTCGAGCGTTCGATCAGCGCCTTGTTGTAGGCGTCGCCTTCCGACACCAGCATCTGGCGGCGAATGACCTTGTCGAGCGTGGCGGTGTTGCCGATGATGTTGATCTTGTCGATATAGACGCGCGCGCCTTCGTGGACGTTGAACGTCAGGTCGACGGTATGGTCGTTGACGTCGGCATCTTCCTCGGGCCGGATGTCGACGAAGGCGAAGCCGTTGGCGCCGGCGGCGAAGGTCAGGTCATCGACGGCCTTCTGGACGCGGTCGCTTTCATACAACTGGCCCGGCTTGATCGAGATGGCGCGCAGCAGGTCGTCGGCCTTCAGCTTGTCGTTGTCGGTCTTGATGTTGATGCGGCCGAAATTGTACTTCTTGCCTTCGTCCATGGTGTAGGAAATGGCGAAGTTCTTGCGGTCGGGCGTCAGTTCGGCCACCGCCGAGATGACGCGGAAATCGTAGTAACCCCGGTTCGTATAGTACTTGCGCAACTGTTCGCGATCGTAATCCATCCGGTCGGGATCGTAATTGTCCTGCGAAGCGAAGAACTTCCACCACAGCGACTTCTGCGTGACCACGACGCCCTTCAGTTCGCTGTCCGGGAATGCCTGGTTGCCGATGAAGTTGATCTCGGACACGCCGGTCTTGGGGCCTTCGTTGATTTCGAAGATCAGGTCGACGCGCTTTTGCGGCAGTTCAACGATCTTCGGCGTCACTGTGGCCGAGATGCGGCCGCCCTTGCGGTAAAGCTCGATGATGCGCTGGACGTCTTCCTGCACCTTGGCCTTGGTGAACACGCCGCGCGGACGAATCTGCACTTCGTCGCGCAGCTTGTCCTTGGTCATGGCGTGATTGCCTTCGAACACCACCTGGTTGATGATCGGGCTTTCGACCACGTTCACCACCATTTCGCTGCCGTTCATGGTGATCTGGACGTCGGAGAACAGGTCGGTCTGGTACAGCGTCTTGACCGCGAGGTCGATCATCTCGGAATCGACAGTCTGCCCCGGCTGCACCGGCAGGTAAGAGACGATCGTCTGCGAATCGATACGCTCATTGCCCTGGATGGTGATGTGATCGACATAGGCGGTCGGATTGGGCGCCGGCTGTTGCGGCTGGGCGTTCGGATCCTGCCCCGGGTCGGCGGCAGGCGACGCGGCCTGGGCGTCGGCTTGCGGATCGGCCTGGATCAGGTAGGTGTGCGCCATGACCGGCGCGGCGAAAAGCCCGAGGTTGACGAGCGCGATGGCGCTGACGCTCAGGGTCAGGGCGCGCATATAGACCCTGTGACGCGTATGGGCGGCAGAAGGACCGGAGCTCGGAAGGCGGAGGCCTGACATGAAGTTACCTTTGGATGTGGAGCGGCATGACCGCCCGAGTTTTATGTCTTTCCGCTATTTTCGCTGGTCCGCCAAGTGCATCTTGCGGCGTACATGCGAAATTTCCCGGCGGGCGTCGCTTTCCGGTCACGAAAAGACTCCGTTGAAAAGCTTGCCCAGCCCGAAATGATTCACATCATTCCAGGCGGCGAACAGCATTAACCCGATGACCAGCACGATGGCAATCCGGAAGGCGGCGTTCTGGAAACCGGCCGGGATCGGTTTGTTGGTAATGCTCTGCCACAGATAAAACGCCAGGTGGCCGCCGTCGAGCGCCGGCAGCGGCAGCAGGTTGATGAAGCCGATACTGACCGAGATGTAGGCAATGAACTGCATTTCCGTCAGAAGGAAGTTGATCCCCTTGACCCACAGGGGCTGCTTTTCGTGAGCCAGGTCGAGCGTGGCATCGCCCGCCGCCTTGGTCATGCCGAGGATACCGCCGACCTTGTCGCCATTTTCCTTGCCGGCAAAGATGCGGCTGACATAGGTAAAGGTGGAATCGAGCACGCCCCAGGTCTGGTCGTTGCCCTTGACCAGCGCCTGCCACGGATTGAGGGGGCGGACGACCGCTTCACCGTCAAAATGTACACCCAGGGTCCCGCCCTGGCCGGCGTCCTTGCCATCGGCCGTGGTCACCTGGCCGCGATGGAAAGTCGTGGTCAAGGTCAGGCTCTGATGGTTGCGGTCCACGATCACCGGTACGGTCGTATCGGCGCGCAGCATCACCAGGATATGGGCCTCATCGGTGCTTTCGACCGGATGGCCGTCGATGCGGGTGATGGTGTCCCCGATCTGAAAGCCCGCGGCCTGGGCGGCGCTGCCCGGCTCGATCTGCGAAATGGTCGGACGCATGAACTGGTCGCCGACGATCATGTTGACCAGGGCGAAAGTGAAGATCGACAGCACGAAATTCATCGCCGGCCCGGCCAGGATGACCAGGAAGCGCTGCCACAACGGCTTGAAATGGAAGTAGTCGCCGACAGCCTTCGACCCTTCGCGGGCGGTGATGGCTTCCCTCGCCGCCTCGAGCTCTTCGCGCGAGGGCGACATCGAGGATATGTTCTCATCACCGGCGAATTTGACATAGCCGCCCAACGGCAGGGCGCTGACGCACCAGTCGGTGCCATGCTTGTCCTTGCGGCTGAAAAGGATGGCGCCGAAACCGATCGAGAAGCGTTCGATGCGTGTGCCGAACAGGCGGGCAACCCAATAGTGCCCGAGTTCGTGAACCGTCACGATAACCGAAATGATGATCAGGACGGGCACAATGCCCGAAAGGAAACCCAACAAACGCCTGCTCTCCCTTAGCCTGCACTCACACGTTCTGCGACGCGGAGCGCCATATCCTCGCGCACGCCGGCATCGATGGCCAGCGCGGTTTCCATGGCGGCTTCGCTCGTATCACGACTTGCGTGAGGTGGGAAAGAGATAGATGGCAATTGAGCCCGGATCATGGCGCTTTCGACGAATTCGGCGATTTGTAAAAAATCGATGCGGCGGTCGAGAAATGCCTTCACGCACACCTCGTTGGCGGCGTTATAGACGATGGTCATGCCGTTGCCGTGGCGCAAAGCCTGTCGCGCCAGCGGCAGCATGGGAAAGGCTTCGACGTCAGGTGCTGCGAAGGTCAGCGCGCCGCGCTGGACAAGATCAAGCCTTGGCGCCGCCCATGCGATACGGTCGGGCCAGCCGAGGCAGTAGGAGATCGGCACGCGCATGTCGGGCGTACCCAGCTGCGCCAGCGACGAACCGTCGGCATATTCGACCAGGCTGTGGATCACCGACTGGGGGTGGATGACAACATCGATGCGTTCGGGCGCCATGTCGAAGAGATAGGCCGCCTCGATCAGCTCCAGCCCCTTATTGGCGAGCGTGGCGGAATCGATGGTAATCTTCGGTCCCATCGCCCAGTTCGGATGCTTCAACGCCTGCTCGCAAGTGACGGTCTTCAGGTCGTCGCGTGTCAGCCCACGGAAAGGCCCGCCCGAAGCCGTGAGGATCAGTTTCGATACCTGGTCGCGATGACGCGCGTCCAGCACCTGGAAAATGGCGTTGTGCTCGGAATCGACCGGAAGAACGCGGCCGCCATGTGCTTCGACGCGATCGATCAGGGCACGACCGCAGCAGACCAGGCTTTCCTTGTTGGCCAGGGCCAGGGTCGCCCCTGTCCCGGCGGCCGCCCAGGTCGGCCGGAGACCGGCGATGCCGACGATGGCCGCCATGACCCAATCGGCCTTGCGTCCGGCGGCGGCCACCATGGCGTCCTCGCCGCAGGCGATCTCAAGTCCGGAATTGCTGGTGAGATCCTTGAAAACCTGCCATTGGCTCGAGTCAGCCAGCACGGTGATTGTCGGCCGGAAACGCAGCGCCTGCTCAGCCAGCAGCTCGACATTGCGTCCGCCGACCAAGGCTTCGATGGCATAGTCGCCGCCCGCTTCTTCCAGCAGGCGCAAGGTCGACACACCGATGGAGCCGGTCGAGCCAAGGATGGATATCCGGCGCGTCATAAAATGACCGTTCCCAACATTACCAGCAAACGAATGATCCCCAGCGCCACGATGGCGAACATAAGCCCGTCGACGCGATCGAGCAATCCGCCATGACCGGGAATGAGCGAGCCAGCATCCTTGACGCCGTATCTGCGTTTGAGCGCCGATTCCCATAAATCGCCGGCCATGGTCGCCAGTGCCACCAAAAGGCCGACAAACGATGCCGAGGTATCGTGGTGGAACACATGCGTCAGGTCCGACAGCGACCCTGCCGTCAGCATGCCGGCGATCATGCCGCCGGCAAAGCCCGACCATGTCTTGTTGGGGCTGTAGCGCCGCCACAGCTTCGGTCCGCCGACCAGCCTCCCTACGATATAGGCCGCGCTGTCGGCCGCCCAGGCGATGAGGAAGGCGAAGAAGACCCAGTACAGGCCGCGATCGGTGCTGCGCAGCCAGACGATGATGATGGCGGGAAAGCCGATGTAGAAGACGCCGAAAGCCGCATCCATCCAGCCGCTTTTCAGCTTGTAGGCATAGAGCCCCGCACACAGCGAACCAAACGACAGCACCAGAAACGACAGGACCGGATGGCCGAGATAACCAGCAAACAGGGCCAGCAAAATGGCGACGGAGATCGCCACCGATAGTCGCGCCGCCGTATTCGGCGCGATCATGGCGCCCCATTCGATACTCAGCAGGGCCACGCCGACGCTGATCAACACCAGGAACGGCCATGGCTGGCGAAACGGCATCCAGTCGAACGGCATGGCCACGATGAACAGCACACACGGGATCAGCACAAACGCCGAGGCGATGCGGATCAGGAGTTCGCGAAGACGGCTGGGCTTGGCTTTGGGCGAAGGCGACTCAGGCGGACTTGGCGGCATCGACGGCCCCGTAGCGCCGGTCGCGCCTGGCAAAGATATCGAGTGCCGCCTTCAGCGGTTCGCGGCCGTAATCGGGCCACAGGATGTCCTGGAACACGAACTCGGCATAGGCAGCTTCCCACAGCAGGAAGTTTGACAGCCGGTGTTCGCCGCTGGTGCGGATCAAGAGGTCGAGCGGCGGCAGGCCACGCGTCGACAGTCCGTCTGCAAAGGATTCGGGCGTGATGTCGTCAGGCTGCAGGGCACCGTCGCGGACCTGGATCGCCATTGCCCGCGCCGCCTCGACGATATCGGCCTGCGCGCCGTAATTCAAAGCGACTTGCAAAAAGAAACGGGAATTGTCCTTTGTCCTATCGTGCGCTTCGGCCACCATCCTGACGATATCCGACGGCAAGCCGGCTTCCTGGCCCAGAATGCGCACGCATACGCCTTCGCGTCTCAGGCGTTCGAGGTCGGACTTGATGAAGGCACGCAACAGACCCATCAGGTCGCTGACCTCGGCCTCCGGTCGCCGCCAGTTCTCCGTCGAAAAGGCGAACACCGTTAAATGGGTGATGCCGAGATCGACGGCCGCCGTGATGGTGCGCTTCAATGCATCGACGCCGGCCTTGTGGCCCAGGGTGCGCACCTGCCCCTTGGCGGACGCCCAGCGGCCGTTACCATCCATGATAATGGCCACGTGAAGGGCCTTGGGCGCGCGCGGCTGCGCGGCCGCCTTACGCGCTTCGCCGTTATCATCCAGGGAGCCCAGGGGCATGGTAGTCTTTCACTCGAAAGGCAGCGGTTTACCGCTAGACCTGCATGATTTCGGCTTCCTTGGCCTTCAGCATTTCGTCGATACGCTTGATCGCGGCGTCGGTAAAGCCCTGCACCTCGGTGCCGCCCTTCTTCTCGTCGTCCTCGCTGATTTCCGATGCCTTTTCTGCCTTTTTCAGGTCATCCATGGCTTCGCGGCGGACATTGCGCACAGCCACCTTCTGGGCTTCGGCATATTTGCCGGCCACCTTGACCAGATCCTTGCGGCGCTCCTCGGTCAGGGGCGGAATCGGGATGCGCAAGGTAGTGCCGTCGGTGATCGGATTGAGGCCGAGACCGGCATTGCGGATAGCCTTTTCAACCGAAACCACCAAGCCCTTATCCCATACGCTGACGCTGATCATGCGGGGCTCGGGTACGGAAACGGCAGCGCAACCGCTGAGCGGCATGGTCGAGCCATAGGCATCGACCACCACCTGATCCAGCAGTGACGCCGAGGCGCGGCCGGTGCGCAGACCATTGAAATCGTCCTTCAACGACGCCACCGACTTGTCCATGCGGTCCTTGTATTTGTTGAGATCGGGCTTTGCCATGGGATTTTCCCTTCTTATGTGATGACGGTATAGGTGCCGCGGCTATGGACGACTTCGTCCAGCGCGCCCGGCGTACGAATTGAAAACACGACAATGGGAATCGTGTTTTCGCGCATCAGCGATACCGCCGATGCATCCATCACCTTGAGGTCGCGCGACAGCACTTCGTGATAGCTGAGGTTTTCGTAACGTTCGGCGTTCGGGTCCTTCTTCGGATCGGCTGTATAGACGCCGTCAACCGAAGTACCCTTGAACAGGGCGTCGCAGTTCATCTCCGCGGCGCGCAGAGCCGCCGCCGTATCGGTCGTGAAATAGGGCGCGCCGGTGCCGGCGGCGAAAATGACCACCCGGCCCTTTTCGAGATGGCGGATGGCGCGGCGGCGGATGAACGGCTCACAGACCGCATTCATCTGGATCGCTGACTGCACGCGTGTGTCGATGCCTTGTTTTTCAAGGGCGTTCTGCATGGCCAGGGCGTTCATGACGGTGGCCAGCATGCCCATGTAGTCGGCCGACGACCGTTCCATGCCGACCGCCGCCTTCGACAGTCCACGGAAGATATTGCCGCCACCGATGACGAGGCACAGTTCAACGCCCAGGCGCGACACTTCGGCCACTTCCTCGGCCACGGCCTGCACGGTCTTCATGTCGATGCCGAAACCCTGGTCGCCCATCAGCACCTCGCCCGAAATCTTGAGCAGGATGCGTTTGTAGGTCAGGCCCGGCGCGGGATTTGTCATGGCAGGGGCTCTCGGTGAATCAAGATCGGGCTTTAGCGTCGGCCTTGCGTTTAAGCTAGATTCCGCCGCTTGAACAGTCAAAAGGGCGCGGACATTCCTGCCCGCGCCCTGATTTTCTGGTCCGTGAAGACGGCTTATGCGCCGGCTGTCATCGATGCCACTTCGGCGGCAAAGTCTTCGGTCTTCTTTTCCACGCCTTCGCCGAGAGCGAGACGGGTGAAGGCCTTCAAGGTCACCGGCGTACCGAGCGTCTTGGCGGTTTCGGCAACGAACTGCTCGATGGTCTGGTCCGGGTTCATGACGAAGGCCTGCTTGTGCAGCACGACTTCCTCGTAGAACTTGCGGATGCGGCCTTCGATCATCTTTTCGATGACCTGCAGTGGCTTGCCCGATTCCTTGGCTTGTTCGGTCAGGATCGCTTTTTCGCGCTCGACGTGCTCCTGGTTCAGGTCTTCGACCGACAGCGACAGGGGCTGGGTGGCTGCCACGTGCATGGCGATCTTGCGGCCCATGTCCTTCAGCGTATCAGGATCGCCCGCCGATTCGATGGCGATCAGCACGGCGATGCGGCCGAGATCCGGAGCGACGGCGTTATGGATATACGAAGCGACCACGCCCTGCTCGACGCTGTAACGCGCCATGCGGCGAACCATCATGTTTTCACCGATCGTGGCGATCAGATTGGTCAGTTCGTCATTGACTGCGGCCGAGACACCTTCGACGGTGTCGTTGCTGAGCGCGGCCTTGCCGGCGTTGCGCGCCAGGGTTTGGAACAGTTCGTTGCGCGCTACGAAATCGGTTTCGGCGTTCACTTCTACGGCGGCGGCGGTCATGCCGGCGCCGTGAACTTCACTGGCGACGACGACCAGACCCTCGGCGGCGACGCGGTCGGCCTTCTTGGCGGCTTTGCTGAGGCCCTTGGTGCGCAGCCAATCCATGGCGGCTTCGATGTCGCCGTTGTTTTCGATCAGCGCTTTCTTGCAATCCATCATGCCCGCGCCCGACTTTTCGCGCAGGTCCTTCACCAGGTTTGCTGTGATTTCCGTCATGAAATCCTCCAGAATCTAGAATTGAGCGGCTCTCTTAGCCGCGTTGCATGTCAATTGAGCAACAGCTTAAGACCGGTCTTTCGGCCTTAAGCTGTCGCAGATCGCTTTTTGCGGGGCGTTCGGCCCCTATATAGGAGGCCTTAGGCTTCGCTGGAAGCTTCCACCGGCGTTTCGGCTGCAATGGCCGGTTCGACCGGAGCGACGGCGGCGCCGAGATCGACACCCGAAGCCACTTGGCCAGCGGCCAGGCCATCGAGCACCGAGTCGGCAACCAGATCGCAATACAGCTGCAGCGCACGGGCGGCGTCATCGTTGCCCGGCACCGGATAGGTAATGCCGTCCGGATCCGAGTTCGAATCGAGAATGCCGATCACAGGAATATTCAGCTTGCGCGCTTCCTGGATGGCGATGGCTTCCTTGTTGGTGTCGATCACGAACATCAGGTCGGGGATGCCGCCCATGTCCTTGATGCCGCCAAGGCTAAGCTCAAGCTTTTCACGCTCGCGCGTCAGGGTCAGCAGTTCCTTCTTGGAGCGGCCCGCCGGATTGTTGTCGAGCACGTTTTCCAGTTCGCGCAGGCGCTGGATCGAACCCGAAATGGTGCGCCAGTTGGTGAGCGTGCCGCC
>FTIZ01005450.1_pt1 | contig 14560 bp, 24 predicted proteins | sample 1658381 | NCBI WGS metagenome assembly FTIZ01 (sample SAMEA3914822, study PRJEB12502) | metagenome | biome: forest; material: soil | place: USA | collected 2012-03-12 | depth 0.1 m
CCACTCACGCGCACGCCGATACGCGATTTCCGTTTGTTCGGCGTCGGTGAGGTTGCGCTCGTTGTAAGTCGTCAGGCGGATCATGCGCCCATCGAACTTCCAATACAGCGCCAGGAAGAACTCCGAAGGCCGACGCAGAGTCTCGACGACAGCGGCGATGTCGGGAATGATCGGATTGCCGTGCGCGTCGGTCGTTTCGTAGTCGATTGCAAGGGTAACCATGTCCGTCCTCTGTTGTTGATGTGGGAACTATAGCAACGCACAATCCAGGAATGCGATTGAAAATTTCTATTGCACGCACGCGACGAACACGGTTAAGATTGCATCCGCTGTGAACGACAAATGAACACGGCCCAATCCATCCAACGTCAAAGGAAACGACATGACCGAACAAGCCCAAGCCGCCGTCCCCAACTTCAAGGTGAAGGCGCACGTCACGCTGCAGCTGCTCAAGATCGTGGAAGGCAGCGACTACTACGTGACTCTCGAGACCGCGTTCAAGAAGGGCGAAGCCGCGCCGGCCCGCAAGGTGAAGGAAGAGTACACCGACCCCGAGACCGGCGAAGTCAAGACGCGTGACAAGGTCACCGCCGCGCAAGAACCGCCGACGCTGTGCCAAGTGACGAACCTGCTCACCGGCATGCGCATGCAGATGATCGCCGGCTCGGTGCTGCACTCGGAAATCGAGAAGCAGTACCCGAACGAAGCCTACGTCGGCAAGTCCTTCAAGTTCAAGGTGTTCGCGATCCAGGGCAAGCGCTACAAGGGCGTCGAGATCGCCGAGATCGAAGTCGAGACGCCGGCCAGCGAAGGCAGCGCCCCGGAAGCGGAGAAGCCCGCGAAGAAGAAGTGACCGAACGAATGGGTGACTCCCGGCGGTGAGATTCCGCAGAACAGTCACTGGAACCCCGGACACGCGAAAGCGGCCCGGGGTTCCTTTCATTCCGCGATTGCCGCCACGTCGTCGAGCGCTTCCACGTCGTCATGATCGATCATGGCTGTCGCGCCGATGGTGCGCTTGATGAACTCGTGCTTTCCGTCGAGCTTGAACGATGGCGCATCGTTCGCGGTTTCGCAGCGATTGCCGCGTGCAATCATGGCGATGGCGAGCGGCGACAATGTCGTACCCTTAGAGGCTTTCTTGAGACATCCGTGCACCGTGCGAATTTGCCCTGTGACGGGGTCTTTGTATTCGCTGTCGCCCATGACAGCGTAGAGCTTCTTACCCGCGATGGCGATGGTGTCGCCCTCGAATTCCAGTTTCCAGGCGCCGAGCTTCTTAGGATCGGCAAGCCCGCGCATGTCCTCGCAGTAGATGCTGTCCGTATCGCAGTACAGCGGACGCGTGGAATTTGCCAAGCCGCGTAGCAGCGTGGCGCGCGCACCGCCCGTGATACTGGCAGCGGTCGCGACGTTGAGGTAATTCTTTCGCGCGGTCGGTCGCGCCCAAATGCGGTAATCGCCGCCCGTCAACTTGACGAAGTAGTCATCAGAATCCGGCAACTCGTCGTGAGGCAGGATGATGGAATCTTCGTAGTTCTCGGGATTCTGCGCGAACTTGCCATAAGCGCTGTTGAGAATGAGTTTGTAAAACTCTTTGTGGAAGATATCGCCAGCATCGCCCGCGCGTAGTCGCTTGTCGTAAAACCAATCGATGAACGAGTCGAACGTTTGCAGCAATCGGAAGTCGATTGTCTGCAAGATGCGGTCGACCTTGATTGCATTCGATTCTAGCGCCGCTTCGAATTCATGGATCGTCGTGAAGAACTTGCCTTCATTGACGGTGAAGTCTAGGCCCGTCTTCGTGCGCGTGGGCACGGCGTTATAGTTCTTGCCTTCCCACTCCACAAACGCGGTCGCTTTGGTGATGCGATATCCGGTGGAGTAGTCGGTAGAGACGGGATGTTTCTTATTGCGCATCGTGTCAGGGTACGACGAGTTAACGTCATAGCCTTTCACGCGCGTTTCAATGATGCCCGTCTCGAAACATTGGCAGCGCCCGCCATAGTAGTATTTGCGGAAGGCAGCGTCGAAGCGTTCGTTCCCCTTTTCGTAGGGATGAAACTTCTCTAGCTGCTTCATGGCGGTGCCGCCAATGGTGAGTGCGTCGCCGAATTCCTCATAGAACAGCGTGACGGCTTTATACAGTTCCTCGCAGTCGACGCGAAGATAATGCATTATTTCGTCACGGTGCGACTCGCGACAATCGCGCTCCATCAATTGGTAATCGATGGACAGTTTGCCGCCGAGCTTCGCAAGCGGAATCGGCAGGATGCCGTAGCTGTCGCGCAAAATGTGGTGCCCAAGTCGGGCTTCCAATATGCGTCCGTTGACGATGCGAAGCCCGCCCGTCAAGCGGTTGACGAAGAAAAGAAAATCGAACTTGCCGCCGTTGTGGGCAAGAATCAAGTAATCGTCGGGCAGGTCGAGCAGGAAGTCGACAAGCACTTTGGTGCACTCGTCGGAAGTCCAGGCATTCGATTGCCAGTGCGAGACATAACGGTCGCCATCGTAAAAACCCCACGCGAACGGACGCGGCAGGCGCCCATGTAGGAAGGGATCTGTTTCGAAGTCGATAACCGCAATCCGCCGCTTTGGTTTGCGTTTATAGACCATGGCTATTTCGTGTTGCGCTTTGCCTTTGCACGTTCGCGCGACGCCTTCGCCCGCGCTGCGGCCTTCGCTTTGTACGCGGCCTTTTCCGCGTCGCTCATGTTGGCGCGCCGTTTCTTTTCCGTCTCGGCGCGCTCGCGCGTGTATTCCTCATACGATTTATCGGACATATGGCCTAGCCTCAGTTCTCGCGCCTTGCGGGCACGCTCACGATGTTTGCGGCGGGTTTCTTCGTCGCGTTCGACGACGCCGGGGGTAGAGTCAGGGCGCATCCCGCGCTTGACTTTATAAATCACGATTCCGTCGATGGTTTCGTGTTCGGTTTCCTGATCGTATTCGCCTGCCTGCGTGCGCTTGACGAGGTCATACGATTCCAGGAAATCGGCGAGTTGTTGCTGCGGTGTCTTGCCACCGCGAGCGAGTTTTCCGAAGCCGGCGCCGGAGCGATAACCCTTAAAGGTGATCGTCAATTCCTCGTCGTCGGCAATGCGCATCCGGTTATTGCGCAAGTCGTCAATCCACTGGTTGATGTCGTCGGGGTCGAGCGCTAGGTCGAGCTTTTCGATTTGTCCGCCGCCCTTGGTCGGGGTAATGACCTTGAATGAACCGCCGCGTCCGGCGCGCACTTTCTCGCCGGGTTGATGGGGAACGACGACGCGCCCGTTCTTGATCGTGAAACCCCGCGACTTCAATGCGGGCAGATTCGATTTTTTGACCTTGACGGGCGAGGCCTCGCCGCGCAGCACGTTACCGAACTTGCGGATTTGCGACTTGAGGTACTTCGACGGCTTGATACTGCGCGCGTCAATGGATTTATCGAGCAATCCCTTGCGCTTAAGTATTGACACGTCATGCCGGAACTGTTTTAATTCATTCCGGGCGGCGCGCAAATCTTGATTTGCAACACCCTTTGAAGACGGTTTCTTTGATGCCATTGTGAGAGATAGGCTTCGGAGGGATCGGATGAGGCCCCTAGTCTGTTGGTCGCAGGCTAGGGGCCTTTTTCATTGTACAACTCAGCTAGGCACTCGGGTTGCTCTGTGGCATAATTTTCTGTATCGGCTACTGATCCAATCAATTAATCCGGTCTATTGAATTTCGAAAAGGAATAGGAAATGGCTAACACTTATCAGCAGGTTCAGGGCGCCATTTTCCAGGCGCAACCGGTCGCCTACGCCGCAGGCGAGAACCTGCTCAAGGGTGAAAAAGGCCCGTTCGCCATTCCTTGCGCGTGCGATTTCGGCGCCACCGGCATCCCCGCCGCAGGATACATCATCGATCCGTCACGGGCCTACAACAACGGAACTATCAAAACTGTTCAGTCGATTTTCTTCGACAACAGTCAATGCAACGGACAAACGCAAGTCTACATTCCCGCATTCAACCAACTCTTTACGCTCGCCGCGTTCCAGCAAGGCTACTTCCAAATCCTTGCGCCGCTCCTGTCCGGTGGCGTCATGTTCGTGACGAGCACCGCCACGAGCGGCGTTGCGAACGTGCTGCTGCTCAACACGCTCATGCGCACCGCGACGTGGTCGACCATCGCAGCGTCGAGCGGCGGTTCGATTCCGGTGTCCGACGCGATCCTCGACGCGACCGTGAGCGCGGGGCCGGCGCAGGCTGCGACGAAAGTCTCCGTCCTCACCAAGGCCGCGCAACTCACGGCGGTTGACCGCAGCGGCACTATCGCCGTCGCGAACACGTCGCAGGTTCTCGCCGCCGCGAACGCCAATCGTCAAGGCCTGGAATTGCAGAACATCGACGGCGCGAACCTGGAAGGGCTTTGGTACAACCCGACCGGCGGCGCTGCCGTCGTCGGCGGTGTCGGATCGTTCGAACTCGCCGCCGCTGGCTCCGCGAACTTCCCGGGCGGCTTCGCCAAGATCATCACGTCCAACGCGGTGTCGATCATCGCGACGACGGCGGGCCACAAGTTTTCCGCCATCGAATACTGATTCTCATACCGAGGCATCATGAAAACCCTTCACACGTTCATCGCGCGCGCCGCGCTTGCCGTCTCCGCGTTCGCCGTCATCGTCACGAGCGATGCGCAAGTCATCAACCCGTCGCAACCGGCGACCGGCGTGCCCACGGCCGGAACCGGCATTTCGGTTTCCGGTCAACAGGTCAGCGTCAATTACGGCGTCGCGAACTCGCCGTTCACCGGCAACCTGTCCGCCGCGAACTTGACCGGTACCACGTCGGTATCCACGCCATCGCTCGCCGCATCGGCGGTGACGGCGTCCGGTACGGTGCAAGGCGCGAACGTCACCGCCACGAGCACTGTGCAAGGCGCGACCGTCACCGCGACGGGCACGATGAACACGGCGGCGCTCAACGTCACGGGCGCCGTGACGGGCGTTGTCCAGAACGTCGACAACATCACCGCGCTCCGCTCGACCGTCGCCGCTGCGGCGAGCGCGACCGCGAACGTGAATTCGTACTACTCGGGATGGACGACCCCGAGCGGCGGTGGCGCGTTCACCTGGAACGCGACCAGCGTTGCGACCGACAACGGCTGTACCGTCATCAAGGTGGGCAGCGTCACGACCGGGCGATGGATTCGCACGCTGTCCAATCGCCTGCCCGTGGAAGCCTGCGGCGCGCAAGGGGGCGCTGTCAACGACGCGGCGGCATTCGCGGCGGCGCTGTCCTCGGGCGTCGGTGAAGTTGACGCGTTCGGCCCCGCCTATACCATCAACTCGCAACAGACGATCCCCGTCGGCGTGACGCTGCGCGGTTCGGGCCGCAACGCAACGACGATCAACATCGGCGCTGACGTGGTCGGCATCGAACTGCTGACCTACGCGCAGTTGCACGATGTCAAGGTCGCGCCGTCCGTCGCTCACACGCATGACTGCATTTGGGTCGGCGATGTCACGAACGACGGCGGTCGCGCCATCATCGAAGACGTGCAAGTCTCGGGCTGTGGCGGCTCCGGCATCGTCCTGAACCAAGGCAACTTGACGACGTACCGCGACATCATGTCGCTGTCCAATGCTGTCGACGGAATCCAGTTCACGACGAACAGCATCAACAACAATGCCGCCAAGCTCGAAGGCACCATCGATTTGCGCGCGAACACGCGCGACGGTTTGCACTTGTCGAATGCCGGCACGCTCACGTCGCCGAGCAACCCGCGCGCGAACTCCGGCAATCTCGTCGTCACGCAAAGCAACGGTCGATATGGCGTCTACGTCGGAACGTCCGGCAACGTGTTCACGCTGTACAGCGAAGCGAACACGACGAAAGACCTGTTCATTGACACGCTCGCGAACGGCAACTTCTTTGCGTTCACGGACACCGTTCTCTACACCGATAACGGACAAGCGAACGTCATTTCGTCGTTCAATCCGCAGGCGACCTATTGGCGTCACTTCGACAACAAAACGTACTTCGCGGGCGGCAGTGGCAAGGGCCTTCGGATCGACAACACCGACGCGACCGCCGGTCAACTCGACATAGAAAAGACTGCCGCCGTTTCGTATGCGCTGACGGCGCAAGGTTCGGCGCAGGATGCGACGCTGGCGATGACGAACAGCGGCGGTGCGTTCAACTTCAACTTGTCGTTGAAGGGGAACGTTTTCCCGCCGACGACGAACACGCAAACGGTCGGCACGTCGTCACTGTTCTTCAACAACGTTTATTCGACGACGGGGACGCACGGCAACCTCATCTTGTCGGCCGTCTCCGGCACGTCGGCGGCGGCGCAATTGAACATCGGCGCGCAGTCGTCGGGCGCGGCGACGACCGGAGCGGCGGGCGCGTTGCCGTCGCAACCGGTGGGTTATCTTGTGTGGTCATGGAACGGCGCGACCATCAAGGTTCCCTACTACAACAACTGACGATTTTTTCAACCAACGAAGGAACGACAATGAACGGCATGGACATGATGGTCAACGCGTTGCTCAAGGCAACGGGTTTCGACCGCGAACAATTCGACGAGGGGGTGAAGACCGCCAAGTCGAAGGCAGCGAATTTCGAAGCGCGCTTCGAAGCGCTGGAAAAGAACATCGGTGAAATTCTCACCATCCTGAAGAAAGGGAACGACAATGCAGCCGATGTCCGTGGCGGCAGCGTTGATGACGGCCAGTAGCCTGATTCACGCTGTCACTTCTCTCATCTCCAACTACCGAAACAAGGTGCTTCACATGAACCTCTCCGACCGTCTCCACCAACTCAGCGCCGCCATCGGCAACGCGGCCCCGCATCTGGCGCAAGTCGCCAGCGAAGCCGAAAACGCCGTCATGACGCTCGCGCCCGTCGTCGCCGCGAGCTTCCCCGGACATGGCGCTGCCGCCGTCGCGACCGAACTCGCGCAAGCCGCCAGCGTGGCACAGCAAGTGCAAGGCGCCATCGTCGGCGTCGTGACGCAAGCGCCGGCCCCGGTGCCGCAGTCGCCCGTCGTCGACACCGCATCGACGCCGCCGACGGTGGACGAAGCCGCCGAGACCGCGACCGCCGCCGCCAGCGTCACCGCTGCCGCCGCTGCCACGCCGAGCGCGCTGGAAACGCGCTTGCAGCTCGTCGAGTCGGCGATGTTCGAAATGCTGCCCGCGCTGGCCGGCGTGCTCAGGGCGTTCGGGAAGTAAGCGATGGACGCCGCGACCATCGTCGCTGAAGTCGCGGCCACCGAGGAACAAGCGGCCTCGGCCGCAACTTCCGCGATGGTCGCGGCCGAAGCCGCAACGCATGCCCTCGGCGCTGCCGAGGTTCTCGAATCTCGTGTTGAACAAGCGGAGCAAGCCGCCGCCGCAGCGGTCGTCGACACGGTGCAAGAAACTGCAAGGGAAACGGAATGGAACACGGAACGACTGGACAGGATGCAGACGGAGTTGACGGCGCTGTCGGCGTCGGTGGCGCCGTTGATGGCAACGCTGGAAACGCTGACGGCGTCGGTGGCGCTTCTGGCGAACAACTCAGCATCGGTGGGCTCGCCACCGTCAGCACCGCCGACGCCGAGCCCGTCAAGCGCAAGCGCGGACGGCCCCCAGGATCAAGGAACGCCGGCAGTGGTGGAGCCGGAAGCAGTGGAACCCCCGCCGCCAAACCCGGCCAAAAAGGAAAAGCGGTTCCGCCTGATGCGGTAGGCATCGAAACGGTTCTGGTCGGGATTCATGCGATGCTCGCGGCGGCGGTCAAGACGCCGGAACTGGAACTCGACAAGGAAGAAGGGAAGTTGCTCGCCGAGAATATCGCCGCCGTGAATGCACATTACGGCAAGGTGATCGATCCCAAGGTGATGGCGTGGACGGGGCTCATCATGGCGTGCGGTAAGGTGTACGCGCCGCGCGCCGTGGCGATCAAAATGCGGCTGTCCATGGAAAAGGAAGCGCGCAAGTCCGCACCTCGAAATAACGTCGTGCAAATGGCAGCGCCTGCGCCCGCGTCGTCACAACAGAACGGGACGTTTTCGTCCGCGAAGTTTGATCCCTCGGTGAACCCGCTTTTCTAAATCATGCCGAAATTCAAGACGCCAAACGACCAGCAACAGATTCTAGTCCTCGGGCAAAACGGCTCGGGCAAATCTGTCGCCGCCGTTTGGCATCTTTCGTTGCGTGACTTCGAACATGAGCAATGGATTATCATCAACCACAAGCATGACGAGTTGGTCGATTCCATTCCTTATGCTCGATTCATGAAGATGGATGAACGCCCCGACAAGAAAACGCCGGGCGTGTATATCTATCATCCGCTCCCCGGTGTCGACGACGCCGCAGTGACGGAGCTATTGTTTTGGGCCTACGCGCGCGGACACATTGGCGTGTACATCGACGAGGGTTATATGATTAACCCGCTCGACCCGGGATTGACGGCGCTCTATACGCAAGGGCGTTCGAAGTACATTCCGATGATTACGCTGTCGCAGCGTCCGACGAAGATTTCTCGTTTCGCTGTGAGCGAAGCGAAGTTTTATCAGGTGTTTTTCCTTGCCGATGAGCGCGACCGCAAGTTGATCGGTTCGTTCATCCCCGGCGTCGACTTGAACGAATTGATGTCGTCGCAAATGGGCGCTGACGGTTCGATGCAAGAACGCGCGCTGCCTGAGTTTCATTCCATCTACTACGATGGGCGGCAATTGATGGTGATGACGCCGGTTCCGACCGACGAGGAAATACTCGCCGTGTTCGAAGAAAAGCTCAAGCCGAGGGGATTTTTCGACTCCGGGGCCAAAAGGCGGTTGCTGTAGAGCGATATTCCTGATATATTGAGCCCTGGGGAATAATTGCCGCAATTAATTCCTCGACAGTTGTAAATCCCACTCGACCGGAGTCGAACCATGCAAGAAAACATCCTCACCTGGAACTTCGCGAATTGGGTGACGATCACCCTGATGGCCCTCGTGGGGTTCTTCCTGCTCGGCGCGTTCGTGTCCTTCCTCAAGGGCCGGGGCGTCGGCGGCGATTCGTCGGGCAACAGCGCCGGTCAAGCCGCGCAGTCGTGATCCCGGACATTTCCGTCCGTCGCGTTCTCGTCGACGACAAACAAGGAATCACCATCGTGGAATTCTTCAATCCCGGCATCGCCAAAAATCCGGTGAACTGGTTCACCGTCCTGTTCATGCTCATCATCTTCGCCATGGCGGCGGATTTGCTGCTGCGCCACTACGGCGATTTGAACTGGCTCGCGTCGCCGACGTACCAAGGTAGCTGACATGTCGTTCGCTGCGGGATTGCTCGACGAAGTCAACGACTTGCGCGGTGTCATGGACATCCGCAACCGTCGCGCCGTCGTCGACAATCTCGTGTTCGTCTATCACATGATCGTCGCTTCGGGGACGATGTTGGACGTTGCCGCATGCAAAACTCAGCCATCGCAGTTCCGCGATTTCCTCGTCGAACACGGAAGCGAAGAACGTGAACATGCGAATTGGCTCCGCGCCGACCTCGCCACGTCCGACGAGTCCATCCACAATCCAGAACTGATGTTCGACGCGGCGGAAATTGCGGGGTCGCAATACTACCTCGCGCTGCACGTGTCGTCGTATTGCTTGCTCGGATACATGCTGGTTCTCGAATGTCTCCCGATGACGGAAACATCCGTGAGTCAACTTGAAGCGCTGCACGGGCCGGCGCTTTTTCACACGCTGCGTTATCACGCAAAACATGATGTCGAACACGGCGCCGAAGTGCTGCGCCAAATCGACAACATGCCCAAGGTATACCGTGAGCTGGTGCGGCAAAACGCACTGCGCACTGTTGGGGCCATGGCGCGCGTTGCATCGCGCTTCGGCTCTTTCCCCGCCGTCGCCGCTCATGGTGTAGCGGATCAGGCTTGATCTACCCTCGAAAGGAAGCAACATGCAAACCGGCAACCAAGAAACCAAGGCCCAAGCCGCCGCGCGGATGAAGGGTCAAAACGACTCGATCCGCGCGATGATCCTGCGCGACTCGCAGCTCATGAAGCAACAGATTGCGTCCGCGACCATCGCGAACTCGTCGACCACGCAGGTGAACATCCCCACGCAGAACGTCGGCCTCATCACCGGCTTCCTGCTCAAGGTCGTTGCGTCGATCACCAACCCCGCCGCCGGCTCGACGCAATACAACATCACGCCCAACGGCCCGGCGAACCTGCTGCAGAACGTGATCTTCACCGATCTGCAGAACTACCAGCGCATCAACACGAGCGGATGGCACCTGTCCGTCGTGAAGTCGCTGCGTCAGAAGTCGCCGTTCGGCTCGTCGACCCCGACCGACTCGCCGATGGGCTACGGTTCGAACTGGACGGTCATCAAGGCGCCCGCGACCATCGCGGTGAACACGACCGGCGTCATCACGATGTACTTCTGGATTCCGTGCGCGTTCTCGGATGACAACCTCACGGGCGCCATCTACGCGAACGTCGTGAACGCGACGATGAATCTGCAATTCACGTTCGCCACGCCGACGCAAGCCGTCGTCGCGAACACCGCCGACCCGTCGCTCGCCGTCTACCAAGCCGTGGGCGCGGTCGGCGCCGTCACCATCCCGACGCTGACGTACACGCTGTACCAGTTCTACCGCGACCAACTGCCGATGAGCAAGGACGGCCCGATCCTGCCGTCCATCGACATCGGCACGATGTACGAACTGAAGACCACGCCGTTCTCCGCGTTCGTCGCCGGGCAGGACAACTACTTCGGCTACAGCAACTTCCGTCACTTCCTGAGCACGGCCGTCCTGTGGGACAACCAGCTCAACGGCGTGTACCCGGCGAACGGCTCGGACATCAACTACTTCAGCCTGCGCACGGCGAACACGACCGATCTGCAGAAGCTCGACCCGTCGACCTGGAAGCTCACCGAGCGCGGCGTCCTGACGACGGACGCGCCGACGCCGATCTACCTGTTCGACTGGATTCTGAAGCCGATCTACACGTCCACGCAGGGCAACATGAACCTCGTGGTCAACCCGTCGCTCGTCAACACCAACGCTTCCGCGCTGGTCGGGTGGGAAGACCTCGCGAACATCAACAACCTGCTCAACGCGTCGGCCCTGTCGTCGAACTAAGCGAAGTCGGACGGCGCTTTGACAGGCCGTCCACTTCCCACCAACTACGATAGGAGAATTCACATGGATGGCGCATACGATCAAGTCGACGCGGGCGACCCCACGCTGGTTCGCATCGCCGCGTGGGCGCAGCATCCGTTCTCGTCGAACATGTCGGTCATGGGGTGGGTTCTGTTCCTCGGCCTCATCCTGATCGCGTCGTTCCTGTGGAGCCGCGTTCTCGCCCACTTCGACGAATGAACTGACCCGTTCTCGTCAACAACCCTCTCAATCAACTTCGGAGAATTCAACATGGACAAGTTTCACGTCATCGCCGCCGTCGTCTTCCTCGCGATCGGCATCTACATCGGCGCGCGCTACTCGGTGCCGTACATCGGCAAGTCGGCTTCCTGAGCAACGCGGGCGAGGAATAGCAGGTGAGCGCCATCAAACCCAACATCACCGACTCCGGTTGGTGGGGGATGATGATCGGCCTGTTCTTCCTCGCCTTCGTGCTCTACACCGCATCCGCCGGAACGTTGTCGAAATACAAAGCCTGGATTTTCTAATCATGCCGATCCTCGCTTTGCTATTCGGAATCATGCTGGTTGAAGTTGGCGTCCGCAACAACGCGAAACCGTTGTTCGGTCAACTCGCCACCGACGCGCAGGGGTTTCTCGCCCTCGGTGCCGCCATCATGATCCTCGCCGTCCTCGGCAGCATCGACACCATCCGGCCGGTTGCGAAAGCGCTTCTTGTCCTCGTGTTCGTTGTGTTCCTGCTCAAGAACGGGAACAAGATCGTCACGGGATTGACCGCAAGCGCTTCCGCAACCGCTGTCGACACGAACACGGGCAATCAAACATACAACCCGAACGCTTCGCCGTCGTCGAACTCTTCGACCTCGTCGAGCAGTTCGTCGACTTCCGACTACGTCCAGACTGCCGAAAAGTGGGCGCCGGTCATCGAAAGTTTCCTCGACTGATCTTGCATTGAAAGGTTTGACCATGTCGCAACTCGTCAACTCCCTGACCGTCCTTCTCGCTGCCATCGTCGGCGTCGCCATCCTGTCCGTGATCCTGTCCAAGAACAGCAACACCGCGAACGTCCTCACGGCGGGCGGCACGGCGTTCGGAGGACTGCTCAAGGATGCCGAAGCGCCCGTCTCCGGCTCGTCGTTCGGCTCGACGTTCTAAGCCTGCGCGTTCTCGTCGCGTCACTTGAAAGGGCCATCATGGAAGCACTCGTCCAATACCTCGATCCGCTCGGGCATGTCACGCTCATGCGCGAAGGCTACGATTACCGCTTCCTGCGCGGCCCCGAAGCACTGCACCAAGCCGGCGAAGCGCGTCGCGCCCTGTTCCAACAGTTCCAGGACTACCCCGCGAACTCCGTTCAGGGCGCCGGTCAACTCGTGCGCAGTGCCGAAACCGGCTCGCCCGCCGAACCGTGGCGCGTCACGCAACCGCCGCAAGTGTGGCAACGTCACGTCGTCATCGGCGCTGACCTGCTCGGCGGCGGCTTCGAAGCCGGCCAGCTCGTGAACCAACCGCTCATCAACACGGCGCTGTAAGGAGACACGCATGTCTTTCGACATCAAAGCCGCCGTCAAAAAGCCGTGGGTGAAATACGGCTTGCTGGCCATCGGCTTCATCGGCGTCGTCTACATCCTGTATTCGCGCAACGCTGTGTCCGACTCGACCGGAACCACGGGCACGAGCGACACTGGCCCCAACGACGCCGCCATCGCGCAAACGCAAATCCAGGCGTCCGCCGCCGTTGCCGCGCAAGACTCCGGCCAGAACTTCCAGCTCGCGCAACAGAAGGAAGCGGACGCGACGAACCTGACGGCGCAATCCGCATCGCTCGCCGCGCAGTTGCACATCAACGATTCCAACAACGCGACATCGCTCGCCCTGGGCAACATCCAACTCCAAGGGTTGCAAGCGCAACTTAAGGAAGCGACCGACATCCAGGGCATCCAGGCGCAGGAACAGGAACACATTTCCGACAACCAGACGGCGGTTTCGCTCGGACAGCAAAGCACGCAGTACAAAACCGCCGTGCAGCAAAAGCAGAGCGGCGCCATTTCCACCATCGGAACCGTCGCCGTCGCCGCCATCGCGGCATTCTTCTGAAAGGCGGTACGTCATGAACGGCTACAACTACAACCAGTATGACACCTCGCAAGGCGGTGGCATCCCGGATCAAGGCAACAACGGCTTGCCACTCGTCATCGCGGATGCGAACCTGCCCACGCAAGCCGTGTCGCAGCCGGCCGTCATGAACGGTCACGGTACGTCGCTCGACTACTCGCCGCACATGGTCGAATCGAACTTCCACACGCCTGCAACGACCGAACCGCGCAAGCAAGTGCAGTTCTCGCGCGTGAGCGCAGACGGCGAACGCAAGACACAAGCGTTCACGCCGCAAGCGCAACCCAAGCGCCCCGCCCTGTGGGATACCGTCGTCAAAGCCGTCGTCGGCGGCAAGATCAAGACCGGATCGTCCTACTCCGCAGCGAACAACTACTCGACGCAAGGCAGCGGCGGCGGTGCGGGTGGCCTCAGCGGCGTCAACGGCCCGTCCTCGGGCGGCGGTGGCTCGGGCATGGCAACGGGCGGCGGCACGCCGTCGCGGTCGTCGTCCGTCTGATCCATCGTGTCGACGTTCAATATCCCCGACTTGTCATCGAACGACGCGGGCTCGCTCGCCGGTTCGATGAACAGCGCCGGCTATCCGTTCACCATGACACAATCCGGCTCGGGATACAACATCGACACCAACGACGAAGGCTCGGCCTACCTCGGCAGCGCATTCCCGTCCGGGTCTTCCTCATCGTCCGACTACGGCACGCTGGCCGGCGTCTTTGGCAACGCGAACACGTCCAACGAAGGCGCCAATTCGAGCGCAACCACGGGCGGCACCATGCCCGGATCGACGAACAACAACGGCGACACGACAACGCCGTCGAACTCCAAGTTTTCCGACTTTCTGCACAACTTTGGCGCGGACGCCGCCGCCATCGTCATCGGTGCAATCATAATCTTCGCCGCTGTTTGGCGAATCGTCTAACTTGCAATCGTTGGGAGCGAATGCAATGAGCAACATCGAAGCGGGCAAAGTCGTACTTGACATCGGCGTCCTGATCTTCTCGGGCATCACGGCGTGGAACAACGCCAAGATGAGAATGGAAATTGCCAAGTTGAAGTTGTGGATCATCCAGAACTTCCACGCCAAGCCCCGCGCGAACTTCGTCAGCGACTCGCCCGACGACTAAGTTATGGGCGGCGATGAGGCCGCTAACATGCTCGACGCGGTTGTTCTTGTCGTTCCGCCGATGTCGCGCGTGTTTCATCGCCGCCCACCCTATGTCTCCGTTTTCTATCGCTGGACTGGGTTGTGATAGAAAACTTTGATCCCGCTTCGGCGGGATTTCTTTTATGATTGCTCATCACAACCCGGAGAGCAATCAT
>FTIZ01751976.1_pt1 | contig 14519 bp, 9 predicted proteins | sample 1658381 | NCBI WGS metagenome assembly FTIZ01 (sample SAMEA3914822, study PRJEB12502) | metagenome | biome: forest; material: soil | place: USA | collected 2012-03-12 | depth 0.1 m
CTCCAGCCCTCCTCATCTCCGCCTCTTGGGACAACACCCTCCACATCCACAACACCGCCGCCCCCTCCCAACCACCCCTGACCATCACCCTCCCCGGCAAGCCCCACGCCCTCGCCGCCAGCCCCACCAAAGTCGTAGTCGCCATGACCGCCCGCCTCGTGCACATCTACGACCTCCCAACCCTCCTCTCCGCCCTCACCCAACAAACCCCCCCACCCCAACCCTGGCAACAGCGCGAATCCTCCCTCAAATTCCTCACCCGCGCCGTAGCCTGCATGCCCAACGACGCCGGCTACGCAACCTCGTCCATCGAAGGCCGCGTCGCGGTCGAGTGGTTCGAAGACTCCGCCGAGTCCCAAGCGCGCAAGTACGCCTTCAAGTGCCACCGGCAGGCCGCGCCGGAGGAAGACGGTGGCGGCGACGTCGTCTACCCGGTCAACGCGCTGGCCTTCCACCCGCGCTACGGCACCTTTGCCTCGGGCGGCGGCGACGGCACCGTCGCGCTGTGGGACGCCGAGGCCAAGCGCCGCATGCGGCAGTACCAGAAGTTTCCGGATGCGGTCGCCGCGCTGGCGTTTTCGGGGGATGGCAAGTATCTTGCCATTGGGGTGTGTCCTGGGTTTGAGACGGGCATGGAAGATTACAGTGGGGAGGGCAGGACGAAGGTGTATATTCGCGAGCTGGGGGAGACGGAGGCCAAGGGGAAGGGCGCGAAGTGAGGGAGTCGTTTGGGGAGGGTGTGTTGAGTGTTTGTATGGGTAGGTATAAAAGACGGCTCTTTTTGGCGGGGGTGGGGTTGGCGTTTATCGGAGGGAATTCCACGCTTGTCTTTTTTGTTTCTCGGTTGGTCTGAGTGAGAGATGGCTTGTGCCTTGTCGTGTGTGGCTGATTTTTGGGTTTATCTACGGTTACTATAGTACTCCGTACTGAGTGAGCTAAGAATAAGAGGCGAAGATCTAACATGACATGAAGCCCCTGAATGCTGTCTGATGTCCATCCTACATCCTTCTCTGAGTCTGTACTCACATACATAGCAACGGCTCGACGTCTCTTCCAATACATCCTCCTTGTAATGCTGGCCTCACACAAGTCCTACCCCCAGACCCATCCATCATCTCACCAGGTACTGGTTTTGACTCTCCGGAATACCCTTTCTGGTATTTTTCCTGGTAGCTCAAGCTCCCCGTCAACCTTACCCCAACGAGTCGGAGATTCGTGGGACACCGAACGCCCCCTAATTCTCATTTGCGGCGGGGTAACGGAGATATGAGTCTCGCAGCTGTCCTGTTCTCCCACTCCCGACCTGCTGGGGTGTGGCGAAGCCGTGTCTGGGTTTTCGTGGATGTCGTCGCTCCTCTCGACGAGGATCATGTCCACATCGTCTTCTTGGCCAGGGGGCGCCTTCTGGGCCATGTTTGCATGCGAATCCCAGATCTGAAGGATAATGTTCTGAATTCGGTTGTCAGTGGTGGGTCCCGTCACTTGGGCTGTGGGCTCCGTTTTGGTTTTGTCTGCTGTGTTGGGCGCAGAGTTGCTTTTCTTCACTGCGGCAGGGGCTGATGTCGAAGGCCTGCGTTGTTGGTTGGGGTCCTTTGGCTCTAGCGGACGGCGGGCTTTCTTCTTGGAAACGGACAGGAAAGAGTTGTCGTTGATGCCAGCTCTTAGAATTCTTCGTTTCTTTTTGACCAGAGGCGGTTCTGACTGCGTCAGGTCGAGGATGCCCACATGAGGACTGGTGATGGACTGCTTGCCGGTTCGGGTCAGGAGGTTGGAGCCGTTTGGTCTGGCCTCGCGGCCCGAGAAACCATCGCCTGGTTGGAAACGAGATGCGGTCGGTGGTTTTTCGGCTTGAGGTTTGTTCTTCAGCTGTTTGTAGCCTTTGGATTCGGTCTTGTCAAAGATGAGAAAGGGACGCCGTCGGAGGCTCCTCGTTCCATTTCCTGTGCGTCTGTCGTGTTTGGGGTTGTAACCGAGCGGCCGCTGAGAGAGAATGATGATATCGTCGTCGTCGTCGTCATCATCTTCTTCCGGGCCCTCGCTCTCCTCAGATTCACATGATTCATGTGAGGAACCGGGCGGCGGGACGGGTGAAGTGACTAGGAGCGTCAAGTTAATGCAACTTCCTGGTGTTCTTTCATCAATGAAGCACGTTCATACTCTCTTCTGGTTGGCCGCTCTCGTCTGCAGGAACATCGGGCTCGTCACCGGTTTGGTCCGGGGCACATGGAAGGTCCTCATTCGCATTTGTTTGGCCTCCCTGGAAAGACAGCTCTAGTTCCAGTGGAGTTTCGGCCACGGGCTTCAGTTCCCAACTATTCGAATAGCTAACTCGAAATAGCTGAGGTCCTGCATCGGTTCTGGCTGACGTAGGTGTGTTCCTGGAGGGTTTGAGAGCAGGAAGCGACACGACTCGGCCGTTCCTCACCTTGTGCGAGTAGGTGCGTGATGGTTTGTTCCTGATGGCCGTCGCAAAGAGCACTTCCAGATCCGGAGTGCCATCCGATTCCATTTCAGAGGGCGTCGAAGTCTGATCTTCAGAGAGAGTTCCGAGTCCTCTCGAGGGATGATTATGGCGAGTGCTTTTTATTCATGGAAGGAGTTGCAGGAATTCGAACCATCTTTGGAGAGTTTCTCCGGAGATTTTCATCAAAGGCCAGGTGCCATGGAGGCATCAGTGTACTATTGGGAGGAGCAGCCCGACATCTACCACAGCTCTTGCTGTTGATGGAGTGCAGCCTGCTTGGCCCGATCTTGCAAGCCAAGGGACTTTTCGTCAATTAAAGCAATGCAAAACAAAAAGGAATAAATAAAAACAAAAACAGGGACCAAGCAGCGTGATGAGGAGGAACATTATCTCAAACGAAGTTGATCGCCAGCCGTTGTCCTTTCTTGTGTGTGCTGAGCAAGATGCGAAACCCGCCCTCCACGCCCGATCAGGCCGAGGGCCTGCACACCCCAATCCCCGGCGTATCCTCGACGTTTCTTGGTTGCTGACGACCCACGCCGAGCGAGCATGCCATTTGTGTGACCCCATCGTGCGATCGCGGCAGAGCTGGTTGCTTGCCTCTTTCGGGATTCTCTCTCCTTCCCATTGGTTGCTGGGGCGGGCCGGCAGGATGGGCCGCGGGATGGCACAGGACTCGTCATGGCGGTGATAGACCAGCTCTCGAACCCAACTTGCATTGCCGCATCATAATATTTTCCAGTTCTAGATTCCCATCCATACACTTCGCCCCAACATGCCGTCCCATATCCATCCCGTCGTACACGAACGTCACAAGCTATATACACACAGCGAGCCCTCCCCGCAACGAGCTCGCCCACGGCCTAACACGTCCAGACGCCAACAACACCGTCACGCCGGCCCTCAACCATGTACCCGTCGCGGATGCGCACGCGCTCCACGATGGCCGGGTTCTTGCCCTCGCCGGCCTCGGCAATGCCGGCGCCGCAGTCCCAGTGCCGCCCCTCCACCTTGTCATACACCTTGACCACGTCCTCGCCCGCGGCGCAGACGATGCGCCGGGCGTCAAACATCATGCCCGTGATGGGGTTGTCGTATGCGTAAGCGTCGTGAATTGACCCGGTGCGAAGGTCCCATATCTACAGCGTCGTCAGTATCGGTCTTCGCCGAGTGAGCGAGAGAAAGGGAGAATGCCTACCCGAATACTCCTGTCCAAGCTGCCCGTCACCAAGTGAACATCGTCAAACTGCAGACACGTCACCGGCCCCGTGTGGCCCACCAGGCTGCGGGACACCTGCCCGCTGCGCAGATCCCACAGCCGGACCATGCCGTCGGCGGTGCCGCACGCTAGCGCCGACTCAAACACCTGCAGCGCGCCCACAAAGTCGGCCGCCATGTCGGCCGGGCGCGTCGTCTGCCGCCAGGCGCCGTCGCTGGCCGAGAGCGCCGAGGCCTGCGCCGCCGCCCACATGACGTCCAGCGTCTGCACGCACCGGCCCTTCTCCAGATCCCACTGCCGCAGCGTCTTGTCGGCCGAGCCCGAGACGAGCACGTTGTCGCGGAAGTGCAGCGCCGTGATCTCGTCGAGGTGCGCCTGCAGCGTGAAGAGCGGGCAGTCGGACATGCTTCCCGCGGGCGGGTCGACCGGCTGGTCGTCCGGGTTGCCGAACGCGATGGCATCCTCGTCGTCCTCCTCCTTGCCAAACTGGCTGCCCTGCGGGTCGTAGTGCGCCCGGCTGAGGTCCCACAGCCGGATCGTGGCGTCCATGGAGCCCGTCGCGAGGATGTTGTCCTCGACCTGCAGTGTCCGGACCGACGCCGTGTGGCCTTCCAGCACGCCGATGCAGCGTCCCGCGTTGAGATCCCATACCCGGACCGAGTCGTCCATCGCTGCCGAGACCATCAGGCCGAAGGGGGCGTCGAAGTCGACGGCTGTGATGTTGTCGTGGTGCGCACGCATCGAGCGGATCATGGTCCCTGGCTCGAAGTGCTCGTGGAGAATGGGCATAGATTTGCGTCTGATGTTTCGCGGCTTCTTCTTGGCGGAAGTGCTGGTTGCGGAGGGAATCTTTTCGTAGACAGACTGTGACATGAACCCCGGGGCGTCGCCTCGTTCTGATGCTGCCTCGTCGTCGGACCTTGCGGGTGTCCTTAGCGCCACGGACTCTGCCTCGGCCACCAACTCCTGCGCCTCTTCTAACCTGCCTTCGAGTTCGACAACTAGTGACTGTTAGCTTCACTGAGGTGGCTTTATGACCCGCGAGATGGGTCCGATGCGGGGTGTCCTCACTGTCATGTTCGAGCAACGCTTCGTCCTTCTCCAGGTTCGCCAACCTATCCAGAATAATCCGGCGCATCCCCGCCAAGTTCTCCATCTTGGCGTCAACCTCGTGGATCTCACTGCTCGCCATGTTCTTGCGAATGCTGAGCATCTCCAACTGGTGCATCATCGACGCCTTGTCCTTGTTGAGCTTGTGCACTGACTCAGGCGTCCCGTCGAGCGGCGTCGGCCCTTCGTCGAGCAGCTTCCTCCCGCGCGAAACACGCCGCCTGTGCTTCTTGCCGTCGTCGGTGAAGTCGGGGAAGCTAGCCTGGAACCCCTGGAAGAGGGAGTAGCTCTTCTCGCCCTCGGGTATGTTTTGCAGCAGCTCCTCGGGCACGTACGACAAGGCCCGCGATTGGATCTCCTTGGTTGACAGGCGTGACCGCACCATGTCCGTCGGGGTCGTGCGCGCCATCGAGAACACGTTCCGCTGCAGCGCTGGCCTGCGCAGGTGGCGATGCACCTCGCTCATGGCGCTCTGGTAGTGGGGGTTCGCGCCCGCGTCGGACCGCGGGGCCATCAGGTGCGAGGCGGTGGAGGTGACTTTGCGGCCGAATGCTTCGAGTCCTCGGGTCTGCCATTGTTGCGCCTGCGGTTAGTCCTGTTGACGATGGATTGCTCGTGGCCCACTCCCCGCTGACATCCGGGTTGGCAGCCTAGAAGGGAAACAGAAGAGATTGTCGCGCTCACAGATATCACCGAGGACTCGTCATCAAATGACCCCAGATCCTGGAGGTCATTTTCGCGCCCCGCGTCGGCCATCCGTCGGCACAGTCAAGATTTGCCCCTTCCGCCCGCTCGTGATCAATTCGTCCGGAGCGCGCCGTTGTTGCAGTCGTGAGCCACAGGAGCGTCAGAGATAGCGATTGTTTAGGGCCGAGGTTGGGATGGCGTTTGGAGGTCGCGTGTCGTTGGTCGGAGCTAGGCAGTATGCGAATGTAGGCAACGTGAGCTCGCGGCGACGCGGAACGGAACGCAACGGCAATGCCCCTCGAGAAACAACACTCAGTGGGTGCAGCGTTCAATGGATGCGGCACAAAAATTGTTAAGCCGGCAATCCTTGTGACGGTCAGCTCCAGGCCGAGTTCCAGCGAGCCAGAGTGGATCTCAGCAGAACACAGCGGCCAGGGGTAGGTTCTCGCTTTGGCCTCTTCCAGCCAAGTGCAAGAGCGCAATGGAATTTGGAGACTGTGGGGGTGTGCCAAGGCTTTCTCCCCCGGGATTTGCTTTGTGCGTCACATCCCTCTCGGTCTCTCCAAGTAAATGCTCCGAATCGGATCCCGGACTCAAAACGGGCAAGAGTCACGACAAGATATTTGCTTTTCTTTTTCCCTTTTTTTCTTTCCAACCCCCCCTTCCCTTTTTTTCTCCTTACCGTCCACTTCAACTTTGAATATATACCGCCGAATACCCCTCAACCAGCATGGACTCGCTAATTGACCTCTCGGAGTCGTCCAAGGCCCTGGACCTCTCTCGCATCCGCTTCCAGTTGATGTGAGTCCAGCCGAGCACCTCCGAAAAACGGGGAGAATTTTGGGGCGCCTTCCCGATACTCACACACCATTTCGTGGCCAGTCGACTAGAGGACACCATCACCTTCCACCTGATCGAGCGGGTCCAGTTCCCCCTGAACCAGAACATCTACACGCCGGGAGCGGTCCCCATCCCCAACAGCAGCCTGAGCTTCTTCGACTGGTACCTGGCCGAGCAGGAGAAGCTGCAGTCGCTGATCCGGCGCTACGAGTCCCCCGACGAGTTCCCCTTCTTCCCGGACGCCGTGCAGAAGCCCATCCTGGACAAGCTCGACTACCCGCGCATCCTGTACCCCAACGACGTCAACGTCAACGATAAGATCAAGCAGTTCTACATTGAAAAGTTCCTGCCCAAGGTGTGCCCGGACTTTGGGCGTGGGGACCGGGGTGTCTCGCAGGAGAACTACGGATCGTCGGCCACCTGCGACATCGCCTGCCTGCAGGCGCTGTCTCGGCGCATCCACTTTGGCAAGTTCGTGGCCGAGTCCAAGTTCCAGTCCGACGCCGACAAGTTCACCCGCCTGATCCGCGCCAATGACCGCAAGGCCATCGGGGACGCCATCACGAACGCGGCCGTCGAGAAGAAGGTGCTGGAGCGGCTCAAGCTCAAGGCGCAGACCTACGGGACCGACCCGTCGCTGGGCCCCGACGGGTGGGACCAGAGCAAGATCAATGTGGAAGCGGTGGTGTCCATGTACGAGGACTTTGTCATCCCCCTGACCAAGGAGGTCGAGGTCGAGTATCTGATGCAGCGGCTGGAGCCGGTCGAATGATAATGTCTTATTTTTGTTGTTGTCCCCATCTTCTCTTTATGAGGCCGTCCCGACGTACTCGGCGATGGCCTGCACGGCCCCCTGGAACTTGTCTGCCTCGATCAGCATCATGAGCCCGCACGGCTTGACCCCCATCTCCTGAAACGCGCGCTTGCTGTCGGCGACCGACTCGCCCTCCCTGGTGAACTCGTACGTGCCCGAGGCGACGGCGTGCTTGCGCATCTCCTCGTCCTCCGGGTGGAAGTACTGCAGCTCGGCGACGTCGCGCGCCTTCTTCTGCTTGCGCTCGCTCTGGTCCAGGCTGGACGCCACCTCGCGGTACGTGCGCGACACCACCAGGTAGTGCGAGAACTCGTACGGCTCCTCGTCCTCGACGGCCGCCTCGATCTCGTCCACCATGCACGACCACATGGGCGGGATCACCTCGGCCGGCATGTTGAGCAGCCGCTCGGCCAGCACCAGCCCCACGTGCTGGCCCGACGCGAGCACCTCGGGCACGGCCTCGGCCAGGCTCTTGTCGTCGGCCGTCTTGGCCCGCGCCGTCAGGTACTCGACCAGCTGCGCGATGGGCTTCTTGGCGCGGTGCTCGTGCAGGTTGAGCACGGTGAGGAAGGCGTAGGCGTCGTTGGCCTTGTCGTCGACCTTGCAGGTCGAGCCGATGGTGTTTTGCTCGACGATGAGGTCGCTCAGGCCCGACAGGTCGAAGAGCGTGTTGTCGGCGTCGAACAGCTGTCGCAGGAGCGTCTTGACGCCGTGGAAGTCGATTTGCGAATCGTAGTTGAAGAGCTCAAAGTCCACGTTGACGATGTCCATGTCCTAGGGTAAGCGGGAATCGAATGTTAGTCGGAGTGCCGCCAGCGCGCGGGCGCGGTGAGAGTTCTTTGTTCTCACCTCGTCATCAGAGCTGTCATCCTCGCCCTTCTTGTCGACGGCGGGGTCGGCCATGGGGACGTCCCCCTGCCCGTCAATCTCTCTTGAGCGCTTCTTTCCCATTGTGGGTGACGATCTGATGATGTTGTGGATCTTGGTACTCAATTCAACTTCAGATGCTGGGTGTACAGCTTCACTTCGCGCCGGGAGCTGGTGACTGCGGGGACCTTGATGACCGGCTCAAAATTTTGAGAGCTGCCCCTCGCAAAGGCCGGCGTGATAAGAGGCTGCGGGAGCTTATCAAGACCCTAACCCTGGCTAAGAGCTCGCCGCCACTCCAGGAGATAGACAGGCTCGAGACAGCTCACAGGTGAAGATCGGTCACCGGCGAATGCCACCCAACGATATATATACAATCCTATTGGCTATGTATGATGGTTCTTCGAGTTGAACAGACTCTGGGCCTCATGCGGTTAGAGTGTTCCTGACGGCTCCATGGACAGTCACTAAGCCGAGGAGCATGATCAAGGAAGGAGAGCCTGAAGCTCCATAGCAGTTGAGCTCTAATTGCATAGATCAACCAACGCCTTCCAGTTCAGCTGAGAAACAGTGCCCCGTTCACTTCTCCTTCAACCAACAATAAATCATACAGCTTAGATGAAACCCGGCATCAATGTCGACGAAGTCACCATCTTCACACTTGCTCGATAAATCCCACACCAAAAACAACTGTAAAGCACCGGTTGCCCTCACATGTAGCCCATCTCTTCCGACATCACCCACCAACTGACCTCTAAACCCCTCCATTCAACCCCGCGACATGGCAAAGCCCCAACCCCTCGCGCAGGCGGCATCGCAGATGGCCAAGTGGCCACAGCTGACCGCCCTTACACCTGCTCGGCGCCCCAGCCCGCATCCGCCTCGCGCATGTTCGCCGGGGGCTCGATGGAGGGAATAAACTCGAGGGCGACGTAACCGACACCGATGACGCCGACGATGGAGCCGGCGATGATCCTCAGGACGTGGTCGTGGAGGAGAATGGAGCCAATGAAGATGTAAACTGCGCAGACACCCAATCAGCCCTAGCGCCCAGCAACACAAGAAGGGGGCGGAGATGTGAACATACAGATACCACGGCCGAGGAACGAGAACAAAAACGAAGCGTAGCGCGAGACCTGCGGCGGGATCTGGAACTCTGCACATGCCAGCGTCAGTCAGTAGCTCCCCTGCAGATTGCGTCTCGCGGGTGAGAGCCATACCAAGCAGGCCAGTCGCTGTCACACATAAAACCGTTAGCACACCCCTCCCACATCCACACAGCCAGAGAGGAGGAGAACTCACCCAAACCAAAGATGATCACATAAATACCAACAACCGACGACTGGCTACACAGCCCCAAACCCCCGCAATCAGCATCCAGTCACCTGTTGGAATCCGCGAAGCGAGGGGGAAAACATACAATCCAATGGGAAAGAATTGCGAGATACCGCCCAGAACCATCAACACCGCCACCACCAGGTTCACAATGCGACTACACAGCAATCGTTAGCTAGCTATCCAGCAAGAGAGACCATGCGCATGGCGCGCGCGCAAAGAGGCGGGGAGCAAGACGGTCAATTGCTTGCTCGCTCGCCCGCCCCAGGCGCGTCGAGCAAACAACGGACGGACAAGCTCGGCGCCGGGGTGTGGGTGTTGGAGGTTCAGAGAGAGGAGTGAGACGCACAAGCTGTCCGAGAAGTCCATGTTTGCGAGAGCTTGTGACTAGCGGGCGGAGAGGGGTGGATGCGATGCAAAAGCGTCCGAGATTCGGCGTGGATATCGGGGTGGTTGTTCGATTTGATGCGCTCGCGGGTCGTTCGTTGATGGGGGAGGGTTGGTTGTCGAGATGGGAAGTTGGAAGCTGGGAAGCTGGGAAGCTCGTGGAGCTTCGAGCGTTGCGAAACAAGTGGGGCCTTCTTGGCGGACGCAGCAGCTCCGCCGCCGCGCCGCGTGTGCCCACCATCTTTCCGGGCCAAGCAGCGTCCTATAAGTCTTGGCAGAGGCAATGGATGTAAGTGTAACTCGGGCATTCACGACGAAGGCTCAGAAGGAGAGAGCACTACCTCAGAGAAAGGAATTCGGCGCCAAAGCCAACGACAGCGATTGCGCAGCGCAACAAGTCTGCGTCAACCCCAGGTCGTTAATCTGCATTCTGAACCCCGAAATCGAGCGTCTCCGTGTCCTCCATACCCTCGTCCTGATCACCTTCCTCGTCGCAGTCCGCCTCGCCGTTCCTATCCTCAGTACCATCGCAGCTCTCCTCAACCCTGTCCTTTGCCTGTTGACTCCGCTTGTTCATAGAATCCGCTTTGTCGTCAATGAAGGCGGCGTCTCTTGAGCTCTAGGCCGCTACCTCCGTAGAGTTGGCAGAGTCGGAGCCGCTCGGCGCCTGGGCATCGCCATGAGGCTGCTCTGAATCCGCTTTAGGTTGCTTCGACTTCTAATAACATGATATGTCAGTCACGTTAATCCGTCGGCGACGATCTGAAATGAGATCGGGAACTTACGCGGGCAGAAGGGAGACTGTGCCGTCCACGCCGGTCGGCCTCTTCTTACGCCTTCTTAAGCCCTTCGAAAGTCTTCTCAACCATTTCCATCGTCTGTCGAAGCACTTCTTTCCCCTGCTGGTGCATCCCTTGTGCCTGCTGAAGCTTTTCTTGCAGCTGCCGAATTTCTTCCACCGACCTTTCAAGCTTTTCCCACCTTTCGCGGCGGAGTTGCCTCGTCTTCTCGGCTTTCTTGTCTGCGAGAGTCCGGGGCTGCTTGCGCGCAAGACCCGGTTTCTTGAGCGCGGCATCGAGAGGCTTCGAAGAAGGCATGGTGCCGGTCGCGAGTTGCGTGACGGTGCGGTCGGAGGCAAAATTGAGGCAGAGTGGAAACTGACTGCGGCGAGATCGCTGAAAGTCTGTTGCTGGAAAGACGCTGAAGAAGATGTGGGGGTTGGTTATATTTGGAGAGCAGATGGGTTTTTTGGTCGATGGGGAGATGGGTTTCTTGGTCGAAGAGGAGATGGATTTCTTGGGAGGTGGTAATTTTCCCGGGAGGAGATGAGTTTCTGGGAGGAGATGAGTTTCTGGGAGGAGATGGGTTTCTTGGAAGGAGATGGGTTTCTTGGAAGGAGATGGGTTTCCCTTGGAAAGAGATGGGTTTTTTGGTCGAAAAGGGGAAATATTTACGGTCAAGGAAATGAATTTTATGGTCGAGGAGAAGAATCAGTTGTGGTTTAGAAGGATGAGTTTTATGGTCGAGGAGTAAATGTATTATTTTTGGATGGTTTCCATTGTTTGCTAGAACTGTCCGAAACTCTTGTCAACAAACTGGACGCGCTGCAGTATTTCGCGTGCCTCCCTCCAACGTGATGAATAGGAGGAAACTGAGGTGCCTGCTGGGATGCCAGAGCGCAAGAGAGAAAGTTCAGGTTGGTATTCCATATTGGATGCGACTTGGCATCACAGGTTGAATTCCGTACGTATCGGTGAATACCGACTGTCACCCCCCAACCAAACGCTATTTTGGACCACAAACCGTGACTCCCTACCGTTACATGACCCAGCCAGTCAATCCCAGACGCCTCTCTGCCAAGTCAAGAGATGATGAGATCTACCTCTCCCAGAGCTTCCAACCCCCTTCATGAACAACCGTAAAAAGGAAAATCCCGTGCCGCCTCGAGCGGGCCCAACAGAAATCTAAACGCTGTGTAATCATTCCCCCAGCTCCGCAAGCTCCCGCTCCTTCGCGGCCAGCAACTCCCTCATCATCTGTCTTTCCCGCTCTAACATGGCCCGCTTCTCGGCTTTTGCTCTCTCAGCCTCGCGAGCAGAACCGCCTTGAGGCCCAGGAAACTGCTGGGGTGCCGATGTATGCCCGCTGTGGGGATACGCTCCCGGGCTCGGCGTTGAGGCCGCAGTGCTGCCAGGCGTCATAAAATACTGATGTTGTTGATGGTCGGAAAGATCCTCGGGGGCCGGGCTCGTGGCGGTAGGGTTGAGGATCGACTTGATGGACGACAGACGCTTCGGGTGGTCTGTGTCAGTCTGACTGCCCGGATCCATCTCGGCGGAAGAGAACGACCGTTTCCGTGACGGCGAAAGAAAGGACGCCGGGGACAGCGACGACTGACGGTCATGCGGCATGGGAATGGACGTCAACGGGGCGAGTCGGTTCTCGTTGATCAAGGAATCGGATATGTGGTGAGGATGACCCAGGTGCGACGAGTGGTACTGTCCCAGATCGCTCGACGGCGGCGGTGTCTGCCTGTTCTGCATCAGGACCGTCTCCGGGACCAGTGTCATGGGCGTTTCCTGTCGCCGTCGGAACCCCAAATTCACGGATCCGTCTGGGTTCATGGAGCCTTTTTCTTGTGTTGACTCGGCCTCCGATGGCGGCGAATCCGCTCGTTCGCTAGGATTGCTCTCGGTGTCCTGGCCGGCGCCTGGTACAGGTATGACGCGTTTCCTCCTTTTGATGATGGACTTCTTCATGGTCACAGGCCTGTGTACGCCATGCAACTTGTAGTAAAGTCCTGCGAGCCCAAGTCAGCAACGCAAACCAGGTGAGGGCCGTCAAGAAAGGTGCTTACCGCAGGCATTACAAATGGTGTGGCCGGCCTCGTCTCTGCGCCAAAGGGGTGTGATTGTTGTTCCACAATTCTGGCATGCGATGACAACAGTGGTGTTTTGGTTCTGGATCTGCAAGGCCGCGATGTCGATAGGCGTCGGATCATCCGGGTTGCTGGTAAACGACTGCGGCTTGGATGCGCCCTGGCACTTCAACACGCTCAGGCTCGCACTCTTGGAGACTCGATTGTTGTAGGCCGGGCAGCCGCCACAGCCCTCGGCACCGCCCGTACCATTACACCGTCCTCCGCCCGGACACGACCCCGACGGTGTCGGATCGGCGGCCACGTACTTTGCTACCGGTGCGTTCGGCAGCAACGGTACTTGAGCCTTCGGAGACAGTTTGACGGGCGACTGCCGAGCTCCAGTCCCAGCCACGGCGGGCGGTCGCTTCAGGTTGGTGGGTCGAGCGGCATTCCTGGCCTTCTGATACAACCCGCAAGCGTTACAGATGGTCTCGCCTTGTGGTGATCTCCGCCAGAGAGGAGTTCGCGTTGTACCGCAGTTACTGTGTCCGTCAGAAATAGGACCGGCACGAAGAGAGCAATTCGGCTCACCTGCAGACCTGGCCCATGTACCCCTGACCGGAGCCAGCTGGTGATTTTCCTTGACTTGACGGGCTCCCTGCCTTGTAGTGTGTGGGGCTTGGAGGCGCCGGTGAGACAGCAGAGACGCGTGTTAATGTCGGCGAGGCCCCGGCATCGGATCCAGACTGGTCTTGCTCCTCAAGAAGGGCGGGTTGGGGTGTCAGATGCTGTGTTGAATTGCTAGCATCCCTCGAGGCCATGGGCCTTGATGGCAGGGCGGTCCGGCGAGGAGCAGGTGCGGTTCCTGCGGGAGGGTGCGGGCCCAGGAGCTGCGAAGACTCGGACAACGCCATTTTCGGGCGCGGCACTGGGCAGACTTCGTCGGAGATTCACAGAAGAGAATGGGAGGAGCGCGGGTCGACCAAGCAGCAGCAGATACCTGCCAGTGGTGATGAAATCGATGGTCGATTCAGGACAAACAGAGGCCGCTGTTGTCGACTGTCGTCACTTCTCGGGCTGTTTCGCACTCGGAATCGCTGGCAACGATGGGAATATCGTTACGCCGAAGCCTCGGGCCAGAATACGGTCGAGACACGCCACCGAGCGAGACTCGGAGCGTGGGATGTGGGGAAGAGAGAAGGGAGAATGGCTGCAGTAGCACAAGAGCCGGGTCTCGTCACACCACACGAGGTCAATGTGGCTGAGAAACGAGGTTTGCGGGGACTGTGATGATGACGCCGTTCCAAGATGGCGACAGACTGGGTTGCGGTGAGGAAGGGAGCAGGCTTGGGCGGGCTGTTGTCGAGGCCTAGGGGTCAGAACTGTAACGCAGCGGCTCCACAGCGTGAGTTATCTGATCGAAGACGGCCGGAAGCCGGGGTTTTGCATCCAGAGAGAGAGGTGCCTTGGTTAAAGTCCAAGAAGAGCCCAGGCCAGGCAGGCAGGTAATTAGGCGGTGTCCCCGATAAGAGCCTGGAAGGGGTACGGATTCCTGTGGACAGAAGTCCTTGGCAGGCGTCGAGGCAGCAAGCGACCGGGGGTCGATCCAGGCGGATCTCGGAAATCCAGCCGCAGGAGAGTGGGCGTGCCCAGATGTGTCGATGCTGGGGCGACGGGGGTTCACTCTGGGCAGCTGGTGGTCGAGAGGCGAGCTGTGGACGAAGCCCGGGAACAAGTCGAATCGAATTGATGGAAGGGAGCGCATCAGGAAGTCCGGTCCACTTTAGCCATCTCTGGCCAGTCAGAGGCTGTGCAATGTCAGCAGGCAGGGGACGGTCAGGGCTCCCTGGACAAGACGGGCATCAGGGTCCCGAATTACGTTGGCGGCAGGCAGTGAAAAGTGACCGACTTCTGGCGGTGGCAGCTCTGCCCATTT
>FTIZ01751945.1_pt1 | contig 14486 bp, 13 predicted proteins | sample 1658381 | NCBI WGS metagenome assembly FTIZ01 (sample SAMEA3914822, study PRJEB12502) | metagenome | biome: forest; material: soil | place: USA | collected 2012-03-12 | depth 0.1 m
TACCGCCGCATGAATGATACGGCTTCAAGGCATGAGATATGCTCGCAGCTGAAGCGAGCATCCGGGTGCTCGTCCCTAAGGCGCGGCATGATTTCCCGGAAGAAGTACGCTTCCTTATGGTAGGGATCAAGCTCATCGCCGTTGAGGCTGAAGTTCAGCTCGCAGTGAAGCTGGACGACTTTACCGGCGGCGGCGCAAACCTGTATCGCTTCGTACGGCCGCGTGCCGCGCGTAAACAGGCTCCGCACGTCGGCAACGCCATTGTGCGAGTTAGTGGTCGCTCCGCGGGGATAGAACTTCATGCCGATGAATGTCTTCTCGTCGATGCCGGCAAGCAGATCTTCAGGATCGATCTCGTCGGTAAGATATGCGAGCAGATACGGCTGGAAATGACTTCCGCAGGCTTCGCATATCTCGCGCAGATATTCTTTGCCTCGTGCTGCGGTCGTGACCGGCTGGGCGAGGTTCGGCTCGAAGATTGCGCCCCAGAACTGGCGCGCGGTCATCGGTCCGATCTTCTTCAACAGGGCTCCTTCGCGACCATGCACGTGGGCGTCGAACGGACGGCTGATGCTGAACTCCTTCACTGTACTCTCCTATGGTTTTGAAAGGGCAGACTGCGAGGACTGTAGCACTCGGGAGCTATAAAGGAAAATGAAAGCGGCGGCCCGGAGGGCCGCCGCAGTATGGTTATGTAGTGTTCCCGAGCAGCTCATGCGCGCGGCGGATGATGCTTCGCACCCGCCAGGGGCGTAACATCGCTACTGATGAGAAAAAGATCGAAGACGCGCCCACCGAAACGAGCGTATCCACATCGTCTTCGCATAGGATGCCGCCGCCGGCATTCACATGCGTGCTCGCGTCGAGTCGGCGGAATTCGCCGACCCAGTGCGCGACCTCCCGCAGGAGCGGCGCGCCCGAGAGTCCTCCAGCCGTGAAGCCGCGGTGTTCGAGCGGAGAGCCGCCGCGGAAGAAGCGCTCCCACCATGCCTTGGGGAAATATTCCCCGAACGGCACCGAGTTCGCGATGCAGATACCCGAGCAGGCCGGATGCCGAGCGATGACCTCTGCCACCTCGGGATTCACGAGCAGGTTGAGCTTCACGACGATGGGCAAGTGCAGCTCGCCTAGAGCGGTAAGCAGCTCATGCGCGCGTTCGATCAGTTCGACCATGTTCTGATGTGCATTCGGGCACGACAGGTTGAGCTGCAATCCCAGATTCAAGGTGCGGAAATTGCATCGGCGCACGAGCATCGACTGTATGAACCGCGAGACTTCCCCCGCATGCCGGGCATCCTTCTTCGGAAGCACGGGCGTATACGAGATGAAGAACGGATCCCGGATGCGCTGCCAGCGTTCGGTCTTGAGGATGGCATTGATGCCCGGATTCGAGAGCCCGACAGCATTTAGCGCCATCTTCTTTCCCGGATAGGTGACGATGCAGCTAGGAAATCGACGCAACGGTGTATAGTCGGCCGCAAGCGCCATGTTCCCGTCGTGCGGATAGCTTGTGACGGTCTTCGCGACGAACGCAGAGCCTTTGAATGAGAGCCCAGGCACGAGCGGATGATACCAGTAGCCTTCCCTGAAGAAGCCGCGCGTTCCGGCGCCGTCCCATACAGGGCCGAAGGGCTTGAGGCTCGATGATGTGAATGAAAGAGCAGTCGGTTGGTCCATTGATCCCTCCCTGGATACTCATGGCACTCTACCAGCGCCTCCGCATGTACGCCACTTATTCCAGATACAGCTTCTCGAGCTTACCCTGCACAATGGGCGCAAGGGCGGGGAAGCCGCGCAGTTCTGGATCGGTTTCGATTATCTTCGCGGCCTCGGTGCGTGCCGCTTCTACGAGCCGCAGGTTCTTGATGGCCTCCATAGCGATATCAGAGACGCCCCATTGGCGGTTGCCGGCCAGCTCGCCGGCACCGCGCAGCGCGAGGTCGTACTCGGCGAGCTCGAAGCCGTCCTTCGCTGTCGTGAGCGCCTTGAGGCGGTCCTTCGTCGCCGGACCATAGGATTCCGGCAGCGCGAAGCAATACGCCTGATGGTTCGAACGAATGACGCGGCCGCGCAGCTGATGTAGCTGCGACAAGCCGAAGCGCTCGGCGCCTTCGATGAGGATGATGGTCGCATTCGGCACGTTCACGCCCACCTCCACCACTGACGTGGCAACGAGAATGTCCGTCTTACCGTCGCTGAAAAGCTTCATGGCATCCTCTTTCGCGGCCGGCGTCATCTTGCTGTGCAGGATGCCGATTGTCGCATTCGGAAAGACCTCTTTCTTGAGCCGCTCTGCTTCCGCTTTCACGGACTTTGCCTGCACGGCGAGTTCCTTAGTAGGGTCCGGCTCGTCGATGCGCGGGCAGATGACGTACGCCTGGCGGCCGGCAGCGAGTTCCTTCTTCACGCGGTCGTAGGCTTCCTGCCGTTTCTCGGGCCCGAGCACCTCGGTGATGATCGGCTTGCGGCCGAGCGGCATCTGGTCGAGCACGGACAGGTCGAGGTCGCCGTACAGCGTGAGCGCGAGCGTGCGCGGGATCGGCGTGGCGGTCATGGAAAGCAGGTGCGGCGACACGCTGTGTTTCTGCGTGAGCTTCTGGCGGTGCGCCTTGCCGAAGCGGTGCTGCTCGTCGATGATCGCGTACGCGAGGTTCTGGAACTCGAGCGATTTGTAGATGAGCGCGTGCGTGCCGATGACGATCGGGATTTCGCCGTTCTTCACCCACTTCGCGAACTGCGCGCGCGATACCTTGGCCGATTCCTCGTACGCCACTTTGCTCGGGAACTTGCGACACTCGCTACCGGTGATGAGGCCGATCGGGATCGGATGGTCCTTGAAGTATGAGACGAAGGTAGAGAAATGCTGCTTCGCCAGGATCTCGGTCGGGCACATATAGGCTACCTGCAGCGTACCTGAGGTGCGGCCGGGCGGACGCGACGTGGCGACCATGTAACTAGTTGCCGCCGCGACGGCGGTTTTGCCGCTGCCGACATCGCCTTCGAGCAATCGGCGCATAGGATGCGCTTTCTCGAAGTCAGTCACGATGGTGTCGATGGCACGTTCTTGTGCTTCTGTTGCCGGGAAGGGGAAGGTGCTGATGAAAGTGTTCAGACTTTTGCGGTCTGCAGCCACCGGCAGCGATTTCTCCTGCTCGGCCGTACGGCGCTCGAGCTGCAGCGCCAGCTGTAGCGTGAAGATCTCCTCGAAGGCGAAGCGCTTCTTCGCGGTCTCGGCGTCGCGCAGGCTCTTAGGCGCATGCATCCACACCAGCGCCGTAGAGAGGCTCGGCAGGCTGTAGCGTTTGAGCATGTCGGCCGGTATCGGGTCAGATAGCGTCTCATGCACGCCGGCGCTGAAGATCTTCTTCATCGCATGCAAGAACCAGAGCGACGATATGCCGCGGCTTTCCGGGTAGATGGCATAGAGCGCATCGTCGACGATGGCTTCGCCCTCGACGGTCGTGAAGAGCGTGTCATGGACGTCTTCCGGCCCGATCGGCGACTTGTCTATTTCCGGGTTGGCCAGATACAGCTTCTTTTCGGTGCCGGCGATACGACCGGTGGCCTTCACGACCATGCCGTCAGCGACCATCTTCGCCATATACGGCTGCGAGAACCACATGATCTTGATGCGTCCGGAGGAATCTTCGAGCCAGGCTTCGGCCATCGGGCGCTTGCTCTTCCAAGCTTTCTTCGTTTCCGGCTTGCGAATGGTGCCGTATAGCGTGACCTCGGTGCCCGCCTGTACGTTCGCTACGCTGCCGGTCGGTCCGGCGGCTTCATAGCGCGCAGGGAAGTGATAGAGCAGGTCTCGGATCGTGCGGATGCCTAGGCGCGTAAGCGCCGACTTCTGGTCGGCGCGCAGGCGAGGGAAGTGCAGCGTGACGAGGTCGTCGGCCTTCATATACGAATTATACGCTCGTCGCCGCTTCCGCGCTTGCTATAGTTATTAGCGATGAAAAGGAATATCCTAGTATTTCTTGTACTTCTCCTTATCTTGATTCCAGTCGGCATATCGCTGGCTAAATCGAGCCAGCCGACGGGCTTTACGGAGCAGGTATCGTATAACGACCTGCTCTACAAATATTCGCTCGCTTCGACACAGCGTCCGGTGCGCGTACTCATCGTGCCGGGGCACGAGCCGGGGTTCGGCGGCGCCGTCTACCAGGGCGTATATGAGCGCGAGCTGACGGTCGAGATAGCGGACCAGCTCGCTGCCTACCTGCGGCAGAACCCGAAGCTGCAGGTCATCGTGGCGCGTTCAAATACCGCCTGGAACCCGGATCTGGCCTCCTATTTCAGCCTGCATTGGGATGACATCCAGAAGTTCGTGGCGAGCCAGAAGAAAGCGATGGCGAAGCTTGTGAAGAAAGGCGCGGTCGAGACGCGCAGCTCGGACGAACAGGTAGACCATGCTACTGCGCCCGATGACGTGGCGCTCCGCTTATATGGCATAGGGAAGTGGGCGAACGAGAACGATATCGACTTCGTCGTGCACCTGCATATAAACGATACGCCGGACCATGGCCCGGATAACCCTTCGGCTAATTCGGGCTTCGCGGTATACGTGCCGGACGCGCAGTACGGGAATGCGGCCGCGTCGCGGCCGCTCGGCGAAGCCATAGCGCGCCGCCTTGCTGCCATGAACGCCACCTCGACGCTGCCTATAGAGAACCAGGGCGTCGTGGAAGACCAGGATCTCATCGCGCTCGGCGCCAACGGTACGGTATTCATCCCGAGCACGCTCATCGAGTATTCCTATATAACCGAATCGAAATTCACGCATCCGGAAGTGCGCGCGACCGTTACGAAGGATTTCGCGTACGAGACGTATCTCGGCATCCAGGACTACCTGCAGAACCCGGTCGCTGCTCAATACCCGACTGCTTCGCTGCCGCATACGTTCTCGAGTACGCCCGTGCAGAATGCCTCGAGCCCGGACGCGTACGCGCTTCAGGCCGCGCTGCACGTAGCCGGCTTCTACCCCGTCGCGACGACGACGAAGGCGCATGCCGGACAGCCGGCTACCACGACGCCGCGTACGCTCGCGGACTGCCCGATATCGGGCCTCATGGGACCGTGCACGGTAGACGGCATCGACGCCTTCCAGAAAGTGCACGGCTGGGCGCCGACCGGTACGCTCGGCCCACGCACCCGCGCAGCGCTCAACGCACTCTTCGGTACGGGCGCAGCGCGATAGCGTACAATAGCGTCATGGCTACGAAGCGAGCGAAGCGGAAGGAAGCGCGGCACTGGTTCGCGCCGTACCATTTCGTCGTGACGTTTCCCGAGCGCGTATACCCCTTCGCGACCGTGATAGAAGGGCAGAAGGTGCGCTGGCGCCGCTCGTACGACGAGCGCCTTACCGAGATACAGAAGCAGCTCGGCGTCGGCCGCTACGGCCTAAAGCTAGGTGCGTACCGGGAGATCATGCATATCCTCGGCGCTGGCGTCCTCATCGTGCTAGCGACGACGATCTCGCAGTATTTCTGGGGTAGCGACGCCGCGATACCGATCATGTTCGTCGTGGCGATGCTGGTCATTACGTACCAGGAGTTCGTGCTCCAGCCGCGCACGTACAAGCAGCATCTGAGCAAAGGCATCGTTGACTGGTTCAGCTGGAATCTGCCGCTCGCGATCTATATATTGCTTCACTTCTAAGAAGAAAGGCGGCCGGAGGCCGCCTTTCTTCTAATCGCGCTGTATCGCTTCTCGTACCCGATCGTATACGGTCGCATACCAGGCTCGGTCGCGGTCGTTGCCACAAGTTTCCGCTACCTTCTGGTACGGCACCCACTGCGCGTCCTCGATCTCCAGCGTTGGCGCGAGCTCTGCTCCATGCGGCGCGGCGAAGAGGTACATATGTATATGCTTCAGCTCGGAGTAGTCGTAGGTGCCGTCTGGATTTATATGGTTGCGTTCGTACGTTCCAAGGTCGCCGAGCAACTCAAGGTCGGACAAGCCTGTCTCTTCCGCTACCTCGCGCCTCGCGGCGTCCTCATCGCTTTCCCCAGCCTCTGGATGACCCTTCGGGAACAGCCATGCACCGTTACTGTTCTTGTTTCGTATCATAGCTACCGTCCCACGGTCGCCCAGAACGATACCTCCCATCGCCGTAGTATGCCGTATATCCGTGCTCGCCTGTTCCAATTCCATAGATAGGAGTATCCTACACCTTTTCAGATGGTTCTGGCATGAAGGCGAGCGCTAAGGCTGCCAGGGCCAATGCGACGTCGCGGAAGAGCACGTCGATGTCGCCGAAATTAACCGCTACGATGGCCAGCAAGAGCGCTGCTGCGGCAAGCGAGGGGAGCTGTATGCGGCGTCCCCACAGTATCCAGAACGCGATGATCACTTCAAGCAGGCCGAAGGCGTGCAGGATGATCAGCGGATTTACGGGCAGTGTTGTCACGAATCGCGGGAAATAGCCGATCCAGGAATAGGGATCGGACAGGGCCGCGATAGGCGGATAGAGGAAGGCGAGCGCGATGCCGAGACGCAGCAGAAGGCGGCCGCGCGCTGCGCTAGTCGGGATACGCATTGGCGTTGAAGCTAGGTGCTGCTGCAGCGGCTGCGCCGAGCGAGCTCGGGGCGGCGTTCACCGTAACGGTGCCCTGGTCGCTTTCGTGCATATGGTTATGGAAGCCCCAGGTGCCTGCCTTGCCGAACGTGAAGCTGAAGCTGCCGCCCTGCGGGATGGCGGTGCACTCATCGAACACTTGGGCAGACGTCGGCGCGTTATTCACGCAATGCTCCGTGCGCGACGTGCCGTCGTAGTCGGTGTGGTCAGGATGATCGTTCGAAGCGACCCACATCATGCCTGAGCTGTTGTTGATCCAGGTGACGGTCGTGCCCTGGGTCACGGTCACGGCCTTGGGTGCGAAACCGCTGTTCGTATAGCTTATGACGACCGATTTCCCGTTGGCGCCGACCGTAGCGTTGCCGGTCGCCGGCGTGCCGGACGCAGCCTGTGGCGCGGTCATCGGGCCGGTGCTCTTGCTGGCGTGTAGATACGCAAACAGGGCGGCGATGACGACGATAACCGCGACGATACCGATCCAAACATTCTTCATGGACATAGGGATGCGATGAGACGGATAACGCTTCCATTCTAACAGAAGAGGGCCGGCTAACGCCGGCCCTCTTCCTTATGCACTGCGCAAGAGCGCTTAGTGGCTCGCGACGTACGCGCGCGTGAGGCTGCCGAAGTAGCCGGCAGCAGGGGAGATGCCTGCGACTGCCTGGAGCTTCGCGAGCGCTGCCTTCGTAGCGGCGCCGAACGTCGTCGTCTCGTTGCCTGCGGAACCCGGGCCGGTCGTCGCGACCGTGTAGCCGTGGTCATTGAGGTACTGCTGGAGCGCCATGACGTCCGTACCGGTCGAGCCTACCGTGAGGTCGCGGGTGAACGAGCCGGTCGCAGCGGTAGTAGTGGTCGTCGTGGTAGTAGTCGTAGTGACCGGTGTCGACGGAGCCGACGTTGCCGGTGCGCCGCCCGTGGCTGCGATGACCGCGCGGGTCAGCGGGCCGAAGTAGCCCGATGCCGGAACGATGCCGTTGGCAGCCTGGAAGGCGGCGAGGGCAGCGACGGTCTGTGCGCCGAAGTAGCCGGTAGCGCCTGCCGGGATGCTGTAGCCGCGGTAGATCAGGTAGGCCTGGAGCGCCGTGACGTCCGTACCGGTCGAACCGGTCGTAAGGTCGCGGCTGATAGCCGGTGCCGAACCCATCGTGCCGCCGCCGTAGCCCGTGTTCGTCGAGCCGACCGGGGTAACCGTAACGGTGCCGTCGCTGTTCACGGTGACGACGACCGGGCCACCGCCTGCCGAAGCTACCGGCGATACGCTCTGGCCGCCATGGCTATGGCTTTCCGTGTCCGTAGTATTCGTCGTGCTTGCGGTCGTGAACGTCTGGGTAGAGGAGACGGCCGCATTGCCGGACGCGTCAGCCGATCGGACGCTGAAGTAGTACAGGGTCGATGGCGTAAGGCCGCTGACCGTTACCGAGTGGCTCGTAACGAGCGTACTGTCGAGCGGCGTCGTGGCCGGCGTGTCAGTGGCGCTCGTGCTGTACAGCACCTTAGAGTCAGCTCCCTCATCGGTCGTCCACGTGATGACGGCGCTGGTCGAGCCAGGCGTGCCGGACGAGATGCCGGAGATGACCGGCGGCGTCGTATCCGGCGTAGCGGTCGTGAACGTCTGGTCGCTGCCGAAGCTGGTGCCGACGCCGTTCGTAGCGAATGCGCGGTAATGGTACGTGGTGCTGGTGGCGAGGCTATTCACGGTCGCCGAGAACGAGCCGATGCCGAAGGTGCCGACCGCGCTCGACGTAGCGGTGTAGCTCGTCGTGAGGCCGTACTGGAAGCCCCGGGCCGTCGAGGACGCGTTGCCGTCGGACGTGATGGCGCCGTTGAACGTAGCGCCCGTAAGGCCGACGCCTGTCGCTGCGCTCGTCGTAACGGTCGGTGCCGTCACGGTAAGGGTCGTGAACGTCTGGTCGCTCGAGGTGGCTACGTTATTCGACACGTCAGCGGAGCCGACCTGATAGTGATAGGTAGTGCCCGAGGACAGGCCGGTAAGGATGATGGAATGGCTCGTCACGTACGACGGGGAGGTGGAAGACGATCCGTACGAGGTGGTGGCGCCGTACTTTACGGTCGAGCTGGCTGCTTCGTCCGTGGTCCAAGTGATGGTCGCGGTCGTCGCGCTTACACTGCTGCCGACGCCGGAGATGGCTGGCGGCGTGGTATCAGGGGTCGCGCTAGTCGTGAACGTCTGGTCGGAACCGTAGCTGGTGCCGGCGCTGTTCGTAGCGTACGCCTTGAAGTGGTAGGTCGTGTTCTGGGCAAGACCGGTCTCGCCGTAGGTGAACGACCCGACGCCGAAGGTGCCGTTCGCCGTCGTAGTCGCCCCGTAGCTGGTCGTAAGACCGAAGACGAAGCCGCGGACGGTCGAGGACGCGTTGCCGTCGGACGTGATGGCGCCGTTGAGGATCGCAGACGTATCGCCGACCGAACTTGCCGCGCTCGTGGTTACGGTCGGCGCGCTAACGCTGAGCGTGCTGAACGTCTGGTCGCTGCCGTAAGTCGTACCTACGCCGTTCGTTGCGTATGCACGGTAGTGATATGTCGTGCCGGACGTCAGGCCCGTCGTCGTGGTCGAGAACGATCCGACGCCGAAGGTGCCGCTTTCGGTAGTCGTGGCGCCATAGCTGGCGGTCAGGCCGATGTTGAAGCCGCGCACCGTAGAGGATGCACCGCCGTCAGCGGTTATGGAACCGTTAAGCACGGCGGTCAGCGCCGATACGGATGAAGCTGCCCCGGTAGTCACGGTAGGGCTGGTCGACGTCGTCGATCCGCCATACGTGCCGCTGCCGTACGTGCCGAAACCGTACGACGTGGAGGCGTACGCTGTATTGCCGAATACCAATGACGCTATGAGCGCCGCGCCCGCAACGAATCCGAGCGCGCGCTTGGCGCTACGCAGCGCCGCCATAGGCGCCGCCGCCGTAACCGCCGGCAGACTTCTTAGACGATAATGCCGAGGCGATCTTCTTGCCGCTCGGGATGCGGGAAATCACGAGCAGGCCGATCAGCGATCCGGCGAGCGCGAGGAATTCCTTACGGGTCAGTTGTTTGTCCATCATACGAATATATTTTTTCCACCTTTTCTTTATCTTTTGTACGCAAATAGTATACCGCCTTTCCGAGGCCGACGCTCAGCTCATAGATAATAAGTGTGGGTACGAGGAACAGGGAAAGGCTATACAGGTCGGTCGTCGGGGTGAGTATCGAAAGCACGATGATCATGATCACGTACGCAAGCGGCCGGTTCTTCGAAAGAATGCTCGGATTCAGTATCTTGGCGGCGGCAAGCAGGATGATGACGCAGGGAATCTGGAAAATACCTACCATCAGGGCCATTTCCATGAAAACGAAGCCCAGATACTTATCTGCCGTAAAGAAATTCTGTACGCCCGGCACCTGGATGCTGAGCAGGAACTTGGTCGTGATCGGGATAAGCAATAAATACGTATATATAGTGGCCGTAAGCGCGAGAAGCGTAGAAAAAAGGCAGAAGATAGCTACGTATCGGCTCGCGCGCGGCCCTAGCGCTGGCGATACGAAGCGGAAGATGGCGAAGAGGAAGAACGGCAGGGCGAGCAGGATGCCGCCGTAGAAGTCGATCTTGAAGATGAAGAGGAGAGGATCGAGCGGCGAGAGGAAGATCAGGTGCTGGTTACCGAGCGGCGAAAATACGGCCGCGATGATCTGGCGATGGAAGTAATGCGTCACGCCGGCGCCTACGATAAGGGCGCCTACGATAAGGAACACGTAATTCCTGAGCTCCAGGAGATGCTCCAGGAGCGTTTGGGCTTCGTTGCTATTTCTTTTTGCCATCCTTGCCCTCGGCAGGAGCGTCGCCCTTTACGCCTTCCTGGAAGCCGTCCTTGAGGTTGCGAACCGATTTGCCGATGCTGTGGGTGAGCTCAGGAAGCTTATCCTTGCCGAAGAAGAGCAGGAGCACGAAGACGATGAGAAGCAGTTCCGGGAGGCCGATGCCGAAAATATCCATATAAATTTGAGGGAATTTTTAACTAGTGCCTATAGTATCCCCAGCCTTGGCGTAAATTGCAATTGGGCGAGGGTGCGCAGTGAGGGTATACTTTATGCATATGTCTTATTCACTTCCGACACAGGGCGGCAATTCGGGCACCTGGGGCACCGACCTTAACAACTGGCTGCTCCAGAGCCACGACGCGAACGGCAACAATATCAGCGCGAAGATTACTGAAGTCACGAAGGGTACGGGCTATACGCTTGCCACTACCGACAACAGCATCCGCATCGTAGCTACCTCGGCCATCACCATTACCATCCCGACGGTCGGTACGCTCGGCAACGGCTTCGAATGCGAGATCGTGAACCTCAGCGGCGGCAGCGTCACGCTCGACGGCCCGGGCAGCACCAACATCACGATGTCCGCGAACGACGTCGCGACCGTCATGGAAGTGAACGGTACGCAGCTCGTCGCGAAGGGTGCCGCTACGGTCATCTCCTAGCGAGCATCAGTCTATACAAGCAAAAGCCGCGCCGCAGGCGCGGCTTTTGCTTTCCCCAAGGCCTCTTCTTCGGCGCGCTGCCTAGGATGGTATTGTGGGCGTATGTGGCTTAAGCCGGGCATCATCGCGAGCATTCTGGATGTCATCGCCCAGGGCGCGCCGTTCACGATGGATACGAACTTCCAGGGCGTAGGTTCGTCATCCTTGGAAGGAACGACCGACGATCCCTCGCAGAACTTCAACGGCCTGCTCAAGGCGGCAGCGGCGAATCCGGGCGCCATCTATTTCGACGGCATCGGCGGCGGCACGGCTGACGACGTAACGGGGGATGAGAACCCGTTGAATGCAAAGCATGCCAAATCGATAGCGGGCCGCATCGCGGCAGGAACGACGTACAACGGTTATACCGTCCAGCAAGGCCATTGGCTGCTTTCGTACGCGGGAAACGGGCTTACTTCTGCTAATCTCACCAGCGAATTCAATGAAATGCTGACGGGCATGGGGTATATCGGCACTCAGGATTTCTACCTGATGCATAAATTCAGCTATCTGCAGCCAAGCAAGGACCTCTTGCAATTCGTGCGCTTGAACGAATTGAATTGGCCGGCGCAGGTCATCGACTGGGATTACCTCATGTCGATCGCGCCGGAGGTGGATCCTAATGACCCGATCGACCAGTCGCTCGGTATCCCGCCGCGCAGCTACGAACTCGGCGGCTTCCAACAGGTCCATATGAACGCATCCGGATACCTGTATATGCACCAGCAAGCGATGCTGCCGCTCGCGATGGCGCATAGCGGCGGAGTCCCGTTCATTCCGCCGGGGCGCGTCGTATTCTCGCGTGCCGCGACATGCCAGACCAATGGCGGCTTCGTCGCCGATGTGGCAGTGACGCATAGCCTGGCTGGCTGCACTATCAGCACGACCAGTACCGACTTCGCGCTTTCCATACAAGCCGATAAGACGATACGGATAACGCGCGCTTCTAGTACGGTATTGAAGAACGATTACACCGTGGTTCCCGTACGTCTCACGAAGGCAGGCGTGTACCAGGACAGCCACTTCCGCGTAGCCTGCGGGAATGTATCCACTACTCCGGGCCGTATCACGCTGCGCGGCCAGACCGTCGAAACGTTGACCAATCTTTCGGGAGTCTCGGGCCAGAAGTTCTCATGCGCGTTCGGCATACAGCTGCCGTCGTCGCTGGACGGCAGGCAGATGTATATCTCGCTCTTTGGCGCGAATACCGCGAATTTCAATGTGATGATCCGTCGCGAAACAAATGGCGCGGTCAGCCTCTATATTTGCATGAACGGCGATTGGACCAGGAAGATCATCTACAACGCCCAGACCCCGGCAGTCGTCAACGGTGCTGCGGGGTTCGTATGGGTGTTCATGGATGTGGATCTCACCCGTCCGTACTGCGGCATGATGGTAGACGACGACACGCACGTATATCGGACGACGGCTCCGTCAAATTCACAGACGCTCGGCCCGATCACCACGAACTATACGCTCGACAACCTGGCGCTCGATGGCCCGTACCGCTTCGGCGGCGGGGACTGGGGATCGACCGGCCACGGGTTGCTTTCAGGTCCGGTGAAAGTAGCCAGCGCGAGCGTCGATACGTCTGACAAGACTATATTCCCGGTCGATTTGGTAGGGCCGTTCCTATTCAATGACGATATGGGCTTTACTGACAGCACGGTAGGCGTCGCGCGCCGTGCCGCAGTGCGTGACGCGACCACGAAGGCGCCGGTCGCGTGGCCATCCGATTACAAGCTGCTGAACCGCGCCGGCGACACCCACGTGCAGCCATATATCGGCATGGGCGGATACGCGTCGGACCTCTGGCGAGGATCGATCGATACGACCCAGGGCCTGACGGCGCGCAACCTGTTCGGGACCGGTCCCGACATGCGCCTCCTCTATTACAATCGCATGAGCGGCACCTAGCGCCGTCCGAAGTCTCAATATTTGTTTTAGCGGAGACGGAGGGATTCGAACCCTCGAGGGTTTTTACGCCCTGCCTCGTTAGCAGTGAGGTACTTTCGACCACTCAGCCACGTCTCCAATAGAGCCAAAATAACATTTCACAGGCCTTGCGTAAAATAGGGGGAACGTGCGCGATTCATGATGATATACTCATGCCAATAAGATCTTATGTGGCTGAAACCAGGAATCATCGCCGCAGCATCGGGTGTAGTAGCGCTGGCACGTCGTACGCCGCCTCCGTACTTCTTCAGCACAACGATATTCCCGGCAGCGCTGACCTATAATCCGAACGGTACGAGCGCAGCGACCCGGTGGGGCACTACCTACAATACGTCGACGTTCCGTCCAACGGGTACGCAATACTACGTTTCCACGACCGGCGATGACACGAACGGCAACGGTTCGAGTGGCAGCCCATGGGCCACGCTCCAGCATGCACATGATACTGCGGCTGCAGGAAGCCGCATCATGGTCGCGCCGGGACGCTATGCGCAAGTAGCGATCACAAAGAATATTAGCTTCGAAGCAACGACTGCTGATACGGTATACGTCGGTACGTTCCTCAAGAACAGCGATGTCGCGACCTGGGGTACGCTGGCGAGCGGACGTCAGCAGGTCACTCTGAATTCCGGCTATATCTATGGCTTCGTCGACCTGTCGGAAACCTATTCCGAACCCGACCTACGCAACTATCCGAAGGTGGCGCAGCATAGCCCAACAGCGGCAACGGACATCGCAGTGAGCCAGACTCATAGTCGCCCAGGCATCTACGTACCGAAAAGCTCCGCCTCGTACCTTGGCGCGGCCAGCGGACGCGACCTTACTAATAGCTTCGACACCGCGCTGCTAGCGTGGGCGAACAGCTCGACCAATCGCCCTTTCACGATTGCCGCTGGTCTGACGGTCTACAGCTACGGCATCTTCTGGGTCGGCGGTAAAGAGCGTACGATCGGCACGTCAGGTAGCGGTCTCAGCACGCTCTTCGTCATGGAAAAGGGCGGCGCGCTCGGACAGGGTTCGGATAACACCTACGACAACACGGCGCCGTCGAATACCGATCAGGTCATAAAGAGCTATGGCACGTTCGTCATGAAGGATAGCTGCGTTATCGGCAGCAATCTCGTCTATCAGGACGCGATCGACTTCGATAGCCAAGGCGGCAGCAGCGGCATGTACCTCAACAGCGTTATCGGCCAGGGCGGCAATCGCTCTGGCGATCAGGCTTCGACCACGCACCAGATCAAGTACGGCATCTTGTGTGTGAATAGCGTCATGTTCGACAGCGCGTCTATGATTGGTGATATTGGCCCTACGCTAGCAGGCTATTTCGGCCTAAAGTGCCTGAACGGCCCTTCAAGTAAATATGGTCCCACGCTGTATCAGGCCGGTGCAGGTAACGATGTGCACTTTTCAGACATCGTAATTACTGGCACTGT
>FTIZ01743599.1_pt1 | contig 14485 bp, 7 predicted proteins | sample 1658381 | NCBI WGS metagenome assembly FTIZ01 (sample SAMEA3914822, study PRJEB12502) | metagenome | biome: forest; material: soil | place: USA | collected 2012-03-12 | depth 0.1 m
TCGCCTTCCTGCGGCTTTTCCTTGGCGGTGTCCGGAATGATGATGCCGCCCTTGGTCTTGGCTTCTTCTTCGACGCGCTTGACCAGGACACGGTCGCCTAACGGGCGAAAGCTCATGGGATGTTCTCCGTTCAGATTTGAGAAAGGTGTTAGCACTCACGGACGGTGAGTGCCAATCGCAGCGCGGAGATAGGCGCAGGCCCGGACCGAGTCAAGGCGGGTCCGGGCGATTTTTAGCGCTAGAACGTGATACGCAGGCCGAGGCGGGCGGTGGTGCCGGTGACACGGCCGGAGGAGACGGTGTCATAGCCGGCATAGGCCTGGGCGTGCGCGCCAATGGTCCACGTCGCCGAGACGCCGGCTTCCAGCGCGCCAGCCTTGTCGCGCGGGCCTGTGAGGGTAAGTTCGGCATCCGGCGCGCCGGCGAAACCGACGGCAAGCGCCGGCGACAGGACGCCGGAACGGTCGAGGGCGCGTGCCGTGACCTGGAGGCTGAGCGTCGGGGTGACGGGTAAGGATACGCTGACGCCGGCGTAGGCGGCATCACGGTGATAGGTGTTGCCGTTGCCGCGCAGGGCGAAGTCCGAGCCCTGTTCCTGTAGCGCGTCCATGCGGGCGCGGACATGGCTGGCGCCGAGCTCGGGCGTCACGGTGGCGCGACCGAGGGGCAGGTTGACGCCCCCCTGGATGCCGGCGAAAGCGCTGTCGAAGCCACGATCGGCAAAGGCGCTTTCGTTCGTGCCGATGGGCGAGACGGTGCTGGCGATCCTGCCATGACCGTGGCCGGCGGCAGCGGAGACGAACCACGGGCCGCCCTGCCAGCCGGCATAGAGCGCCACGTCGGTCAGGTCGGCGCGGCCATATTCGCCGGCGCCCCGGATCTTGAGGTCAGCGGCGCCGGATGAGACGGCGATGCCGAGGCGGAAGCCGTTTTTCTCGCCCTGCAGGCCACCGTTGAGGCCGTGGCTGTCGCGGGCGCCCCCGGGCAGGTCGCCGTCGGCCTTCGTCTTCGACTGTCCGGTCCAGGCTTCGAGCCACGGGCCGCTGCCGGAGCCCATGGCCGACAGGCGGTCGAGGAAGCCTTCGCCGTCTTCGAAAATGGCAACCGGCGCCATGACGTGAAGGGTGCCGAGCGGCTTGACCGTGCCTTCGATCAGATAGGTCTCGCTGGTCAGGTTGGTCGTCGTGGCGGTGTCTGCCTCGTCGACATAGTCAGTGGTGTTGACCTGGTCGACGACGACGATGGCGCCACTGACGGGAATAAGGCTGATGGTCGTGCCGGCCAGGCAGGGCGGCAGTTCATTGGGGTGGAAGAAGACGCACTCGGTTGCGCCGCTCAGGGGCTGAGGAGTGACATCGTGGCAGGTTGGCCGGGCCGTTGACGGCAGGTTCGACACGTCGCAGGTCGACTGAATGCCGGTGATCAGTGGGGCATAGACGGTGTTGATGACAAGGCCATCGTCTGCCGTCTCCGTGTAGGCGTCCATGGTCGCGTCGCCATTGGCGTCGACGTTGCCGACATACTGGATCAGGGCTTCGCTGGTTTCGGCGTGGTTGAGACTGTAGGTCGCGCCGGTGACGGTGGTCGAGCTGGTGACCGAATGACTGATCAGGCGCGGCGCGGCGATGACAACCCCCGGGCCGCCGGCGGTGGTGATGGCCAGGCGGGCGGCCGTCACGCCGCCGTTGACCGTGGCGCTGCCGAAGGGCTGGTCGAAGGTCTGGTTATAGAGCAACGATCCGCCGACAAGGCGGCCCTGGACTGTGGTGGCGTAGGTATCAAGCGTCGTTTTGGTCACCGTCGGCGTGTTGAACACGATGCTTTCGCCCTGGCTGGTCGTAAAGACGCTGCCGCAGAGGTATGGCGCCTGCGTATCGGCGCAGACCCCCGGGAATTGTGGCACATGAGCGGTCTGGGCACGGGCGGCCGTCGTCATGCCCAGCAGCACCAGCGCCGCCAGGGCGGCAAAGGGCGGGACACCTTTTTTCATGGTGGTTTTCATGGTGGGCGCGTCTTCCCGTTTCGTGCCGCCCGAACATACACATGCGCGGAAAAGTCGCCGTCACGGCAATGTGCGGCGGGAAAGGACAGGAAGTGACACCGCGTTGTTTTTGTGGTTGTCTGGCGCCATGGCGGAGCGGTTGAAAACCTGGAAGGACGTGGCGCGATTCTTCGGCGTCAATACGCGTACCGTCATGCGCTGGGAGGCCGAGCGCGGCTTGCCGATCCATCGCCTGCCAGGGGCGGCGCGTTCCCATATCTATGCCGAGGTGCCGGAACTGCAGGCGTGGCTGAATGCCAATCCGGGCGAGGATGAGGTCCAGGCCACCCTACCTCGGCGGCGGCCGTGGTCGTGGCTGTGGATGGGATTGGCTGTACCGGCGGCTGTGGCGATGGCGGCCGCCGCCGTCCTGTGGCTGCCGCGTCCGGCGCATGTGCCGCCGGCGGCGGCGCGGGCGCTGTATCTGAAGGGGGCCGCGACGTGGCCGGCGCGCACGCCCGAGGCGCTGAACGCCGCCATCGACGATTTCAACCACGCCGTCAGCCTCGATCCGGCCTATGCCGAGGCCTATGCCGGCCTGGCCGACTGTTACAATGTCATGCCGGAATATACCGCCATGCCACAGAGCCAGGCCTACCTGCTGGCGCGGACGGCGGCGCAGAAGGCGGTCCAGCTCGACGACCGGCTGGCGGCGGCGCACGCCGCCCTGGCGTTCAGCCAGTTCTACGGCTTCTGGCAGGCGGCCGACGCCGACCACGAATTCCGCCGCGCCCTGGCGCTGGATCCGGCCAACGCCACCGTCCATCACTGGTACGGCACATACCTGGCGAGTCGCGGCCGTTCGGCCGAGTCCATCGCCCAGCTCGACAAGGCGATGGCCCTGGATCCGGCGTCGAAGTCGATCCGGGCCGACCGCGCCATCATCCTGTTCGGCGCCGGCCAGCGCGGCGACGCCGAGGCCCAGCTGAAAGCGATGGCCCAGGCCGATCCGCAGTTTCGTTCGCCGCGCACCTATCTTGCCCAAATCTACGCCGCGGAAGGACGTGACGCCGAATGGCTGGCGGTGTCGCGGCAACTGGCGGCCGAGACCAATGACCTGTACCAGCAGCACCTGATCGCGGCCGGCGAAGAGGGTTTTCGCAGCGGCGGCCATGACGGCATGCTGCGCGCCATGCTCGATTTCCGCCTGGCGCAGTTCCGCACCGGCACGGGCAACGCGCTCGATATCGCCAGTCTTTACGCCATGCTGGGTGACCGCGGCCATACATCGGCCTATCTCGACCTGGCGCGGCAACGTCATGAAGGCGCGCTGATCTACCTGCCGGTCGACCGCCAGTTCGCCATGATGAAGGGCGACGCCACCTATGACGGCATCCTGAAGCAGGTCGAGAGCTAGCGGACTTCAGGGCCGGCGCGGGGGATCGGCCGTCAGCGGACGCTTCTTGGCCGTGGCGCGGGCGCCGAGCCAGGCGTCGAGCTGGCAGGCCGGCGGTTCGGCGGCGGGCCTGGCCACCAGCGGCCGCGCCGGTCCGGCGTCGGCCACCCATTCGCGGCGTTTGCGCACCAGGATGCGCCGCTTCATCGCATCAAGCTGTCCGGACATTGGCTGTCTCCCCAGATTTGGCCTTGTCAGCCTAGCCGTAATGGCGCCGCGGGCTTTCATGGCATCTCCTGACGTAAGGCGACATCAGACGACATTTCGGGTCAGGCCGGCGCCAAATCACGCGCAGGCCCTTGGCGGGCAAGCGGCAGGGAGCGAAATTAGCGCAAGGATTAGAAGGACTTGGGATCCCCCGTCCGTTGTGGTTAGAAAATACCTCAACAGCATCGCTTTTTTAAACTTTGGGAAAGCAATTAACCGTAATTTTGCAGGCGGGACGGGCGGTATTTATACCCGGCATCGGCGAACGCGCAGGTCGCCTGCCGGGATGGCTGGGGAACGTGCGCTATGCAAGTGTCGGGCGCGGTCAAGCGTGACTTCAGGAATCTGGCCAACATCACGGAGTCGGCCTCGACGTCGCGCATCCTGAACCTGGCCCTTGTCCACAATCTCAACGCCGGTGACGACGACTACGCCGCCAAGCCGTTTTTCCGCCACCCCAAGCTCAACAAGGCGATCGTCATCAAGCACACGCTCAGGCCCAACGAGCTTGAGCTGTTCCGCCAGGTGCGGCGGACCGCCACCAAGATCATCCTGCCGTTCGACACCGGCGAACTGCGCCTGGGCGGCGAATCGCTGTTCGTCGGCCAGAACGGCTTCGAGAAGTTCCTGCTGTCGCTTTATGGCGGCGACGCGGTCGCCATGCAGCGCGACCTCGAGGTCTTCCGCCTGCTCGACGTGTTGCCGTCGCTCGATCCGTTCATCGTGCGCGAGGCGATGGCGCGGCGCGGCTTCGCCACGGCGGCCTGCTATCTCAAGATTTCGGCCAGCGACATCGCCGCCATGATCGCCTTCGCCAACGAGGAAATCGCCCGCCTGATCAGCATCGCCTTCGCCGACACCCAGTCGGTGGCGGCGCTGCGCTTCACCGGCAAGATCCTGTCGGACGAACTCGACAACGAACTGGACCCGCTCAAGGCGACCTTGCGCCTCAACAGGCATCAGTTCGCGGAAGGCATCTTTTCGTGGCGCGGCTTTCTTTATTTCAAGTGGCGCTATCTCGACCTGCAGGCCGAACTGCGCAAGGTGATCGAGGCCCTGGCCAAGTACCAGCCGGCGGGTTTCATCGACGGCGACCTGCGCGACCTGATCCATCAGATCCGGCCGCGCCTGGCCAAGCGCATCCTGGGCGCGCTCGGCAATGTCGGCCGCATCATCGCCTTTTACGACAATGCCTACAGCTCGCTGACCGAGGGCCACAGCCCCGTGCCCTTTCGCGAATTCCTGCTGGAAGGGCCGAAGATGTTCTACGAACTGGGCGAGCACGTCGGCATCCTGACGCACATCTCGTCGTTCTGGGCCTATCGTGTCGGCAATCTGCGCGGCGGACGGCTGGCGCCGGTGGAATATGCCGATACGCTGATCGATTTCGAGGAAAGCCTGGCCGGCACCGGCGCGGCGGACGAATATGCTTAGGCCGCCAGCCGCTTTTCGTTGATCATCTTCAAAAGCTCCGCCGCCGCTTTGGCGTCGTCGAGGGCGCGGTGGTGGTTGTCGAGCCGGATGCCGTATTCCCGGCTCAGGGGACCAAGGCCATAGGCGCCGAGACCGGGATAGTATTTGCGCATCGAGGCGCAGGTGCACAGTTTCGGCAGGCGGAACGGCATGTCTAAACGGCGGAATTCGCTGGCGATGAAGCCATAGTCGAAATTGACATTGTGCGCCACGAAGACCGCGCCGCGCAGGAATTCGGCCAGGGAAGCCGCGACCTCGGCGAAGACGGGCGCATCCGCGACCATGGTATCGTCGATGCCGGTCAGTTGCGTAATGAAGGCCGGGATGTGGCGCTGGGGGTTGATCAGGCTGTGCCACTGATCGACGATGTCGCCGCCCTGGATTTTTACCGCGCCGATTTCGGTGACGCGGTCGTTGGGCGGCCGCCCGCCGGTGGTTTCGACATCGATCACGACATAGGCCTGGTCCGGGTCGGTGCGGTAGGCGACCCGGCAGATATCGGCGGTGAAGCCCAGCTCGCGCAGCAGGTTGAGCCGTGCCAGCTGGTTGCGGCGGATCTGGTCGCCCTCGGCCTTGATCTCGATGAAACGCAGTTCGTTTTCGCGCGTCAGCATGAGATCGGGAAAGCCGTCGCGCAAGGCGTACCAGTCGCCGGCCATCTTGCCGAGCAGGGTGGCCAGGCCGTCGCGCGGGGCGATAGCGAGCAGGCGGCCGACCAAGTCGGGCAGGTCGGCCGACCAGAAGAAAAGCCCGTTGTCGTCGCCGGTGTGGCGGCGGAAGGTTTCGCGGACGATGGCGGCGCCCGCGCCGGCGCGCACGGCGTCAAGTTTCTCGGCGATGCGTGCCGCATGTCTGACGGCGAAGGTGCGATCCTTCAGCACCTGCGGCACGAGATCGAATTCGGATGCATAGGCGTCGGGCGTCTCGAACAACTCCTGCCAGAACAACAGGCCGAACAGCGCCGTCCACACGCCATTCTCGGCGTGGCGGCAGGTCCAGCCCTGGCTTTCGAAATGGTGGATGGCGGCCTCTTCGGGATGGCCGCGCCACAGGTCGTCGACCACGATGGCGTCGCCGCCGCGCAGCAGTTCGGTGAAGACGCCGGTCCGCCGGCCGCCATACTTGCGGGCGTGAAAATCAGCGGCGAAGATATATTCTTCGTCGTGGGCCGGGGCGGCCATCATGGCGGCCAGGCGCAGGCCCACGGCGTCGTGGTCGCCCCGGGCGTGGAGCAGGCGCACGATGCGTTCATGGCTGGCGAAGGCGCCTGAGCGGCCATAGACGGCCAGGGCGGTGTCGATATCCCCGTGACGCTCGTAGTGCTGGCCGGCCAGGTGCAGGGCCTCGTCGCGCAAGGCGCGCGTGAAATCGCTGGTGGCCTCGGGCAGGCGGTTTTCGGCGATGCGTGCCGGCATGGCCGGATCGCCGGCTTTCAGGCCCTTGAGCGCCTGGCTCCAGGCGAAGCCGGCGCGCGCTTCGGCGGCATCGCAAAAGCGCGCCTGGAAGGCCTCGCGCGAACGCACGCTGACGACGCCGAGATCGCGCAGGGTAAAGCTTTGCAGGTTGCTGGAAAGCTTGCCGAAATAGAGATAAAGCAGGAAGCCGACGGCCTCCTTTCGCGCGGGCACGAAACAATCGCCGAGGTCGCAGGCGAATTCATCGAAATCGAGCGCTTCGTAAAGCCGCGCCACCAGGTCGTTCTTGGCCTGGCCGGTCCTGACGGCGATGTCGTGCGCCCTGGCAAGGTCCAGCAGGTCCGGCTTTTTCATGTCGTCGAGCAGGGCGAGATGGTCGGTGCGTTCGATCGGGCGCACAAAGCCCCGCGTGCGCAGTTCGTCGAGGCCGTCGTCGATGCGGCCAAGCTCGCCGTAACGCAGGTCCGAGGCGCGGAACACCGCCTTCTTGCGGTTGTTCATGCGGATATAGAGGCATTGGGCGGTTTCGCCCAAAGCTTCGAAATCGGCCATGAAGCGGCGCTCGTCCTCGCCCAGCACCGTGCCGTAGACGTGGTTGACGAAGGCCATCATCTCGACGAAGTGGTCGCGGTAGTAGAGTGGCGGCAAGACGGGAAAGCGGGACATGGTGTGATCATGTTCCATATATGTTCTGGAAGGTGGTGACAAGGCCTTTGGCGCGGGCTGTCGTCCGGTTCACACGCTTTCACAAAATGATAACAACCTGAGATGGATGTTGCGCCGCTTCTACAAGTTTGGTTAATTTTGACCGTTAACCAAAAGGGGGCTGACATGCTGGTGACGGGAACCGACGGCGCGGACATCATTTTTGCCGATGGGTTGTTTCAACCCGACGAACTTTTCGCGGGCCGCAACCCTATCGGCCAGGCGACCGACGGCGACGACACGATCACGGGCGGCGCCGGCAATGACGTCATCCTGAGCGGGGCCGGACAGGATATCGTCGATGGCGGCGCCGGCGACGATATCATCGGTTCGTCGACCAATGTCTTTGCCGCCATCAATGTCAGTGCCGGCTATGTCGACACCACGGCGCCCGCCAACGGCGACTATGCTGTATATGGCGTGGACGTCTTGCGGGGGGGCGCCGACAACGACATGATTTATGCCGGTGAAGGCGACACGATCGATGGCGGAACGGGGGTCGATACGCTGTACCTCGATCTGACACTTGACTATGAACCCTGGGTAGCTGGCACGGTTCTGGACTGGTTCAACAACCTAGGCGTCAACGTCCATCTGGCCGACGCGGTCGATGGCACGGTTATCCTGCCCATCAGCAGTCTGTTCGGCGATACCCTGATGGCGACGACGGTCAGCCATGTCGAAGCCTATCACATCATTTTCGGCGGCGGTAACGATGTGGCCTATGGGGGGGATTACAACGATATTCTGACAGGCGATCAGTATAATTTCCTTTACGGCGATGACGAGTTGCATGGCGGCGGCGGCAACGACATCCTTGATGGAAGCGGCGGCGGCGATGTTCTTTATGGCGATGACGGCAACGACCACATTGACGGCGGCGTGACCAGTCCGGGTTACGACGATTACGCCGCCGATCAGCTCTCGGGCGGTGACGGCAACGATTTTCTTATCTACCATCCCCTGGACACGCTTGATGGCGGTGACGGCATCGATACGGTCGTTGTTTCCGAGTTTATCACCGCGGTCATCGACCTGGCCGTAACCGACGTTCAGGATACGGGCGGAGGCAATACGGGCCGGTTTCTCAATGTGGAAAATATTAACGGCGCCTATGGCAACGACATTTTCTATGGCAATGACGGCGCCAATGTGTTGTCCGGTGAATATGGCGACGACCAGCTTTTCGGTCGCGGCGGCAATGACAAGCTGGTGGGCGCCAGCGGTAACGACTGGCTCGACGGCGGCGGCGGCACGAACACTCTTTACGGCGGTTCAGGCGACGATACCTATGTCGTGCGCGGCGCCAGCGACAAGGTCTCGGAAACCTACAGTTCGGGAGAATACGACAACGGCGGCATCGATACCGTCCGCTCGGCCATCACCTATACGCTCGGAGCCTATATCGACAACCTGATCCTGACCGGCACGAACGCCCTCAACGGCACAGGCAACAGCCTGGACAATAACCTCACCGGCAACGACGCCAACAACACGCTCAAGGGGCTGGACGGCAACGACTTTATCGATGGCGCCGGCGGGGCCGACACCATGACCGGCGGCGCGGGCGACGATACCTACGTCGTCGGCAACAAATTCGACAAGGTCACCGAATCGGCCAACCAGGGCGCCGACACGGTCCTGTCGTCGATCACTTACGCGCTTGGCGACAATGTCGAGAACCTGACCCTGACCGGAACGGCGAATATCGACGCCACCGGCAATGGCCTCAATAACACGCTTTACGGCAATGCCGGCGACAACCGCATCGACGGCGGCGTAGGCGCCGACAAGATGTACGGCGGCGCTGGCAACGATACCTATATTGTCAATAACGGCTTCGACCAGGTGAACGAGCACGCAAACGAGGGCGCGGCCGACATCGTCCTGTCATCGGTGACTTTCTCCCTCGGTAACTATGTCGAAAACCTGACGCTGACCGGAACCGCCGGCATCAACGCCACAGGTAACGGACTGGGCAACGTCATTACGGGCAATGGCGCCGCCAATATCCTCGATGGCCATGCCGGCAACGACACCCTGACCGGCGGTGGCGGGGCCGATATCTTCCTGTTCAAGTCGGGCAGCGGCGCCGATGTCATTACCGATTTCAGCGTGGCGGACGGCGATACGATCGATGCCAGCGCCTACCACGGCGTGGCGCACACCATCACCCAGGCCGCCGGCGACGCGGTGATCGATTTCGGTGGCGGCAACACCATTACCGTGCGGAATATGATCGCGAGCGATGCCGGCTTCCTGTCGCATATCGTCTTCTGATCACGGCGGGTAGTCAGGCCGTGGGGTTTTCGGAGACCGAGGCGCGGGCCAGCAGGCGCTGCAGGGTATCGAAATCGACCGGCTTGGTCAGGTGGCGGTCGAAGCCGGCATCGATGGCTCGTTTCTGGTCTTCCTCGCGACCGTAGCCGGTGAGGGCGACCGTAAACGTGGCCGCAAGCTGGGGGTCCTGGCGGATCGAGCGGACGACCTGGTAGCCGTCGACCTCGGGCAGGCCGATGTCGCACAGGATCATGTCCGGCCGGAAGTCGCGCGCCCGGGCGAGGCCGGCCTGGGCGGTATGGGCGACATCGACGTCGTGGCCTTCCAGCCCCAGCATCATGTGCAGGGTTTCCGCCGCGTCGCGGTTGTCCTCGATCAGCAGGATGCGCTGCTTGCGGGCGACGTTTGGTGATGGGGCGATCGCCGGCGCCGTGACGGGCTCTTCCGCCGCGACCGGCAGGGTGATGGTGAAGGTGGCGCCCCGGCCTGGTCCGGCGCTGTCGGCTTCGACGTCGCCGCCGTGCAGCCTGACGAGGCCCCGGACCAGGGTCAGGCCCAGGCCCAGGCCGCCGCGCGAGCGGTCGAGGCCCTGTTCGGCCTGGCGGAAGACATCGAAGATGTGGCGCAGCATGGCGCGCTCGATGCCGATGCCGGTGTCGGCGACCGTGATATGCGCCGTCTCGCCGTCAGCGGCCGGCTTCAGGCTGACCGCGATCCGGCCGCCCGGGCCGGTGAACTTGTGCGCGTTGTGCATCAGGTTGCCGATCGACTGGACGAGGCGGGTGGGATCGCCGTCGACCCACATGGTCTCGGCGGGGATATCGACGTCCAGGATCATGCCGCTGGAGGCGACGAGATTGCGGTGATCCTCGACGGTCTGGCGTACGATGGCGTTGAGGTCGCAGCGTTCGGTCCTGAGCCAGATCTTGCCGTGCGCCACCCGCGTGGCGTCGAGCAGGTCGTCGATCAGGCGGCCCATATGGCGGGTCTGGCGGTCGATGGTTTCGAACAGGCTGGCCGTGCGCGGATCGCCGGGCTTCAGCATTTTCTGCAACTGCAGGCAATTGACGATCGGCGCCAGGGGATTGCGCAGTTCATGGCCCAGCATGCCAAGGAATTCGTCCTTGCGGTGGTCTGCCTCGCGAATCTGGTCCATCAGCAGGACGTTTTCGAGCGCGTTGCCGACGCGATAGGCGAGATCGTTGGCCAGGGGATCACCGACCGGGTTGGCCGCCTTCGGCTGGGCGCAGGCGAGGACGAGGACGCCGTGGACCTGGCCGGCGACGACCAGGGGCAGGGCTTTCGCCGACTCAAGACGGGCCAGGGGCGGCACCAGGGCAAGGTCCTGTGCCGGACCGGGCTGCCATGGCGGCAGGCCGTCGAGCTTTTGCGGCTGGCCGGTGGCCATGACGGCGGCGACGAGATTTTCGAGCCACGGCAGGTCGGACAGGCCGTGGAAGGCGATGTCGTCGTCGCCGAGCGCCTGCTGCCATTCAAGGCGGGCCTCACCGGTTTCGCTGGCCAGCCACGCCACGGCCATGTCGGCGAGGTCGGGCACGGACAGCCGGACGACGGCGCGCAGCAGGTCGGCCTGGCTTTGCGCGCGGGCGAGGCTGTCGCTGGCGCGCGCCAGGAAGGCGGACTGGCGCGCCGATTCCTCGGCGGCCTGGCGGCGGACGCGCTCCTCGGCCTGCAGGGCGGCCTGGCGGCGCATCTGCGACAGCTCGATGAAGACGCGGACCTTGGCCTTGAGAATCTCGGGCACCACCGGCGTCGGCAGGTAATCGACGGCGCCGGAGGCATAGCCTTGCGAAATGTCCATCTCGTCGGTGAAGGCCGTCAGGAAGATGATGGGCGTGGTCGACGACTTGCGTCGCTTGCGAATCAGGGCCGCCGTGTCGAAGCCGTTGAGCGTCGGCATGTTGACGTCGAGCAGGATGACGGCGAAGTCATGCTTGAGCACCAGCTTGAGGGCGTCCTCGCCGGAAGATGCGGTGATCAGGGTCTGGCCCAGTTCTTCCAGGATGCTTTTATAGACCATCAGGTTGGCGGGACGGTCGTCGACCACCAGGATGGTTTCGGCGACCACGTCCGGCGGAATATCGGCCGGCCGGCCGGCGAGGGTCCGGTCGTCATCGGTCTTCATGTGTGGCCTGCCCATGCTCAACTCAGCGGAAAACGGCGTCATTGATGCAACCAGGCGCGCAGCACCGTGATCATCTGCTCGGAATCGACGGGCTTGGACAGGTAATCCCAGGCGCCGGCCTCGATGCACTTCTCGCGGTCGCCCTTCATCGCCTTGGCGGTGACGGCGACGATGGGCAGGTTCTTCAGCCGCGACACCTTGCGAATTTCCTGGATGGTTTCCATGCCGTCCATCTCGGGCATCATGATGTCCATCAGGACGATGTCGATCTCGTCGTCGTCCATCAGGATGTTGATCGCCTCGCGGCCGCTGTCCGCCGACAGGATGTTCATGTGGTATTCTTCGAGCACGCTGGTGAGGGCGAAGATGTTGCGAGCGTCGTCATCGACGATCAGCACCTTCTTGCCGACCAGCAGCTGGTTCGACTGGCGCAGGTCCGACAGCCTGGCGCGGGTGTCGTCGGACAGGGTGTCGAGGTCGCGGTGCAGGGCGGTGGTGACGGCGTCGAGCAGCCATTCGGGCGAGCGGGCATGGCTGACCGGGTAGACCGAACCCAGCCGTTTCAGGGCGGCGTCGCTGAGGCCGGAGTCGCCGTAGACGATGACCGGCGTGCGGTTGAGAATGATGCCGTCCTTCTCGCTCTGGCGCATCAGTTCGTTGACGATGTCCTCGCCGCCGTCCGTGCTGCCGGCATAGGACAGGATGATGCCGTCGCTGTCCTGCTTGCGCAAACGCTTCAGGGCCGCGGCGGCGTCACCGGCAGTGATCTTGATGCCCTCGGCGCTCAGCAGCCTGACCAGCTGTTCGCGCCGTTTCGCGTCGGGCTCGACCAGCAGGACGCTGCGGTTCTTGCGCCCGGCATAGTCGGCCAGGTCGCCCATCAGCTGGTCGAGCGTGTCGTGCTTCTGGATCGGCTTGGCCACGAAGGTGCGGGCGCCGGAGGTCAGGGCCTGGTCGCGGGCGTCGTCGGTCGAGATGATGCAGATGGGGATATGGCGCGTGGCCACGTCGTTCTTCAGCCGCTCCATGACGCGCCAGCCCTGCATGTCGGGCAGGTGGATGTCGAGCAGGATGACGTCGGGCTTGTAATCGTGCGTCAGGGCCAGGGCGGCGGCGCCGAGCGAGGTGACGAGGCCCTTGAAGCCTTTTTCACGCGCGCTTTCCAGCAGCGAGCGGGCAAAGCCGAGGTCGTTCTCGACAATGAGAGCGACGGGATCGCCCGGCTGGATGAAGCTGCGGTCGTCGCCAAGCTCGTTGGTCAGGTGGCTGGCGGCCTCGACGATTTCGACGGGCGGCGGCAGCTTGATCATGTCGGCGGTGTCGTGGACCAGCTTGAGGTCGGGACGCTGGGCCTCGGGCGCCTTGCGGGCGCGCTGGGCGTAGATGGCCGGCAGGTAAAGCGTGAAGGTGGAGCCGCGGCCGGGATTGGAGACCAGGCGGATTTCGCCGCCCAGCAGCCGGGCCAGTTCGCGCGAGATGGCGAGGCCGAGGCCCGTGCCGCCGTATTTGCGCGAGGTCGAGCCGTCGGCCTGCTGGAAAGCCTCGAAGATGATCATCTGCTTGTCGGTGGCGATGCCGATGCCGGTATCGGTGACGCTGAAGGCCAGCACGTCCGAGGCGCGGTTGAGGTCTTCGTTGTCCGACGCCCAGCCCGAGGTGACCGGCGCGATGTTGAGCGTGACCTGGCCATGGTGGGTGAACTTGAAGGCGTTCGACAGCAGGTTCTTGATGATCTGCTGCAGGCGCTTGGCATCGGTGAAGATCGAGTTGGGCAGGCGCTGATCAAAGCGGACGAAGAAGTCGACGTTCTTGGCTTCGGCGACGTGGTTGAAGGTGCGGGTGACGTAGCCGTCGAGGTCGTCGAGGCGCAGTTCGCCCGATTCGACCACCACCGTGCCGGATTCGATCTTGGAAAGGTCGAGGATATCGTTGATCAGCATCAGCAGGTCGGTGCCGGACGAATGGATCGTCTTGGCCGAGTCGGTCTGCTTCGGTGTCAGGTTGCCTTCGCCGTTCTTGGTCAGCTGGTCGGAGAGGATGAGCAGCGAATTGAGCGGCGTGCGCAGTTCGTGCGACATGTTGGCGAGGAATTCGGACTTGTACTTCGAGGTCAGGGCCAGTTGCTTGGCCTTGTCTTCCAGTTCCTGGCGGGCCTGTTCGACTTCGGAATTCTTGCGTTCGACCTCCTGGTTCTGCTGGGCCAGCAGGCGGGCTTTTTCCTGCAGCGCCTCGTTGGTTTCCTGCAGTTCTTCCTGCCGGGTCTGGAGCTGCTGCGCCAGCGATTGCGACTGGGTCAGCAGGTCCTCGGTGCGCATATTGGCTTCGATAGTGTTGAGCACGATGCCGATCGATTCGGTCAGCTGGTCGAGCAGGCCCTGGTGCGACGGGTTGAAGCCATCGAACGAGGCCAGTTCGAGCACGCCCTTGGCCTCGCCTTCGAAGATCAGCGGCAGCACCATGACCGAGCGCGGCGGCGCGGCGCCAAGGCCTGAGGCGATCTGCACCGTATAGTTGGGCGGCAGGTCGTTGAGCACGATCTTGCGCTTTTCGACCGCGCACTGGCCGAGCACGCCTTCGCCGAGCGCAATCTGCTTGCCGAGGTCGGTGGTGCCCTTGGAGGCGAAGCTGGCCAGCAGGGTCAGGCTCTGCTCGGCGCCGCGGCTGTCGAGAACGTAGAATTCGGCCTGCTGGGCGCCGACCACGGGGCACAGTTCCGACAGCACCATGCGGCCGACATTGGTCAGGTCGCGCTGGCCCTGCAACATGCGCGAGAACTTGGCGAGGTTGGTCTTCAGCCAGTCCTGCTCGGTGTTCTTCTGCGT
>FTIZ01751959.1_pt1 | contig 14464 bp, 15 predicted proteins | sample 1658381 | NCBI WGS metagenome assembly FTIZ01 (sample SAMEA3914822, study PRJEB12502) | metagenome | biome: forest; material: soil | place: USA | collected 2012-03-12 | depth 0.1 m
CTCGCTTGACGTTTTGTTGGGTGCCAATTCCAAGCTGTTGACAGGAAACAAACGGGCCGGGGTTGTCTGCGCTAAAAAAGCTTGGCCATGGCGGGAGGATCAAATTGATTTCGCGCAAAATTTCCAGCGGGCGGCGGTCACGTTTCCTTGCACCCCACATGCCCACAGGCAAGCCCACACGCCCGCCCGCACGCCCACACGTCGGCCTGCCTGCTCCGCGGTCGGCAACGAAAATTGGTCAAAAAAACTTGCTCGCCAGATTCGCACGGGGGAAACGGGCGTGGGGATGGGAGGACAGGGCCACCAAAACTCCACTCCCACTCACGTGTGCTGTGGGCATGGACATGGACATGCTAACCACAGAGCACAAGGTTCCATTGAGTACTGACAAGACGGAGCAAACTGAGTGGACGAGATACGACCGACCCAATCCACAGTCCACAGCGAAGCCGCCGACCGCCGATGCCCCCCTCGTCCGTGTGTCTCTCTCTCTTCCTCTCTCTCCGCGGGCTTGCTTCTCTAGATCGGTCTCTTGATCCAGACTTGCATCCACGGCCAGTCTCGGCTGGCAGACCGACAGAGTGGGTTGACCGAGCGCGCTGCGTGATGCACCCCGGCCAAGAATGGAAATGGACTAGATGGCGCAGATGCAAACCACAAGCCACGATCCGTACCGTTTCGTTTTCCCTCCCAGGGAGAGGGTTGTCCCAAAACGGCCAGGCTCAGGCTGTGCACTGCACCTCGATCACCTCGACATCCGGCTGCCGGCTCCCATTGGCCTCGGCGAGAAGTGGGCAAGCCACCGCTCCAATGAAATGATGGCTAGGCCAGGAACCGGGCGCGGCGGGCGGCGGGCGGCAGCCTTAATCATCACCCAGCAGACGCAGATTCGCAGACTCGCAGACGGGGAAAATGCGCAGCACCGCCAGCCCCGCACAACTTGTGACTTGTGAATAAAAATATCCTCGGGAAATCTGGCATGCAATGATGCAACCAAGATACAGGCCCTGCGGCGCCGCCAGAGCCTCCACAATATCGAACTGCGGCCCTCCGCAACTGGGTGGATGGGTGGGTGATGGATGGATGCAAGCTCCGAACGGGATGCGACAGACGGGCTGTTGCAGGTCCTGCAGTTGCCGCGAGTCCTTCTCTCGTCGACTCGACTTGGAGTTGCTGCTGCTATCTCGCCTGGCCACCGCCGACCGCTTGGAAGAGCAAAAGCGGGGGACGGGAGGAGGGGAACCCGACCGCCGGAAACAGTGAACAGTGCCCGACCGACGGCAACTCACTCAAAAGGGGTCGGGATTGTCGTGATTGTACAAGTATGCGAAACTCAGATCCAGACTGCAGCCGGTCGGCATCTCCAGCTATGCACCAACCTGCCCCCTAGTCGACTTTGGGTTTTGCATCCGTCCCACGGTGGGTGGGACGCGATGCAGGACGTGTCCACGAGTGAGCTGCATCGGGAAATCGATGCTTGGCCTGCTGCGGCCGGCCCGGTCGCGTCTGACTGGCTCCCAAAGGCCAGGGCAGGCCGGCAGGAAGAAGCAACAGACAACACACCCAAGAGAGAATCTCAGGGGCGCGAGGAGAAACCCACCACATCTCTCCCGCAGCAGCAGAGTTCAAGCCCCTTGCTAGGCCGACCGACAGGACAGCACCAGCGCGCTAGTCAAGCACACGCAGAGAACCGCAGAGAGCGGTCTGATGAGAAGGGCACTGACAGTAAACAGACGGCCCAGACTGGTGCCAATCACGTTACTAATGCAGACCCAGCGGCCAGAAAGGGGGACCAGAGCAGGCGGGTGGGGGCGAGGCCGTGGTTTGTTTCAGTCGCTCGCGCGGGCCTGTTCGACACGCGGGCAGAGCCTGATGCTCGCTGGTGCCGAATCGACCCTCGCACTGTTGTTGTCCGCGTCGACGTTATCTGGCCCCCCTCGATGGGCCCTCGAGGAGGCCCAGACTGCCTGGCCTTTCCGTCGGTGCAGCAGTCCAGGCCCACCCGCACCTCAAGTCCCCAAGCCTTCGAGGGTCTCCGCCCACTCGCTTACCCCTGTATCCCATCCACACCAACCACAGGCTCGGACGGTGGGTGGTGGACGGCCCAGTGGGCGCAGGACTTGCAGGGCCTGGGTTTTCAAGAGGGCGCCAATGTACCAATGTACAGGTCCACACCAAGGTCACACCAGCCCCCCTGTCGACCCGAGCCCAAAGGTACGCAGCCCCATGTCACCCAAGTATCCAGGTATCCTTGTACCGCCCCCCCTCCCTCCTTCCCCTGGCCCCTGTCTGCTCTCATGTACCCGCCATGCAAGGTATGCACTGAGCCTCGCTGGACCGGGAGAGCCCTACTGGGGACCGCAAGATCGTCCTCCACCAGGTCCCGGCCGACGAGATGGCCGCCGGGGCTATATAGAAACCTCACCCCCCCAAAGCAGGTCCGTTCGTCTCACACTTTCGGCCCTATCTCACCACATCACCAACCACCACCGACCACCACCGCCAACAAGCCTCATACACCCACGCGAGATCGCCTGGACTTACAAGACTCATCCAAACAAACATCGGCCCCTCCCGCAACACACCTGGCGCAGCAGCCCACCAGACCCAAGGCCACCAAGTCAGACCCGTCGGCATACGCATGTGCGAAGGTTAGTTGCGGGCAAGTCGGTGTGCTGCCTGGAGGTTGTGACTAACACACACCTCATCGCCAGCCTGAGGTTGCGGCTTTCCTGAGTTCTCCCAAGAGAGCCCCAGCGAGGCCACTCCCACCCTCCGACCTTCCTCGACATCACCAAAACACCACAACATGACCTACCCAGAGCCCCCCCACTACTCAACAATGGATCACCTCGGTCTCTCGCCAGAGCCATACAGCGCCTACCCGCGATCAGCCCACGAATACCCGCAAGCGATGGGGTATGAGAACGGACCCGTCTACACAGAGGCACAATACATGTACAACAGCAGCAGGGCATCACCGGGCATGTACCCAGACGATAGCGACATGGTGCGCGGGCCGGCCTCGGATCTCAGCATCGCGAGCGCCTCGTCTTCCAACATGGGCTCACCGCTTTCGAGCCACGGCCAGATGGCGCCGATCCCTGAGTGGGCCTCCGCACCCCACGGGCTCGGCGGCACCCCGGGCATCGTCGACCACCAGAGCGACTATTTCCCTGGCGACTACTCGTTCGCGCCGGGAGGCATTGAAGCCTTCCACCCTGCCTACGACTTCCCAACCAGCAAAGCGCCCGGATTTGTTGGTGAGTTTTCACAGATCCCTAGGTCTTCTCATCTGTCTCCGCGCGCCCATCGTGGGGACTCCATTTCTTCGTCCATTTCTTGCGAGTCGGGGCGCACCGTTGTTGCCCAAAAGCCCTCGAGTCCTGGCCTGGCTCTCGACACGCGCCTGGCGCAGCAGACCTCCATGTCCATGTCCATGTCTGCCTCCCTGGCATCGACTCCGGCGTCGTCCGCCGTGACTTCGGGTCTTCTCCTGACCCCGCCCACCACTTCTTCTTCCTGCTTTTCGTCCCATGCAGCCTGGAGCAGCCCGTCGGTGGGCTGCGGCTCGCCCGCTCGCCCGAGCACTCCCAGCTCGCGCCTGGTCCCTCCTTTCTTTTCCCAGTCCAGCGGCCATTTCGTTCCTCCTCTTCATGCTTGTTGGTTTCCTCTTACTCAGCGCGAGATTCTGTCGCTCGGCCAAGTCACTGACATGAACACCTCCCGCGCAGACCCCTCCTTGATACACCCAGACGTGAGGCCCATGGCGACGCCCTATGAGCCGTCGTACCCCGCGCCACCGCATTCCGGCTACCCGACATCACCAGCCCTGTCGGTCTCGGCCTCCCCTCAGCTCAGGAACGACAGCACCTCCCCATTCATGCACAACGGGAACTACCAGAGCTACTCGCCCTTCCAGCCGCCTGTCGACCCCCAACGACGTGGCAGCCAGTTGTCGTATCAGCCCAACTTCTCTGGGGAGCAGCCTTACAGCGGCGACGAGTCGAGGGAAAAGCAGCGCTGCCCGCATCCGGACTGCGGCAAGGCCTTCAAGGACCTCAAGGCGCACATGCTCACCCACCAAACGGAGCGGCCCGAGAAGTGCCCCATCACGACATGCGAGTACCATGTCAAGGGCTTCGCGAGGAAGTGAGTACCATTCTCTCCCGGCTTCTTCTACTCTAGCAACTAACCGTCTCTTTCCAGGTATGACAAGAACCGCCACACCCTCACCCACTACAAGGGCACCATGGTCTGTGGTTTCTGCCCGGGATCCGGCTCGGCGGCTGAGAAGTCGTTCAACCGGGCCGACGTGTTCAAGAGGCACTTGACGGCGGTGCACGGTGTCGAACAGACCCCTCCCAACAGCCGGAAGAAGACGGCGGGCGCGAGCAACGGCAACGCGAAGCTCACGGGATACGCGCCCGACGCGACCGGCAAGTGCTCGACTTGCTCGCAGACCTTCAGCAACGCTCAGGACTTCTACGAGCATCTCGACGACTGCGTGCTGCGCATCGTGCAGCAGGAGGACCCCGCCGAGGCCATCAACGCCAAGCGGCTTGCCGAGGTGGAGAACGACCGCGACGTGCACAACACGCTCGAGAAGAACCACCTGCCAACCATCACCATGACCTCCACCACCGAGGACGCCGACGACGAGGACGAGAACATGGATGACGACGAGTTCGACGACGAGTTCAAGGGCGGCCGCGGCGGCAAGGGCTCGCTCGCCTCTCCCACCAAGAGGAGCAAGGGTGGCAACCCGCCGCACGGCGTCCAAAAGTCGCGCGGCCTTACCCACTCGCGCGGCGGCGTCCCGCTCCAGACCAAGAGTCGCGGCCGCAAGAACAGGCGCGACTACCCCTCCTCGTGGGGGTTCGACAAGGGCCAGATGACCATGAAGAAGCGGGTCATGGCTGTCTTCGACGGGCCCCGCCGCCTGGCTAAGGACGACATGATGCTGTCGACCGAGCAGGAGGTGCGCATCAAGCTCCAGGACGGCAAGTCGTACGTCACCGACCTCGACCTGCAGACCCTCAAGCGCGCTGAGGGCTTCCTCGGCGCCACCGACGAGGAGAAGGGCCCATGGATCTCGGACGACCCCACCGAGGACCAGCTCAAGCAGATGCTTGAGTTTACTGTCGCCCCTGAGGTCCCGACCGCGGCGGCGCGATAAACGAGCGGCCCAGGCCGCTTGCTTAATATGATACCATGCCACACATCCGCCATATGCCACCACCCCTGTACTTAATATCTCTTCTTCCTCCTCATCAATCCGGCGCACCACATTCGAAACGGGCTGGATTGCATCGCAACCAACAAACACAAATGGCACACCCAAAACAAAAAAAACACAAGAGCTCTTGGGATATCGAGACTCCTTTTTCTTATTCTCTAATGGGTGGGATTTAATGATGACTGAATGACTGGATTGGGCTGGGCGGGACTGGATTGGACAAGACCGGGCAAGCGAAAGAATCGGAACCATCCTCGTGGCTTTTTTCCTTTGATTATCATACACCTTTTTGTTTCTGCTCTCGACTTCTTCCTCTTCCACATTTGCCCCATCGCGGGGCAGTGGGAAACGATACCCTGTCTCATCACCTCATCATCATATTCTTCTCTCCGCGCGCGCTGTTCTGTTATCTCTTTCCCTTTTCTGGAAGGCTCTGGCAAGGGAAAGATACAAAGGTGTTGGGTTATAATCTGGGCTTGAGCGTCTGTCTGGCTTGTGGGTTATGTGTGCATGATGAAATACCAGGGATTCAGCTCATTAGAAGGAGAACGGGCTTTTTTCTACTACTTGTTGTCTAGCAAGAAGGCCTTGGGCCATAATATTACTCTTACCTCGACTTTGCATCTTGCCTGTTCGCTCCCATCGCTGATCAATGTGCTCATGGTTTCCTTTTGGCGGTCAGCAACAGCGGCACCGCTGCTCGCTTGCTGTAAGCTGATTTTGCCGGTCCCTGCGTTGTGGGGAAGACGTCTCCGCACAGCGTGTTTTTACCGTTCCTTTGGTGCTTGTCCAGGAACAACGGACCATCAGGTCCAGTGTCGAGACAAAGGGGGCTTTTCTCGTTGAACACGCCGGAAGCAAAGCAAAACCAGCCCTGAACCAGGAGCCGGAAACAAACCTTTCATCACACACAACACACTTACCTTCATCGCCTTTACTGGTCGCCCCCACCCTGCTATATCGCCCAATCTCCTCAGGGCCGCTCACAACCGGGCTCACAACCAGGCTCACCACCACATAAAAAATGTCCCTAACAACCCGCCTAACCCTCACCGGGCCAGAAGCCACCTCGCCAGAGGACATCCTGTCCGCCAGCCTCAGCACCATCTTCCCGGACGACGTCGCCGCCCAGCACGGCGACGCCACCCACAACCTGCTCTACACCTCCCCACACCTCCCACACCCCCTCCCTTTAACTCTACCCCAGATCAACGACGAATCCGACCGCCATCTGTTCAGCCATTTCCTCTGGAACTCGGCGCTGTTGCTGGCGGAGCTGGTCGAGGCTGATACTCTCGGATTGGAACCGGACGGTGGCGATGGTGAGGGGAGAGGTGTGGCGCCTCCAGCGAGAGTGTTTGATATCTCTGGACTCAGGACGATCGAGTTGGGTGCGGGAACGGGGCTGCCGTCTATCATGGCGGGGTTAGTGGGTGCCCGGGGGTTGGTGGCGACGGATTATCCTGCGCCAGTGGTGGTGGAGGCATTGAGGGGGAATGTTGTGTCCGCGGTGAGGGAGCGGAATGCGCCTGTGGGGAGGTTCCGTGTCGGGGAGGTGAGGGTTGAGGGGCATGGGTGGGGGGACGTGGACACGGAGTTTGCGAGGGAGGAGGGAGGAGCGTTTGATCGGGTGTTGGCGGCGGATTGTTTGTGGATGCCGTGGCAGCATGAGAATTTACGGCGGTCGATTGCGTGGTTCTTGAGGGAGGGGGAGGGGGCGAGGGCGTGGGTTGTCGGGGGGTTCCATACCGGCCGGGGGCAGATGGCGCGCTTCTTTGAGAGGGAGGCGTTGGCGGAGGTCGGGCTCGAGGTGGAGTATCTGTGGGAGCGGGATTGTGATGGTCGGGACCGGGAGTGGGCGTGGGATCGGGGCGTCGAGGACGTGCGCGAGCTGAAGCGGTGGTTGGCGATCGGGGTGCTGAGGAGGATAGGCAGGCCTGTGGAGTGGGGAGCGGGCGAGGTGCGGCCGTGAGGAAGAGGATGCTGAGGTCTTATACCTGGTGCTTCGGACCGGGGTGTCGTTCAGCTCCGGCCGATCCAGGGAAAGCGTGATGAGAGCTGAAGTGAGCTGAACCGAGCGAGCCGGCGGCTTGGGCTTGGCTCTCCGTATCCGTATACGGATGGAGGAAGATGGAGGAGGGTTCTACACTCTTTGCGGGTTCTTCGATGCTTCCTCCTTGTCAAGGCCCCGAACATGCACCAGGGCGCGAGAGCGTCAGATGTTGGAAGTGTCTGCGTTTCTTTCAACACTATCCACGATCCGGACGAACTCACCCAGCTCCTTGCCTCTGCCGCTTGGGTTCCTCCAACGGCATTACTACCATAGTATGGCTAGTGGTCCGGCTTGAGGTGTTGCTGCATGGTTCTTTCAGCTCTCGGGATGGCTGTTGCGTGATTGGGCAACGCGTGGGTCGTGGCGTTCGCGTTGGCCATGAAAACGGGCCATCCGGGGACCACACACGTTCCATGCTCATCGTCAATGCTCCTGGAGCTGGCAAGGAAAGAGGAGAAAAGAAAGAAGGAGTGGCCGCGCGCAGAAGTGGGAGTATCTCCGAAATCACTTGTAATAATCGTAGTCCTCGCGGCTAGAATGGACCGAAGCGTGCCGGCGTTGGCCAGACAGACCAGATCGGGGCTGACGAGACCATTGATGGAGTTGGACTGCCACGCTCCTCAAATCAGTGGGTGATTCCCGGCTGCTCACGTCAACTACAGGTCGGCAACCTCGCTTCTCCATCCGAAACCTGCTGGACTGCTGGGGTCGAGCATTTGCATCCCGGCCGCCGAACAGATCTCGACGACGACATTGCGCACGGCCTTGACCTCGTCCACAGTGGCGCCGCCATTCAGGGCACCCCTCAGGTGGCCCTTGAGCTGAGGGTTTACATCTTGTGGGATCAGGCCGGCAATCATTACAAACGAGGTTTCGGCGGCATTGAGCACGTTCGTGTTGCTCAAGACGTAGCCGTACATCAGGCGCGCCATCAAACCCAGATCCTCGGTGCCGGAGCGGTCCATCTGGCCCATGACTCGCCGGGTGATCTTGCCGTAGAGAGCCTCAAAGAAGGCTTGCCCGCGTTGCATGATCTGAGGGACAGGCGTGCTGTAAATGTCGGCACGGCGGCCGGTTGGGGAGTCGCGCTCGGGTTCGTCCAGCAGGTCTTCGGGTGTCACCTTTTTGAGCTCGAGCAGCGCGTTGATGGTCTGGGGCGGAATCAGCGTCGGCTGTTCGTCTCTCTCAACTGTGTCCAACCCGTCGAGGGGATGAGACGGGGTCGGCAGGTACCCGCGGGACGCCTCCAACTGCGGCGGCCTTGATCAGGGCCTCGCGCATCCGCCGAGAGACGCGGAGTTGCTCATCGTGTCCTGGGTTGTGGCACAAGGCGTGCTGATAGACTTTGGATATCTCGTCGGGCCGGTTCAGCTGGGAGAGAGTGGTGGCGGCGACAAAGTACCAGGTGTGCTTGGGCAGGTTCGGGTGGCTGCGGAGGGAGGCGAGGAGAGCGGGTGTGGCGATGGGTGCCGCAGCCATTGCGGACAAAACACGCAAAAATAATCTAGTAAAAAAATCAGGTCTAATAATTAATACACAGTCACATCGAGAAAGCTAACATCTTCAATGTGAGGGTGCCAAGTCGGCTCGGTTGAAGGTTTGTTGAGATGGGAGGAAGGACAGGATGAGACCGGGAGACTTTCAGAGCATCATTAAATGCACCGCCACTTCTTGGCCCTGAAACGGGCAATTTGTGGCTGGCCACCCCACATGCAGCGTCACCCGTTGGTCCCTTGGCGTGCTTGGTTGCATCACTCGCCCGCAGCGGCGCACTCGGCGCACTGGGCAAGTTCCATAACGTGGCAACAACCGAGACAAGACCATCTTCTCGGTCTCATCATCATCCCCCGTCTTGACCCTGCATCCTCCGGACAGCCCGCGACACCACTGCGCTGTCTCTGGAATTACAATGGACACTTGACATTTTCATCGCCGCATTTGATTTTGCCCCGATTTCAGCAATTCCACACGACCGGCCTACGAAGATGCGGCTCGCGTGGTACGCAGGGGTAAGTTATCGAAATCGAGGGGAGCTTCGACAGCTTCACCAGCTCCCATCTTGAAACGCGCCGAACGCTGACCCGCCGTCTCCCAAAGGCCTCGACGGCCCTCGCGACCGCCGTGGTCGCGTCCGCCTTCTACCAGCGCGCCAATTTCTACTCCGCCACGGTGCATCTCGCCCAGAGCAACCTGTCCTTGATGGTCCGTTTGCCCCCCCACGTCCTCATACCCGTTCCCGTCCCCGTCCCCGTTCCAATCCCCCGTCCGCCCCCTCCGACGCCTTCCGACTGACCCCTAACCATTGGCGATGCGTGCCCCTCTTTTCTACAGGTCCTGATCAACCTCGTCTTCGTCGTCTATGGATCCTTCATGTATGGCCTCCAGCGCCTCTGCTTCGGACCCCTCCGCCCCACCGAGATCGAACACCTCTATGAGAAGGGATGGTTCGCCGTCACCGAGACATGCCTCGCCGTGACCATCTTCCGCGAAGAGTTTGGCACCTTCTTCCTCGTCATGTTTACTGCCCTCGTCACGGGCAAGGTCTGGGGCTGGATAGGAGACGGCCGTGTCGAGGTCCTCGAGCAGCAACCGCCCGCGAACCCGCTCCTCTTCCACACCCGCCTCGGCCTCTCGCTCTTTTTGAGCATCGCATACGACCTGTGGCTCCTTGGCTATGCCGTCAACACCGTCGTCGAAGATGCTCGCCCCACTATGATGGTCATGTTCCTCTTCGAGTTCGCCGTTCTGGCCGTCTGCTCCCTCCACACCGCCGCTCGGTACATCATATCGCTGGCTGAGCAGCACGTGGTCAAGACGCAGACGAAGCAGCGCTTGGAGGACCGTCGGCGCCGCATCAGGGAGCAGAGGGCTGAGATTCTAAGCCGGAGAGAGGCCGGGACGGCCACCGAGGACAGCGAAGAGCTGCCAGACGAGAACGATGTAGATGAGATGGATATCGAGGTACCTGGCTGGGAGGCCAAAGGCCAGTGGGTTCTGTCGCTGGACTTGCTCGCAGGTGAGTCGATGGGAAGGCGGATGGTTTCTGAGCGACGACGGGTCCGCTAACAAGGCTCTCAGATTTCATCAAGCTCGGGCTCTACACGACTTTTTTCTGCGTCCTTCTGAGCTTTTATGGTCTGCCTATCCACATTATGAGGGACTGGTTTATGACGACCAGGTCCTTCCTCAAGAGGCTTCATGCCCTTATTCGCTACCGCCAGGCCTTGAAGCACATGGCCCAGTATCCGGACGCCACTGCAGAAGAGCTCGGCCGAGAGGACACCTGCATCATTTGCAGAGAGGAAATGCGCCCCTGGGATACCGCCGACGTGATGCAGGTGGAGCGCAGCCGTGCCAAAAAGCTTCCGTGCGGCCACATCCTGCACTTTGGATGCCTCAAGAGTTGGCTGGAGCGGCAGCAAGTCTGCCCCACTTGCCGGCGCCCCGTGGCCAGAGACGGACAGCAGCCGGCCGCTAACGGCGCCGGCGGGGTCCTTAGGCTGGGCTTTGCCGGTCAGAATCAGCAGCCTCAGCCGCCGGCTAACGGTCAGGCAGCCCCTGGCGGTGGCCAACGTGCACAAGGAGGGGCAGCGGACGGCCAGGGTAACAACCAGAATCGGAACATTAGGATGTTCAACCTCGGACCCCTGCGGCTCGGTTTTGCTCAGGGCGGAGTCAACGAGTTTAGGGACTTGGCACAACGGATGCAAGCACCCGCTGATGCCGTCAACCCGCCCGCACCCACGCCCACGGTCCCAGCCCCACAAGATAACAACAACAACCAAGCCCCCGGCCTCGACCAGCTTCGCGGACAGCTCCTCACGCTCGGGAACCAGGTCCGGCAGGAAATGATCAACGCACATAATGCGGCCCATGAAGTCCACGTATTGAGCCTCTTGATGAACGAGCTCACCCGTCTCCGTCAACTGCAGCAACAGCCACCAGGCCAGCAGCCCGCAGCACCGCAGGCAGCACCACAGAGTGCTCCAAGCGGTGTTCAGGGCATACAAGCGCAAATAACACGACTGCAACAACTACAGCAACAGCAGCAACAGGACCAACAGCAACAGGGTTTAGTACACCCATTCATGTACCTACCAGCGCAGGGGCAGCCTCCTTTTCCGCATCTCCCCCACCCCCTGGCCGCAAGACCCCAACCCACCGTCACGAGGCATGTCAGTGCTGGGCACGGAACAGCCATTCCGGCGGGCAGTCCCGACTTACCTGAAGGAGTTGTCATTCCTCCAGGGTGGTCGTTGCTTCCTCTCCAGCGGCTCGAGGGTGAAATGCCGCCATCTGAACCGATACACAATGCCCAGGCGCCCGCCCAAGACATGTTCCGTTCTGTTTTCGCCAGCCACCCTCGATCCCGAGGCACCAGTCCAGCACCTGGAAGTCATCTCACTGGACAGCTAGGGAGGCCACCAACAAGCAACATGCCGGAGCCATCTCGTCGTCCGGGCTCGCAGGGCGCCGCTCTTCCAGACGCAGCCGCACGTAGGCAGCCGCCTGTCGTCACAGCGCCCATTCCACTGGCGCCAAACTGGGGCGGTCGGGCGCAGTTTTTTAGCGGCGACCGCACCGTCGGACCCTTTGGGTACCAAACCGAGACCGGTGAGAGTCACAGCAGCAACGGGGCGACAGCCACAGCCGCCGAAGTCAACGGTGTGGCTGCAGAGAGCCGCGGGGGTCAACAAACGGAAGAGGCGGAAGTGAACGGCAGGACTAGCGAGAGAGGTCCGAGGGCTGTGACCGTGGAAGAGGCACAGGACGATGACGAGGAGAGGTAGACATTCCTGGTAATGCGTTGTATTGAAATCTGGACGGGAAGTCCTGGGTTTTCTGCGAGCGAAGCACAACAGCACTGTTCTGGTGTTGGGCGTTGGTTTAGGTCTGCTTTTGTAGAGATGTAAAGTTATGTGGGGGGCCAACCTCGAGTTGAGCGTTTGAACTTATAGTGCTGTTATTGAGCCATCGAAAGCGCGTGACGCCTCCCGACCTCAACCATGGCTCAAGCCTAAGGGTCTCCTGGTTTCTCCCCAGAGGTGGAAGCACGAACTGCAGAGTAGGCCACAGGCACGGAAGGCTGGGCTGAAATCCCGCTGCTGCCTTTTCCAGCTCAGGGGCTCGTCGAGGCGGCCCAGAATCTGGAAGGCAGGCAGTCCGACCCCGAATACAATCTGGCAGGCACACACATCCTGGACCGCCTTGCTCACCCCCGTCTCCCACCCCGCAACGGACGTCGCTCACTGGGCCCAGCTGATTTCCACACTACGCACTTTACCGTCACCAGCTTCTTAGCCATCCGCGTTACGCTTTACGGCATCACGTACGTTCAACATACACCCACCTCACTTACTCTGGTCGTGACGACGGCTTCGCCCATATCTACCTCCTCCCACACTCCACTTCCCCACAACCCGAGTTAGCAACCCGTCCACTCTAGCCGCGATGCCTCATAACACCGACGACGACGACCCCAATCCCAACCGATCCACCTCTACCCGCAAAAAGTCCAGCCACCGCGCCTCCCTCCTAGAGGTCTTCAGACGCCACAAAAGCAAAAGCAGAGACTCCGAAGCCGCCGCTGACAATGACGACCATCCGCATTCACATCAACACCACCAACACCCACACAACCCCAACCTCCAACGCCGCGTCCCACCCATCCCCCACGCCCTCCCAAACGGCGGCAAGAACTCCATCCCCCACAGCAACCCCCTCGCAAGCAACCCTGTCCACCACCACCACAACACCCCTTTTCTCACCACAACTACTGCAGCGAGGAGGAGTGACGGAGTGCCAGACCCGGTGTACGTCAATCCCCTGACCGCCAACACCACTTCCAGCAACACCAACCCAGTCTGTAACAACGGCAATGCCGTTGACAACGGATCAGACCTGATCACTCTGGTCGACCGGGAGGACGTGGCGTCTCTCGAGTGGGAAATCCACTCCCAAACCGCCGTAACCACCACCAGCGGCGTCCTCCACAACGCCAGAGAAAATGCGGGCTACCAAAGCGGCGAGGAGAGCGAGACGGTCGAGGTGGGAGGGTATATTGTACGGACGATGCCTGTTGGGCCTGCTGTGCCGTATTGGGAGGGGCCGAGGCGGAATGGGAAGGTGAATCCTGGACGGTTGAGGGTGGAGGATTGTGATATGTCGCTGTCGCCTATGGTTGTGGTGGCGCGTGCGGACGATGGCGTGCCGTTGCGTGCAGGTGGTGGCGAGGCCGAGGTAGGGAAGGAGAATGGATGTGTGTTAGGGGGCGGAAAGGCGGGGGTGGGCTAGGAGCCGCTGAATTGTGTGGAGAAGAACGGGGAGGAGCGTGATGGGGGTCGTGGTGGCGGAAAAGCGGGGTTGTTTGGTGGTGGGCTGCATGTGGCGGATACGCTGGTGAGGAGTGGAGAGAATGACAGCGGGTATGGGGGTGGTTCGGGGCCGGGGTCTGGGGTTGGAACTGCTTGTGCCGGTGATGGGGATGCCGGAACTGTCAGGTTTGTTGTGGATGGCGCTGTGGTGCTGCCGGGAGACGGGTCGTCTGATTATCATGGTGCTGGTGGTGATGACGCTGGCCTCAAGGGCGGTGGCGGTACAGACGACGGCGGCATCGAGCCAGAGACCGAAGACATGACCAGAGCGCGCAGGGCAAACGAAGCGGCGAGGATCATTGTTGCCTCGTGCAGAACCGGGGCCAAGCTCGCAAAGCGGAAGTTGAGAACGAGGCAACGCAGGGAGCTGGGCGAGAGGAGCCGCGGGCAGCCGAAGTGGGCTCTGCACAGGTCTCAGGAAACATTCCATGATACCATAAACAACAGGGACCCGTATCCGGCCTTTTATTACAATCTGTGGCGGAGACAGGTGCCCGACAACTTGGAAATCCATCGGCACGGGGAGAAATGGGCAGATGGGGAAGGAGAGGGCCCAAAGAGGGTTCAGGAGGAGAGAACCGACATTGAGAGGAAGTGGACATTGAGGCAGCGGGCCAAGAGGAGGATCGAGTCGCTTTCCTGGCCTAGCTATGAAAGCGGAACGGGAAAAAAATGGTGGACACTGAGGGGGGGCGGGAATGAGGGCAAACAAGCAAAACGAAGAGGGAGTCTGGGGATGATATTTTTCACCAAACCCCCTGCCGAGGACTCCGTGCCCGGCAACTCTGTGGCCGGCAA
>FTIZ01116964.1_pt1 | contig 14441 bp, 6 predicted proteins | sample 1658381 | NCBI WGS metagenome assembly FTIZ01 (sample SAMEA3914822, study PRJEB12502) | metagenome | biome: forest; material: soil | place: USA | collected 2012-03-12 | depth 0.1 m
TTGACAATGCTGCGTCAGAACGCTGGGCTCGCCGGAGGACTGCCCAACTTGATGAGAGTCCCACGGCGTTGTCACACAAAGAGTTAGATCCTTCCCGAGGCCGCGATCTCTCCGAGATCCTCAGGGATCTAAGCTTATATGTCACATGTTATGAGCAGGGACCCATGAGCTCGGCTGCTCACCCGTTGCGACCCGGGTCGAGCGCGGAACCTCTCCCCACACTCAAACCCCTCGAAATTAGCCCAAGTTGACGGGTTACTAATTGCTCACGAGTTCAAGTCCGCAACGTCTCGAATCTGCAAGCGCCTGGACTGCCGTTGATCGATCGGACTGTCTTTGAGCTAAGCTAACCGTAGCATGCATGCAGTAAAATGAGGCTTGCGTAAGCCCCTGGGCACAACGCAGCACTCTTGAGACTCTCTCACAACTATCACCAAACCCCCGCCACTCCTGGCACGGCACGGCAAGAGGGCATGGGGGATGAGACGAAAGAAACAGAACAAAAACAGAAACACAAAAGGAACCCTCCAATCCCAGGGGCGCGGGAGAAGCCCCCTCGAAAAACGAAACGGTTTCCCCAACCCTCCATCGACAGCGGGGCCGGAAACCGTTTCACCCTCCGAGTCGGCTCTGATTCGCCAATTTTGTCCGAAACCCTTTTTCTTTTTCCTATATTCCCCGAATGCTGTGTAACGACGACCATCCCATCGAAACCGTTCTGTGGAAGAAGCAATCCTGTCCTCGTACATTCATCACAGGCGCACAAGACAGACATCATGTAGCATCCGGGTTCTCTGCCGGCGGCGAGGTGAGAGTGCCCTGAATCCTCCCGGCTGCCGCGAGAACCAGGTCCACCGGGAAAAGATCACCGCGGGTCGAGATGAAGCCGCATAGCACCCTCCCGGCCAGAGCATGACAAAGTATCTGCATAGCAGCAAGCGCTTGGGTGCCTCAACAACACGGGAAGGGCCTTTTTTTCTCTCCACCACGCTCCCCACAAACTCACAGCCGAGCTTCACGACGGCAGAGGCGCAACGCCCACATGACTTTTCCTCCCTCCCGCCGTTACAAACGGGGTATGCATCTCGGGCCAGACCAGCCGTGCCTGCATCGCCTCCTCTCCCTTTCCCCAGACTATTTCCTCCCTACTACCACCACTACGCATAGACTCACTACCACCCACTCCACTCGCCTGGGTAATGGTAATGGAAGAAGATACATAGCGTTCGGGTCGACAATGCAAGCACTTTAGATCCAGTCCGCGCGCACGCACGCCAGCCACCCCGCCAGCCGCCCCTCTTCCGTGCCGTGCCGTGTGTCTCCGTTGCATTTGCAAAAAAGATCTGAACTCGAGTGCTATGCTATGCTGTGCTGCGATGCTGTCACAGGCTGCTGTGCGTGCCAAGTCACGGGACGGACGGGGAAGACGAGACAAAGCAGTGGAAAGGAGGGGCGTAACCCCCCAGGGTTACTCTGCGACTGCTGCTGTGTAAAGTGTGAGGCCTCTTCCTGGGAACGCACACACTCCCAATACCACACTGCCATGTCTCCCTCGAGCTCGGTACGGGAACCGAGCTTCTACCCCTCTCTCGTATGATGCTGACGTCGTCGTTGAGGGGGGTGTGTTGTTGCAAGGGGCCGATGGTGATGGGATAGGGGTTGGAGTTGCACTGAATGCATGTGCGTTCGTGAGTGCGCGTGGAGGGTTGTGTGTGATTGAAAGGGTTGTGTGCGTGACCCCGAGAGAGGGGGTTGGCGGTGGCTGGAGGTGCGGTGCTTCATTAATCATAATACACGTCTGATATAGCCTGTTCGTCGCATGGAGGTGTGTGTTGCCCCTGATCGGATGGAATGGGATTGGGGGTTCGGCCGGGTTTATTGCTCTGGCTTTGCTTTATTTGTATGTCTCGTCCGACGAGACGCTATTTCGCCGTTGGGAACTCGGGGGCAGAATTGATGATGCGTGGGGGCCGTTATGAACTTTCATTGTGTACCTGGTTCTGACGACAGCCACAGCAACGGTGATGGTGATGACGGCATGGGGGGCTTGCAGGATCTGGCTCGGTGTGAAAGTGACAGGTGATGCGGAGAAAATGTGTCAGGCGAGGTTAAGGCCCATGTCGGATTCACCCTTGGCCTTCGCGTGCGGGTATGGCACCCCGGATCCGCGCAGAAGAAAAAGTGTTTGTTGTGTTCGCTTATCTCTCTCTCTCTCCTTTCCTGCTCGCAGTGGAGGTTGCCATAGTGAACGTTGATCCTCTCGCGACGGCCCGGCCAGATGGCGCAGCCACGGCGCAGTCGGTGGGGGTGAAAAAAAGTAAGGGGACGCCCGGTTCGAGGGCCTCCTCGGTGAACGTTCACGTCTCCCAAACCATGACTCGCGCAGAACCTCGCGGCCCCAATTCCAGGCCGGCAGTCAGCAGAAACATCGACTTCCCGGCATCCAGACCATCGTCTCGAAGGCTAGTCTTTGTGTCATGGAACACTTCCATCCATGCTTCCATGAAGCTTGATCGCAAGCTGGGGAACACAGACCCTTCGGCTTTCCGAACGGGGGCTGCCCCTATTGGCCGACAAGGTCTCCTGGCCCCTGTTTTTGGGGGGAGAAAGCAGGGACCGGGCTTGCAGACCCCCTGTCCTGGACTGCCCCATGACGCCGGCCTGGGACTGTCTCAGGTCCATCCTTTGGCGGCTTGGTGGCATTCGTTCAACGAAAATAGCAAAAGCGCCGGATCAGAGTCTGGAGCAGTCGTTTTCACATGGGCAAAATACGAAGCAAGTAATCAGGAGCAACAAACCCCCCAGCTGCCGTTGCCGTCAGTGAGCGTCAAGTAAGCGTCCGGAGGTAGTGGGTAAGCGATCTTCCATTCAGGGGCGTCGCACAGACGTCGATGACAAGTGTTGGCTGCAAGGGCACCACGTTTTCCTGCCTTGGACGTCCGTCCGTCGTCCGAACGTGCAGCGCGGCGCGGATCGGGATACTGAAAGGGATCACGCTGTGGTATTCTGTCTTGAGTGTTTGCAGTAGCAGCACGACATAAATAGATTCAAATGGTGATGATGTCTGAGAAGGAGATTGGAGTTGCAAGGCAGCTTGCCCTCATGAGCCCAACACTGTGGACGACGTCGTGCTGGGAAACCCACCGGCGCTTCTCGGCCGTGCTTCCCACTTACACGGTGCATATGGTGGCCCCAACACCACCCCCCTGCGCCCCATGACCTGCCTTGTGCGGAGTGGGCTTCGCTTCGATGCGCGCGACTGCGTCGACCAGGTTATGTAAAACCTGAGACAGGCGGCCAGTTCCTAGCAGGAGTCGCCAAGGCTAGAGCGAGAACCCTTGCATCACCAAAAAAGCCAGCTCGCTGCGCTCCCTGTTGGTTGCTCTGGGAGTAGAAAAGGCATTGCGGAGTCCTTTATGTTCCTTGTGCCTGGATGCCAGGCATACCACGGCGACGAAGTGGTTGGGCCGGCAGTTTGGCGGGATATTACGAAGGAGACGAAACCCATCGCTGCTCGACTGCGGCCGCCATGAGGGGATCCTTGGGAGGCTTCCTCCCGGACGGGCGGCGATGATCCTGCCGGGGATCCAGGCTGTCGCGCGGCACAATCCCGCGCTCCAGAGCACATGGCTTGGGACGCCAAGCAAGGGCACGATACAGAGAGGAGGTTTGGCAGGTTCCAGGTTCGTAAGTGCTGACTCGTTCTTCGAAGGACCCGGTCTCCCATGAGGCAAAGTTTCACGGGCAAACCGTCCAAGATTATGCGATGACATTGCGGTCCTTCATGTTTCGACGACGTCGAGTGTTTCATTGAGGGTTCTACGTGCTCATTATCCCGATGTCGTACGAAACGTCCGAAATTGCGGGCAAGATTCATGCAACGAGGTCGGAATATTACTTTGAGCAGTGATCCTATGATAGCAGGACAGGCATATAGCTGCAAAGACGCATTGGCCGGAACCCTGTCAATCCGGTTCGTACAATTTGTGGTAGGGCGGGGTCACGATGATCACTGTTATTGCGGCGTTGGTCGCTCCAAGGTATTGGGACAGAGGGGGATAACAATCCTTAGCCAGAAGAGGGGTTGCGTGCGCGAACGGACTCGGTATCAAAGCGCTTTGATGAGGGGCAGCGGCTCGTGGCTCAAGTCGCAGCCAACCCTATCTGGCAACCTCTCCGGTCTGCCATGTGGTTGACAGACCTCATTGAAACTCTCCACCGCAATTTGGGGTTGGGTGTCAAGGCGCCCGAACGTCATGCAAGTGCTGTGGCCAGGAGGGCGGCTGAGGGGGGGGGATGCTGCACCGGGCCGGTCGCAAAGGTCGAGAGGACGTCCGTGTGAGAGGCCAAACGGGCAAGATAGGCCCCAAGCGATGCGAACCTTTCCCGATGTAGAGCTGCTCGACTTGTCGTGGCGCATGTGAGAACCAAGCTCAGGCTGGGCGAATGCAGGTGCTGCACTCTCACACACCGAGTGGGAGAGAATCCTTGCGCCGACCCCGCGCCCATCGCTTCGCGCTCTCCGTCTCTTCGTCCACGGCTGGCCCGTCATCTCCCGGGATTTTGATACCGGAGCGCCCGAGGACAAGGAGGGCCGGCAGAGATCGTATGGAGTTTCGTCCAAAGTGCTGGCGGGGTGGTTTAGCGCCCATGGATCCTTCTGCAGGGCGAGGAGGTGCGTTCTCAAAGCCTTCGTACGACTGATGCCATGCCCCTTTGCCTTCCCACTTGCGAAGGTCAGACAGCGCTTGCTGTCGAGCGGAACTGCCGCCGTTCTCCGGTTGCAAGAGGCACAGGCACTGGATCCGGATCTGGTTGAGTCCTGGATCAAACACTCCCAAGCAGGCCCATCCAATCAATGGAGACGGGCTTCGGGACTTGATGGAGGCCTCGGGATATCTCCAAAGCGAGCAAGAACTTCTTGGCTGAGGCATGGCCGGCCGGTGTTCGGCTTGCTTGAAGCATCGGCCTCGGAACCGTGCCGTTCAAGTGCGTTCCCGGCACAGATCCGGTGGCCGATGTTGTGATCCAGCACCGTCTTCGGTAACGGACGCTGACCTGCTGTCCCTTGGAGGCGCAGACAGGAATAAGACCGAGAGATCGTATCGCGGAGTCTCAGAGTCTCAGTCTCTGCCTCGTTCCCCTTGGTCCGTCGTCCTCTTCCATCCTGGTGCCCAGACGACCCGTGGTGGCGTTGCACAGCCAGTCCGCACTTGCGGACGAGTTTCAAGTGAGATCGAACGAGCGGCCCCTTCGCGGAGGGCACGTCACCTCGCTCGGCCGGTGCCCGCGATATCGCGGTGCTGCCAAGGCAGCTGAAGTCACAGCCCCGTCCCGACTCCGGGAGGTTTCGAAACATGTTTCGTATCGGGGGTCCTGCACACGGCCCGGAAGCGGTGCGGTTTTGCGAGATGTGGCCCGGGCGGGCACCAGAGAACACCACAAACCCAAAATAAGTAGAAAAGCGGGGATATCAGAAAAGTCGAGCGAAGACAAGCAAGGTGTATGGAATATGGGCGAAATCGAGCTTCTGCATAGACAATAGTAACAAGAGCGGGGTTTTGAGGCTTTTGAAGCATTGTTTTCGTGTTTGCTTGACCGTGTTGAGCGATGTGATCACTGGGAAGGTGGGGTTGATTTTCCACGCCTCAGGTCACGTGCGCTTGCTGAGTCATTCATCTTGGCCTATCAGAGGAGCCGATTCCACTCCCCGCAGGACAAAGAAGGAAGGCGTGAAGACGACGCAACTTGGGCATCAACTGCACCTGCCGCAAGCTGCCGGGAGGGAAAGTGGAGAGCTGATTCTCATTCTCGAATGTGGGGTTCTCTTCGATTCGGAAGGGCCAGGTTTGCTCAGGAACACGCAACTTTTCTTGTGCAGAAAACCACGACCAGACTCGGCTTCGACATCAGCTTGCAACACCAACACCTCGTCTATCAACATCAGCATCGCTGGTTTGGTCTGAGCATCGCAAGAATGGCGCCCGTCCGTGACCCCAACACGCAGTCTAACTACGACCAGTGGCGGACCAAGCACACCACGGCCAACCTCACGGTCGATTTCACGGCCAAGGCCTTGCGTGGCTCCGTCACTCTCGAGCTCGAGTCGCAGACGGACCAGGCCAGCAAGGAGATCATCCTTGACTCCAGCTTCGTCGACGTCTCATCCATCAAGCTCAACTCGGTGCCGTCGAAATGGGAGGTTAGGGATCGCACGGGGCCCAGCGGCTCTCCCGTCCACGTCCAGGTGCCCGATGGCGCCGCCAAGGGAGAGGTCGTCAAGCTTGAGATCGAGCTGGCCACCACCGACAAATGCACGGCGCTCCAGTGGCTCACGCCGGCCCAGACGAGCAACAAGAAGGCGCCCTTCATGTTCAGCCAGTGCCAGGCCATCCACGCCCGCTCCATCTTCCCCTGCCAGGACACGCCGGATGTGAAGAGCACGTACGACTTTGTCATCCGCAGCCCCCAGGTGGTTGTTGCCAGTGGCGTGCCAGCGCCGGACGCAACCGAGGACGCGGGCGAGGACAAGGTGTACAAGTTTCAGCAGAAAGTCCCCATCCCGTCCTATCTCTTCGCCCTGGCTTCGGGAGACATCGCCAGCGCCCCGATTGGAAGGTGCTCCTCGGTTTGCACAGGCCCCAACGAGCTGAAGGCTTCGCAGTGGGAGCTCCAGGACGATATGGACAAGTTCCTGGACGCCGCCGAGAAGATTGTTTTCCCCTACCAGTGGGGAGAGTACAACGTCCTCGTGCTGCCCCCGAGCTTCCCCTATGGAGGTTGGTGGCCACCCCTGAGTGTCCTCCCGGCGAGACTTGCTGACAAGGCCCAGGCATGGAGAACCCCATCTTCACGTTTGCCACGCCCACCATTATCAGCGGGGACCGGCAAAACATCGATGTCATTGCTCACGAGCTTGCCCACAGCTGGAGCGGTAACTTGGTGACAAATTGTAGCTGGGAACACTTGTGAGTTTGTCTTGACGGTCGTTGTAGCCAAATCATCATGTGTATCGGCTAATCATGTGAATAGTTGGTTGAACGAGGGATGGACCGTCTATCTGGAGCGGCGAATCCTCGCTTCCATCCACAACAACAACGCCTACTTTGACTTCTCGGCCATCATTGGCTGGAAGCATCTCGGTGGGTGTCTCCAATTCGATGCGGCTCTCATGTCTCGCTAACGCACGTATCGCTGCAGAGGAGGCAATTGAGGAGTACGGCAAGGACCACGAGTACACCAAGCTCTGCATCAAGCACGAGGGCATTGACCCGGATGATGCCTTCAGCACGGTGCCCTACGAGAAGGGTTTTCACTTCATCTACTCACTCGACCAACTTGTCGGACGGGAAAACTTTGACAAGTTCATCCCCCACTACTTTGGCAAGTGGGCGAACAAATCGCTGGACTCGTACGAGTTCAAAGCTACCTTTCTCGACTTTTTCAGCACTCCTGAATACTCCAGCCTGAAGGATAAGCTCTCTGGAATCGACTGGGAGGGCCGTTTCTTTACCCCGGGTCTTCCTCCGAAACCCGACTTCAACACATCGCTCGTCGATGTGTGCTTCCAGCTTGCCGACAAGTGGAAGCAGAAGAACTTCTCGCCCAGCCCGTCAGACACGTCGTCTTGGACCGGAAACCAAGTGCTCGTGTTTCTAAATGGGATCCAGAATCTCGAGGAGCCCCTGACGCCGGAGCAGGCGGTATGTCTTGGTATCCCGAACTCTCACTTGATGACGCTGGGCTAACACAATCTCAGCAAACCATGGGCAAGGTCTACGGCCTGGTCGACACCCAAAACGTCGAGCTCAAGTCGGCCTACTACCAGATTGCCATGAAGGCCAAGGACACCAGCTCGTACCCGGCTGTCGCTGAGCTTCTCGGGACTGTCGGCCGCATGAAGTTTGTCCGCACGCTGTTCCGCACGCTCACCAAGGTGGATCGTGAGCTTGCGCTCAAGACGTTTGAGAAGAACCGCGACTTCTACCACCCGATCTGCCGCCAGCTGGTTGAGAAAGATTTGGGATTGGGTGAGGCGGCGTCGTCGTGAGAGACGTGCATGTCCACGACGAGGCCGGCGAGGCTTTCCAGCGGAGCCCACGACACCACAGCAAGGTTTGAGCGATGTGCGTAACTTGGTGGTTACATGACACTTTTTGGCCAGGATTTACGGACGAGGAGATTATGTGCGGACATCCTGGATATCATGGGGTTTTGGGATACCGGGGGTGAGCACATTTGAAGTATGAGACTGTCATAAATCAAGTCACAGTTTCGTAACTGCTTGAGCTAGAAAGTGGTTTAGGCGATGTAAGCCCTGATGCGGAACTGACTTCAGTGAGCTGCAAAACACCTGAGCGGTACTGAGTGAGGATGGCTGCCAAACCCTGTGTAAACGACTTTCCATGGAAGAGACGGTATTTCCGACGCATGAAAATGATCTGCCTTGCCTGCCTATATCTGGGGTTTTATTCTGGAGCTTGCTAAACGGGTAAACATGGGAGAACAACTTGGTTTGTCGAAGGACCCGGAGTCGAGGTTCACGCCCCTGACACGTGAAGGAAGCTCAATTTCCAGCAATGACGCAGGCGGACTCCGCCAATAAGATGGCGTCCCCACCCCCCTAGACAGCACCTGGCCCCGCTGACCTTGTAGCGTGTCTTGGGGGGCGAGTTCGCGCCTCGCGTCCCACTCTTGAATTTGTTGACACAGAGACGCTTTCTCGATATTCCATTCCTCTGCGCCGCCGACTCTCCTGTGCGACGCCATCTTGGCACCAACATCCGCGCATCACCAACGCTGTCAGCGCCATCGACTGCGCACACTCAACTCTCAGCAAGCTCCGCCCCTAACGCTGCACGGCATCGGAAAGAACCCGAGACCCTGACGATCGCAGCTCAACAGCTCAACGACTTGACGACCCAAAGACTCGACAACTTGGTGGTTCCCCGTAGACAGCATCTCGACTACCCGCAGCAACGAACGGCTTCTCTGGATTGCCGGCGAACACGGATTTGCGGCGGGAGGATGCACGAGGGTGCCGTACCGCGGGCTGGGAACTGCAAGCTGGGAAACACGAGGACTGCGCAATAACGTTGATCACGAGCTCGTCCGGGACCCGGCCCCCTGCTGTCGCTCAGCGGCCGCCGTGACGCGATTGCCCGTCGCACCCCTCGACAACTATTCCGGCAGCGTGCCGCTGTGAATCCGCGATCATGGCTCCGGCAGCGGCCCCCGCCGGCGGGGGAGGAGGAAACATCAAGGTGGTGGTCAGATGCCGTCCCTTTAATGGGAGAGGTGAGCTGTCCCGTCCTTTCTGGAGGAGTGTCTATTGGTGCGGAGAGACCGTGAGAGCTGAGAAGAAGCTGACGTCGTCGGGCTAGAACATGACCGGGGCGCAAAATGTATTGTGGAAATGAAGAACAACCAGACCATCCTGACCCCGGTGCCCGATAGTGCCGCCGGGAAAGCGAACAAGGACCACAGCCAGAAAGTCTTCGCCTTCGACAAGTCGTACTGGTCCTTCGACAAGAATGCGCCCAACTACGCGGGGCAGGACAACCTGTTTCATGACCTGGGGAAACCGCTGCTCGACAATGCTTTCCAGGGGTACAACAACTGTATCTTCGCCTACGGCCAAACCGGCTCGGGAAAGTCGTACTCAATGATGGGTTACGGCAAGGACGCCGGTATCATCCCAATGATTTGCCAGGACATGTTTCGGATAATCGCCGAGATGCAACAGGACAAGAATTTGCGTTGCACCGTCGAGGTGTCATATCTCGAAATCTACAACGAGCGCGTGCGCGACCTGCTGAATCCGGCCAACAAGGGCAACCTGAAGGTCCGAGAGCACCCTTCCACGGGCCCGTACGTCGAGGACCTGGCCAAGTTGGTGGTCGGGAGTTTCCAGGAGATCGAGCACTTGATGGACGAGGGCAACAAGGCGAGAACCGTGGCGGCGACCAACATGAACGAGACGTCGAGCCGAAGTCACGCCGTGTTTACCCTCATGCTGACACAGAAACGCCTGGACCCGGAGACGAAAATGGAGATGGAAAAGGCGGCCAAAATCAGTCTCGTCGATCTTGCGGGTTCAGAAAGAGCCACTTCTACTGGTGCAACCGGCGCGCGCCTCAAGGAAGGCGCAGAAATCAACCGTTCGCTTTCTACCCTCGGCCGCGTTATTGCAGCATTGGCAGATCTCTCCACCGGCAAGAAAAAGAAGGGCGCCGCCGGCCAGGTTCCCTACCGAGACAGCGTTCTCACGTGGCTTCTCAAGGACTCCCTCGGAGGCAACAGCATGACGGCCATGATCGCGGCCATCAGCCCTGCCGATATCAACTACGACGAGACCCTCAGCACGCTGCGGTATGCCGACTCGGCGAAACGCATCAAGAACCATGCGGTCATCAACGAAGACGCCAACGCCAGAATGATCCGTGAACTCAAGGAAGAACTGGCCCTCCTCCGCAACAAACTGGGCGGCGGGTCAGGGGCGGGAGGCTCACCAGTCCCTGCTGAGGAGGTCTACGCAGAAGGGACGCCTCTGGAACAGCAAATCGTCAGCATCACGCAGTCGGACGGCTCGGTCAAGAAGGTGTCCAAGGCCGAAATCGCCGAGCAGCTGAATCAGAGCGAGAAGCTGCTGCAGGATCTCAACCAGACGTGGGAGGAAAAGCTGACCAAAACGGAAGAAATCCACAAGGAGCGCGAAGCCGCCCTCGAGGAGCTGGGCATCAGCATCGAAAAGGGTTTCATCGGCATGTCCACGCCAAAGAAGATGCCCCATCTCGTCAATCTTTCCGACGACCCGCTCCTGGCTGAGTGCCTGGTTTACAACCTGAAGCCCGGGTCTACCACTGTTGGCAACGTCGAGTCCAACGCGGATCACCAGGCGAACATTCGTCTAAACGGGTCGAGAATTCTCCACGAACACTGCGTCTTTGAGAATGCGCAAGATGGGACGGTGACCATCGTCCCCAAAGAAGGAGCGGCGGTCATGGTAAATGGAAAGCGAGTGACGGAGCCCACGAGGCTGCGCTCGGGATTCCGCATTATCCTAGGCGACTTCCACATTTTCAGATTCAACCATCCGACGGAGGCACGCGCGGAACGGGCGGAGCGGCAAGAGCAGAGTCTTTTACGGCAATCCATCACGGCCAGCCAACTTCAGGCGCTGGAAAGGACGTCGCCCTCACCCAGTCCACGACCCGGACACGAGCGGAACTTCAGCCAGGCCATCTCGGACTACGGCGACAGCCGCCCCGACTCGCCGTTTCAGCGTAACGCAAAGGAGTCGGACTGGTCCTTTGCGCGCAGAGAAGCGGCGCCAGCAATTCTCGGCACAGATCAGAATTTCGGCAAGCTGACCGACGAGGAGCTCAATGCTCTGTTCGAGGAGGTCCAGCGGGCCCGCGCCGAGCGCGTCATCGGCCGCGAAGGCGACGAAGACATGGAGTCGATGGCCTCGTACCCGATTAGGGAGAAGTACATGTCCACCGGCACTATCGACAACTTCTCGCTCGACACCGCCCTAACCATGCCGTCGACCCCTAAGCATGGCGAGGCCGAGGATAGACTACGCGAGATGCGGGAGGAGATGCAGAACCAGTTGGAGAAGCAGAAGGAGGAGTATCGCGACCAGCTCAAGAGTGCTGAGGTGGCGAATGTTGAGGTCGAGGAGATCAAGAAGGAGAAGGCCAGGATGGAGGAGACGCTCACCCAGCTCAAGGCTGACTTGCACACTCAGCTCGAAGTCCAACGCCGCGAGTTCGAGGCCAAGATTGAGAAGCTGGACCCGCTCAAGCGGCCCAAGGCCAACCCGAAGCTGTCCGAGGACGAGATCGAGCGTGCTAAGGTGGTCGTCGCGCACTGGCGGAGTCGGCACTTCGTGCGCATGGCCGAGGCCGTCTTGCAGCACGCGTCCACGCTGAAGGAGGCGCAGATCATGAGCCACGAGCTCGATGAACACGTCGTCTTCCAGTTTACCGTCGTGGATGTCGGCCACATGCTGTGCTCGTCGTACGACATGGTCCTGAACGGGCTGACGGGCGAGGGCGAGGATATCGCGCTCGAAGAGGCGCCGAAGCCGTGCATCGGCGTGCGGGTGATCGACTACAAGCACAGCGTGGCCCATCTGTGGAGCATCGAGAAACTGCACGACCGCGTCAGGCAGATGCGGCAGATGCACCAGTACCTCGACGAGCCGGAGTATGCCCAGCACCTGAGCCTCAACAACCCGTTTATCGAGACGTGCATGCCGCAGTACACCCTGGTGGGCGAGGCCGACGTGCCCCTAGGGGCCGTCTTCGAGAGCCGGGTTCAGGACTTTACGCTCGACGTCTTCTCGCCCCACACGTCGCACGCCATCGGCATCATCAAGCTCGCCCTGGAGCCGTCCAGCGCGCGGGCGCCGTCCAACACGCTCAAGTTCAACATCGTAATGCACGAGATGGTCGGCTTCGCGGAGCGCGAAGGCACCGAGGTGCACGCGCAGCTCTTCCTTCCCGGCATTTCCGAGGACGGCGTCACCACCACCCAGATGATAAAAGACTTTGACGAGGGCCCGATCCGGTTCGAGAGCGTTCATAGCATGAGCGTGCCGCTATTTGCCCCCCCGCATACGGCGCTGAGGGTGGCCATCTTCGCCAAGGTGTCGGCCATGCACCTAGACAAGCTGCTCAGCTGGGACGACATGAGAGACGCCGTGCCCAGCTCCCGGGGCAAGCGCAAGGGCGCCCGGATCAGCGAGGCGCATTTCTTCACCGAGGAGAAGCACGACTTGCTGGCGCGGGTGCAGATCCTCGAGATGAGCGAGGAGGGCGAGTACGTGCCGGTCGAGGTGGCCCAGACCAGCGAGCTGGATGCAGGCGCGTTCCAGCTGCACCAGGGCCTGCAGCGGCGCATCGCCATCAAACTCACCCACAGCTCGGGCGACGCCCTGCCATGGGACGACGTCACGGCGATGCGCGCCGGCAAGATCCAGCTGGTCGACAGCGCCGGCAAGACCCCCGACATGGGCTCCGCCAGTCCGGACATTACCCTCAAGCTCGCGGCGACGCCCACGTTCCGCACAAACGCCAACGGCACCCGCAGCATCACCATGATCGGGCAGTGGGACTCGAGCTTGCACAACTCGCTGCTCCTCGACCGGGTCACGGCGGATAAGTACCGCGTGCAGATGGCCGTGTCGTGGGAGATCAGCTCCGAGAAGCTGGCCGAGCCCATGAAGTTCTCGCTCGACGTCTGCTGCCAGATCCTCTCGCGGTCGTTTGTCCGGCAGACGTCCATGTTCTCGTCGCTGTGGCAGCAGGTCCGCATCGTGCACGCGGCCACGGGCATCTTCACGCTGCAGATGCGGCCCGCGCCCATCAAGCGCGTCGGCGACCTCTGGCGCATGAACAGTCAGCACGACTACGTCAAGGGCGAGGAGAACCTGGCCGCCTGGACGCCGCGCGGCGTGTCGCTCGTGGCGGACTACATCGCGGCGCGCAAGAAGCGGCGGATGATGGCCGAGATGGGCGCGGTGCAGTCCTTCCTCAAAAAGATCGGCTTCCGGCACGACACCGCCAACCCCCTCGAAGACGACCCAGAAGACCCCGACCTCCCTCCATTACCCCTCGATCCCATCGCCGACTCCATCGCGGAGCTTCTCAAAGACGACGACCCCGAACCCTCACGCCCCTCCACCCCCCGGACATGGCGAACGTTGGCAGCCCAGCCATCAACGCTCAAGTGAAAGGGGGTGTCAACGGCAGACCAACAAGCCATTCTTCAACGCCGAGGGCGACCTACATAATCCATGGTCGCATCCCGACTGCGAAGCACGTCTGCAGAACCCTGCTGCTGGCTGTTTCCGTGAATGCGCGCTTCTGGCCGCACACTCATGGCCCGACTCGAGTGGCATGTACCCCTGTCGGTGCATCGGGTACCTCGTTGTACTGGATGTACTCTACATGCCTCCATGCGACGCGGCCATCGATGTTGCAGCAGCCCGTCGAGGCGCTGAAGCTCGGAGCCGGGTATCAAACCAGCTCTTTGCCAGAGGCCGCAGAGCAGGCAGGGGAAAACGGCCGTCAGCAGAGCAAACATTTTTTTATTTTACACTCCCGGCTTGCTGCCTGCTTCACTGCCTCACGGTCTCCCCGTTGTCCGTCCCATTCACGGCCCCCCAATCCCTTTTTTGTTGATCTCGCCCCCACCACTCCTCCTGCTCGCACTCTCTCGTCTCAGCTCCAATTCGACCCCTCTGCCACCAAAGAAGGCCGGCCGCCGGTCTGCCAACCCATTGCTGATTACGCCGCAGGTTTCAATTTCGACCACCGCTCCCACTCGCCGGCTTCGTGGGAGACGCAGCCAGATATGCCCGCAGCCCGGTGCTCCTCCCCGCCTTGAGAGGGGTTTTCCTCGCTGCACTCGGATCCTTTGACTCATCTTTT
>FTIZ01751747.1_pt1 | contig 14422 bp, 10 predicted proteins | sample 1658381 | NCBI WGS metagenome assembly FTIZ01 (sample SAMEA3914822, study PRJEB12502) | metagenome | biome: forest; material: soil | place: USA | collected 2012-03-12 | depth 0.1 m
TCCTTGGCATTCCATACCACGGCGCCGTCACGGTTGCACGGATACCTCCGCTCAGAACCCAGCATCCACTCAGGATCATCCACCACGGCAACCCTCCCTTGTAACAGGCCTTGTATCAAAGCTCCGGAAAGCCCACTTCCCATGTCTCCTCCAACAAGGGGCCCGGCTCGTCCAGGGAGCCCCGCCTCTCGTCAGTGACCCTACCATGCTGCCAGCTCAAGTTTGCAACTCCCTTGCCAGACGAACATAAGTCGACAGCATTCTCAACGTGCGGGCACATGCTTTCCCCACCTCTACAACAACATGACGCAGAGGCTCTCGTTAAGAAAGGAGTAAGAACAGCCGAGATATCTGCTACACCACGCCGAGCCCAGCTCAATACCCGAGGTGACAGATACTCGGAGAATTTGAACAAAAAGACTGAGACATCGGAATCGGCTGACGGCGGCTCGGTATTCGCGGCCGTCGGAAGTGACTGACACTCGGAGAATATGAACAAGAGTGCAGAGTAACAGATGGGCTGACAGCGGCTCGGTATTGGCAACTCCCTATGCAAGCTTGGTTCTGGGCTCGAGACCTCGCCGCCCCCGCGACTAGCAAGGGTTGAACAGCAAGGGGACTCCCCACCCACACCCGCCAGCGGCCTCCAGAGCCTTCCACAATATGCACACAAGATGAAAAACGCCCGAGCTTAGGGCATGGCAGAGAACCTGGAAGCTTGTCGTCCCGAGATGACGAGGCACCGCAGGAAGAAGCCCAGGGTCCAGACCCGGGGTTTTGGCTGGTCGAGCCCAAGCCACTCTGTCCCACGAGGAGGGGCTTAGATGACGCTGGGAGCACTATCTGCGCGTGGCTTGAACCCGGTGTTGCCTCTGCGCCATATCCGTAGTCATGCGATTACTCATGGGACTGTTCCGCCACCACGGCCTGTTGAAGGTCGATCGGTGGGGGCTGCCGTCTTGATTGGGAGAGCAACTCGCGGTTTATGCTCACTGATTTCGACGAACGTTGCTAGGATTGAGTGCTTGCATGATGGGTGGCGCAAAAGAACGAAAGAAAGTCGCCAAAAGTGGGAGAAATATTATGCTGGCCAACTTGAAAATGCGGTTGCCCCGAAAGCCGGTTGTGACCTCGTTGCTTGGGAAGATGGACTCGCTCGCCCCGAGGGCCGTGGGTGGTAACCAAGCACGAGGTGTCTCTGAGAGTGACCGGCTGCGCCGAGGCCATTGATAAGGAAGTCCTGTGGTGCAAACAATAACACCCCCTGCTGCGATGCGGACGCGCAGCGCAGCGGGGGGTACGCCGGCTTGAATTGATACCCTCGCGGAATGGTGCTGGCCATTTCGTGAGGCCACCAGTTCGAGCCGTGAGTAAAACCTGAGGTTTTCGCAATCCGTTAGGAGTCCATCATCGGCATACCACCGATCAAGGGTGATAATTCTAACGGAACGGGATAACCTCTAGGTTTTCGTAACCCGTCAGGATCAACCGGCCAGCACCGGGGAAGCCTGACGGGTGAGCTTTTTGCCATTTTCCTGGCACCATAACGTAGCGAAACCAATCAACCATATTACCATGCCAACGACTGTTTCAATAATAGAGAAGAGAAGAAGAACCATCCCCCAATCTCTTGCCCACGCATACCCGCGCCTCATTTTGCCTTCTTCTCCCCCAGCGCCGTCGCGCGCACCTTGAAGGCGTCAAAGATGTCATCCGCCGCGACATAAATCGCATACAGCGGCACCACCACCCACAGCCCATTGAAAAAGACCAAAAAGATCCACTTGTACATGAAGTTGCTCGTGTCGAGGTTGACGCTTCCCGTCAACCACTCAGGCATGAACGTCATGTAGCCTACGCATGTCAGTCAGCCTCTTCCCAGTTCAAAAACAAAACGGCGAAGAAAAAAAAAAAACTCACCCCCATACAACTCCGCCGTAGCCAGCACCACCATCCCCAAATTCGCCCTCGGACTCCCCCTTGCAATATCCCAGCACACTAGCGCCGCCAGGCTCCCGCCAAACAGCACCGTCAAGATCTCCAAGCTCAGCACCGTCAGGTCCACCCCGGCCCACCGCGCGTCCGCCCGCGCATACACCTGCCACAGCACCGCCAGCGCGCCGCTTCCGGCCTGCGAGCCGTGCATCACCCCTGCGCCATTGCTGCCCGCGTCGAGGTAGTTGAAGGGGTCCGGGTAGCTGGTTGGGGTGAGGGGGGCCGTGGTGAAGACTGAGATGGCAAAGTTAGTTTATCTACTACTTCGCGAGGGGAGTTCAGGACAAAGGAGGTAGCTAGTTCGTGACCTCTCACAGCTGGAAAAGGGGTATAAACAAACAACAGCTTGGAAAGGAGAGTGAACATACGGCAGTGGTACACAAAACTGCCCTCAAGGATAAAGTGGATCAGGGCGTCAAAGGCGTGCCACACAAAGAGGGCGCGCAGGCGTGGGGCGGTGTGCTGCGGGAGGACCAGGCGGGCGAGGCCCAGGGCGGCGGCGAGGAGGACAGTGGTGCTGGCTAGGGAGGTGAGGGTTGTGGCGTCGAAGAGGGAGGGGGGTGGTGGAGGGGTTTCCATTTTTGGTTTGGTTTAGGAATATGAGGTTAGGTGGGTGGTGATGTGTGAGGAGTGGTGGTGAGATGGGATGGGAATGGAGTTTTGACTCTTGAAATGAGATGAGGTTGGGACTGATGGGGCTCATTTCAGCTGGATGCGCCAAGGCGCGCCTCGACTGGCAAGCTGCAGCATCAACCGTTCAAGCTGGCGGCGATGATTGGATGGTGTTAGCTGGCAAGGTTGTTCATGCCTGCCATTTCTGTGGGTCCCGAAGCCTTCGGGTCAAGCCGCACGACCAAGACTTTCCAAAGTTTGAGGCAACTCGCAGCACGCAGATTCAACACATTGTTGTCACCAAAGAAAGCAGGAGGAAAAAACGGTGCTAATCGAGTTGGATTGTCTAGCTATCAGAGCCAGGGGGTATTTGCGGTGATTCTCCTCTTCCCCTCCCAGAAACCGAGCATCAAGCGAGCGACGAAAGCCGAAAATCAAGACCCATCCTCCTCAAAGCAACGCCTTCCTGAGAGCCCAGGCCGTGATCGCCGCAACCGCGGTGGGAGCGACAGGCGGAAAGAAAAGAGTGTCGTCAAGTCATCGGTCGCTTAGTGGGTGGCAGCCTGCTTGTTGGCCTCGGCCGAAGCGTCGTGCTTGTGCTCCTTGGACTTGTCGCCGATGGCATCACCAGCAGCTTGGAGGCTGTGAGGGGGGTGTTAGCGGGGAGTCTTTGCCACGAGAGGCCGGTAGGGAGATGGTGCTTACCGAGTGCCGATGCCGGCGTCGCTGTCCTTGGCGACCTGCTTGTTGGCCTCCTTGGAGCTGGCGTTGGTGGCGCTCTGGACCTTGTCCGAGACGTAGTTGCCGGCCTGCTTGATGGTATCCATGTTGACTGGTGTGGTGGTTGAGATTGAGATGTGTGAAGTGTGGTTGTGATTGTTTGCTTTGTTGGAATGGTTGAGTGGATGCTGATGATGGAGAGAGAAGGTTGATTTGAGCAGTAGGAGGAGGGAGATTATATAGGCGATTCACTGCCTCTGGACTGGCGGGATCTGGGAAGGCAACTCAGAGAGCTGGGTGTATCATCAACTACGTCATACACGCACTCCATTCGATGTGTGACTGGTGACGGCTTTGGAGGAGGTGGTTGCGAATCTGGAGCGTGGAGCCCCGCGCGACCCCAGCGTGTTTGACTCGGCATAGCTGTTGCCAGGTTTACCTAATTCCCCAGCAGCAGCAGGCACGGCTCCAGCAGGAACCTTGACGGCTTACAGCCCAAGTTGGCATTTTACGATGAGATACGATCACCGATCACTGGTTCCTCTCAAGCTTGTCTGCCCATGTGTTGTTGTCCTCTGCCCTTCCACAGTCCCCGTGCAACTTGACTCTTTGCCATTTTTCTTCGTCTGCGTCTGGAACATTGCACATACCAGGACTCTCAGTGTTTGCATCTCAGATCCAACATGAAGTCGCGACTCCACCGAATGACGTCCAGAAGGTCTGGTCCGGCCTGAAGACGCCAAGTGCTCGGGGAGAATCATCCGGAGTCGAGACCCACATCCCTGTCAGTGACGCAAGGTGGGGCTCTTTTCACATGAACGCAACACTTTTATTGGTCACTTTTACTTGCATCCCTGCCGAGTGACGCCATCGCTACTTGCTTCAACCGGCCCGCGGAGGGGGTGCTCTCGGCTGACCGAGTGATGGGAGACATGTGAGGATAGGTTTGGTAGGTGGCCCAATGATATCACCGCCAAGGTGAGAGGCCACAAACGCTACGACTTGAGGAAAAGAGACATGTCATCTCATTGTCCAGGTCTCGCCCCAACCATGGCGTCATGCAGCACATCCGCGCGTCGGGCCGCGGCGGGATGTCCTTTCGAGCGTCACGTACATAGTAAATTCAGCAACCGAGGTTGGCACGAGTCGGTTTTGCGTTGCTTGACGGTACAGGCTCCAGTACAGGCTCGATTCGCGGTGCCTGCCAGATTCGGCCATGGTTCCCTTACTCGTCAGCTCACCACCAGCCCGGTTTGACACAAGCCTTCGGATCCGGCTTGTTGTCGGTCACTCGTGGCTGGGGCTCCACGGTCATTCACCGCTTCTGAGGCAAGCAACGTGTTCTTTGCTTCCATGGAACCTTCCAGTTACACCTCGGGTGTCATCGACCGCTCTGGTGAACTTCGGGGCTCGGCAGCTTCCGATGGGCTGATTGCTCATGTTTTACGACCGGAACATATCCCTCTAGTACAAGCGTGTTGTTGTTGTTTCGACAGCAAGCCCCTTTCCATCCGTCCGCAACGCGTCCCTGTGGAAGGCAAGGGGAATACATAACACGTGCTCTTGTGTTCGTACTACTTGCTTGCCATGTGCCCATTTCTCCTCGTTTGACAAGTAGGCTCAGCTGTTCTTGAGTCAAACCTCGTACAGTGATATACCAAGCTGGAAAATCCCAGGTTAGGGCATGAACACAAGCCTCATCTACATTCCTCAACAGGGAATATTCAGATTGTTTGCTAGAAGCATAAATCCAGTCCAACCTGGTCACGGTAACTCATGGTGGGAGGCCGCGTCGGCGGCTCGCTCACCCTTCGGCCGTTTCCGAGTTCTTGGGACGTCGTCGTGGTGGACAATGCTGTTACAAAAGGCCACACGCTCGTCTCCGTAACGTTGTTCCGTTGTTACACAACCATCTCAGATACTGTCGAAAATTCTAGAATGTAATAAAGGCCCAGGAGCCCATGTTTACATCTGATGTGTCGGTGAGGGCCCCGTGGAACAGTTTCTTCAGTCATGTGTGACACTGCGAGCCTCCTAGAATTCTTCGCAATGACTTGTTTGGGTTGGCCCCTTTATCAGACTGTGTTGCGGATGTACATATCCGTACTTTTCTACTCACTCATTCCATTGCGTCAAATACGAATCTCGCTTGAGGGTGGTCTCAGTGAGCCGAGGTTGTGTGAGCCCTTCTTATTGCAAAAAAAAAAAAAAACAGATAATTGATGCCGATGGTGTGTGTTGTTGGAGCAACTGAATATGGAAGAGATGATTTTAAGTTTGAGTTAAAGACGGGGAGCAGTTGGTTCCCCGCCCGGTCCGGGGCCAGGAACGCCAACTTAGAAGGTTAAACTATCTAACTCAAGAAGTGGAGAGAAAAAAAGAACTATGCGCATAGAAGTGAGGAGACATATTCAGCGCAGTCCTTGTTAGCTCCGTTTCCATCTAGCTTTCACAAAATCAAGGTGCTCTGTTAATAGGTGCAGAGTGAAAGCCAGGACACTTCTTGGGTGTTGCGATTTGCGAGACGGATCGAGTTCTGCTTTGCCCCTTCCATTCAACTTCAGAACAGGTGACAAAAAATCCCAACTTCCTGCCTGTGGGTGCTGAACAGCCCAGCAGCAATCTTTTCGATGCCTGTAAAAATTCGATCCTCCCATTGCGTTGCAACACCACCTAAATTACCGGCGATGATGCAACGGGCTCCGGGACCGCCAAGCCCCGAGTCTGCCGACGCGTGTTCCACATTTCTGTGAACTGTCCGTCGGCTTCTTCGCTCCTCAATCCTCCGCCGACGAAAAAACTACCACGCACGACGCAATTAAGCAACGTTGACGGGCACACAACAACCCGTTCACTACCCGTCCTCTCGCGCAATGGATACACTCGCCTCCTTAGGCCACCGGATCCGCGAAGCATTGGCGACGCTGCCCGCCGCGTCGGAGCAGTGGGTGCTGGGGACCTCGAGCAAGATGGCGAACGCGTCCGCTTTGCTGGCTCTCCTCTCATCGTTGGCTCCGGTGCTGCCTGCTGTGAATATGACGACGTATCGGCCCGGTGTTCCAATTGCTCCATTCCCCCTTCCTCCACCGGGTGCTTCCTCGCAAGGCGAAGAGATCATTCGCCAGTTTGTCGGCCTCGACCGGTCGACGGACTGGAACCTGGTGGAGAAGATCAAGTTTCAGGGCGACACCTTCGAACCGGAAGGGATTGTGCGTTTGGGTAACGACCGGTACGTTGTCTCGGCGGGCGAGTGGACAGTCCCTCGGTCGACCCTCACCACTGGTCCTGGTGGCGCTCAGACGACGTCCGGGGAGGGCTTTGCGCACATGGTTGTCTTTGATGGAAGGGGCAATCGCCTCGCCGACGCCACAATCACCGAGGCCGGGGAGCCCGAGTATCACAGCGGTGGCATCGATTACGACGGAACCTACATCTGGGCGACACTCGCCCAGTACCGCCCGGACTCTACCGCAACCCTCGTCAGGATCCGGCCAGACACCCTGCAGCCGGAGCCCATTTTGCGCATCGCCGACCACATGGGGGCGGCTGTTCACGATCTGTCGACAGGGAACATCTTGACATTGAGCTGGGGGGGCCGCAGTGCGTCTCTCTGGAATTTGAACTACAAAGCCGCCGCTCCCCCCGCCTTCACCGCCCCAAGAGCCGTGGTGAAGAACCCGAGCCATTACACGGATTACCAGGATTGCAAGTTTTTGGGCCATTCTCAACGCTATGGGTTCCGCCCAGTCATGCTGTGCTCGGGCATAACAAGCCTCTATGGAACGACCATCGGCGGCGTTGCTCTGGTCGACATGGAGTCCATGGTGCCCTTGTACGAGGTGCCAGTGACCATGGTGTCGGACCGCGGCACGCTGGTGACCAAGAATCCCATGGACGTCGCCATCGTCGGTGGCAAGATGCGATTGTTCTTCCTGCCCGACGAACGGAACTCGACCCTTTTCGTCTACGAGCCCGCGCGCTAAGTTGCTGCACGGACAAAACCCTCCGTCCTGGGTGAGAAAGAAAGGGGGTGGGACTGGAACTCCTCGGAGCCGACTCGGATTTTGATTCATCCACCGCGATGAAGGCTTTTCGCAACTTCCTGGTCCAATGTTTACTCAAAACCCACCTTTTCGACCGTAGCGAAGCCATTTCCTGACGGGATGCCCCGTCGACCATCTCGGTCGAGCCTGGCTACTGCGACAATAGCGCGTGCCAATGGCCAGCTGGACCCTCGCGCTAGTGGCGCGGACATCGATGGTGGATTCAGGGGTCATGCCAATTCTGGGCGATCATCTCAAGCCTAGACCCACGTCTAGATCCCGGTTCCAGCGAGTCAGCTCAGCCCCGAGAGCCTGGAACCTTCAGAAACCCTGCAGCCACGCGGATTGGCATCAAAACGGCCCCTCGATGTTGCATGGCCGACCCACACCGGCGGCGTCGTCCCGTGGGGATGGATCGCAGAATATCGGTGCTGAATGATATTAAGCATGCTCAACGCGGGTAAGCGCTTCAGCCGCATCGTTCTTTGTCCCCACGCTAGACCTTTCGCTCATGGTTCAGCACGCCAAAGCGACAATAACATGGGCCCGATCAAGCCATTTGGGAAATCTGGTCCACGATGTGGCGCTCGGTTGGTGCCGAGTGCCGAGCAGCACCGTCCGGCTGGGCAAACGACTGATGGGAAAAACCTTCATGGCAAAGGAGGCAGTGAGGCGGCCATGGTGAAGTCTATATATGGCCCAGCTCCCTCTCGCCCGCTTCCTTATTGCTACTTTTGGGCCATCCACGCTGTCACTCTTTTGACTCAATTGGTGACGTTGTCTGTCGCCGTCCCTTCGTTCTTCTCAACGGTCGTTTAGACCCTTGTTTTCACGATGCGGCAGTCATCAAGGCCTTCGCGGGCCGCGGCTGCCCTCCTCCTCTCCCTGGCTTCGGCCTCGGTTGCTTTTGCCGCACCTCTGGATTGCTCCAGCAACCAGAGCAACAACACCATCTACACCTCCCCGGCCGGCGCCTCCTACGATATCATCTGCAGCGTCGACTATGCTGGCGGTGATGTTGCCGCCCAGGGTGGCGTTGCCACCTTCGAGGACTGCATCGACCTGTGCGATGCCCAGGCCACCTGTATCGACGTCTCGTACGCAGGTCCCGGCGGCTCTTGCTACATGAAGAGCAGCCTCGGAACCCCGAATACCAACGGAGGCATCTGGACGGCTCGGAACCGGAGCACCCGCACCAACACCGAGGTCACCTGCCTTGACAAGAAGTCTGACGGTCTTGTCTACGAGGGCGCCGCGGGCGGCTATTACCAGATCGTCTGCGGTGTTGACTACGCCGGAGGTGATCTCATGGCCACCTCGGAGACTAGCTTCTCCGCATGCGTAAGCCGTCCTGCCCCAACGTCCTACGATATGAGCTGACCGATCTGTCCAGTTGGAAAGATGCGACGCCACCGCTGGTTGCGTCGATGTCTCCTTTGTTGCCCCCTCTTGCTACCTGAAGAGCAGCGTCACTACAGCCCTCTCGCGTGACTACGTCTGGACTGGCCTGAAGGTTCCTAAGCCTATCTCTTCCTCGGCGACTACGAGCACCACCGCCATCGTGGAGCAGAGCGCCACCGGGACCGATGTCCCTGTTTTGCCTACTGGTTCTACCAACTCCGTTGCCTCTGAGGTGACTTCTACTGGCACAAACTCCGTTACCTCTGAGGCTACTGCCACCGGCACAGGCTCCGCCACTGGCGCCACTACCACCGGCACTTCCTCGTCTGCCGCTCCCGCCTCGACCCAGCCGTCGTGCGTCAACGGCCAGAGCAGCGGGAACTACACGACCTCGGCCGGCACGGTTTACGAGATCATCTGCGGCCAGGAGTACTACGGTGGAGATCTGTCCCTTGTTGGAGCACCCACGCTCAAGGACTGCATTGAGACCTGCGACTGGACAGACAGCTGCGTGGACGTGTCGTGGGTGAACGGCATGTGCTACATGAAGTCGCAGCTCAATAGCCTTGTCACCGCTACTGGTGTCTCGACGGCCAGGAAGGTCATCGATCCCAGCCTCGACGCCAAGCCGCCCCTCACTTGCGAGCAGAACGCTGCCAACGGCACCATCTACAAGACCGATGCGGGCAAGTTCTACAAGATCTACTGCGGCTTCGACTTCCCCGGTGGTGACATTCAGGGCCTCACGACGCCGTCGTTCGAGAAGTGCTTGGACGCCTGCGACGGGAACCTCGAGTGCGTCGATGTCGCTTACGTTGCCCCGGTCTGCTATCTGAAGCGCGACTTGAACCCTCCTACCCCTGGAAACGCTGCTGTTTGGGGCGCCAAGTCCGTCGCTGATCCTGGCTGCGAGGCCGTGGGCACGACCTTGTACCCCGTTTCCGACACCAGCATCGACAGGTCGTCCTTGGACAACCTCGTCCCGTCGCTCGAGACGACCCTCAACTATGCGGAGAAGCAGCCTGGCACCAAGGCCGCGGCCCTCATTGTGAGCATGGTCTACCCGCAGGTCACCCTCGAGAACTCCAATCTCGTGTCGGTGACCTGCGCCGAGGGTTCCGTGACCCTCCAGGCCAGCAGCCTCCAGGTCCAGCAGTACATCATGAGCAACTGGCCTTCGTCTGGTCTCGTGTTGTTTACCAACCATGAAGGCTGCAATAACGCGACCTCGCGTGGTATTTTCCGCACCACGGCTTCATATGCGACGATGGGCACCAATGCCATCACCTTCTCCGTCACGGTTGAGACCTACTCTACTATCGCTAGCGAGGTGTCCATCAAGTACGGAACCGTGAAGTACCCCAGCGCCGAGGCCACCCCGTCCACCACGCAGTACTACTCGACCTGCTCCGAGACTGGGACCGCGACGGCGCCGGCGACTGGCACCGCCAGCACGACCGGTGCGGCGCAGACTACGCTCAGCGAGGGAGCGAAGGCCTTGTACGATGCCCTCATGGATGCCGTTCAGTACGACGATGATGGCAACATTATCATGCACCCCCAGAATCTGCAGGACGTCGAGCTGACCCCCAACCCTTACAACCCCGACAACACGACTGAACAGGCGGCTCTCGAGGACAAGTTCCGGGAGTGGGGCCTGGATGACCCGTCGTCGCTGGGTGAACAGGGTGCCAGCGGTGCCAAGGGCGTGTGCGGTCCGCCGACCAAGACTACTACGACCACCTCGGTGCCGGCGAAGCGCTCGATTACCAAGGCCCGTCGCAGTGGCTCCTTCTTTGGCAATGCCATCGCGTCGTTCAGCCCCAAGCTCGCCAAGCGGTTCAGCTTGAGCTGGGACGACATCACGGGCGTTGCCTGCGATGACTTGGTTGGTGATATTGTCGGCGAGGCCAACGAAGGTGCCGGCGCCGCGCTCGGGCTGGCATGCGCGGGCAACGACCTGTACCAGAACCGCGACGGTCTCTCGTGCTTCTTGACCGGCTGCTACACCACGACCACCATCATCACCTACTACACGCCCCCCCCGGCCACCCAGTACACCTTTGACTACTCTTGGAAGCTCACCTACCCGGCGCTCAAGCAGGCCGTCAGGTACCAGGGCGCCAAGACCCTCTCTTGCGACAACTGCGGCTTCGCCATCTCCAACATCCAGTTCTCGGGCAAGATCGTCATCAACATGACAGCCGGTATCATCAAGGAGGCGAGCATGACGGCCGGCATCTCGGGCGACGCCAGCATGGTGGCGGGCCTCAACACCGACGGCGCGTGGAGCGGCTCGTGGGACTACACGTACTCGAACAGCGAGCTGGGCGCCATCACCCTCGACAACGCCTTCAACATTGTGCCCACTGTGCTGTACGGCATCGGCATCAACTATAACACCGACTCGGCCGTGGTGACTTCGGGCGGTGCGCAATTCAACCTCAACGGGGCGGCTGTCACCATGGACCTCCTCACGGGTAACATCCTGTCGCAACAGAACTGGGCGCCCGCGATCTCGTTTACGAACCCGACCTTCACTACTGGCAGCAACATTCAGCTGACGCCCTTCATGCGCTGGGCCGTCAACCTGGCGGTCAACATCTACGGGCAGGTCGCGCTGTCGCCGACCATCACGTCGGAGACGGTCGTGGGCCTGGGCTCGAGCTACTCGTTCTCGGCCCAAGGCAGCTGCCCGGCCAACAACCTGCAGGTGACCTCGTACGTGAGCACCAAGAACCTGGTGACCAACGGCCGCGGCACGACCAAGACGCTGTTCTCGGACCAGACATACAACGCGGCCAAGTGCTATAACGTCCCCAGCAATCAGCCGTCCGACGACGATATGAAGACGCTCTCGGCGTCGGCGCAGGACTACTGCACGTCGTATATCAACTATAAGGCGCCGACAGTCTATACGTGGATCACGTCTACGGCTACCGTGCCGTCTGTCTCGACGACTTCCACGACGACCACCATCACCAGCACGCCTACCATCACCGTCTACCCGACCACGACTACGACAGCCTACTTCACCTACACCAGCACCACGAGCACGGTGCATGTTACTGCCACCAACAACGCCGTCTTCCCCACGGGCCAGAACTATAAGCGCGCCGAGGCCGAGGGCCTGATCACCTTGGCCCCCGTTTCCGAAAAGGCGAGCCCGCTTCCCACGGCCTCTGCCCAGTCCAGCCCCGCGCTCCGGGTCGACCGCCGTGCCGTCGCGCCGGCGCTCGTGGCCGGATGGCCGGCGTCCAAGATCTCGTACGCGTGCTCGCAGATCGCCACGGGCAAGGCCACGGTGACGTCGACGGCCTCGGCGACCGTCACCTCGGGCGTCACGGTGACCACGAAGACGATCACCGCCAACGCTCAGGGCCCGCTGCAGACCGTTACCCAGGTGTATACCTCCACGGTGTACGGCGGCTTCACGACGGTGACGGCCCCGGGCCCGACCACGGTGACCGATTATTCCTGCCCCCTGCAGACGCAGGTGTCGTCGACGTCGTGCATCAAGGTCAAGGCGCACGGCCTGCCGCACATCGACGGCTTGTACCTGGGCTACTCGTCCGGCTACGGCAATCCCAACTTCAGCCCGAGCAACCAGCACTTCGTGTGGTATCTCAGCTGCGAGGGCAAGCTCGAGGCCTTCGCCAGCCCCGTCTTCTCCGTCATGGGCGGCCTGCCGGGGCAGCAGTACTTTTTGACGATCGGGTGGGGTACCGAGGCCGTGTGCGTTAAGAACACCGACACCAAGGCGCTCGACTGCTCGCTGCCGGGCGACAACAGCCCGCTGATGATCCTGGGGCCGAACTATGCGCTGCCTTCCTACAGCATGGACACGCGCGTGTACTCGCCGCTCTGGGGCGTGAGCTACCCCGGCTCGGCCGTCATTGGGTTGACGTACGAGGAGACGGAGTGCCTCTGCACGTGGTGATATTGAGGGTGCTGTTGTTGATGTTGATGTTGATGTTTTCTCTCTCTAGTGGATGGAGAGAGAAGTAATCTAATGTAATATTCATGACGTTCGTTTGCTAGACATTTTACCGTATTATTTTCCCATCAACATAAAGTCCCCACGTTGCAAAGTGATGACGATGATCTTGGTGTCAAGTCGCGTGTGGTGTTTAGTTTGTGTTGAATCTCACCCAAATCAATCGGGTGGTGCCAGACAGACAGCAGCCGCCAGGTGGCGCAGCTCGTGCGGACCGGCAGCCCCGCCCCCACACCTCTCGCCAGTTCGGGCTCTTGGTCTCTCGTCATCTGCTCACTCACCGCTTTCCGCGGGGCCGGTGGCAATGCAATGCGGGGCAATGAGAGCCTTGAACAACCGAGAGCGACGGACGGCTACAGATGGATGCTGTGGCTATCCGGAGCGGTCTGGAAAATAACTGGCGGGCTGCTGTGGGTGTGTGCAGGATGCAGAATGCAGAAATATTCATTCAACGGCTTGTGTTGTTGACCATTGCTTGAGTTTCAACAAGCAGGATATCCTGGAGCCAACCCGAAAGCAGGTCCGGAGAGCTCCAGAGTTGACTTACGCAGTGGCTGCGTCACTTGCCCCGAGCCCTGACACCCCATAGGCCGGCGCTCTCTCTCGCCGTCGAACCTTCTACAAGCTCCGGGTCCCTGCCAGGGCATTCCAGGGCACGCACGCCGTCTCCAGCCTTGCCTTTTTGTTTCCTTTTGCTTGTTCCTACACGACTACTAGGTGTTGGCAATAGCTTCACTCTTGGATTTTGGATTTCTTCATCTTTCGGATTCTGCAACCCCCACGCGAGTACTGCTCTGCAGTCACATTGGAGCTCCATACCTGTCGCGACACTACCACACAAAGCGATACCGGCCATTCGCCCGCTTCATCGGCCTTCTAAGCTGCAACGAGCGACGTGCAGCAGCTAGATCGCCTCTCCACACTCTGCCCCTTCCAATTCGACGTCGATTCACCCGCCTGCATCAGGAGAGACGCAGGACAACTCACTCCGCACACGACCTGCCGCCGAGGGAGCAGACTTGCACTCAGCACCCAACTCCCATCGACACCACACCACCCATCGCCTCGCATCGCTTCCCATCGGCGACAGCCTCGCCGGCAATACTAGCAACCGTCACCACCACCGTCAACACCGTCGCCCATCATGGTCAAGGAGACAAAGCTCTACGACCAGCTGGGCGCCAGCCCCACTGCCACCCAAGACGAGATCAAGAAGGCATACCGGTACGTTCACCGCCAGCTCCCTTTCCTGTATTTCCTCTCTGCTCTGCTTTTTCTGCTTCGTTCCGGCAGTCATCGGAAGTGCATCGCTTTCTTTGTACGCACGCCCCGATCGGCCATCGCCAGCCCATCCATCACTGTTGCCATTGTCCCGACCCCACCGCTGACCCCTCACTAGGAAATCCGCTCTAAAATGGCACCCCGACAAGAACAAGGACAACCCGGACGCCGCCGAGCGGTTCAAGGAGTGCTCCCAGGCATACGAGATCCTGTCCGACCCAGAAAAGCGCAAGACATATGACCAGTACGGCCTCGAGTTCATCCTGCGCGGCGGCGTGCCGCCACCAGAAGGCGCCGCCGGCGGGAACCCCTTCGCCAGCACACAGGGCGGCATGCCTGAGGGCTTCGCCTCCTTCTTCGCCAACGCCGGCGC
>FTIZ01751621.1_pt1 | contig 14387 bp, 10 predicted proteins | sample 1658381 | NCBI WGS metagenome assembly FTIZ01 (sample SAMEA3914822, study PRJEB12502) | metagenome | biome: forest; material: soil | place: USA | collected 2012-03-12 | depth 0.1 m
TTGGTGTCTGCTGGTGGCGAGTTTGGCGTCGACCGAGCCAGCCTGTCAAAGGGGTTGCCTCGGTTGGCTAGCCCAGGCGTCGACGAGGCCATATTGGTGTCTGCTGGTGGCGAGTTTGGTATCGACCGGGCCAGCCTGTCGAAGGGGTTGCCTTGGTTGGCCAGCCCGGGCGTCGACGCGTTCTTGGGTACCTTCGCAAGGCGCTCGTTCGAGTTGCGGAACGACTGAGATTGGGACCTTCCTCCCCTCTTTTTCATACCATCTGTCGGTGAATCGTGCGAGCTGCTATCCTCTGAGCTGCTGTTCAACAGCCCGCTCTCAAACTCCTTGCCCCGCCTGACAGGGAGTTTGGGCGAGTTCTTTATTTTCGCTCGCAGGAAGCCGTCATCTGCAGCTGGCGCTGCCTTGCCGCCGAACTGAAAATCACCACCGCCCTTCTCTTTCACCACAGACCTCGTGTTAATATTATCGACACTGTTTCGGGTGAGGCGGGCGTGTTGGGTCGGCGACGCCGTCGAGTTTCTGGCCAAGTCTCCCCGCGGCTTGTCCGTCTCTGGCTCCTCCGGGTCGTAATCAGCCAGCGCCTCGTCATCCCCATCGCTGTCGCCCGTGCCGCTCGCGTGAGCTGGCTCCTCAATAATTACCAAGAGCTCACTGTTGTGTTTGACGCCGTAACCGCGAAGGGGCACGTCGGGTTGATCCAGCGGGCGGTCCTTGTAGAAAACTTTGATCCGTCTCATCTGGCGCTCGGGGATGTCCAAGAGTACAGCGAGACGCCATCGCACGTCCCTGACCAACAGCTTTGCGTCCCAGATGGAGTATGCTGGAAAGCGCTGCCGGTACGCGACGCCTTCGTACTTGAACCGAAGGACGTCGTCATTGGCTTGGTAGGTAGTTGAAGAAGGCAGTAGACCGTCGAGGTCTAACAGGGTCAAGAGGAGGTTGGTCTGGGGAATATGGGGCTGGCAATCTTCCGGGTCGTCGTCTCCTTCGCTCTCAGAGTCATGTGCGTCGCTTTTGGTATCTTCAACCAGGGAAGGGAGCGCAAAGAGGGCGAGTTGTTCTTGATGCCGGGCTACATGGCGTTGGTACTGCTGGAACGAATCCAGGGTGTCGTCGCAAAGGGGGCATTGGAACCCCTTGCTAATGTCGAGTGGCCTTTCGCATAGCTTCAGCAAGGCGTCCAGGTCCGCCACCGACCGGTCGGCGCGGTGGACGTCATTCAAATGGGCTCTGCAGGTTTCGGATGACCCAAAGTGCAACTCGCAGCTGCTACACCAGTATTCTGTGCGATGGTTCTGCCGGAGGTGGTTTATCCACTGGCGTCGTTGCGGATACCCTCGTTCGGGCGTTACACAGTCGGGCTCGAGACAGACATCTTGTTGACATATAGATCAGCGTGTGCTATCCGAGGGCGCGGTGAACAAGATGATGACTAGTAAACCAAGTGCTAAATTTTGCAGTGTTCTTACATGGCTGGAGGTCTCCGTAAACATGTTTCCTTGGTGCATGGGTTAGCGCTTGGCGGTACTTCGATCCGGAATGACTTATGTGTATCGACTTACTTCCATGCTGCCCTATCCCTCGCCACAACCATCATATAACAAAAGCAGCATTGGAAGGGTCCGGTGGATGCTTCTTCGGGCAAGGGAGGAACGGTGAGCTTTCCTGCTCCGGCAGCAGACGAGGCATATGATGTCTGGGACACGCCGGCATCTGAGGCAGCATCGTCGAGCATCAGCAAAGGCTCCTGGGCCTGGCTCGAGCTAGCGTGTCCAGCTTTCATGTGGCTTGGAATTGAAGAGGCAACAGTTTGAGCCTCGAGCGCTTTGTCGGTATCTAGTTCCTGGTCAAGTCCGTGGGCGAGCTTCTCGTGATGAGATTGCCGATATTTTAGGTAGTGCCGCCGTCTGCTGATGGCCGCGCCGAGTCGCTCCGCAAGCCAGGGTTTGATTCCGCTAAATTTGGAGTAGACGTGCTGAATACCGTACGGTTCAAAGTGGGATACGTCGACTGCCTTTGTTTTGAGATATCGGTCGTGAGGCGCTGGGTTTTGAATTGCGACGGCGAGGCCAAAGAGGCAACTCACCACATCCGCCATGCCTTCAGCAATTTGGTCAAGCTCGGTAGCGGGAAAGCCGTCGTCTAGGTCGGTAATTTCAATATCTTCCTCTTCCGCATCTTCGGGTTGCTGGTCCCAGGGCGTCAGCTCCCCCTTAGCGATCGCCAAGGCATCCTGGAGGAGTTGCAAGAGGTCCTTCAGGAGTTTTCCCACTTGGTCTTTAATATGAGAAGCATCCCGGAGCCGGTAATCTAGCGAACTTGTGCCGGTCCGATGAGCACCCAGGCTTCCGGACCAGACTTTGAAGCGGGACTGCTCGTCAACCATCTGGTGTACAACATTTGCATCTGTGAAGCTCAGCTTCAGCCCATCTGGATCCGGGGGCTCCACCAAAGACCGAAAAAGAGTGAGGCACTGGCTGACTTGGCTGGAAATGGTCTCTGCCATAATTGCGAATATTCAAAAGAAGTCGGGGATTGGGGTGGCGGCGTCTGGCATGCGATGCTGTCGAGATATCTGATCCATGAGGACGACGTCGAGCTCAAGGCTGGCTTCCGAGCGGGGCTGGTGAAAAAGGCATAGATTGGGCGCGAATCTTCCCCTCCTTTCGGCTCGCTTACACAGCACTCGAATCTCAGCCGCCCAACCCCGCCCAGAGCCTCACGGTCTTCTCGCACATTACTCATTACTTGCAACAGCCAAAAGCTCGACTATGTCTGGCTTCGAGATCGCTGGCATTGTACTCGGATCTATACCCCTTGTCATCTCGGCTCTAGAGCACTACAGCCGAGGCCTCTCGACAATACAGCGATGGCGAAAGTACCATCGGGAGCTACAAACTTTGATCCGCAACCTCCAGACCGAGCAAGTGAAGCTCCAGAACGTCTGCGAGAAGTTTTTGGTTGGAGTCGTTCCTGCCTCAGAAATCGAAGCTATGATCGACGAGCCTGCAGGTCCTCTTTGGCGTCGAGATGCCGTCGAGACCAGGGTCCGGGCCCGTCTCTGGAAATCCTACGTCGTATTTCAGGAGATAGTCGTCAATATCTCGGAGGCCATCAGTGAGATTCAGAGGGGATTCGACTCACAACTCGACGACGGCCACGTTTCAATGCTGAGGCGTGCTTTGTTTACTCTCAAGCACTCCCGCCATACAGACCTCATTTCTACCATCAGACGCGGCGTCTCAGATCTGGAGAACCTCACAGACCGAAATATTGACCTCGAGCCGGAACGCCGGGTACGGTCTCAAGGAAAGCTCATTCCCGTCTTGCGGGACATGTCTGCAAGCTTCTACCGTGCATTGCGGGCTAGCTTTGGGTGTGCGTGCAAACACCAGGTTGGCTTGGAGCTGGAAACACGGTCAGCCACCATCGCCGCGCCCTGGGACAACCACGAGGAGATCATGAAGGGCCTATCCTTCCAGCTCGCCATTTCTTACCAATCTATGACGCACGGGAGCAGCGAAAATCCAGAAACAGGGACGAGTTGGCAGAAGCTTGTCGTCAAGTCGGCATGCACTCCAAGTTCCCATCCGTTGCCAGCGGCCGTCACGCCATCGTCTAGACGCACAGGAAAGCGTGTCGCTTTTCGTCTCTCCCAGCCAACATCCTCCACTTTATCGGCGAGCACGGGAGAGAGTGCAACTACATTGACGACCTTGGTCCAAGCAGGCCTGGAGCTGCACACTTTGATCCCCACGCCCCTCCCGGGCCTCGCCGTCGCGGGAAGCGCCGCTGCTGCTCTAGATTTATGCGCAGAGCTGCAATCCCAGGGCCAATCTTTAGGCATGACAGAAAAAACTCTCGTCGACCAGCTCCTTCCATCGCTGCGGAGATACTCGATCCACCTGCCCCCCGGGCCGGGGGCTGAAGACACTCGGGCCTGGTCTGTTGTTTCATTGCGCGAGATCATCGAGCATAAAACCCGCTTCCCCCCTCTATCCTACCAAGCCCGTCTTCGGCTGGCCGCCGTCATCTCCTCGAGCGTCCTCCAACTCCACGGCACCCCCTGGCTTCCGAGCATCTTGACGAGCTCCCACATCTACTTCATCCGCAAGACCATCTCACCCCACCCGGACATGTACTATCGCCCGGTGCTACTTCGACACCTACCCGATGCCGAATCCCAGCCGGCCGTCGTGGATCAAACCGCGGGGATCATCGCCGCCGAGCGCAATCCAACTCTGTTGTCGCTCGGCTGCGTGCTGATCGAAGTCATCCTGGGAAGGACTCTCGACTCAACTGGCTGCTCTCCCGGAACGGGCCGCGCGGGCACGAACCTCATGTCGGACTACGTCGCCGCGCAGAGCTTGATGGGCGAGGTCCGCTTGAAGAGCTCAAACTACGGGACGGCTGTTGCGCGGTGTGTTGATGGGGAGCTGCACAACCAGGGCCATGGGTTGGAGGACGGGGACTTGTGTCAGCAGGTGTATTCGGGGGTTGTGGCGTTGTTGGAGAAAGATCTGAGCAATTCACGATGAGTGGGCATGGTTGGAAGGCAAATATGTGCTGTATGAGCAACCTTAGAAGTTCTTGAATTCATGTAAACATTTCAGAGCACAGAATATTCTGTGCAACATACTCCCCCCAGAATTGTCCACTCCTGCGCGATGGGCTCCGGCCAGGCTCCGGCCGCTTTAAGCAGGGTGGGTGAGCCAGGAGGAGATCCACCAGAGTCTTCGATAGAAGTCCTGGAATTGTTCAACTCGTCCATAACGGGAAAGCTGAGAAATATTATCGGCGAGAACGAATATACGGTGACGGGGCGTGCTGGTGCCATGCTAGTCGTATTTTCTCGAATAGGTATGTCAAGGTAACTGAAAAGGGCTTACACAAGGCTTAGGAGCTAAGCTCTGCCCCGCACAGATGATAGTGGTCATCATTTACTCTCTAGCGAGGCGGCTATCAAACTTGTCTATTGAACTATCAACGAAATGAGACTACCTAGTGTAGGTGTTGGCATCCCACACCTGTGGGCTGGCCAGTGCGCAAGCCCACCTTTTCCCCCAGCCTTTGGGAGCTTCCACTTCCTGGAACCTCCACTCCAGAGCAGCCTACAGCAGTAATACCAGCCACTTCATGCTGTACTCTCAACAGTAGGTGAGGCGGGCTATGCACAGGTGTGGGACTATGAGTATGGGAATTTGCCGCAGGCGGTGAGAATGTTTTACGCCGGGGCGTTTTTGTATATGGCTATGGGGTGTTTGGGATGGTGCCGCTGGTGGTGGTCTGGTACGGTGTGGTGGTGGCGTTTTGGAGGGGGGAGGCGGTCATCGCGGATTCGGTCAAGGGGCTCGGGGAGAGGAAAACCGAGTCGGATCGCAAGTATCTGGCTGTCACGACGCTGGTCTGTCTCTTGACCAGCTGGTTGGAAAATTGGTTGTTTTGGATCGGCTATGTGTTGATGTCGGATCCGTATCAGGGGTAAGTCTGTCCTAGGGAGATGTTGTTCAGCAGCTGACGGAGTCCAGGTACTGCCCCCCAAAACTGACAGAGCAGGGAATGATTTGGACCATTTCCGGGTTGCTGGAGAGCATATTTGGAGCGGGGGCTTAGGTGACGGTAGCAATAAATGAGAGATTGATATCCACTTCATGAGAGCGAAGATGTGAAGACGTGCTTTTGAAATCGACAATAACCCCCCTGAGAACCCGGAGTGGCCAAGTCAACTTATGCTTCTCGCCACGCCTGGGCCTGACTGCGAAGGTCGGGCATTGGCTGAGGCGCTACACCAGCGTTCCCTTGCTCTACCACCTTCCGGGTCCTCATCTGAGCCTCCACCCATGCCTCTCTTTGCGCACTCATGTCCGCCCAAACCTCATCCGCCAAAGCTGCTGCCCGCTCTTCTCGCTCTCGCGCGCTAGTACTTGCGGGCATGTTTACCACCTTGCCGTTAACAACAATCTGGAGTTCGCCCATGCCGTCTCCCATGCTTTCGTGCTTCTTCCCCTGGTAGAGTACGTGCTTGCAGGTGCCCAGCCAAATCAGACTTCAGCTTGTCAGCGATGAGTTGGTTGGAAAGAGCCAGGATGCTTTACATACCACTGAAAGAAGGCGACGGCTGTGGCAGCGTACGTCGGATACCAGTTCAAGTTGTCGCCCTGGTAGCAATACCGATCAACCTTGCCATCCCGCAGGCCATTGTCGGAAGTTGTCGCGCACGCTCCGTTCTTCTTAGAGATTGAGATCTCGGCAACCATAAGGCCGAGCCACGCGAGACCCCATGCCAAGCCGAGAAGGCCATACGGCAGGGCCATGATTCGCATCTTCATCGGGAACCTGACCCAGGACAGCAGCCCCAGGATTGCTGTTACTCCTCCCTGCGTCGGATTAGCTGAAGAAGGAGAGGAAGGGCAGCACGGCACATACTGCACCCATAGCCAAGTACCATGCCACAATAAGCAGGCTTAGGAATCCCTGGGCATCGGGCGCCACGACGGTGTCACGGCTGGGGACGATGTACGAGTATATCCATCCTGTTACGCCGGCGGTGGCGGCCCCAACAAATCCCACGGCGAAGTACCATGCTCGCCCGCCTTCATCGAAGTATTTGGATCTCTCTCTCGGACTTTGCATGGTAGACGTCTTGGTATTTTGCTTAGGGGATGATTTGGTGGACGTCTTGATATTTTGCTCAGGGGATGATTTGAGTTCTAACTTCTCGATCAGGGCGATCCGCTCCACTGCCAGGTATTAATACTCTCCCCATTCCTAAAAGATATTTGCGGAGGCAAACGCCGTTGGCAATCTACACATTTCTTGGCTTTAGGTCAGCTCTTTGACTATCGATTCAGCCGCATGCCCGACGTCTGATCGCTTTTGGCGAGGATGGGCTGACCACGACGCCACAGCGACATGGCAATCTTATAATTACCACAGCCTTCCCGTGGCTCGTTCAGCCAAGGTACCCGTGCCTGGGACCTCCAACTAACACGCCGCCAACAAGGAATTGCAAACTCGTGGGGCATGATAAGGATAAGACACGACCTGAACTTGATGGACAGCTCCGGCTAAGAACTCGCACAGGTTCACTCGAAGACACCGATTTGGTCTCGCTAGAGAACTTGGACACAATGGGCTGCGTTCAAAGGTACTTGTGATGAAGTGATGAATTGATCCCGAGCACCAAAAAGCATTAACATTCCCAGTCGCCAGGAAGTGGCCGCGGCCAAGCTCCAGTCGTACATCTTGCACGTCACCGATCCAGACATCTGGAAGACGCTTCCTCCGACCGCTATCTGCACCATCTTCTTCCCGCCTGATTTCGCCGATAACCTCCGTCCAGCCTTCGCCGACATCCTGCAGTCGTTCTACTTGCTCGACAACCGCAAAGCCCTCGACGCGTGCGCCGCCTTCTTCACCCAGCTTACCGCGGCAAAACACCAACTCGGCCCCAAGTACGACTGCACCGTCGCGTCCTTCTGCGCCATCCGCACGCTGCTGCATGTCCAGATGGGCTACTACACCTTCCCGGGTGATCTCCCAGAGCCAGTACCCCCATATCTTCAACCCATCCCGCCCCCGGGGGTCTACGTGAGCCCAGAGCGCGTAACCTTCCGCCTCGCTAGCATCTTGTTCGAGCATTTCAAAGGCGGCGATGCATCCCAAGCCGCCCTCGGCTACACACCGCAGCAGCACCACTTCACGCTGCAGAGCAACGCCCTCTTCTTCGCACACTACGCCGAGTCCCGCCTCCCGCTGCTCTGCAACCCGCAACCGCTCAACGACGTCGACCTCCTCTTCTGGATCTTCCTCCCGCGCTTCCTCAGCTGCTCGTGCACGCCGGCCGCGATGCCCACAACCAATCTCCTTACCCCGTCAACCTGGATCTCCGTCTGGACGCGCACCGTCTCCCCGTTACTCTTCGCCGCCCTCGCCCGCGACGGCCGCGTTGAGCTGCTGGGCATCCTCGCCGACGAGCTGTACGAGCTCGCCATCCCCGCGCCGGCAAACATGACGCCGCTGTGTCAGGGGCTGCTGTACAATACCGCCACCACTACCACCACCAGCACTACCGGGACCGGGGCAGGGGCAAACACACGCTTCCGACACGTCCGCCTCCGCCACATGGCCGTAACCCGCAGCCTGCACCTCTCCGCCGCCGACCTGCCGCGCAACGCAAAGGAGGCAGCCGACGCCGAGCTGGCCGCGTGCGTCGCCATCTGCACCGACCCAGGCTCCGGCCCGGCGCTAGGCGCGCTCGGCGCGCTGTGTGGCAAGTCGACGCACTACTCCAGTCTAACGGAGTTTGCTGCCGGCCGGGTGGTTTGGCAGGGGGTGGGGCGGTTGGGCTTCGTGACGCTGTTGGACTTTTGTCAGGTTGCTTGTCTATTAGTTAACGAGGAGGACGAGCTCACGTTGAAGACGACCGGGTTAGATGTGGGGATGGTGGTGTTGGGGAGGATGTATCAGGGGGAGAGGGAGAGGTGGGGGGCTTTCTCGACTTCGACTTCAGGCGGTGGGCCCGGCGGGGATGGGAGGTCGTGGGATGGAAGGTGGTGCATGTTTGCCGAGGGGCTTAACGAGTGGTTGGAGACGCTGTTGGAAATGGAGCCGCTCAGGCCGGCGGCGGTGGGGGTGATGCTGGCGTTCGCGGTCGAATATTGGCGCAAGGCGAAGGACGATCACATGCGGCCGTATCTCGAGCAGGAGGAGGGAATATTAGGGAGCTGTCTGGCGCTGTGGGCTAAGTATAAGACGGCAACGCACGGGGAGGGGGTCCCGCCGAGGCGGTTGCTCGGGGTTGGGAGAGAGATCGGGCTGATGGGGGTTGAGTGGTGTGATGAGCAGATCCGGAGGGCGGAGCAGGGTGGTGTGCCGGTTGCGCAGGACGTTACGGTCGGGAGGGCCACGGCAATGGACCTCTATCTCGAGTGCTCGGTCTTGGCGGCTCGGTATGCCGGCGGGCCTCAGCAGATCGGGAGTGCTCTGGAGCGACTTGAAGCCAAGATCACAGAGGAGGCGGTCCTCGATTCCAAGCAAGGACTTAGAGCCAACGCCGTCTTCAAGTGCAGCCTTCTGGCTGTGCTGAGCTTGTACCACCCCGGCCGCATGCACATGCGCACGCCGGAAGAGGGAGGTGGGAGCATGTTTGCCTGGGCGAGCCGGACCGTGGACGATGACTCTCTCTGGGTCAACAACGCGGCCCGGAGAGCCCGTGCTCGATCATACCTGCAACGCGCCCGTGGCGGCTGGCTGGCTTGGAACGGACCAGATGGCGAGCGTCGACGCAGCGGGCAAGGCCCACGCAAGGTGCCGGCATCGCCAGATTTGACGGACGTGTGGAGCTGGGAGTATGAGTTGTTGGGAGCGAATCCACATCTCATCGACCACGAGGGGAGCGTGTTGATGATCCGCGAGCGGTATTTGGTTACTGAGACCCAGAATATGGAGCTTCGGATGAGATGGGATGGGTACCTCGACCAGTGTTTCCGGAAGGCCCAAGAGGTCCTAAGAGCAGAGGTTGGCACAGCACGGTTCTTGATCGATGGGTGAGTTTGGGAAGCTTGAATACACCGGTGATAATCTCGCCCTTAATTATCTAGGTGTATAAAGACAGCCAAGGGGCTCGAGTCCAAGGTTGAATTTTGATTCAGATCTCTATCTCTCTGCACCCCGTAATAATAGTTCACTCTTGCGGGATTGACTCCGTCCAGGCCCATTTAGATAAAGCTGAGGCCCACATCTTCAGCGCCGTGACATGACAACTTCCCGTCCCCTTCCTCTTTTCATTCGCTTACAGCTGGCATTTTTCAACGCCTTCCACTCGGCAACTTCCGGTCGTTCCCCTCCAAGCCGATTGTATCTCACCACTGTCTCATCACGGGTATCCCTCGCAAAAAAAATCACTTTCTCTCGTGATTCTGTCACCCTCCCTTGCAACCTTTCCCGCCAGCGCAGACCAAAATCACAATGTACGTCAGCAGACGCTGAGTGGGCCCCCTCGCCGCGGACCCTTCTCGCTAACCCAACCGGGATATTCTCCCACTTCAGGGCCGCCACGTTCAGTCCTACGCCCTACCAGGAAGGGAGGCCACTGGATCTCCAAGTGTGCAAAAGCCACTCCCCCAACCTGCCGTCCCGCGTTACCGCCACCATCAGTAGAGTGATCTCCATGACCATGTCCGTTGTACTGGACGTCACCTTCCAGACCCGTCAGGGCCCGCCTGTCCACCGTGTGCTCAAGCTCTACGACCGCCGATTTGGCTCCTGCCTGCGTGAAGTTCGCAAGGACAGGGCCGCGCCGCACACACAGGAAAACGAAGCAGCGTTCGAGGCCTTTGTCAGGCGGGGAATGATGCCCGGGTTCCTCCGCCATCGAAAGGAAAGAAACGAGACCGAGAGGCTCCCCGTCAGGGCCCGGGAGTTCCTTGACGAGCCCAATCGCACCGAAGGTGTTGCCAAGTACGAGGCCGCGCTCTGGAAAGACTGTATCGAGCACTTTGAATGCGAGGCCAAGGCCTACCACCGACTCACCGATCTCCAAGGCACGTTAGTCCCGCGCATCCACGCCCATGTAATTCTGTCGGCTACCAAGCTCGCGACCATTATGCTACAGGAAACAGCACCCTACTTTGAAGTGAGAGGTATTCTTCTGGAACGGATTAACGGATATTGCATAGAAAACCTGACGCTCGGGCCCCTACCACAAAACCTAAGGACATGGCAGCACATCATCCAGTTGGCGGCTGATGCAGTGTATGAGACCAACACGCGCGGCGTCATCATGGAAGACTGTGCGCCGCGTAACGTGGTCGTGGACAGGCAGTCGCAGACACCGCGTATTGTCGATCTGGCCCAGTGCATCTTCCGGGATGAGATGGTGAGCGAATGGTACCAGTGGGGGTGGCACGAGGACGAGGATTGGGATCCGGATGTCGAGTATTGGGAGCAAGTGAGTACTGCGAGTAACCCAGGGGCGATTGGGGCGGTTATGGCGAATCGCGAACAGAGGAAGACGGGTGTGAAGCTGGATTTCAGGTATCCGGACTGGAGTGGGATTATTGCTAAGATAAGGCGGAGAAAAGGGGAGGCAGCCGCAGTATAACGGAAAACCCCTGAATAGTAGACGCTCAGGGCGTTGAGACAGTGAAGCAATAATACGACTGCATGTTTCGTCTGCCGAATCATCTCGATATAACATTCATACACGTTCCAAACACCCACTACAGTATACAACACCCCTCTCTTCAAACCCCACTCAATGCCCCTCCCCACGAACCAACCCCCTCCTCAACCACTCGGACACAAAAGCCTTGAGGGTGGCTGCAGAGATGGTGGGGCGCAGAGCGCCCCGCAACAGGTGCGATCACATCCTTGTCGCTCAATTGCAGCCTCTGAGATCACGTGCTGTCGCGCCAATGACGTGTTTCCAGGGTTCAGGCGATTGAACGCCTCAACCCTCTTCTCCTCGCGCCGAGCGCAAACACCCTCTCCGCTCCTGGAGCCTTGCGACAACATTACCTCACACAACGCGAATTCAAGGCTCGAGGCGCCCCGATTGATTCCGCACGTGAGCCATGTGGCTGCTTGAGAGTGATTTGTTCGAGGGTGCGTCTCAGTTCCATCCAGGCAGCACCGAACCCGCGGAAAAGACTGACTCGCCCCCGAACAGGCCGGAAGCTCTGGCTGCGTCCAGGAAAGCTGTACCTCTTTGGACGCACGGCCGCCGAACGTATGTCCGCCCGCCCTCCATCCTGACACGCACCACGCAAGAAGGCTAATAGTACTTTTCCGTCATCAGCGGGCCAGCTCGCCATCTCCGACAAGACCATATCGAGGAAACACATCACGATACAAGTTGACAATGTCGCCGAGGGTGGTGGGGTATGTTTTTCCCGATAATCACATCTTGCTGCTGGCGCTGACTCGCTCGCAGCGCAACCTCCGCTCGCGATCCACCGTCACGATCGAGGACCTCGACTCGAAAAAAGGGACACTCTTGAACGGCGTCCAGATCCGCGGGCAAAAGAAGACACTGCCGGAAGAGGTGAACGAGGTGAAGCTGGGCATGTGCCCCAAACTCGTCCGGTACGCTGCCTGGCGCGGATCGCTGTTGCGCCGTAACCGCTGACTTGGGCGTTGGTAGCATACGATGGCACCCCGTTGTTCTCAGCTTTTCTTTCACCGCAAAAGAACTTCGCGCGGACCCCTGGACAAAATTGCGGGAAACCCTGGAACATCTAGACATCAAGTACTCGGCCGGGTACGACATGGAGACTACCCACGTCGTCTCCAAAAAGCGCAACACGTCGAAAGGATTACAGGCCTTGATCAATGGCAAGTACGTTGTTACCGATAGCTTCATCAACGCAGTTGTGGACGCAGCCACCATTCCAGATGATGCCGGCGAAGGCTCCTCGAGCGCCTTGGAAGAGGACTTTGACGCGTCGTGGCCGAATGCCCTGGAACATCTGCCGCCCCGCGGCGAGGAGCCCATAGAACGGCCTCCGGAAGCGTACGCCCCCGACAGCCGGCGAGAGGAGGTGTTTGATGGATACACGTTTGTCTTCTATGAGAGGAAGCAGTATGAGAACTTGTTCCCCGCCATCTCAGCGGGAAAAGGCAAGGCTCTGCTCAAGGAAGTCGTTGCGGGAAAAACTGACATCGACGACTTTATTCGATACGTCAAAGGAGTTGCTGGAGAAAAGGGTCTGGGTTCCTTCGAAGATGGCAGCGAGGGCAAGGGAGTGGTTGTTGTCCGGTACATGCCAAAGACTGAGGACTACGAGTGGTTCGCCCAATTCCTGACCTCGTTTGCCCAGCGCCTTGACCACCGGCCAATCGACCAGCGCGAGTTTCTCGAGGCCATTCTCTCCTGCGACGCTTCCATGCTCCGCCGTCCCCTCGAGGAAGCGAGCCAAGCCGAGTCGGCGATTCCGTCTGCAGACCGCATGAATGTTGATCAACCTGCACACCAGCCTCGAGCGCCACAGGAGGCCCCAGAAGAACAGGAATCTGCGCCTGCGCGTCGCGCCGGAAGAGGCCGGAGGGCTGGCCGGGGCCGATTCAAGGGCTTCGACTTTGATGATGCGGAAGACCCTGTCGAGGACACGCCGCCGGTAGAGCTCGCCGAACCTCCCCAGGCAGCTGCGGCAGCATCTCAAGACAGCTTGTTTGTTTCCCAATATCGCGAGCCGAGTCTTCCTCCAGAGGAAGAAGCCCGCGAGACCCGTGCCACTCGCGGGAGAAAGCGCGCCCTCTCGCCACTGTCGGACCACGACACATCGGCACTGATGGCCGCGATTGCCCCGACAGCAGCAGCCGCCAAACGCCGACGCATTGAGTCCGGACAAGCACCCGTGCCTCCACCCGAGCCGGAGCCAACCCCTCAACCAGACGAAGATGTGGACATGGTCTCGGATTCTCCACAGGGGAAGCCGAAAAGAGGTCAGGGCAAGGGCAAAAAGATCAAAGTGGAAAACGACATTCTAGAGCTGGCACGCCGGCAGCGGGAGGAAGCCGAGGCCCAAGCCGCAGCTAAGCGCAGAGAACTCGAGGAGCTGCCCGATGATGGGATCGACTACGCCGCCATTCGGGCACTGCACATCATTGAGGAGTGCGAGGTCCGCTTCCCTGAGGCCGGAGGGAACAGCCGCAGCCGGGACCAAGACCTTGTCGACGGCCGCTGGGACCCGCGGTGGAACGGCCGCAAGAACTTCAAGCGTTTCCGCAAACAGGGCGAACAAAACGGGCGGCCAGCACCGCGCATCATCATCGCGCTGGAAGAAGTCAAGCCAAAGGAGTATGGCATTGGCGACGACTACTGGCTCGAGGACGACGACAACGCGCGGCGCAAGAAGGACAGCCAGCGTGAATCGCAGACGCAACCCCAAGCATCGCACGGCCGGTCCGACAGCCTTGCCAAGGGCAAGGAGAAGGCAACAACGACGAGGCCGAAGCCCGCAACACGGAGGACGGTCCTGGCGCTCGACAGCAGCGACGAAGAGGAACCCAGCGAGCTTGGGACGTCAATACAAGACGACAGCGTGGTGCCTGAAACGGAGCCGTCGCGGAGTCGGACCGCCAAGGCGGCCGAGAGGGCGAACTCGCAACGGTCGCGGACGCAGACGCAGACGCAGACACTGAGCCAGGCGACGTCGTCCGGCAAGCGGTCTGCGCCGGCGGACTCGGCGCCAGATCGAGCCGTCAAAAGGCCTCGGAGGGGGTTCAGGCCGCCGAGCGATGATGAGAGTGATGGCAGTGACGACGAGCTCAAGTTTCGGTTTGGGAGGCGGAGGTAGTGCGGAGGCAGGACAAATCGCCAAGATTGTTGAGTTTGCTTTCAACGGCGACACGGGCAGTAGCAAGGTTGCAGTTAATATGAA
>FTIZ01000891.1_pt1 | contig 14374 bp, 7 predicted proteins | sample 1658381 | NCBI WGS metagenome assembly FTIZ01 (sample SAMEA3914822, study PRJEB12502) | metagenome | biome: forest; material: soil | place: USA | collected 2012-03-12 | depth 0.1 m
CGCGTCTTCCCACACCGTCAGGTTGGCGATGAATTGCGGATCACCCTCCAGTTTTGCTTCGGTGTTGCCCCTGCCAGGTTCGCCCGAGCCTTCCATCATCCAGACAAAGCCCGGCGAGCGTTTGCCGATGCCGTTGACCACGTCCAGCGCCGACATGAAATCGGCGACGCGCGGGTCATCGACCGGCGCGATAAGCCTGCCGACATTCAGTTGTGCGAGTTGCATATCCCTCTCCGTATCTATCCAGATACCCTAGATACGCGCGGCAATGCGCCTCTGCCACCCCTATGCTTTGGAAAGCCTGAGCAGAATCGCGCCGTGGCCCGGAACGTCGGCGGTGACGCGGCCGGACGACAAGCCAAGATCGCGTTTGGCCCACAGGTCACGGACATGAGCGCTAACCCGTCCCACATGGCCCAGGTCGAAACCGAGCGTCGCCGTTGCACCGGTCGTGTTGAACAGGGCCAGGTAGTGATCGCCGTTTTCGGCCTGCGCCGTCCATACCTTGGTGCCGTCGGCAAAGAACCACGGCTGGTTGCCATGGCTTTTCTGATTGACGGCCAGCACTTCGTCATTGGTCAGCAGGTCGAGCGTCGGCTGGTCGAGATGGCGCAGGTCGCCACCCATGATCAGCGGCGAGCGCGCGACCGACCACAGGGTCATCAGGGTTCGCTGCTCGTCGGGCGTGAACTTGGTGTCGCGCGCCCCGAGTGCCAGGCGCCCCAGCGGCAGCATGTCGGCGTCGGGCCAGTGGCCGGGTTGGCGGAAGACGTTCCAGCTTTCCAGACGAGTGAACTGCGATTCGAGCAATGGCCACTCGTCCCAGAAGTCGTCGCTGATCCGCCACATCTGGGCGTATTGGCGAACATGGTCGCCGCGCGCCACTGGCGTTTCGCCGGGCGACAGGCTGAGCCAGATCTCGCGGCCGGTCGCCAGGATCGCCTTGTGCGCCGCTTCGATTTCCGGCGCATGCGCGTCGTAAGGCCGGCTCATATCGTCCATCTTGACGAAGTCGACGCCCCAGGACGCATAGAGGGCAAAGACGCTGTTGTAGTAGGCCTGCGCGCCCGGCTTGCTCATATCGACCCCGTACATGTCGGGGTTCCACGGGCAGATGCTGCCGGTATTGGCGATGTCCTGGGCATGAAATTTGGTGCCCAGGATCGGCAGGTTTTTCTCGACCGCCAGGCGCGGAATGCCGCGCATCAGGTGGATGCCGAACTTCAAGCCCAGATCGTGGACCTGACGGGCGATGGCGGTAAAGCCCGCGCCATTGGCGCTGGATGGAAAGCGATTAGGCGCCGGCAACAGACGGCCATAGCCGTCGAGCGTCGGCTGCGGATTCTTGCTGTATTCGTAGCTGGAGGCGCCCGGCTCATACCACTGGATGTCGATCGTGAAGACGCGATAGCCGTGCGGCAAAAGCTTGTCGGCCATAATGTGCGCCGTCTCCAGCGCCTGGGCCTCGGTGATGGTGGTGGCGAAGCTGTTCCACGAATTCCAACCCATGGGCGGGGTCGGCGCCCATACGGTCTTCGATGCTTTGTGCGTCGCCGCCGGCGCATCGACGGCCGCCGCCAGAACCGGCAAGGCGCTCAAGCCCGCAAGGAGACCGCGACGGCTGGTATGAAGGCTTTTGTCTGTGCGTCCGGACATGGCGTTTCCTTAAGGGGCAGTGCGGATGACGGGCTTGACCTGGATGATCGTGCCGTCCTTGCGATAGGTCAGCCGGGTCACGGCGATCGAACGTTTGAAGTCGCCGCCGCCCGGCAACAGGGCATCGTGATAGAAGAGATACGACTTGCCCTTGAAGTCCAGTATCGCCTGATGATTGGTCGATATTTTCAGATAGTCGAGAACGACACCGCCATAGGCGTACGGGCCCATCGGCGTCCTGGCCGTCGCATAGACGATCTGGCCCGGCCAGCCCGTTGAAAAGCTGAAATAATAGAGGCCATTATGTTTGCTGAGGAAGGGCGCCTCGCCATAGCGCTTTTTTGTGTCGTCGGCGGGAAAGCCGTCGACCTCAAAGTCGATAATCGGGCCGATCGTGTGGACCATGTCGCGCGCCAGGCGCACCATCTTGGGAACGCGCGTGCCGAAGACGAGATAGGCTGAGCCGTCATCATCGATCAGCACAGCCGGGTCGATCGGCTCATCGCCGGCATTTGCATCGCGCGCCTTGTCGATTAAAGGCGCGCCGATCGCGTCGCGAAACGGGCCTTCGGGATGGTCGGCCACGGCGACGCCGATGCGGTCGCCGCCGACCGGCGCGTAATAATAATATTTACCGTCGCGAAAGGCCGCTTCCGGCGCCCAGGCCTTTGCATCGGGGCGTGCCCAGGCGAATACCTTGACCGAAAGGAAGGAGCCGTCGTCGCGCCAGTGGGTCAGGTCGCTCGACGAAAAGACCCGCCAATCGGTCGAGTCCCAGTATTTGCCGGAATTGTCTTGATCGTTGGTGGCGTAGAGATAGACGCGGCCGCCAAAGACATGCGGCGATGGATCGGCGGCAAAGCGCTGAGACACCAGTCTCGCCACATCGCCGTCGGGCGCGGCATGGGCCGAAACCGCCGCGATCATCGCCATAAGGGCCAGCGCCAGTCTCATCAGCCGACGACCTGGACGGCATAGGACCGCGCGCCGTCCGCCAGGGCGATTTCGAGCGTGTTGCCGGCGAAGGCGAACTTCGCGTCGTGACCATCGACTCGGACCGATTTCGGCGCCGTTGCGCGCCAGAAGACCAGCGTGCCTTGATCGCGTGCGACCAGGCTAAGGGTCCCCTTGTCGTGGCGAACATCGCGCACCGAGGCCAGGCCGTTGCGCTTTTCCTTGAGGCCCAGCACAGCCGTGCCATTGCGCACCGGCGCGACGCGCACCAGGTCGTGGCCGAAGCGCTTCAGGCTGACCGGAAAGGCTTGCCCGAAGGCCGGTTGCGATGCGCCGGTCTGCGACCACACGGCGTAGTCTCCCGCCGGCAGGCCGGTGATGTCCGACAATCGATATTCGCCCGAGACGCTTTCGGCGTCGGCCAGATTGGCCAGCAGCAGCAGCGCACCGTCGCCGACGCGCGACGACGCCTTGAACAGGGTTGGCGTTTGGAGCTGGAACAGGCAGTCGGCCACGGGACGCAATGGCGTATCGGCGCGCAAGGTCAAGCCATCGGCGTCGACCAGCGAATCCAACAGGACCGTATCGTGCTGGCCTGCCTTGTCGGTGATGTAGATCGGCGCGCAGTTGGCGGCGCGCACCGACGCGTGCAGGGACGCGTTCGGATTGGTCGATTCGAACATGTCGAAATCGGGGAAGACCATCTCGCCGAAATAGAGGGCATTATACATGGCCTGCAGGACGTGCGCCGCCGCATTGCCTTCCTGAAGGTCGTAAGTTTCGGAGGGCTTGTACGGAAAGTAGTCCTCGACCGAACGCGCCACCGGCGTCGACCCGAAATTCAGGAAGGCGTCGTTGGTCATGTCCATGCAGTTGATGATGGCATTATCGAAATGCCGCGCTGCGCCGCGATTGATCGCGCCGTGCACAGCCTTGGCCAGATCCCAGACCGGATAGGTGTCCTTGGCCATGCGTTCGGCGACCAGCTGATTGTCGACCTTGATCAGGGTGAACCCCGCCGCGCGCAGGTCGGCGTGATAGCTGTCGAAATAGCTGTCGAGCAGGGCCGGATCGGGCTTGAGGAAGCTGTAGGTCACCAGCTTGCCCGAGGTGTCGGTCGGCGACGGCTTCTGCGTCCAGGTGAACAGCTTGCCTTTCAGGCCTTGGCCCAGCGCCGAATCGGGATCGATGCCGTTCCAGTAGGCGTCGAAAGCGTGCCACAGACCGACGTGCTTGAGCCCGTGCTGGCTGAGCAGGGCATCGACGACGGGCTTGAAACCATTGGGGAATTTCTTCGGGTCGGGCGCTTGCGATTGCAGGCGGCTGGCGCTCGACTGGAAATGGCCGTCATCGAGCACGACGGTGCGGATCGGCGCCCCCGCCTTGCGGATGGTGTCGACCTGGGCCAGCACCCAATCCGCCGCCAGGTCGTGGCCGAGATTGGAGGCATTCCAGGTGTTCCAGCCGAGCCAGGTCAGCGCCTCCGGCAACTGTTTGTGGACGCGCAGGTTTTCCGGTGTCCCCAGCGCCGTCATGGCGTCCTCGAACACGGCGGCAAAGGTCGCATAGAGATCCGGACCGAAACCGACGGCGAGTTGCGGCATCGGACGATCGGTCCGCGCCGGGCCAAGCGAACGGCAAATGGTGCGGAGGGTTCCGACTCCACTCCCCCCGGAGTTCCCCCCCAGAGTTGCCCGGAACCCTCCTCCCCCCAAGGGCAGGGCGACGGCATAGCTGCCGTCGTCGTACTGCCAATAGGCGCATTGCACATCGTCTTCCTTCAGGTCACCGGGATGCGCCATAGTCATCGGTTTCGTCCACGCCTTCCACGGGGCGTAACGCCAGAACGCGACACCCTGACGGAAGCCGGGCACAGTATCGAAGCGCAGGCCGAAGCCGGTCGCGCCGGCAATTTCAGCATCCTTTTTGGCCTTCAGGCTGAAGATCGTCGTGCCGCGGCTGCCGGTCTGGCTGAGCACCTGAAGCGCCGGCACGCCGGCATCGGCCCAGGTGGCCGGTTGGGCCAGGCGTACCTGTCCATGCCCTTTCACGGCACCGGTTTTATGCCGGCGAGCTTCGGCAAAACCGGCGGCAAAACCGGGAGCAACGGCCAGGACCGGCAGGGCGGCGATAAATGAGCGGCGCAACATGTCAGATATCCAGGGTTCGGGTTTCGGCCGGCGTGGCGGCCAGCGTGGCGCGCGTCGTGCGGCCGTCGATTTCGTAGAGGATGACGGCAAAGCTGACCGTCTCGTCGCGGCGGTAATTTCCTGCTGCCGGTGTAAGCGTCAGGCGACGCCGGGCGTTGTCCCAATGGATGGGCCAGCGGCGATAGGCGCCGGTTTCGTAGTCGTGGCCGTCGCCGGCGTCGTCGTACAACAGCTGTTTGCCGTCGGCGCCGGCATAGACGTGCAGCTCGACCGTGGTCGCGGGTTGCATGGCGTAAGTGATGCCCGGCGTCTGCGGGATGATCGCCCCGGCGCGGACATAGAGCGGGATATCGCCGAGAGCGGGGCGCAGTTTCAGCGTCTGGCCGCCTCTCAGCAGGCCGGCGCGCCCAAATGCGTGCCAGTCGTGGCCGCGCGGCAGATAGACGGCGATTGTCTTGTCCGGCGTCGTACGCAGGGCGGCCGCCAGCGACGGCGGGGTCCATTCGACCCACAGGCTGACGACGTCGGGTGTCGGCTGGCTTTGCGTCAACTCGAAACCATAGGCTTTCCCGGCGGTCAGCGTGATGTCGAAATGATAGACATCGTCGCCGTCATGACCGGCGAACGACACGCCGCCATTGGCCTTGGTGGCCACGCCGTCGTCGGCGCCGCGCCCGGCAACATAAAGCTTGCCGTCAAGGCTGAAGCGGATAACGCCCTGCCCCGTCACGCGGAAGCGGTGCAGGCCGGTCTCTGCGGCGATAATCCGGCCGCGCCAGTGCGCACTGTAAGGTTTGGCCTTGAGCGCGAACGGCAGATCGCCGGACCACGACATCTTCAGGTCGTCGCTCAACCGGGTATCGACCAGGCGCTCGAAGCCCGCCCCTTCGTAGAAACGCACCTCGGGCGCCGGGCCATCGATGCCGGTGACTGCCGGATTGGGCACAAAGGTAAGGGTATCGGCCGGCGCGTGGTCGAGCGGTGTCGAAACGACGCCGACCAGGATATCGCGGCCGAACATGTACTGGTTCGGATGGCGGGCGATCTGCGGATCGTGGGCGAAATCCATGATCAGCGGCCGGACAAAAGCTTCGTCGTCGAAGGTGACGCGCGCCGCCTGGCCGTAAATGTAGGGCATCAAGGAATAGCGCCGGTTCAGCGCGGTTTTCAGCGCCTCATAGGCCGGCTCGCCATCGTCGCCCATGGCCCACAGCTCGCGGCGGATTTCCGTGCCGTGAGCCCGGAAGACCGGCATGAAGGCGCCCCACTGGAACCAGCGCACATAGAGTTCGCGATAGGCTGGGTCGCTCAGCTTTTCTGGGAAATGGTGCGACACCAGGAAGCCGCCGATGTCGTTGGTCCAGTATGGCAGGCCCGACAGCGAAGCCTGCTGCAAGGCGGTAATTTGGTAGTTCAAGGTCGTCCAGCTGGCAAAGATATCGCCCGACCAGTTGACCGCATTCCACGCCTGCTGGCCGGCATAGACCTTGCGGCTCAAGGTCAGGGGGCGTTTGTCCGGGCGGTATTCGCGGTTCTTCTGATAAAAGAGCCGCGTCTGGTAATAGCTGAAGGTCAGCAGATTGTCCTGGATCGGTCCGGCCGCGCAGACGCCGTTGTCGGCGTAGGAACGCGCCGTGACATAGCGGCTGCCGGTCGACATGAATTCGGGTTCGTTGCCGTCGGTCCACAACCCGTCCAGCCCGACCGAAATCAATCCGTCGCGGACATGGCTCCAGTAGATGTCGCGCGCCTCGGGTGAGGTGATGTCGAGCACGCGTCCGCCACCCCAGTGAGGCCCCTTGAACAACAGGCCCTTGGCGTCGAGCGCCTTGAAAACGTCGCTGGCGGGGCCGAATGCCGGCCAGACCGAGGCGATGACGCGGGCATTGGCGGCGTGAACCGTGTCGCACATGCCCTTCGGGTTCGGGAAGGCGGTCTTGTCCCACACCATGCCGCTGAAATATTCGTCGCCACCCCAATAGCGCCAGTCCTGGACCATGACGTCGATCGGCAGGTTGCGATGGCGATAGCCGTCGAGAATGCCGGTCAGCTCGTCCTGGGTGCGATAGCGTTCCTGCGACTGCCAGAAACCATACGCCCATTTGCCGAGCAGCGGCGCCTTGCCCGTCAGGCGGCGATAGGTGGCGATGACGCCGTCGAGATCGTCGCCCAAGAAGACATGATAGCGCGTCACCGGCGCCGTGTTGGTAAAACGGACCTGCGTGCCCTTGCTGGTCATGTGGGTGTCTGTGCCGGTATCCCACAGGATGCCGAAGCCGGCCGGGCTGACCAGGACGGGATTGACAGCATCCATATTGGCCTGGGCCAGATAGACCGTTCGGTTGCGGTAATTGGTCATGGCGTCACGGAATTGACCCAGACCGAACAGGTCGCTTTCCGATGCAAGAGAGAACACCGCGCCGGGCGCCGATCCGGCGTCGGTAAGGACCAGCCGCCCCCGCCAATAGACACCAAGCGATCCCGTCTGCCGGTGGACGCGAACCTCGGCCTCGCCCTTGCGGTAGATATCGGGTCCTGCCTGCGTCGCGGTGTCGAGCGCGTCAGGCGTCAGGAAAAAGCCCGAGCGGTCGATGTTTTTGTCGGCTTTGGATTTGACGACGCTTATTGCGCCGGCCTTGGTGAACAGGACGTCGGTGACGAAATCGCCTTGATGCAGACGAATGCCGCCGAGAATAATCTCTGAAGCGGTGAAACGGCCGGCAGCGGCTTCGGAAGGGCCACTGGCCGCCAGGCCAAGGCCCGCCCCCGCTCCGGCTGTCGCCAACAGTGCGGCGCGACGCGAAATCCCCTCAGACTCAGACATGCAACCTCACCCGTTTTGGCGACTCTTGTGGCCGCTCCTTAATTAAACTTATTTTATTTAATCGCTGAAAGTCAATGGCGAACCATCCGTTTGCGCCTGTTCGTCCTCTTTTGGCGCGGGAAATCGCCCGTGATGGCCAAGACCTTGCCGCCAAAGGCGCGAGGGCGCTTGCCAGACGCCTTGCGCTATGGAAAGACAGGTCCTGTTGTAATCGATTTAGGAACTGGAGCGGGGATTGCTGGCTGGCAGCGGAAAACGGGGCGCGAATACACCCGAACTCATGGGGTCGAACCCCACGCGCGCCGGCGACTATAACGAGCGTGTCGTCCTGGAAGCCGTGCGGACGCGCGGCACTGCGACCTCCAGCGAAATCGCGGCCGCGACCGGCCTGACCCACCAGGCTGCGATTAATATCGTCAAGCGTCTGCTGGCCAATGAAATGCTGGTCGACGCCGGCAAGACGAGCGGCGCACGCGGCCAGCCGGCGACGCGCTATAACGTCAATGCGCGCGGCGCCTATGCGCTGGGCCTGACCGTCGACCGCGAACATATCAGCCTGGTCGTGCTGAACCTGCTCGGCGAAATCAAACACCGGGTCGCCCGCAATATTCTTTTCCCCTCGCCTGAGGACGTACTCGACTTCGTCCAGAAGGAAACGGCCGACATCTACGCTCGGCGCATCGTTCCGCGCCGCCGGGTGACCGGGCTGGGCATCGCCATGCCCGACGGCCTGGCCGTCCCCTTCTTTCCGGACAAGCCCAAGGCTTTCGAGCGCTGGAACGTCATCGATTTTCCGGCAATGTGCGCCCAGGCGCTCGACCTGCCGGTCTATCTGGAGAACGACGCCACGTCTGCCGCCATCGGCGAGCACCAGTTCGGCCAGGGCTCCGGCCTCAGCAGCTTCATTTACGTGCTGATCAGCGCCGGACTCGGCTGCGGCATCGTCATCAACGGTCAGTCCTACAGCCGCGGCAAGAACCACGCCGGCGAAATCGGTAATATCCCGGTGGGCATGTCTGACGGCCAAAGACAAATTTTGTGGGACACGGTGTCCCTGCCCGGCCTCTACCGCGAAATCGGTCTGAAGGGTGTGACGGTATCGTCGCCCGATCAGGTCGACCTGTCGGTCCCGGCGATCGCCGATGCGGTCGAGTTGTGGATTCAGAAGGCCGTCGAAGTGATGGTCGTGCCATTCATCACCATCAACTACGTCCTCAGCCCACAAATGGCCTTTATCGGCGGACAACTGCCCGAAGTCGTGGTTGATCGTCTGTGCGCCCGACTGAACCACGCGGTCGAGCAATACGAGACCTACACGCCCATCACACCATTTTCGCGCTCCACCGTTGCGACCGATGCGTCGGCCCTGGGCGCGGCTGTCGTTGTTTTCCGGCAAAACCTCCTCCCCTAAAATTCCAAAAAAATCCCGGAGGTCCCAAGGGGACGGCTCCGGGGTAAGGGAAGACACAGGATAGATTCCGGTCCTTGGGAGAAGCCGGAGATGCGAAGACGTGCCGATGCGGCCCGGTAAGTGTCGAACACATAAAAACGCGTACCCGACCCGGAAGGCAGTCTCCGCTACGTAGGAGAACGACCGCCCCGGACGCGAAAAGGGTGTGCGCCCGGAGCAAAAAAAGCTGAAACCAAACCCGCAACAAGTCCGCCTCAACCTAATGGTCGGACAATTGAATACACCACAATTTTTTCCGTTTCAATAATTTAATCAAATATATTTTAATTAATTAAATATCACTCCGACAACATGGGAAAATAAAATAATTTATTGATTTAATGACATTAAATTACGCAAATTGGGAAATTTTCCAAACTTATTAATTTAATTCTCTTTGATAAATATAGAAAAATGTGCACCTCCTTGATGCAAAAAAAGGGGATCGTTCATGACACAACAGGGCATTCGGCGAGTCGTCATCGCTGGCGGCGGCACCGCGGGCTGGATGGCGGCGGCGGCCTTGGCGAAATCGCTGGGCACGCAGACCTATCGAATCACGCTGATCGAATCCGACGAGATCGGCACGGTCGGCGTCGGCGAAGCCACAATCCCCTCTATTAAGATGTTCAACGACGTCCTGGGCATCGACGAGGCCGTCTTCATGCGCGAGACCTGCGCGACCTTCAAGCTGGGCATCGCCTTTGCCGGCTGGCGAACACCCGACAGTGCCTATTTCCACCCGTTTGGCAGTTTCGGCCTCGACATGGACGGCATTCCGTTCACTCACTACTGGCTGCGTCAACGCCAGGGCGGCGCCTTTCCCGATATAGGCGTCTTCAACGCCGAGACCGAAGCCGCCCGCGCGCGGCGATTCGGTTGGCCAGGCCAGGCGCCAGGCGCCCTGGTGCCGCCCATCAACTACGCTTACCATTTCGATGCCGGCCTCTATGCCGCATTCCTCCGCCGCATGTCCCAAGGCCTGGGCGTCGCCCGCCGCGAAGGCCGCATCGTCGAGGCGCGCCAGGACGCCGAAAGCGGCGATATCGTCTCGTTGGTCCTAGCCGACGGTCAGGAAGTCCACGGCGATCTGTTCATCGACTGCTCGGGTTTCCGCGCCCTGCTGATCGGCGAAACCCTGAAGGCGGAATTCGAGGACTGGAGCCACTGGTTGCCCGTCAATCGCGCGCTGGCCTTGCCCTCGAAACTGAGCGAGCGGCCTGTGCCCTATACGCGTTCGACGGCGCGCGAGGCCGGCTGGCAATGGCGCATCCCGCTGCAGCACAGGACCGGCAATGGCTACGTCTTCTGCGACGCCTATTGCAGTGAAGACGAGGCCGCCGCGACCCTGACCGGCAATCTCGACGGCGACGCCCTCGCCTCCCCCCGTCCGTTGAAATTCACGACCGGTCATCGCCGCCAGTACTGGAAAAACAATGTCGTCGCCGTCGGCCTCGCCAGTGGCTTTCTCGAACCGCTCGAATCGACCAGCATCCACCTGATCCAGACGTCGATCACCCAGTTGATCACTGTCTTCCCCAAGGCCGGCATTCATGCCGGGGTGGTGCGCGCCTACAATGCCCACATGGATCGTGCCTATCGCAATATCCGTGACTTCATCATCGCCCACTACAAGGTGACGGCGCGCGAGGACACGCCCTTCTGGCGCTATTGCAAGCATATGGACGTGCCGGGCACCCTGGCCGAACGCCTCGACATCTTCGCCAATCAGGGCAACGCCATGGTCCGCCAGGAAGAGCTGTTCCGCGAATCGAGCTGGTTCGCCGTCTTGGCCGGCCAGGGCCTCGTGCCGCAGGGATATCACCCTGTCGCCGACAGGCTGTCGGTCGATCAATTGCGCCAAAGACTGACGCGTATCCAGCATTCGGTGCGCGACAGCGTCTCCGGCCTGCCCGACCATGCCGACTTCATCGCCCGCTACTGCGCGGCGCCGCAATTCCAGGAAAACATTGCCGTTCATTCCTGATCGATACAGCGCCGCGGCAGGCCGGCGCTGTATCAAAACTGCAACAAAAAATCGGCTTTCCTATTTGTCCTACATTTGCGCGTTGACAGTTTCCTCCATTTCTTTAATCAACTTTAATTAAATAAAAATCACTGCGGAACCCATCCGCAGTCGTGACAATGGAGGAGTCATGAAGTCTCTCGTCAATAAAACCTGGCTGTATGCAGGCGCGTCCGCGCTTGCCGTCTGCGCGACGTCGCTTTCGGGCGCCGCTTTCGCTCAGACTACGGCTGCGCCGGCTCAGGCCGATGCACCGGGCAAGGAAGTCATCGTCGTCGGCGTGCGTAAATCACTGAAGACGGCCCAACAGATCAAGAAGGACGCCGATACCGTCGTCGACTCGATCACCGCCACCGATATCGGCGCTTTCCCGGACAAATCAGTCGCCGAATCGCTGCAACGCGTCGCCGGTATCACCGTCACGCGCTTCGCCGCCTCGGGCGACACGTCGCACTTCTCGGCCGAACCGTCAGGTGTTCTGGTCCGCGGCCTGTCTCAGGTCCGTTCGGAATTCAACGGTCGCGATACCTTCTCGGCCAACTCGTCGCGCGGCCTGTCCTGGGGTGACGTTACGCCGGAACTGATGGCCGGCGTCGACACCTATAAAAACCAGACGGCCGATCTGATCGAAGGCGGCATCGCCGGCTCGATCAACCTGCGCACCCGCGTGCCGTTCGATTCGAAGGGCCGCCTGCTCGCCTTCTCGGCCGACGCCCTCTACGGCAGCCTGTCGAAGAAGACAACGCCGGACGTTTCGGGCATCTATTCCGACCGCTGGCAGACCTCGCTCGGTGAATTCGGCGTCATGGCCAATGCCGCCTATTCGCAGGTCATCACCAATTCCGAAGGCGATCAGGTCGGCCGCATGGTGCACTTCGCGCCGGGCGTGCTCAGCCCGACCGACAACTACGTCCCGACCGGCATCTCGATCTACCAGAACCAGTATGATCGCCGCCGCACCGGTATCGCTCTGGCCGGCCAATGGCAGAACAACGAGCACAACATGCTCGCCACGCTACAATTCAACCGTTCGGACTACAAGAACACCTGGAACGAACACGATGTCGGTTCGTCCTGGGGCTATTACGGCGACGTCGACGGGCCGCACCCGCAGAACTTCGTCGAGACCAGCACCACGGCCATGCGTCCTGCGCCCGGCACCACGCTGAACTTCGATGGTCAGGGCGTCCTGACCTCGGGCGTCATCAACGGCAGCTACGACTGGACGGGTAACTACTATCCGTCGCAAGCCGATGCCGCCGCCGGCACCAATTTCGGCCAGGCCAACTGGAGCACCAACCCCGCTTCGGCCTACTTCCCGGCCAATTCGACGACCGGCGTCGCCCAACACTTCACCGGCAGCACGCCGGGCTTCTTCAACGCCTGCGTCTCGGCCCTGTCCGGCAGCCCCGGGAACGCCGCCGTCAACGGCCAGAACTGTCCGATCGGCGCCGGCATCGGTGTCGGTACCCGCTTCAACGACAGCCATGAAATCACTCAGGACGCGTCGTTCAACTTCAAGTGGGAACCGACCAGCCGCCTGAAGCTTAACTTCGACGTCCAGTACGTCGAATCGACGATCACCAATTACGATATCGGCGTCGGCACCAGCACCTATGGCAATCTGGGTATCGACCTGACGGGCAAGTATCCGAAACTGACCATCACACAGCCGACCAATGTCAATGTCGTCGGCGGCGACGATTTCCTCGGCAACCCGGACAACTATCACTACGACAACGTCCAGGATCACACCGAAGACAGCGACGGTCACGAACTGGCGACGCGTTTCGACGCACAGTACGATATCGGTACGACCTGGCTGGAATCGGTCAAGGTCGGCGTCCGTTACGCCGATCGCGAACAGGACGTGCGTTGGGGCGCTTACAACTGGGCCAACGTCGCGAACAACTGGTCGCAAAACGGCTCATACTACATGATCGACAGCCCGCTCTATAAGCCGGGCGCCTATGAGACCGACAGCTTCGGCACCAAGGTGCTGGGCAGTGGCGACCTGATCAACGCGCACGACCTCGTGTTCGTCAACCAGGGCGTCATTTCCAGCCAGGCAGCCCTGCGTTCGATCCTTGGCGCGCCGCAGAACCCGCAGCTTTCGGGCACCGACTCCAACGGCAACCACTATGCAGACGACTGGGATCCGATCTGCTCGAACACCAACCATCGTGCCGGCGAAACCGACATCGAAAAGGTCGGCTGCTACAAGCCGGTTGAAGTCCTTTCGGTTAGCGAAAAGACCCTGGCCGGTTACGCCATGCTGAAGTTCGGCGGCCACGACGCCTCCATCGCCGGCATCGGCGTGTCGGGTAATGTCGGCGTTCGCTGGGTTCAGACCGAAGATGCGGCCAAGGGTGGCGTTACCTACCCGACTGCCTATTCGAGCGCGGCTCTGAACTGCGTGCCTCTGGATGCGCAAGGTCTCCTGCAGGCCAATGCCAACCACCAATATCCCACGACGACCCAGTGTCTGTTGGCCAACAACGCCGACGCGGTCGCCTTCGCCAACGGTGGTTCGCAGCTCAACGACGCCAAGCACGAGCACATCAATTGGTTGCCGAGCGCCAACGTCAAGTTCCAGCTCAACGATCAATGGATCCTGCGTCTGGCGGCTTCGCGCGCCATGTCGCGTCCCGACATGGTCAATCTGAAGAACTATCTGACGATCAGCCCGTCGGGCATTCCGTCGACGGCGCTGGACAAGACTGTCGACGATCCGAACCGGATCTTCGACGCGCAGGGCAACCTGGTTTCGTACAAGATCTTCTATACGGGCCAGGCAGGTAATTCGTCACTGAAGTCGACCACGGCCGATCAGTACGATATCTCGGTCGAAGACTACTTCGCTTCGGTCGGTTCGTTCACCTTCGACCTGTTCTACAAGAAGTTCCACGACTACATCCAGAGCGGTCACTACACGACGACGGTCACGAATAACGGCGTGACGGAAGACGTCTCGGTCACCGGGCCGGTCAACGGCGACGGCGCGAACATTCGCGGCTTCGAAGTGGCCTATCAGCGTACCTTCGACTTCCTGCCTTCGCCGTTCAACGGCCTGGGCATGCAGGCGAACTACACGCATATCCACAATACGGGCATCACGAACACCAACCTGTCGGGCGTGACGGCTGGCGAAGGCACGACCACTTCGGCCGCGACCAACGACAACAAGATCGATCCGGGCGTTCTGGAAGGTCTGTCGAACGATGCCTACAACGTCGTTCTCTTCTACGACAAGGGCAAGTTCGGTGGCCGTCTGGCCTACAACTGGCGCTCCGAAAACCTGCTGACCTATCACG
>FTIZ01005349.1_pt2 | contig 14367 bp, 14 predicted proteins | sample 1658381 | NCBI WGS metagenome assembly FTIZ01 (sample SAMEA3914822, study PRJEB12502) | metagenome | biome: forest; material: soil | place: USA | collected 2012-03-12 | depth 0.1 m
AAAAAAAAAAAAAAAAAACCATAAACAATCAGGGCATTAGCACCGGGGAGAAGCACAATGTTCACAAGCACAGTAGCGGACCCCCATTGCTCGCCAACCCGACCATCATTCAATTCCGCCCTCGCAACCGCTCGGACGGCGGCCGCCACACAGCAGCCGGATATACACAGAGAAAATCGTGGCAACCGGGTCGCAACGTGGTCGGTTCCCGCTCTAGCTCGATCCCAGCACCTTCTTCGTATCCTCCTCCTTGTCCAGCAACCCAAGATTCCGTATTTGGCCAGCAGTAGGCGGGTTCTCTTGCAGTTTCTTGGCCTCGGCCTGCCTGTAAGCAGCCTGAAGCACCTTGACTCTCGCCGCCTGTACAGCAAGCAATTCTGGTCAGCCAGATGCCCGAGCGATTTGCGACGGTCGGGAGGTTGAGGGGAGTGGCAGGGGCGGCGCACCTCTTTGCGGTGGTGCAGGCACTCGTAGTAATCCTCCATGGCGGGGATGCACTTCTTCTTGCCCGAGTCGTCGTCGTCGGAGCTGTTGATCACATAGCACGAGAGCAGCTCCTGCCAGAAGGGGAAGCACCGGGACGGGCCTGCGGACGGGCGGAGTCAGGGTCAGCGCGATGTCTCGGTAATGCGAATATTCGGTCGGAATCGAGCCATTGGAGCATGCGATTGGGCTCACCTCCGTTCAAGCCGTATCCGGACGCCATGGTGTGCTGCGTGGGAGCTTGGGTGCGATGGGGCAGTCGATGTTCGCGCGCAGCGGCTCTGGTGTCGTCGGCGATGAAGTTGAGTGCACGGACTGGATTGGAGCTTGACGGTCTTGGCAGAGGAACGCCACAGCTCGACGCCACAGAGCGCCAAGCAAATGACGCACTGGAATCACGGCAACCCTCGATGCTGCTCAGCACATCACAGTATCCAAACACCGATTTGTGAAATAGACAGGCATGCTAACAATGGAATGTAAAAGGCTTACTGTGACATTACGGCTCTCTTTTTTGTCTAGATATTTTGTAACCCATTTGGATCCTGCGACACTTCAGCAAAACAAACACTTCCGTTTCCTCCAGCATGTGTTAGTGACAATGTGGACCCCAGGCCCGGAGCTTGGCACGGCTGGATCCACTCAAAGCCGGCCGGTGGAATCCTTGCTGGTGCCAAGCCGGAATGTGTTCATTGAAGGTGTCCACTGCCCACTGCCCACTGCCTGGCTTCGCTCGAACCTCGATGAAGCTCTGTTCCGTCACCAGCAACCCGCCATGAACCCATCCACCACCCCTTCGAGACCACGCTAGGCCGCACACCTTTTCAGCGACAGAGCCGCAACACAGCCCGCGGCCATGGCGCTCCTGCTTTCTCCGGCCAAGCTCGTGCTGCTGGCCGTGCATTGCGCCGTCAACGGCGACATCGACAGCTTGACGACCCTGGCCGCCCGCCACGCTGCCATCCTCCGAAAGGACTTGCTGTTGCGCATCCTTCTTACCTACCTGCCCGAGACCCTGCCCTCGAGTCACTATGTCGATTTTATCCACCAGCTCGAAGACGCTGCGCTGTCAGACGCACCCGACCGCGATATCGATTGCTCGCCCGTCGAGGGCCTGGCCGAGGACGACGCTGTGAAGAGGGTCAGGAAGCTCCGTCTGCTTCCATTGGCCCCCCCAGAAGCACAAGAGGAGATCTCCGACGACCCAGTCACCTTGTTTCTGCTGAGCCGCTCATACAAGGTCGACGAAGAGGCCGGCCTGCTCGACGAACTCCCCGCCTTGTTGCTACCTTTCCTGCACCATTCGCCATGCGTACGGTCGCTTCTGATCTCAACAATCCTTCCTCTCATGAGACGAAACTGCGAATATTATCCTCAAGAGCCAATTTCATACACGCTCCAGGGATTCCAGCAGCTGCCAGACCGCGTTGCTGTGAATCTGCTGCTGTCGCAGACCGGCGTCAGGGAGGCCGACCTCTCCTTCGTCGGCCGGGATTTGAGGGGCTTGGTCAGCCCGTGGCTATGCGAGGACAAGAGGTGGAAACACACAAACCACACCACCGACTCCTCGGGAGATCCACCGTCTAGCGGAGGAGTCGAGGACCTTTGTCCTGGGTGGAACGAGGTGCGCTGCTGGCTCACCACGCGGGCGTCCAAGAATTGGAAAGTGGCCGTCAATGCAATTCAACAGTGGGATGGCCCAACAGATGGTGATTTAGGCGGCTGGGGAACGCCAGAAGCGATCGCTCGCCACCGTGATTACCTCCGCGAGACCTATCTGCAGGCAGCGCTGGCCTCTGCGTACCTCATCCCAGAGGCTTCCTTCGATGCCCTCGACGGAGCGTATAGTGTCCTTGCCAAGGTTTTCCATCTTTATGGTCTGGATCCGATTTCACCACTTGCCTCAGAGCCGGCCGAATTGCCGGCCCTTGCAGAGCAGATCCCCGACGACATCATGTCTCCTAGGAACGTGGCTTACCTGCGAAATGACCTGCTCGCCCCTTCCAACCCCTTGACGTCCATAACCGAAGAGTCCGCCGCCTTTCTGCAAGCCTCTATTTTAAGCGCGCATATTCTCACCAAGGCTGGCTGTCCCTGCACAATACGGAGAGCCGGCGAGCTTGCCTTGCTCCAGGATGAGCGGGAGCAAAAGGCCGAGGCAGCAAAGCTTATCCACGCTATGAGTAGCAACGGGCCCAAGACAGACGACAAGTTTTGGCTCGAGGCAAGGAGACAAGTTCTGTGGCTCAGAGATTGGGGCACCGAAGGCAGTTGGTCCTGTGACGGTCTTCCCCGTGGAATCTTCAGCCAAGTCAAACGTGACTTTTTGGAGGTTGAGATCTTGAAGGCCTTGCTCTCCAACACACGTAAGTCTGCCGTTGCGTTGAAGACACGAGATGCTGACTAGCGTAGGCTATGCGCTTGCTCGATCTATCTATGAGGACGCCGGTGACCATCCCCTGGATTCCAAGGTTTTGCAAGACACTATTTATGCCGCCGCCATGACTGCCTATGACAACGCCTCAAATCCTAATCGCACTCGCGGCGGGCTCAAGAAATGCGATGACATGTAAGTTGTGCTGCCTATGCATTCGCCGTGCCTCCGCTCACAAATTTCAGACTCAAATCCTTTCCCAAGACCATTCAAAAGTCAGACCCTCAGGCGAGGCGGATCGAGGCGCTCCTCCAAGCGACGCACTCCCTAAGTAACTACCGCCTTGTCCTCAAGCAGGGCGAGCCTTTCACACCCGTCGTCCTGCGTGTCCACTCCGACCCCATCTCCATCGTCAGCAAGATCCTCGAGCAAAACCCCAAGAGCTACACCCACCTCCACGACCTCCTGGCCCTCGGCGCCCGCATAGTCGAAGCGGGACTCCCAGCCACCCCTTCATCACCATCAACACCACCACCACCACCAGAAGACACCACCCGCCTCACCACCACCGAACACCGCATAACTGCCCTCTGCATCAACGCCGCCCTCACCGAAAACGACTTCGAAACCGCCTACTCCTACGTCGTCAACCGCCTCACCACCCTCCCCCCCTCTCCCTCAGGCGAAGACCACGCCTGGAAAGCCGCCCTCCAAGCAGGCAAGTACCGCCGCAGCACGACCCAACACCACACCTCCCCGGCCCTCCCGCTCCCGACGCGCCGCACCGCCAACGCCGACGTGCGCCACCTCGAGCAGCGCATCGAGTGCCTCGCCGCCGCGCTGCGTATCGCCCCGCCGCAGACCCTGCAGGAGATTGTCAACGCGTTCCGCCGCGCCGAGGAGGAGCTCGACGTGCTGCTGCGCGAGGAGGAGGCGAGGGAGGACGAGTGGGATGCCAGGGGCGACGCGATGCGGGGCCACGGCAGTGTCATGCCCGGCGGGTTTGGCGCTGCTCGCCCGCCCACCGCGGCGGCGGCTGCGAAGCCGCCACGGAGGGAAAAGAGGTCTGGCGGCGGGGAGGAAGATGCCGCGCCCATGTCGCTGTTTGATTTGAGCCGGGCGAGCGTCTTGTCCGCGCAGAGGAATCTGTCGGCTTTGTCTGGCCTGCAGCGGTCCGCCTCCACCTCTGCTAAGAGTGTGAGTGGGAGCTTTGGAAGGCTGACGGGCGGCGGTGGGGGCGGTGATGTTGGTGGCAGGAGTAGCCTGGACATGCCTCCGCTGTCGGCGACCGACTCGGTTGGCAGCGCCGAGGGGGATGAAGGCGGCAGGAGAGTGCGCAAGAGGGATCAGCTGCGGGACGCGGCGATGGGCACATTGGTGTCGGGGGTGGGGTGGCTAGTTGGGGCGCCTGCTCCGCAGCAACCACCTGGGCGGGAGTGAGCTGTTCTACGGGGGATAGTGCGTGTATTGGAAGAGGGATCGGATGATCATATACCCTGTGTTTAAAGATGCCATGACCTGGTTATTCGTCGTGGAGGTTGATGCTGAAAATGCGAGCACGGCGGGAGAACACGCGTGTAGAAAAACCATCGTGATGTAATTATTCCACGCTCGCAAACCCATGATGACTACCAAAGTGCCTGCAATACCCTCCGATGCCAGATACCTCACGGCATCCCCAAACTCCGGGCCATTGCCAATCCGTTTCCCTGATAACAGTACAAATACATCGGTAAACAGTATCCATCCCTCCTGTCTAGTGTGCTCCCCCCCAAAACCCATCTTCGACCCCTCTGAAATGACCCATATCTTACGGCAATGGCTGGCCGGGACTAGCAGCGCTGTCCTCACTCCGAGTCCGAATCACCATCCATACCAAGCAGCGTCTTATCCACGTCGTCCAGCTCTTCTTCGCCTTCTTCGCCCTCGCCGTCATCGGCGTCTGCATCCCCCAATCCAAGCAGCTCCTTGTCCACGTCATCCAGATCATCCGCATCGTCCATGGGCGTATCCCCGTTGGTATCAACCCGGTGGGTGCCGTTCGCCCGCCCACGGCCCAGATGGCCGCTCTGCACACGCCTTGCGTGCACCGTGACTTCGGTCTCGTCCTCCGTCTCGGCAGGGTCAACGATTCCCTTCAGGGGCGAGCCCTCAAGGTAGGTCTCCCCGTCGCCCTCATCATCGTCCTCGTCGTCATGACGAGCGCCATTAACCTTGGGGCGCTTGACGGGGCGAATGACGCCCAGGTCGGGGCCGTCATGATTCTCCCAGCGCTCAAGCCGGCGCACGGTGCGGCGGAACGCGGATGCGTACGAGTTGACCTGCTCGCCGAAGTCGTCGGGCTCGTCCTTGAGCAGGGCCAAGCCGCCGTAGCCCCTCTCGCGCATGCGGTTGTCCCCGTTGGCGAGGGTGGAGTGCTTGCCATGTGTGACAATCTCATCTTCCTCGCTATCATCAAACGGGTCCTGCATCTCGGCGAGGCGCGGGAGAGCACGAATGATGGACCCCTCCGGACGGCGGGTTCTGCGCGACTGGCGGTGGCTGCGGCGCATCCCTCGGTCGAGGATGTACTCGACACGCTGGGACCGGTTGCGTTCGACGGCGAGTTGGTGGGCGGTAGGGGGGCGGGGCTTCCGCGCCACAACGCCCTCAGCGTTCCTCTCGCCGCCGGGCGACGAGCCGTCGAAGACTTGGTACTTGAGGGAGTGCGGGCCCCGCCGGTTTGTGCTGCCGAAGAGGCCGCTTTGGCGCGCGAGGGCACGCGGCGGCGGAGTCGACCGGACGCTATCCAGATCGCTTTCGTTCTTGGAGGGCCTTATCCGCGGCAGGATTCCGGTCATGGGGCCGACCTCGTCGCCCGCGGGAAATGCCCGGCCACGGCCACCTCGCTTAGGCTGGCTCTCGGCCATGAACTGCTGGTCTGCCTCGATAATCTTGGCCCGCATCTTTTGCTTGGCGTAGCCGAATTCAATCTCCTCTGGGGTGTCAACGTTCTCTTCGGCTACTTCGCTCTCAGTCAAAGGCTCCATGCGAGGGACGCCCTGGTTGGCGACGTCAACGCCGTAGTCCACACCGGCACCGAACGGGTTCTCTTCACAGCCCTCCTCGGTGAAGTCGGACTCGAGGTAGAACCACATGAGCCAGAGAAACGCGCGAGCGCGACTCTCGCTGCTGTAGGTGGTTTTCATGATGAGGTCGTGGAACTCTTGGCCGGGAGGAAAGTGCAGCTCGGCGATCTTGGGCGCCGCCTGGCAGATGAGGAAGAGCAGGTTGACGGGGTTGGTCCTCGGTACATCAACAGCCTTAACATCATCGAGAGAGGTGGGCTCCGGCCGATCATCAGAGCCGCCCTTCAGGATGGATTTCAATCGTGGGGCATCTTGCAGTTGTTTGTAGGCATGCGGGTCCTGACGGGCTTGCAACGAAGGGATGGCATGATAGGTGCGCAACTGGGCTCGCATCTCGGGGAAGACTAGGCCACATGACAGTCAGTACTCGCATCAACAGAGCAGAAAGGGGAATAAATAGGCCGGCCTACAGTTGAGCGTTGTATTCATCCGGCCAATGTTGACCAGGAGGCAGACCATGGCCATTCCCTTCGCGGCCTCGCGATCACTAAGCAGCTTGTCACGAAGGACTTTGCTGGTCTTGCTGCTCCTGGACATTGTGTCGATGTAGACGTCGGCAAAGCACTGTTTGCCTAGGCGGTCTTTCTCGTAACTGTTGGTGAAGACGGCGCGGTCATTGTCGAAGACGGCCCTGAGAAAGTCGTATTGGATGTCCTTGCGCCACAGGGGCTCGCCGTCTTCTTTCTTGAGATGCCTGATCTTGCCGATGGGGTTGCCGTTGGCCCCGTCCCCGTTGTCGCGGCCGCGCTTCTTACCGCGAGGCTGTCTCTCGGAAGGTTCTGGGGTGGCCATCATCCTCGTGTCATCATCCTCGGTGACGGCGGTCATGAATGATTTTTCGATGTGAACCGGGGAGCTCGGCGGTTCGACGTCGGACATCTGGGCGGCCGAGCTTGGTGTTGCGGCCATGGCGAAGGGGAAATGCGCCGAGGCGGGACGGCGAGAATGGGAAGTTGGGCGGGTTTTATGGATTGGCGATTCCTCGGGGAACACCAGTGTGCATCGAGACGGCTGTGCGCCAACAAAGGGTGCACGGGGATACGCGCGTGTGTGCAGCAGGGAAACAATTGATTTCCGGCGATGTTTGGGGATGGGTGCCGATGAAGAAAGAAAAGGAGTGGGTTGCCACCGTGATTGATTGCGGCTTAGGTGTTAGGTGGCAGGTTTACGATTTAGTGTGAGAGGGAGGTGGGCAAGCAAGGAATTTTGGTTTGGGAGAGAGAGGCGCGGATGCCTGCCGCAGCTTGGCCCACGACGGCATCGCGTTCGGGTGCATTTCAGGTGCTGTCGCCGAGCGCAATCACAGCACTGCCCGTTTGGCGATTAGGACTGACGAGGCGCATATTAACACTGGACGGCTTCCGCCTTACACCGTTTACTCGCAGTATTTGCATCTATCGGGGCAAGGTATGCTGATAGTGCGATATGACCCCTATCATCTATCATTCCGGAGGAGTCCGACTCTTGGCCTGGATCAAAGCACAAGACTTCCAGGTCCCCGCTGCTTTCCGAGTGGATTTGTTCGATATCATATCTATTTCAGATTATTCGTCAGATTTACTGTACAGAGAGCACCCGGCCTGAGGGACTAGCGGTGCTTTCAGTTTGCACAGTTCCACTCTCTCTTGTGAATTGCTGTCTTGGTTGGTTGTGGTACTGTGTGTCATCTGTTGATCAGTCGTTCAGCAAAAGGAACCTTTCACGACAGAAAAAGTCAGAAAATGGCCAAGGTTGCAAAGATTCCTGTTATTGACATCTCCGGGGACGGTGACCAGACCCAGGTGGCCAAGGAGCTGGTCGAGGCCGCGATCGAGCATGGCTTCGTCTACATCAAGAACTCCGGCAAGGACATACCCGCCGATGCTGTAGACGGGGCATTTGAGATGGTAACAGAAACCTCGTCCAACTTGGCCTTTTTGTGTTGCGGAAGCCCTGAGTGTTGACAGCTACGGCCAGGCCAAGAGACTCTTCGACGCCCCTGTGAGCGAGAAGCAAGCATGCACCATTCAGCAAAACAACCGGGGGGCAAGTCAAGACTCCCTTTTTTCCTCACCCTCATCCCATATTCTGGGTGAGTAGCCAAGTAACACCTCTCAGTGGTCGGCTATGAATTACGAGACCCTTGATCCAGCAAACCAGCGTGTAAGTCTTCAAGATCTAAGCTACTACTACTTCTCATCGCTCTTAACTCACTATCCCACAGGTCGGCGACTTCAAGGAGTACGTGTGACATGCATGAACAATGAAAACCAACCCCAGTTCATACTCACGCAAAACCCAGAGCGTTCAACTTCGGCGAATTCATCGATGGCAAAGCCCAGCAACCCATCCCACCCACCATCGCCGCCGACGAAGCCCAAACCAGCGCCTTCCGCGACCTCTGCTACCACCTCTCCCTGAAGCTCACCACCCTCCTCGGCATCGGTCTCGACGTAACCCCACCCTCCTTTTTCACAGCCGCCCATCTCCGCGCCCGCGGCCCCTCCGGCACCATCCTGCGCTTCCTCCGCTACCCGCCGCGCGCCGACACCGCCTCTGCCACGGCCGACGACGTCCGCGCGGGCGCCCACTCCGACTACGGCGCGCTGACCCTCCTCTTCCGCCTGCGCGGCCAGCCGGGTCTGGAAATCCTGCTCCGCGACGGGCAAACCTGGTCACCGGTCCCCGTCGTGCCGCCGGGCACCGAGGACGACCCGGCCCCGCCGATCTTGATGAACATTGGGGACTTGCTGTCGTACTGGACCGGCGGGCTGCTGCGGAGCACTGTGCATCGGGTTGTGTTTCCCGCGGCTGAGAAAGGGGTGGAAGGGGAGGGGGATGTGCTCGGGCCGCGGTATTCGATTGCCTATTTTTGTCATCCATTTGGCGGGGCGGAACTGGGGCCTGTGCCGAGCGAGAGGGTCAGGGGGTATAAGGGGGGTTTGGCGGAGGGGAATCCGTATGCGGAGAGGAGGGTCTTGACGGCGGATGAGCATTTGAAAATGAGGTATGTTGGGCTGTGATGGGAAGACGAGGCTAGGGGTGTGTGCTTGCTAACAGTTTGTCTAGGCTAAAGGCAAGCTATGCGCAGTTGTACCAGGAGAAAGAGTGACGTCCTTCAGGCACGTATCCTCTCCAAGGTGAAAAACGGGTGTTGGGTTGAGTTATGGGGTGTGCCTGGTATAATCCCAGCGCTTCTGCACGAAGAAGTCGCTAGGATCGGGGTTGTGAAGAGTCAGGTCCATGGTCCTCCGTATATCCACGCCCCGGCACCAAGACTGGCCTTGATTCCACATCGCCGCGGCATAACTACCAAGTACGTCAGCTTGAGTGAGCACGGCGCCCAGGCAAAGTTAGAATGAGGATATCAGAGTGTTTTGCCTCTCTTTCAATGCTCCCATACTCCATTTTGATGCTTCATACAGATCATACCGCCCGCCACCTTGGGTATACCCGCTGACCAGAAATCTAATGCTTTTGCATCCAGTGAACCGCAAAAACGCCCCCAGACATGTACGATGAAATATTGTGAACCCCCCAAACACCCAAGGTCCCTCACCCAGATGTCTCGCCCATTTTTGCGTCCCTCTCCTTCCTCCGGGCCTTCCTATTGGATCCTTGCTGTTGTTGTTGCTGTAACTGCTCCCGCCTTTCCTTCTTCCGTGCCGCCTTGTCGATGGCTCCAATCACTTTCTGCTCTTTGCCAACTGGGTACTTGGCAGCCGCCGCAGCCTCGTCCTCCTCAGACCACTCCATGGGGAGGACAGCAAAAACGAGATAGGAAGTGTGGGTCTTGATCTCGGGCTCGCCGCGGGTGATCAGGCGGCCTTCCATCCAGGGGGCTACTCCAGACGATGTCTCCTCAGCCGAGGCAACCTGAGTGTTGTTGGCACCCCCGCTACCCCTGACCACAGGCTCTGCATCCTCGTCGCCCGAGTCCATATCCTCATCGCCCTCTTTCCGTTTTGCCGCGTGCTCGCGGAAGCGTGCCTCGATGTCAGCCAGCCTCGTAAGAGCTTCTTCGACGTCGCGAGCAGAATTGTTGACGCCGCGATCGAAGTTGAGGTTCAGACCGACGCGCTCACGGGATGTGTGGAGTTTTCTGTTGGCAATCTCGACCATGTCGATATCGACCCATCCAAGACGGCGCATGGCTGAGACCGTCCGCGTGACCTGCTCGATGCAGGGCGAGAAGGTGCAGAGGTAGGCGCTTTTCTTAGGGTTGAGGGGCGACACCCATTCAGCCCCTTCGTTTGCGGCGGTGGCGTTGTTCGCGCCGAGCAAGCTCCCAGGTCTCCGCCGGGACAGGTGGGGGAGAGCTTCCCAGGGAGCAGGTAAATCAAGGAAGATGGCCTCGGCCTCGGGGCTCTTGCCGTCTACCAGGAATCCGCCGTTGTAGACGTCACGGTGCGTGAGGTGGACGAGACCTTCGACCCCGTGGCCTGAGAGCTCTTCCTTCATCTTGTGGTACCGCTGCTCGTGGAACTCGAAGCTGAACACCTTGCCCTTGCGCTGGCCTTCGGCCGGGTACCCATTGTAGACAGCGCGCACTGAAGCGTGGGTGAAGCTCCCACTGCCGGCGCCTGCTTCGATCAGCACCGATCCGGGCCTGGCGCGTATCCTGTGGAGGATGTAGCTGTAGTCGGGGGTATAGACGACCTGGGTCCGGTGGGGAAGACTGGTGGTCCAGAGCTCGGGGGTCGGAGGCAGGATGTGGATGAACCCGCTCGTGTCGGCCACGGCCTTTTTTACGGCGGCGGTGCTGTCTTCGTTTGCGGCGGCCGAATCTTCGTTGTCTTTCTCGCTGGTGCCATCGTCGGCCGATCCGCGCCTCCTCTTGCGGCCCCGCGATCCCGTGTCGACCTTGGAGGCTCGGATTTGGGAGCCCCAGGGGACGTTCAGCATTGTCGAGTGGGGAAAGGAGCCATAGCGAGTGTTGACGACGGCGCCCTCGGCGTAGCCATCGTGTGTGCCCGTCGGCGGCTGCAGGTACACGGGCTGGAGGTTGTCGCGCGACAGCTGGAGGATCGCGAGCGAATTGGCTTTGGTGCGCGGGCCAGGGTCTAGAAACGGCGACACTTTGTTTCTTGTCATTGGCGCCATGGTGGATGTTCTCGGTGAGGGCACCTAGGATCGCCGCGAAATACTGAAGAGGTAGAAAATAAATTTGCGAGCCACTGCACGCTTGGAGGCGCGGGATGCGCAGCAGTGGGGCAACTGGCATCGCTTGGCGTTGGAGTGAATGCGGGGATGGCTTGGCAGGCTCGAGGCAGGCTTGTGGGTGGAAGGAAGTTGCCAGCCAATCAACGTAGGGCATCGACCTCGTCCGGACTGGACATTTCTGATTCACAGCTTCAAGAGTTTTCAACTTTCAACTCCGAACACACAATAAAGTGCCAGAAGGCCACTAACAATAGCAATTCAGCTCCGATATACCGCGTCAAGGAACTCTCTCCCCAGTAGGCTAACTAGTCTTACGTGACACGGGGCAAGCTGTCCTCCGTGTCTGGTTGTTGGGACACTCCCACAGGCCGGTTGCGTTGGTCGCATCGAACGCGGGTCGCTATGTGTCATACGGGGACTAGGCAACAGAGGACCAACAGGTTCCTCCACCAACATGCCAATGGGACGGGCTTCTTTTAGAACTTTTGGGACTCCCGCATCATGGCGGCGAAGAGCGGGGCAAGTTGGGTCCTTTGCCAACGAACAGAGCTCAACACATTGCGCTGCGGTGCGGTACCAGACGTTGTCCATCAAGGCGGGCACTAGATCGTTTTCGCCTTTGGAGGCCTGACTGAACATGCGAAATATTCTGGGAAAGGGGAGAAGCTTCCCGGGATGACTCCATGAGAGACGGCTAGCTGGTACTTAAAGCATCGGCAATATACCAAGGCTACCTTACTCACCAAATTTAGCTGGCAGTGTGCTGAGGACGGCAGATTGCTGAGGACGGTAAAAGGCTGAGGACGGTCGTCTCTGCTGCGACTTTGCACTTTCTGTGCTCAAAAAAAGGGGTCGACCCCAACACCACGGCTTACAGTGCCGACAGCAGCTCGACCCTCTTTCAAGCCACCGACGCCATGGCCGCCGACCTCGACGCGGATCAGATCGCATACGAGGTGATTGAACGAGACGCAGTGCCCGCTCCCGCGCCACAGCCCGGTGACTCCCTCCAGGAGCGCATCAACAAACTTCTGAAATGGTTGCAGCCGACCGATTTCCTCTCTCCAGGGAATGAGTTTATGAAGCACCTGCACTCATATGTTCCCGGCACTGGCAAATGGGTCCACGAGTCGGCCCCTTTTCGCGCCTGGGCCAGCCTCGACGGCCCGACACTCGAGAATGGTCCCGATGACACAATTCCTGACTCTCATTGCTGTCTTCATGTTCGAGGCGTCGCGGGCAGCGGCAAGTCCGTCTTCGCCGCCAGCACGGTGCGCCAGCTGCAGGAGTCGGGCCGCGTCGTGCTGTTCTTCTTCTTCCGCCAGATCGTCGACAAGAACCACACGGCCCGGTACTTGGTGCGCGACTTTGCCGCTCAGCTGCTGCCGCATTGCCCTGCCCTACTGGTGGCCTTGACGGCCTTGTCGCAGGTGCACCCCGTGAGCGGGAACGAACTGGAATTGGTTTGGCCTGCCCTAGTGGACGCCCTCAGGAATGGGGGCGTCAAGGGACGCGTGCTTTGCGTGGTTGATGCCCTGGATGAGATGGACGACGGGGACTTGGAAGGCATGACTCGGAAGCTGGTCACCCTGGGGACGACGAAACCGAACACAGTCAGGGTCATGGTGACGAGCAGGCCGCTGCCTCATATCGAACAAGCTCTCAACCACCCGGGCGTCGTGCGGTTGAAACTCGACCCCGTCCTGCTGTCTCCCGACGTCGCGCGCTACGTCGACGCCAGGATGGCCACCTTAGACCCGCCTCTCAGCGACAGCACGAACGAGCTAGTCAAGCAGACCATTTGCGAGCGCGCGAACGGCCTCTTCCTTCAGGCACGTCTAGTCGCCGATAACCGTACGTCAAACCCAAGCTTTTTATTCCCCTGCGCAGCAAATTCATGACTGACATTGTTGAGTAGTTGCCGAAGGCCTGCGGGACGGCCGCATCACCGAGGAGACCCTACCCGACAGCCTAGACCGCCTACCGCGCAGCCTGCGCGCCGTGTACGAGGATATGTTGAAAGAGCACGCCCGTCGCAGTGGTGTGACGGCCGAGCAGCAAGCTAAAATTCTCATGTGTGTCACGCACTCGAGACGGCCGCTGCGGCTGATCGAGCTTGGCTCCCTGCTTGCCCGGATGCTGGGCGTGACTCTCCGGCGAGGCAAGGACCTAGTTCGCGCCGGCTGCGGGAGGTTGCTGGAACTGCTGGAGGACGAGACCGTGAGCGTGATCCACCATTCATTCACTGAATTCCTACATGACGTGAGCCGCAAGGACGACAAGAATGCATTTCCGGTGTTGGAGGATGACCCTTCGCATGCCGCGCTGGCGGTGCTGTTGTTGGAGTACCTCAGCGGGTGTCCTCACTTTGACGCCGCCCTGGACGATAACAGGGAGACCGACTACGAAGAACCCACGTTTTACGAGACAGAGAAGGAACGAAGGGAAAAGATTCGTACGAAGACACGGATCAACCATCCACTTGTGTCGTACGCTGTTGACACCCTCATGTTTCACATCGGCAAAACCACACCTGGGCCGCCAGCCGATCGGCTTTTGGCAGCCCTGGATCGATATTTGGCCCCCGGCCAACCTGCCTTCGAGACTTGGATGCTCATGACCTGGCTCGGGCCGCTGTCAGCATCATTCAGTGTCTTCCATCTTATCGCCAGCGCGAAGGACGGCGGCTTGATTCCACTGTATGTGGTGGAACATGTTGTGGAGAGGGAGCCGGCACTCCTTGACGGTCATGACTCAGAAGGTTTCACGCCTCTGGGCTACGCCGCTAAGCTCGGCCATGAGGCTCTCGCCGGGATGCTGCTGCTCAAAGGCGCCGATACAACCTCAGGGGGCGGTCGTCGCCTGACGCCCCTGCACTGGGCTGCTCAGGAAGGGAACACAGGAGTTGCTCGGCTTTTGTTGGACGCCGGCATTGACCCCCTGATCAAGTCCCACCCGGTTCTGAGCGAGTTCGACCATTTTGGAGGTTATTGGCTAGAATATACAGAGGAAGAGGCGGAACGGAGGCGGGAGACTGCGTTATCGTGCGCTTTTCGAGGCGGTAATAACGAGGTGGTGAAGACGTTCATTCCCTTCATCCCGCCAGACGAAATCAACTTGTGTTTTCACAAGGTTGATGGCCTGGAGAACATCAAGGCTATCCTAGAGACGGGCAAGGTGAACGTCGACTGTTTTGGAAACGGAGAGACGAGGTTGTTCCATGCAGCACGCTTCCGGAAC